>WNFW01000123.1_pt1 | contig 44123 bp, 42 predicted proteins | sample 5400131 | NCBI WGS metagenome assembly WNFW01 (sample SAMN13153362, study PRJNA577476) | soil metagenome | isolation source: 20 cm soil or saprolite under grassland replicate 1 | place: USA:California | collected 2016-06-15
TTCCGCCTCCAACCACGTGGGCTGCCTGGTCACCGCTTACCACCACGCCAGCGTGACCAGCGATTTTCGGACTTCGCCATGTATGAGCAGGCTCGTCGCAGCTCCCCGCCGAATCGAGTTCGTTATCCTACGGACCGACCGACAATTCGCCTTAGGTTGCTCCCCACCCTGCTTCGCAGCAACGCAGTTACCTTCGGCTACGGAGTTGTGGCTTTCTCCGGCATGGACTTTCACCATGCTATTGTGGCGCCTTCATGGGCGCACTCATACCCGCGGAAGCGGGTATCCATAGTCCGGGTAGCGCGAACCGGAATCCAGGAAAATCAAAAACTTCTGATCCGGAGTTGGACGGAATGACACCCGAATTGTATGACGAATTTCTCGGACACCACACTAGCTCATTGTTGCAAGCTCGCGGATTGCAGATCGGCGACTAGAGAACCCAACGCCGCGCTTAAGGCTTCGTCCCAGCCTTTCACCAACGCTTCCGGCGAGCGACCGCTTACGGGAACCGATTTCGAGTAGCGCTTACCCATGATGATCTCGGTTCCGGCCGAGTTTGGTTTGTTCAAGAAAAACTCAATCTCTACCACCGCGCTCGCCGGGCTGGTGCTTCTAAAATCGCCGTACAGCGCATTGACCATACCTTCCAATCTGTGTGTCGGTTGCAGCTGACTGGACGAGTTGATGACGTGCTCAAAAATCCGCGATTGAACCAGCGCCTTCCGGACTTCTTCGGTGATAAGAGCCGCGGGCGGGATCAAGAATTGATTATAGAAGTCGGACTCGTAGCTCGCTTCCGATGTCCGGTAGACGAAACTCTGGCTTTCGTAGCGGGGGGAGATGCGCATGTCCGATACTTCCAGAACTCCATTCCCGGTCTGATTGGACGGCTTTACACCCTGACCCACGTCGAGCACAAAATAATGCTTGTCTGGATAACTGCGCTCAAAGCTTACGCAACCGGAAAACAACGCCGACAGGAAGAACGACGCAAAGCACAGGTTGAAAGGGAGTCTTTTCATTTTCCCATGACCTTCGAGGGCGGTGGCGGAGCGCCGAACAGGAGTTGAGACGGATACTTTTTTGAATTGTCGACGGCCTCTTTCAAGCTCTCGGACATGGAGCGAAGGTTTTCCACGGTCTTTTCAATGTCGCGCTGCTGACCGGAGATGAGACGGTTCAGTTGCTGTAGCGTTTGCCTGAACTGAGCGTTCGTTTCCGGTAGGTTCGCCGTGACGGCATCGAGGCGCTGCGCCACGCGATTGATGCTCTCGGATGCCTTGGGGAGATCGGCGATCAGCTGACTCAGCGGTTTATCCGCGCGCTCGAGAATCTGCCGCGCCGTGCCGGCGGCAACCGCTGCGTCCTTCACGGCGTCCTTGAGGTCCGAGCCGCCGACAACTTGCTTGAGCTGAAGATTGGTCTCGCGAACTTCGGTCAACAAGGCGACCGCTTGGGTGCTGATTTTGTCCAAGTTGGCGCCCGATGCCAGTTTATCGATGGTCTTCAGTGAGCTTTCCACGCTGCCGATGAGACGCTGAATGTCCAATTGCTCGACGTTGCGCAGGATGCGTTCCACGGCATCGCTTAACTGCGTGATCCGACTTTGCGCCGAGGGCACGTAGGGGTACTTGGGTCTCCAGTCAATTTCCAGCGGAGGATTAAGCTTCGGATTCAGATAATCCGCTTCCAAGTACGCCTGCCCCGTCAATCCCTGCGGGGCCAACCGCACTCGCAGTCCCCTTTGCACCTCGGCTATGAAAGCGGGGTTTGCGGGATCCGCCAACGAAAACTGAAACACGTTCCGCGAGATACCTGCACGCACGACAACGTATCCGCGCCGCGTGCCATATTCGACGCCCGTGAGCGTAATTTCCTCGACATTTCCCACCGGCACGCCGCGAAATTTTACCGGCGAGCCGATATCCAGGCCCTGCACGGATTCGTCGATATAGGTCTCTATAATGTTTTTCTTCTGAAAGAACTTGGCGCCGCCGAGAACGACGACGCCGATAACGCCGATGACGATCGCGCAGATTACAAACAGACCGATCTTAAAGTAACTTATATTTTCCATCGTAGCAGAAGAAGCGAGTCCCGATTTTAGCCGGGCTCGTGCGAAGGCTGACGTGAGAAAAACTGCTGCACCATCGGGTTATCACTTTGATCTCGCAATTCCTGAGGTCTTCCCATAGCCACAATCCCCTTAGCCTGTTTATCCAACATAATGACGCGATCCGCAATCGCGAAGATACTCGCGAGTTCGTGGGTGACGATGACGAAGGTAATTTTGAGACTCCGTGCCAGGCTCAAGACCAATTGGTCTAATTCCGCCGATGTCACTGGATCCAAACCAGCGGACAATTCGTCAAGGAAAAGCAGTCGTGGATCGAGCGCCATGGCTCGAGCGATGGCGCCCCGTTTTTGCATCCCGCCGCTGAGCTCTGATGGCATCAGATTGGCGAAGCCGCTCAGACCCACCCGCTGAAGCTTCATCATCGCGATCAACCGAATCGCGTCAGGCGGAAGGTCGGTAAATTCTTCCAACGGGAGGGAGACGTTCTCGAGCAACGTCATGGAGCCAAACAAAGCACCACTTTGATACATCACGCCGAACTTTCTCAGGATGTGGAGCCGATCATCTCCTTCCGCGGCCGCGATATCTTCGCCATCGATTAGGATCTTACCCGCGACAGGTTTATAAAGGCCGTTCATATGCTTCAGCAGAGTGCTCTTGCCGCAACCGGAGCCACCGAGGATAATGAACACTTCGCCCGCGTAGACTTCGAAGTTAACATGAGCCAGGATGACCTGCCCGTCGTAGGCGGCGGTGAAATCTTCCACCCGGATGATCGCCTCGCGCTCCGAACGCATCGTCACTCAAACTCCAAGGTAGTAGTAGACCACCGAAAAGATGCCATCGGTAATGGTAATCAGAATGATGCCGCTCACCACGGCGCGCGTCGTCGATTCCCCAACCGCGGTCGCACCGGTTTTTGTCTGTAGACCGCGCATGCAACCGATCCCCGCGACCAAGATACCAAACACAAACGACTTCACCAACCCGCCCACCAGGCTGCCGTAACCCACAGCGGACTGAACCTGATGGTAAAAAGTGGTCAACGAAAACCCCAACGAAAGTAACACCATTGACCCGCCAATGAGCCCTACAAGATTCGCAAAGATCGTGAGCAGCGGCGTCATCAGCACCGCCGCGATCACGCGGGTCACCACCAGGAAACGCACGGGATCCAGGCCCATGGTGATTAGCGCGTCGATCTCCTCGCGAACTTTCATCGTCCCGAGTTCCGCGGCAAACGCCGAACCTGAGCGCCCGGCCACGACAATGGCAGTCATCAAGGGTCCAAGCTCGCGCAAGACCGAGAGACCGATTAGATTAGCAACGTAGAGTTGAGCGCCGAACCGACCCAGCGGAATCGCCGCCTGAAACGCCATGATCAGCCCCATGAGAAAACCGACGAGTGCGACGATCGGCAAAGCATTCACCCCAACCGCCTCAGCGATGAGAAGCGTATCCTTCCAGCGCACGCGCCGGGGATGAAAAGTCGTCTTCATGAGAGCCGATGCCAGTTCGCCCACAAAACTGATGAGCGAACAAGTATCTTTCCAAAGTTCAACCACCGCCTCGCCGACCTCTTCCACAAAATTGTTCCGCCGTGTCGGCTGGCCTTCTAATCGTGCCGGATCTTCAGATCCCCAAGCGTCCAAGAGTTCTTGAAATTCGGGCCGCAAGTCACGAATTTCAAAAGTCCCGCCGGCCCGCTGCTGCCGGTTGCGCAATTGGACCAGAAGCGCAATGCCCGAGACGTCACAGTACTCGATCCGTGAAGCGTCAAGCGTGACTTGTTTGCTCGCGGCTCGCGCGACGGTTTCATTCGCTTCGCGCCAGATTTTCCCGGCGCTAGCGGAGTCCAGCCGGCCTTCAATGGCGAAGGTGAAGACACCGTCGCGTGTTCCGAGACTTCGTAATGCGACCGTTGAAGAAGCGGGTTGTTTCATGGATTCGCCTTTGTCGACGCCAAAAATCGGTGAATCACCGAATGGAGGTCGGCGACTCGATGGATGAAAATTCGACTATCCTTTGGCATAGATCAGGTTCTGCTTCTGCGGCGCACCGGCCAACAGAGTCAAAAAAGCACAGATCAAAAGACCCACCGCGAAGGTGATGAACGAGATCGCGTAGCTCCCCGTGGCATCGAAAATGAAACCGAAGAATGGCGCGCCGCCGGCGCCGAATGTCAGAGTGATGAGCATACCCAGTCCCCGTACCATTCCGAGGGAAGCGCGGCCGTAGTACGTCGCCCATATCATTTCCTGTAAAACCAAACTCCCACCCAGGCCGATACCGTACAAGAAAAACCCGGCGTATATCGGCACCAGTTGCCCGGTTGCGATAGCAATGCCGATTCCGGTGGCTTGGATCAAAAACATGAGCATCGTTGCCTTGCGGATTTCTACACGCTCGCTGATGAATCCCCAAAACATCGTTGATCCAAGTTGGGTGAACGCAATGATGCCCATCACGGTGGCGGCGATAAAACTGGGATAGCCCATATCCGAGATATGAGCAAAGACATGGAGGTTGAGACCCGCGATGCCGACGTTAGCCATCCCGAAAGTTAAACAGAGCAACCAAAAGACCCGACTGCGAACGACCTCTCGGCGCGTCCAAACGATGCTCTTTTCAAAATTGCGCGTATCCGAGATCGCGCGAGCCGATTCTGTGTCAGTCTCGGCCGGAAAGTCCGAGGAAAGGGAGATCCCATCCGGCTGTAGCCCCATCTCTTCCGGATTGCGGCGCATGAAAGCGATTGCCGGCACTACCACCAGGACAACGGTTACAATCCCGAACACGCTCCAGGTGTGACGCCATCCGAGCCAGACAAATAAAGTCGCCGCCAAGAGTGGGATGCCGACTTTGGAGATGCCTTGTCCCAAAGTCGCGATGGCGATGGCCCGCCCGCGCCTTCTTACAAACCAACGCGAGATCGTCACAGTGACAGCGATGTAACACATAAAAACGCCGCCGACGGTGACGAGAAACCAACGGACAATCAGGAACTGCCAGAACGCCGTCACCTGACTTAGAAGTAGGAAGCCGATGCCCGCGAGCGATGCACCCCCTGCCATGAGCCACCGGCCGCCATAGCGATCGACCCATGTCCCAACCAAGGGCGCCATTACCGCGCCGATGACGATCTCTCCGGACCGCAGAAGAGAAAACAGACCGCGAGAGACTCCCAAGTCTTCGGTGAGCGGCCTGAGAAAGACGCTGAGCGTGCTCGAAAGATGAAATGCGCACACGATATGCGAGAGAAAACCCACACCGACGATGTACCAACCGTAAAAGATCCTAGGTTGGCTGGCGCTGGAATGAGAAGGGGTCTTGGAATTCATGTTGCCGCTAAGAGTGGCAGTTTCCAAACTACCAAGGATTACCGTTCTTGTAAAAACAATGGGAGCGCAGTCAAGTTGATTCCAATCCTCATGACAGGGTATATGAAAGCCGAAGAGTTCACCCGTTCGCTACCCCTGAAGGGAGCATTTTATGGCGAGTCACGGCCTGCTTCATATAGCTCTGCTAACGCGCGATCTCAAAAAGACCGAACAGTTCTACACGGATATTCTCGGCTTGAAGGTCGCCTTCCGCGTTCCACCCAATATGCTCTTTCTCCGTTCTCCTGGAAGCCAAGATCTCTTGAATTTTGTCCGTACGAAGAAAAGAATTACTCCCAATAGCCAGGCATTACAGCACTTCGGCTTCAAGACAACGATTACCGGCTTAAGGCGTTTGGAAAAGCGGCTCCAGGAGAACCAGATCGACATCGACGGGAGGCGCGGCAAGCACGCGATCTACTTCAGCGATCCCAACGGCTATTCCATCGAGTATTACTGCGACTGAAGATTCGGCCCTGCGGCGTTTCTCGAACCGCTGCGTATTTGCGATCTCCGGCCGAGCTTGCTACAGCGACCGAGAGCCGGAATCCAGGAAATACAAGAGATCTGGCTTCCCGCCTGCGCGGAAATGACTCGTAGAATCCTGGGTAGGTCTACGAGTCAGCGGAATCCGCTTCGAACAAGTTGAACTGAGAAGCTCCCGGCCGGTGAAAGTGTTTCGTCGTCAGCTCCGGCCAGCGCTTGTTGATGCCCGCTTTTTTACACGCCAACTGAAACAGTTCCGCCATCTGCTGGGCGAAAATTCCTTCGCCCTTCATTCGGCTCTTGAAGTTCGGATCGTTGAGCTTGCCGCCGCGAATGGCGCGAATACGGTTGAGAACTTTTTCTTTCCGGTCCGGAAAATGCTGTTCCAGCCACTGTTCGAATAGTGACTTCACCGCTAACGGCAAACGCAAGGCGACGTAGCCCGCAAAACTTGCCCCCGCTTTCACCGCCGCTTGAGCGATGGCCGGCGCCTCGGAATCCGTGAGTCCGGGAATCATCGGCGCTTGCAGATAACCGACCGGAATGCCCGCTTCGGCAAACGCGCGGATCGCCGCGAGCCGACGCGCCGGACCCGAAGCGCGCGGCTCCATGACCGAAGACAGTTTAGCATCCAAGGTCGTCAATGAAATCGTCACGCCGGCGCATTGATAGCGCGCCAGCCCGCTCAGAATATCGATGTCCCGCGTCACGAGATAGTTTTTCGTGACGATCACCACCGGGTTGCGAAACTCCAACAACACTTCCAGGCAACGGCGCGTGAGCTCGCGCTTCTTCTCCGCCGGTTGGTAGCAGTCGGTCACGCCGCTCATGGCGAGCACCTGCGGTTGCCACTTCGGGCTGGACAGCTCTTTGCGCAGGAGTTCCGGCGCGTCTTCCTTGACCATAATTTTGGTTTCGAAGTCCAGCCCGGCGGAGAAGCCGAGATATTCGTGGGTCGGTCGCGCGTAACAGTAAACGCATCCATGCTCGCAGCCCCGGTAGGCGTTCACGCTGGCGTCGAAACCGACGTCGGGGCTATCGTTGTAAGCGATGATCGATTTCGAGGAGTCGGTGAGAAACTGGGTGTGCGGAGAAGAAGTGTCATCGTTGTCGTCCGCCGGCTGCGGGATTCGCTCAATGGCCTCGAAGCGATTTTTCGGATTGCCGGCCGATCCCCGGCCGCGCACCGGACGCGGCGTCTTCATGAAAGTTATCCAGCGGCCGGAGGCGTTTGCGCGGAAGCCGCGGGCTGGGCCGGTTGGGCGGCTTTAGCGGCGGCAGCAGTTTTCGTCTCGTGCGCGAGATCGCGGGTGAGCCGTTTGAGCAATTTGATCTTTCTCTGAATCCTTTTCAGTTTTTTGCGATCGGGAGTCGCTGCCAAGATTTCCGCCTTCTGTTTTTTCAAACCGCGGATGTCCTGTTTGATTGCGTGAATCGCGCTTCTGTCTTTCGCTGACACTTCATAGGCGATGCCCTTCACCTGCGCGATGGCTTTGATCAGCTCTTCCTTTTCCATGCCGATGACGCCCTTCAGATCGGTCTCTTGTTTGGCGAAATCTCTCAATTTCGGCAAGGTCAGCCTTTGCAGCTCCTTCACATCCATTTAGCAATTCCTCCCTTTGACATCTTGTCTTCTCCTAGCATATTTTGCTCTTAAACCAAAATGGCCATTTCACGCAAATCAATTCCAAAATCGGCCGGAACCAAGGAGAGAGTCAAAAAAGTCATTGATCGCCTCGAAAAGACTCATCCGGACGCCAAGCTCGATCTCAACTTCAGTAATCCACTGGAGCTTCTCATCGCTTTGATCTTGGCGGCTCAAGCCCGAGACGATCTCGTCAATAAAATCACCGTCGAACTTTTTAAGAAATACCGAACCGCCGAGGACTACGCGCGAACAACTCAGCCGCAACTCGAGAAAGACATCGGTAAGATTAACTTCTACCGCAATAAGGCGCGAGCGATTCGCAACTGCTGCAAGGAAATCGTCGAGCGCTTCGGCGGAAAGGTCCCGGATAAGCTGGACGATTTAATAAGTCTCCCCGGTGTCGGTAGAAAAACGGCCAATATCGTTCTCGGTAACGCCTTCGGCCGGCAGACCATCGGCGTGGACACTCACGTCATGCGCGTATCGCAACGACTCGGTCTCACAAGAAACACCGACCCCGACAAAATCGAATTCGACCTGATGCCCATCGTTCCCGAAAAAAAGCGCGTGCGTTTCTGTCACTTGCTGCAGTACCACGGCCGCCGTGTCTGCGTTGCCAAGAAACCGAGATGCCCGGACTGCACGATCCGGTCGCTCTGCCCTTATCCGGATAAGACGACAGCTTAGACATTTGTCGAAAAAGGGACGAGCACATTACGAGAAGCGTGATTAAACAAACAGTGGTATTGCCGGCTCCAGCGGACGCACTTTTTGAGATGTATCTCGACCCAGCTGAACATAAGACAATCACAGGAGCGGAGGTGACTATAGGGCGGGAAATAGGTTGCGAGTTTCGTGCTTTTGACGGGGTGTTAACAGGAGTGATCTTGGCAGTCATCAAGCCGCGGCTCATCGTGCAATCATGGCGCTCATCGCTATTTAAACCCGATGATTTGGACTCCACTCTCATTCTGACCTTTACTCCCCAGGGGGAACATGGACAGATCGATCTCGTCCACCTGGATGTTCCCGACCATGATTACGACGGCGTAACTCAAGGTTGGGAGAAATATTACTGGAGTCCCTGGCGCCAATACCTCAAGAGTCGATGAAGTGCAGCTCTGGCGCGCCGCTCACCACTGCGCGCCGTTGAACTTAACCGTTAGCTTTCCTATGGAAACTGCTACCCTTCTTTGGTTTCTCGCTTTCGCCCTGATTGTCACCGGCCTCGTCGGCCTCGTTTTACCCGCCATTCCCGGAGCCCTGCTCGTTTTCGCCGGCCTCTTATTGGCCGCGTGGGCCGAGGATTTCACTTACGTTGGTACCTGGACGATCGTTGCTCTCGCCGTGCTCACATTGCTCAGTTACGGAGTGGATTTCTGGGCGACGATGTTCGGCGCAAAGAAATTCGGCGCATCGAAGGGCGCCATCCTCGGTGCGGTTATCGGTTCAATGGTTGGTATTTTTCTCGGTTTTCCCGGTGTGTTGTTCGGGCCGTTTATCGGCGCAGTTATCGGCGAGCTACTGGCCCAACGCGGTCTCAGCCAAGCGGCGCGCGCCGGATTCGGCGCCACGATCGGCCTCGTCCTCGGCGCCGCCATCAAAATCGCGCTGGCCTTCTCGATGATTGGAATTTTTCTCGTGGCTCGCTTTTTTTGATTCTGAGCCGCGTATCAGTCTTCGTCGCGGTGAACCGCGTACGGCGAAAAAGCGGGCAGGCAAACCACGATGTATTCCGCTCCCTCGGGTCCCGGCGTGCTGTACCGCACCCATTCACCGGCGTTGACGATGATAGCTTGGCCCGCAGAAACTTCACGGATGCCGTTACGAGTTTCGACTTGCAACTGACCTTTCAGCACTACGGATTGATCGCGATCTGCTGAATGCGGTTTTTTCATTGATGCGTTCGATTTGCGTGCGGCACTGATCGACGGTGCCGGCGATGGCGAATTTATCGACCAGCCAGTCGACCAGCGTTTAGGGCTTTGGCCAACCTAATCGCTGTAACTCCTGATTCCCAATTTCCCAAAAACTTAAGTTTCTTTGGCGCGCCAGAATGACCTTTCCAAGACGTTGTTTCTGCGTGCGGAATCCCGGATGGCGCAGGAAGCGGCGGATATATACTGCGGTCTCTTTGGCGTTAACATCCAAGCAAACCACGGAATAATCTTTATGGCACAGTACCGGGTCGAAGAAGCCTAAGTCGTGAGTAAAGAAAGTAGGACGTCGTGAACGGTGGAGCAATGGAATGATTTCCGCCAAGTCTTTCATCCCCTGGCGTCCAAAGTCTGTGCTGATATGACTGAAACGGATTCTCCACTTTTGCAATTGGGCGCGCTGGCTGGTAACGATATTTTCGTCGAGTATATTCAACCGGCACGACGCGCTGCGTTTTTCTCTGAGAATGACCGGCCAGCAAGTCGGACGGCCTCCGCAATTGCAGCTCGGCTAATTGCACCGTCGTACTCTGCAATGATTTCCTCCCAGGGCGTAGCGGCGGCGACCAACTCCAAGATCTGGTCAACCATGATTCGAGTTCCGATGAAGGTGGGAGTCCCGTGACAGATACGTGGGTCGGAAACGACGTATTGTCCAAGTTTGACTCGTTTCATCTTGACCTCTTAGGTTATCGACTCAAATATATAGAAGTAGAGTTCCCGTAGCAACTCAGCGAACAAGAATCGGACGGCCCCTTATTCCAGCGATGACAAGTCTTTGTGGCTTAAAGTGTTCCAGAACTTCGAATCGGCATTAAGTAATCGCCTTGGCAAATCCTCTTAGCGTCTCTTCTCGACTCCCGCCAGGGGCGCTGTACGGAATGATCGCGATCTGTTGGATGCCGCTCTTTTTGATCCGCTTCACCTGCGTGCGGCACTGATCGACGGTGCCGGCGATGGCAAATTTATCGACCAGCCAGTCGGGAATGACTTCGGCGTGGTTCGCCTCTTGGTCCATGTGGTGGTAGTAATCGTAGGTTTTACGAATCTCTTCTAATACTTTCTGTTCATTCGGATCGAGCACATAAGGAAGCGGATGGGCGACGACGCGCGCTACGTGGGCCTTTACGGCATCTTTCGCCGGCGCTTTGTCTGACACGGCGCACGGAACCCACAGAACTAGATCAATATCTTCCAGTTTTCGTCCCGCGGCCCTTGCTCCCTCCGCGATCTTCTCTTTCGCGTGAGCTATATACTCATCAGCCACACCGACGAGGACGATAATTCCGTCGGCGATGCGACCGGAAAGTTCGAGCATCCTCGGCCCGCTGGCGGCGATGTAAATGGGAACCTTGTTTTTGCAGGGGTGAAGCAAGTGAATCTTGCCGGTTTCGAGTTGCACTTCTTTGCCGGACAAGAGATCCCGCATCTGCTGTATCGTTTTTTCAAAGAACGACAGTTTTGCCGGCTTCATACCCATGGTCTCGACGGAGCTGTCGCCCAGGCCGATGCCGACGATCATTCTTCCGGGAGAGTATTCTTCGAGCGTCGCATAGGCGCTGGCAACCACAGACGGATGGCGTGTTAAAGGATTCGTCACGCCGGTACCGATCTTAACTTTCGAGGTGTTCAACGCCACGGCCGCCATGTTGACGTAGGCTTCGCGCCAGATGAGATGAGAGTCGCCAACCCAGATATGAGTGAAGCCCAGCTCTTCTGAGAGCTTGGCGAGCTGAATCATTTTTTGCAACGGCTCGGTGGGAAAAAGGCCGGCGCCGAATTCGAAAGCACCCACGAAATTCGTCCCTCAATAACCTGTTTCGCTCGCCACCCGCTCGGGCGGCGGCGTTTGCTGGCTGCGGCCCGCCACGCGAATCTCACCGTCGATGATCACAGTGGAAATGCCCGGTAGATCGCCTTTGGCAAACGAATCGAGCGCATCCGTCGCCACGGAGCCGGTAATTTTGTGCAAGAGAACTAAATCGGCAGGACGTCCTTCTTCAAGTATGCCAATGTCGAGTCCATGGGCTCGCCCGACGTTGCCCGTCGCCATGCAAATCACCGTTTCGGGCGCGACTTCGCCGACCGATGACATAAAAGCAATCTCCCGAAGAATGCCGCGCGGGATCACTCCCGTCCCGCCCGGCGTGTCCGTGCCGATGAGCACGCGGTGATAGATGCCTCTCGCTTTGACGGCGCGGATGAGACTCAAAGCCAACCGGTAGTTACCGGAACTGCAGATCTCGACGAAGTAATCGGTCTCGTAGGCGATGCGGATCATCTCCTCCTCGGGCATCGGAATCGGCCCGCCGGTGATGTGGCCGATGATGTCCGGATCGATCTTCCTGACGATTTCCCAGCCCGCCAACTGGCTCACGCCGGAGCGCGACACGCCGCCGGAATGAATCTTTACTTTGATGCCCCGCGCACGCGCCCACTTCACGTAGCTCTCGGCTTCGCCATTCGGCAACAGGCTGTAGTCATAGAAAATGAACTTGACCAACCTAATGCCAAGTGCGGCGATTTCGTCGAAGTCTTTCTCCACGAGTCCGGGAACCAAAAGCAACGTGCCGGCATGGACTTTGACCCCGGACGGCCGCAGGTTGTCGTAGCAGCGCTTCGTAACGATCGCCACTGACAGAGCGGTGCGCGCATCCGGCGGCAGGGGCAGGCCGGGTAGATGGAGCTCGCCGGCGGAAATTAAAGCGGTGACGCCACCGTGCATATAGTTGGTGATCCACGAGAGCGCGTTCTGCGCCGGCGTGTATTCGCCGATGGAGGGATGAGAGTGAGAGTCGATGAGCCCGGGCATCGCCGTGATTCCATCGGCGTCGATGACGCGATCGGCTTTCCGGCTGATGTTGTTGCCGATTTCTCGAATGATGCCACCATCGATGAAGATTGAATTGGCGTTCCGTAGCGGATTTTTCAAATCACCGGTGACAATCGCGCCGATGTTCTTGATCAGGATGGAAGACATGAGCGGACTATATCAAAGGGACCTTCTGACGAAAAGTCGGGCAGGAAAAAATAAGAACTGGTATCAAAGCTTGATTCTTCTGAGCAACAAAAACAGCGTGGGCGCCAAAATCATTGCCAGACTCAAAAGCTGCCCCATGGAAAATGGACCCAAGACAAAACCCAACTGTGGGTCCGGTTCACGGAAGAACTCGACGAAAAATCGTGCTACGCCGTAGCCTCCAACAAATGTCCAAAACAGCACGCCATCGGTCTGCACCCGTTCGCTCAACCAAAGAAGGACAAAAAATAGCACTACACCTTCGAGGAAAGCCTCGTACAACTGCGAGGGATGACGAGCCACTGGCCCGCCCTGCGGGAACATCATAGCCCAGGGAACATTTGTGGGACGGCCGTACAGCTCACCATTGATAAAGTTTCCAATGCGCCCGAGTCCTAATCCTATCGGAACCGCCACAACACATACATCAGCCACAGGATAAAACGCTAGGCCCCGTCTCTTGGTGGACCACCATCCCATCAATAATGCTCCAAGCAGGCCTCCGTGAAACGACATTCCGCCGTGCCAAATCGCCAACGCCTCTAACGGATTGTCGAGGTAGAATGGAAGATTGTAAAAAAGCACATAACCCAGGCGACCGCCAAAAACAACTCCGATCATTAGATAACTGATGAACTCTTGAAGAACATCTTTGGGAAGATGAACCTTTCTCTTCTCGGCCAGCCAACGAACCAGGAAGTAACCCCCGACAAAACCGAAAATATACATTAAGCCGTACCACCGAACTTCGACAGGGCCGATTCGGATGGCGACCGGATCTATATTGGGAAACCTGAGCACAAGCTTGTGGGGCACTCACCGACGCGATTGTTTCGAAAACATAAACGAGCAGTTTACTTCGGCCCTGGGCCCAAGGTGATCTGCGCGAGGTCGTCCACCTTGATCCATTTTGAAAATGCCGCCCGCACTTCGGCAGCCGTGAGTTCCTTGTAGCGCTTCGCGGCGCGGATCGGTTCGTCGAGAGGCAGATCCTTCAGCGAACGATCAAGCAATCCACTGGCAATTCCGTGGGTGCTCGATTCGGAGAGCGGGATGCCCCGAACCAGCAACGTTTTGGCCTGCAGCAGTTCCTCAGACGTGACCGGCGCCGTTTGCATCTCGCGCAGATTCCGCTCCACGATGGCTCTCGCTTTTGCGACGTTCGGCGGATCGCAGGCATAAGATACATAAAACACCGAACGGGTCTTACTGGATTGGAGCGCCGCGCCGACCGAGTACACCAAACCGGTATTTTCCCTGAGATCACGATAGAGCCGGGTCGAATAAAATGCTCCGGAAAGGACGTTCATACCAAGCTCGATCGGATAGTAATCCGGATGCTGCCGCGTCAGCTCGAAGGTCTGTCCAAGCGTTACCTCATCCTGGACGCGGCTGCGGTCGGGAACCAAAGTAGTGGCCCGTTTGTTGCGCGGCACCGGCGGGAGATCCGTCTCGGGCTTCGGCCCCATCGCTTTCCATTCGCCGAAATATTTTTCCACGACGCTCTTTGCCTGCTCTGGGGTCACCTTGCCGATAACGACAATGGTTGTAAGGTCGGGACGAAAAACTTTTTCATAATAGGCGCGCACGTCCTCAAGCTCGATGGAGGTCACGGTATCGGGCGTCGCCTGACGCCAGGTCGGATCGTTCTCGGGGTAAATCGCCTTGAGAAACGCCCGCTGCGAAAGGTAGACCGGACTTTGAAGCTGACCCGCCACCGCTTGGCGGGTTCGCTGCTTCACGGCTCTGAAGGCGGCTTCCGGCAACCCAGGATGCAATAGATTGTCCGCGAGCAGCTCTGCGCCGCGCTCGAAGCGATCCGATAAGACCTGGAGCGAGAAGCGTGTCCCTACCGACGCCTGCGCCCCGATCTCGTCCATTGCTTCTTGGAAAGCCAAACGGTCCAGCTTCACCGATCCATACGGGAAGAGCTCCTCGAGGATTTGATCGATTCCTTCCTTTCCTTTTGGCGCCTCGAGTTCGGCCCTGTTCTTGACCACGCCGTAAACGCCGACCGTATCGCTGATGGTTTCCGGTTGAACGATCAGGCGGAGCCCGTTGGCCAGCACCGTCACAGCGGGATTCACTTTCGATGCCGGAACATCCAGAGGATTCAACGTTCTTTTCGCCCACGCGGGCAGCGGAACCGGTTTTGTTTGTCTCGGCGCAAAAGACTCGCTGCCGGGCTTCGAGCCTTCGGAGGCGACTGGGCTGCCGGATTCGCGTGGCGTCAATAAAGCTACGACAGCCGTGTCATTGATAAGATATTTTTTGGCGACTCGGTTCACGTCCGTGACGGTAACTTTTTTGATTGCCTCGATGTCGTCCTCCGGTGAGGTCCGACCTTCGACGGAAAGCGCTTGCGACCATTCCGCCGCCAGGCCCGCGATGGAATTCTTGCGGAATTCCGCCTCCGCGACCTCGCGACGCTTGGTTGCTTCCACCAGATCGGCGGGGACGCCGCTTTTAACGTATTCCTCGATAATTTTTTTCATCTCGGCGACGAGCGCAGAGCTGTCTTGCCCCGGTGGGAACTCCGCATGAGCGTATCCGAAGCCCGCTTTGGGAAGCGCGGAGGCGTCGAAACCAGCGCCGAGCGCCCTTCCCGCGGCAGCGACCCCATATAAATCTCCTCTTCGGCTGTCCAGCGCGTCCGCCAAAACGACGCCTGCGGCAAAATCCGGATCGTCATATCCCGGCAAGCGATAAGCCACGGCAGCTATTCCGTAGGGGAGATCCGAATCGATTGCAATGGTCGTCGGCTTCACCGGTTGTAGCTGAATCTTCGGCCGCGCGGGCACGGCACGGCGCGGAATCGGCTCGAAGAACCGCTTGATCTTAGCCAAGGCCGCGGCGGGATCCACGTCGCCGACGACTATGAGGATGGCATTATTGGGCGCGTACCAATTCTTGTGGAAGTCTTTGAGCATCTTTCCCGTCGTCTTTTGGAAAGACGAACGGGTGCCGAGCGCGTCATGGGCGTAAGGCGTCCCCGCAAAGATCACGCTAAGCAGACGGGAGTAGAACATGTACTGAGGATTGGAAAGATCCTGCGCGACCTCCTGCTCAATCGCTCCCCGCTCCTGCTTCCAGAGCGCTTCCGTGTTGAGCGCGTCGCGCATCCGCACGGCCTCGATATTGAGAGCGATTTCAAGATCACTGGCGGGAACGGTAAAAAAATACTGCGTCACCGTCTGCTGGGTAGCGGCGTTGAAGTTGCCGCCCATGGCGGCGATGAGGTTTGAAAGCTGGGCTGATGAAAGCCCCGGGCTGCCCCGAAACATCATGTGCTCCAAGGCATGCGCCATGCCGGGAAATCCATCCGGCGCTTCGTTCGATCCTACTAAATAGTTAATCTCCGTCGTCACCACGGGCGCGAGCGTGTTGCGGACGATCACCACGCGGAGGCCGTTCTTCAAGGTCGCGCGCGTGACATCGGCTTCCGTCGCGGCTTGGGCCCGGCCGCTTACGTAGTTCAGGAGCACAGCCAGAATTAGCAGAGACTCTATGGATCGCAGGATCCGTCGATATTTCCCCATGTCATATTTCCCCATAAAGATCGAAATGTCTTCTTTCTCGCAATGTAAGCTTCCCCTAATCTTCCAGCATATCTAATAGCAGCATCAATCCAACACCCAATCCTATGGCGAGCATCTGCACGACGGATTTGCCAAGCTTCGACTCCTTGTTAAGCTCAGGTACCAAATCGGAGCCAGCAATATAAATGAAGCCGCCCGCCGCCAACGGCAACATCACGCTAGAAAAATTTTCCACTCTGGAACCCACCAGGAGGGAGATAATCGTTCCTACGATCGCAAAAACGGCTGATACGAAATTGAAAAACAGCGCCCTCCGCTTTGTGAAGCCGGCATAGAGCAAGACAAAGAAGTTACCCAGCTCATGGGGGATCTCGTGAAAGATCACGGCCATCGTAGTCGCGATGCCCACATGAAGACTGACGACATAAGAGGCTCCGATGATGGCTCCGTCGATAAAATTGTGGGCGCCGTCAGCCAATAAATTCATGTACCCTACGGGATGGATGGAATGATCGGATTCCAGGACGTGCTCGTGTCTCCAGAGGAGAAACTTCTCCAGAACGAAGAAGGCAAAGATGCCGGCCAGAACATAGAGAGAGGCTTGCAAATTGCTCCCCAACCTTTCAAAGGACTCCGGCAATAGGTGAATGAAAGCGTCGCCGAACAAACCGCCGACGGCCAGGCTGACCATGACAAATATGATGCGTTTTAGCTTCTCCTCGCCGACCGAAATGAACGCGAGGCCGATGAGCGAAAGGAGGCTAACTAAAATGACGCTGACCAGACTATAGGTCCATAGGTGCGATGCAGGTTGCACGGCTTGTCACGAATCTCGCTGGCTATTTTTGAGCTTGGAACTGACGCGCTTTGGCATCCAACCGGACCGTTTTTCCTTCGCTGTTTACCCACGCGTCGATCCTCGCCAGGGCCGCGCTGTTCTGCCGGACGTCCTTGGCCGATTGATAACCGAACTTCTTCCCTGCGACTCCTTCCAGCAAGTCACTGGCCTGCTGGCGCGCCAGAGCGGCGCCGTCGCTCTTGAGCACGCTGACCAAAGTTGCAAGTCCTTCACGGTCGCCGAGCGCGAGCTGCGCCTGGGCAATGGAAAGCTTCAGAAAACTATCATAGGGGCCGCGGGCCGCGCGCTGCAACGCCGGGATGGCTCGGGGATCTTTCTGTTTCGCTAGCGCTTCCACCGTCGCCTCGACCGCCTGATGCGACTGAGCGCGGGACAAAAGATCCGTCAATGCTGGAACAATCTTCGGGTTGTGCATCCCTCCGAGATGGGCAATAACGTCCAACTGATGCACCTCTTCACCTTGCTTAAGCTCCTCTAACAGTGTCTCCACCGCGGGCGGCCTCGCTGTCGTCGACACCGCAGGGTCGCTCTTCTTTGCATAGGACAGAACGAAGAAAAAAACAAAGGCAAACACCGCGATGCCGGCAACGTTAGCGGCGGCGCGCGCTTTCACCGGCGCGTGAAGGAGATAATACACGATACTTGACAGCACGAGAAAGAGCCCGAGCATCACGACCACCGCCGGCCCCGTCGGATAATCCGAATAAAAAGACCAGATAATTCCCAACATGCTCGCCGCGATCGCCACCAGCCAGCCGAATAACAGCCGCCCCATCACCGTATCGCTGAACATCTGGGCGATGACGGCCGGGACAACGAGATAGGAAAAGACCAAGAGCACGCCTACGATCGCGACAGATTTGACGATCACGACGCCGAAAGACATGTAGAAGAGAACATCCCAGAGCCGCACGTTCAGCCCGGCGCTCTCCGCACCTTCGGGATTGAGCGAAATAGCGAGAAATTTTTTTCGGAAGATCACGTGAAAAATTCCGATGGCACCGTAGAGAATCGCCATTTCCGTTACGGTCGGAAGTGAGACCAACAGAACGTCGCCCACCAACATGTGCTTGAGTTCCTCACCTCCCGAAGCCGACTTGGAGAGGATCAAAACGGCAGCGGCGGAGGCCACCGCGTAGATAATTCCGATAAAGGCCTCCTGGGGAACCTTCTCCCGGCGCATCCGCGCGATCGCGAAGGCCCCCGCCCCGACAAAGGTAAAAGCCAGTGAGAAGAGGGAAACTTGCAACGGCTCGGCGTTGGGGTCATAGCCCAGAATCAAGGCGTAAGTGGCGCCGAGCGCAGCGATCTGCGCAAGCGCTAGATCGACAAAGATCACCTTGCGGGCGATGACGTGAATGCCGAGGTACACGTGATTGATCGAGAGCACCAGGCAAGCCAAGAAGGGAACCAGCATCCATTTCAAGTCGAGAATGCTAGTCATGCGTGTCTCCCTCGCTTATGAAGATCGCGTCCGCTGCCGCCAAGGAGAATGGTCCTTGCTTCATTGTTTCATCGTCCTTATTTTTTCAACGCTGTGGTCGTCTTTGAGATTACATGATCGACTAGATCAAAATAATTCTTGACCCCTGGCTCTCCTTCCACCTGATTGGGAAGCAACACCACTTTGGCTCCCGTTTGCTGCGCGATTCGATTCGGGAGAGAGGGATCATAGAAGTTGTCGACCAGGATCAGAGGAACTTTCTCAGCTTTGATCTTGTCCGTCACTTGGATGACATGCTGGGGTCCGGGAGGAATGCCGGGTCGCTCTTCAATGGTACCGACCAGCTGAATGCCGAACGCCCTCGCAAAGTACGCCCAGACTTTGTGGAATTCAAATGCCTTCACGCCCCGGAGTGGCTCTGCGCTTTTGAGCCATCCGCCCGCTCTTGCCGCCAGAGGCGCCCCGCCGATTTTCGTGTTTTCGAGAAAAGGATGAAGCTGACCGCTCCAAGTAAGGCGGGTCAATTTTTCGATTCCTACGAGCTTCAGCAGCTCCTGCCCGAACATTGCATTATCGATGCGCTTAAAGAAATCATTCTTTCGCGATTCGTAGGTGGAAGCACCGGCAGGATCGACGGACTTCAACGCATCGGCGATATTGCCCGCCTCCATCTTCGCCAGCAATGGATCGAGCCAGACATGAGGGTTACCCTGCGGGTGGATATCCCCCATTTCACGCGTTAACGCCGACGGAACTTCTAGGGCGGCGATGCCGTTACTCGCAACTATCCGTCCAGGAGTGCCGCGGTAAATCCTCGTGTTTCCCGCGCCATTGACGACTTGGTCCGCCCACAGTTCCAGCGAAAAGCCGTTTTCGACAAAAAGATTAGCGCTCCGGGTCCGCTGCATGAGAACGGGAGTCGGAGTGACAAAATGGGGATCCTGATCGCCCTTCGCTAACGCGATCACGTCGACGCGCTCTCCGCCGACCTCCTCGGTCAGCGCCTTGAGCGTCGGCAGAGTGCAGACGACCTGAACCTTTTTTTCTTGCGCCCACAACGGCTGGACCAAAACTGAAAATCCGAAGACAATCGTGCATAATATCTTGAACAATTTCATTTTTGTCTCCCTTCAAACGGCTGCTGAGTTACTTGTTGACCCAAAACGGCTCCGGCGGATGAGAGCCGAACACAAAATTGAGCTCGAACAGGGCCGTGTTGCGATTATTCTCGGTGAAGAGATCGCTCCAGCGGTGCTCGTAACTCAACCGGGCGCGTAAGAACTCGCTGAAATAGTATGAGACGTAAGGCGTGAGGCTTTCGCGTTTCAAGCCGGGATCAAAGAGAGTCGTCGTCTGGTCCCAGCGAAGACCTGCGTAGGTTCTCTGATTGAACTGCCACTGGCTGAAGAGCGAATAGCCAAAAGGCTTGCCTTTGCCGGGCTGCAAGTCTCTAAGCACGATCGCTCGCTCCACATCCGGTGGCTCGGAGGCCTCCGGATAGGGGCGCCGTGCGAACATCAACTCGCCGCCGAAAAGAAACGATTTGTATTCTCCCAGTCGAAACGGTTTCCAGCGGTAGAGGAAATCCACCCCATGAAAATCCGCGGACCCGACGCTGTTATTGGCCGGATGATAGTAGCTCGACCATCCGAGCGATAGGTCGTGGCCCGGGAAGAGCGTACGATACCACCGGAGATGCCCAAGGTAGGAAATCCTCGACCTCGCGGCGGGCGAGATGGCGACATCTCCGCCGTTTAGGACCTCCATCGTAGCGTCAAGACTCGAATCGGTGTCCCACGGCGTCGGGATAAAAAAGTTGCCGGAGACTCCATTTTGAATGAACCCGTCCTCGCCCATGAACTCCGCCGTCGGCAGAGACCTGAAAGTCGTCGGCAGATCGTGGGTATGGAGAATATTGAACAAGCCAAACGTGGGCCGGAAGCGCCCCACCTTCAACTTAAGTCCTAACGGAGGCTCATCCAAAAACGGCAGCTTCTTGATAGTCACGTAGCCTTCTTCAACACCGGCAGAAAACTTACCCGGGCTTTCCGATTCTAAAGAAGCGATCAAGACACCGTCGGCATAGGGATCGATCGGAACCCGCATGTCGATTTCAGCTTCGCGGAGATTCATTTTGTTGTCGATCCGATCGCCGCTGTCATTGAAGACTCTTTGAGTATCCGCTCGCCCGACGAAATTTCCGATCACCGAAATCGCGGGGTTCAGCGCCCCCGGAAATGACTGCGCCGCTGACTGCGCGGACTGCGATGGCGCGGACTGCTCCGCCTCCTTCTCCTGCTCCATGAGCTCAATCCGCTCCGCCATCGTTCGCATTTGATCCTGCATTTCCTTGAGTTGCCGTTTCAAAGTTTCGAGTTCGGACTCCTGACCCGACACGGTACCCGGGAGCATAACAGCGCAACAAACAACCAAGCACGAGGATACAATCCATGACTTTTTGCAAAATGAGTTCATAGACCCACCTCCCTAACAATAAAGAGTCTGCTCTCCGCCCCGCGCGGAACGGAAAGCAACTAGTTTATGATTTGAAAAAGGGATCGTTAGAGAGATTGGGTCAAAGGCGGCGCGCGACTTGAATGACAGCCACCCCAGAGCTGGAATGGAACCTGCGACTCGCGGTCGATGACAGCAGAGGTCTGAAAACTCGGCGTCCAGCTCGCTGGCGCTGTTCCTAACCCCGCCGCCGTTTTGACCCCATGGACGCAGCTGCACTCCTTGGCGAATTGTGGGGTCGGAGTAAAGAAGTGCTGGTGTAAAGGCAGAAAGAAAACGAAGGCTAATAGGGTCGCCCCGATCAGCCGACGGGTACCAATTGCACTTTTCGAACTCGAATCCAGCACGCCGCCAACCTACCCAAGCCACTAGGGGTTTGTCAATGATGATTTAGAAGTCGAAGTTTATCTCTGGTTTCCCGCCGCCACTTTCGGGTTTCGTACTGATGTCTATCCGGACATTCATAAACTATCCTGCTTTCTGTTTCATAGAGAACCAATCCGACTTGCCCACAACACGGGCAAATCTTGCCGAATACCTTCGTTAAATTTCTGGCTTTCATAGCTTCCCTCTTCTACAAAGTTCCTGAGCTTATCAATTCCTCCTCAAGTTTCTCTCTCGCTTTTCCATAGCAACTACACTCTTGACTAAGTCGGGAACTCTCCGTGCCGGGATGAAAGTGTAAGGGAAGTGTAAAGACGAAAAGAAAAAGAATTACTCCAATCCACCGCCGCATACCACCGCGTCTATTTGTTGAACGACAAAGAAACACAGTGGTTTTTTTATACGCCGTAATTCCCGCATGTTCAAGTTTCTAAGGACGTGTAAGCCATTCACATACGAATTTTCGTAAGCGCATCAAACGCGCCGAGTTCGCAATAACTGGAATTGAGGACAGCTCGTGTAGCAATGCTCCGGTCACTGGATTGAGAATACCGGGAATTGTCAAACCCACTGCTGCGGCCAGCACTCCCAGAGAGAAAAACAAGATTTTGTCTAATGGCGCGTCGCGAGGCGTTTAGTTACGAGTGACTTCGGCCGGGGAAGTTTTACCTCCACACCCCGGCCACGGAAAATGCCGAAACGTCATTTTGTCCGAGGGTCCCCAAGCTGAGGGCACCTTCAATGGTGCGCAGAAGGCTGTAGTGGTTGTACGGGTTTTTCGAGACACTGCCGGAGAGGACCGACTCGCCTATCAGCGCGGTGAAGATGTGGTTGGCAGGATCACGATTATCGGCCTCGTCGAAAGTGACAACCAATAATAATCCCTTCATGAAAGCATCATTTTTCAGGAGGGGCCCAAATGCCTGAGCCATCCAGCGGTCGGCGAAGGCGGGGCCCGTATCGTGTCCGTCGTTCCTCTGGTCGGGAATATACAAAGAATAATCCGGTAGACTCCCGCTCGCCGCGTCGGCAGTGAGAACCGAGGCCTCAACAATGTTGGCGCAGCGATGTACATCTTTTTGAACGTTCTCGAAACTCAGAAACGGTACGTGCTTGCGCACATAGGTACCCGATTGTTTTCCAAGGAAACAGTGGCCAGGATAAGCTTCGGCGTAGACTTTCCATGCTTTACCCTTTGCTTCAAGGAGATCGCCTATATGACGCAGGTCTAAGCTCACTGGTCCATTAGAGGTCACACCGCTCGTGGTTCCAGCCGTCAGCGCTATATAGTTTGGTAGCGAAGGATGGGTCTCGGCGTAGAACTGACTGAGGAGTGCCCCGCTTTTGGTCAAATTGCCGAGGAAAGGTTGCGCGAGAGCATCCCTGTAATTCGCGTTCTCCAAGATAATGATCATTACTTTATTGAACCGAGGTACAGAACCAGAGTCAGCTCCATGCACCATGGCGATCGGCAGAAGTAAAATCGCAGCAACCCCAAGCAAGAGTCTTTTCATAGCGGAGTCCCAAGCTATTACCATAAAAAGTTATTTTAGGGTAACGGAACTATGTTGGAATTTAGCGCGGGGAACTTGATCGAAGAAAAAATAGGTTGAGAATGGCAAAACGACCAGTACCCGTCGGCTCGCCGTTATCGAGAGCATACCTTGAGCCTTTTTATCCCATGGAGTTCCCCCGGTCCTGTAAACCTTCCGATGACAGCCCCGTCTAAGGGTTAAAGCCCAAAAAGCTAATCAAAATACGAGGTCCGACGGGATGGAAAGGCATAAACACTTGTTCGGCGCCGCCGTTATGGCAGCATCGCTCCTCTTCGCGGGTTCGCCCGTTTTTGCAGCAGACGGGGAAATCAAAGGAGATCTAAAGGAACTCAAGCAGGATCACCAAGAGCTCCGGCAGGATCGCAAAGAAACTCGGCAGGACCGCCGCGAGCTCAGGGGCGACAGAAAAGAACTTCGCAGTGACATAAAGAACGGGGCTGGCAAGGCAGAAATCGCTCAGGATGTGAAGGAGATCAAAGGCGACAGAGGCGAGCTGAAATCTGATCGGAGAGCACGTCGACTCGATCGACGGCAAATTCGCGGCGACAGGCATGAACTCGTGCGCGACATAAAGAATCGTTAATCGGGAAGCTAATTTCGGTCTAAGCCACACTCAGGCCGCCGTCGCTTAGTTGCCGGCGGTGGCCATTTCGCTGCCTTGGCATGTGGTATAATCCGGTCATGAACGGAAATCCATCTGTGAAGGCGGCAGATGAAGAACTCGTGGCATTGGCCAAAAACGGGGATACGAAGGCGTTCGAGGAACTAGTGGATCGCTACAAACAAAAAGCCTACCACATTGCTTTCGATTTCGCCCGCGACCGAGAAGAGGCGAAGGACCTTTCGCAGGATGCCTTCTTGAAGGCTTATATGAATATCAAGAAATTCGACGGCAGATCTGGCTTTTACACGTGGTTTTATCGGATTCTGGTGAATGTCTGCCTGGACTATCGGCGCCGCAAACAGCGTGCGCCCGTTGAATCCTACGAAGAAAAACTCGAAAGCGGCGCGAGACTGAACCAGGATCCCAACGCCGTTCCTTTGCCTGAGCAGCTCGTGACCGCCGGGCAAGTCTCACGTAAGATAGGCGCGGCGCTGGAGGCCCTGCCACCAAAACAACGAACCGCGTTCATATTGAGAAACCATGAAGGACTCTCGATCCGTGAAATCGCTCAAATGATGCAGACCGCCGAAGGTACCGTAAAGGTTCATCTTCACCGGGCGGTCGCGGCGCTCAGGCAAAGCCTGGCGGAATTCGCCTAGGAGGCCGGTATGACTCAGCAGAATAAATCTTCCGTAACGGCTTGCGAAACATTCGAACAGGAATTGGTCCTTTACTATTACGGCGAGCTGGGCAACACGGAGCGCAATCAAGTCGACACCCACATAGCCGGCTGTGAACCATGCCGACTTTATCTCAAACAGATGGCCTCGGTTCTTCCCATAACGGTCGCAGCCGATGACCCGCCGCAGGCCTTCTGGGACGATTACAGCCGGGAGATGCGACACAAGCTGGCCGCCCTCCATGAGAGCCAATCGTGGTGGCGAAGTTTGCTGTCGTCTTTTTCGCCGTGGATGGCTCCCGTCTTGGCCACAACCGCGGTGGTACTGTTGGCGCTAACATTTAACTTCGGCAACAAAGCCTGGCGCGCGAACGAATTGCCGCAGGACGAAGAATCTTTTATGGAGATCCTTCCGATGACCGAGAACTTGGAGTTCTTCTCCAACATGGAAGTCCTAGACGCCATGGATATGCTGGAGTCCATGGGCGGCCAGGCAAACAGCGCAGCTTGAATGATCACCGCCTATGTCACGCTTGCATTGGTTGATTTTAGCCGCGGTGCTTTTCGCCGGATTGCCGCTGTTGGCGGCGAGCAAAGATAACGAGCGACCGGACAGAGAAATGCTTCAGATGATGGACCTCCTGCGGGACATGGAAGTGATCAGGCAGATGGACATGATGCAGGACATGCCTGACGTCGAGAATGCTGGAGACCCGACAAAGGGAACAAATTCACAAAAAAGCGCGCCAAGGAATAAAAAGGAGACCGCAAAGTGAAGCCGCTGATCAAGCACCTGGGTTTCCTTTTGTTATTGATCCTTTTGCCGCCTCCTGCTTCATGGAGTCAGTCAGCGCCGCCAGGTCAAGTCCTGGCCCAGAACGATCAGGAAACCCTGGAGCGTTGGCAGCGAATGACACCGCAAGAAAAGCAAGAGCTCCGCGACCGGTTTCAGCGCTGGAGGTCACTCCCGCCGCAGGAGCAGCAAGAACTCAAGCAAAAATTTGAAACCTGGCGCAATATGGACCCGCAAAAGAAAGCGGAGATTCGTAAGAATTTCGACCGCTGGCGGGAGCTCCCGCCGCAGCAACAGGAGCGTCTGCGCGAGCGCTGGCAGCAGTGGCGCGCGCTCCCTCCGGAGCGGCGCGAGGCCCTCAAGCGCCGTTTCGAGCAGTTTCGCGAGCTGCCGCCGGAGAAGCGGCGCGAGCTGCGCGAGAAATTCCGGGAGAAATTCCAAGGCCTCTCGCCCGAGGAAAAGCAGGAGCTGCGACAGAAATTTCGCGAGCGTCTGGAAGGATTATCGCCGGAACAAAAGCAAGAAATGCGAGAAAAATTTCGTGAACGGACAGAGCGGCTCCAAGACGAAAGAAAGAGTTTCCGCAAGCAATTCAAAGACAAGACAAGCCCGGACCGGAAAGATCGCGAATGAACTACCCCGCAGCAAGCTGCGGTATCAAAAAAACATTTATGAGAGTTTCCCCGAAGTCGTCACCCCCGAATGTTTTAATCGGGGGTCCAGTCAGAGTTTCGCCTGGATTCCCGCTACGAGCATGCGGGAATGACGGACTTTGAGAGGACTCGAAATCCCGTTTACGCAGCAATCTGCGGGAATTGACGTGGAGAGTAAATTCATGTCGGTGCCGCTCAACCAAGAGCAGAAGATCATTCACTTCCTCAATCGGACGAGCTTCGGGCCCACCCGAGAAGAGGTCCAAAAAGTCAACCGCCTCGGGATTCGCGCCTATTTGGATGAACAGCTTAGCCCGGAGAGGATTCCCGATTCTTTGGTAGAAGAGAAACTCGCTCAGCTCAAAACCATGCGGCTCAGCACTCGCGAGCTCGTTGAGCTCTATCCGCCGCCCAAAGTGGCTCGGCAGCAGACCGGGCAGCAACCAACGATGCTTCAGCAGCAGATGCAAGGGCCCCGCTTCATTATTCTGGAGCTGCAGCAGGCGAGGCTTTTACGCGCCGTATACAGCCAGCGCCAGCTCTACGAGGTGATGGCCGACTTCTGGAGCAATCACTTCAATATCTTTGCGGCTAAAGGCGCCGATCGATGGCTCACGACCGCTTACGACCGGGACACGATCCGGCCTCACGCTCTCGGCCGTTTCAAAGACGTGCTGCGCGCCACGGCGCAAAGCCCGGCGATGTTGTTCTATTTGGATAATTGGCTGAGCGCCGGCCCGAACTCGATCGCGGGAAGATTGGCGCCGAATAATCGAAGACACGGCCTCAACGAGAACTACGCGCGCGAGCTGATGGAACTCCACACGTTGGGCGTCGACGGCGGTTACACGCAGAAAGACGTGCAGGAAGTCGCGCGTTGCTTCACCGGCTGGACCATTCGACGGCCGCAAGGCGAAGCGGAGTTCTATTTCGAGCCAAGGATTCACGATGCCGGTGAGAAAACGGTCCTGGGCCACCGGATTCCTGCGGGCGGCGGTATGGACGATGGATTGCAAGTCCTCGACCTTCTGGCCCGTCACCCCTCCACCGCCCATTTCATCGCGTTAAAGCTGGCGCGCCGATTTGTTTCCGACGATCCTCCGCAGTCCATCATCAATAAGGTCGCGGAATCGTTTCGCCAGAGCGACGGTGATATTCCGACCGTGTTACGGACCATCTTCGGGTCGCCGGAGTTCAATTCTCCCGAAGCGTTTCAAGCCAAAGTCAAGATGCCCTTGGAATACGTCGCTAGCGCGCTTCGCGCCACCGGCGCTGAAGTGCAAATGTCGCATCAGCTCTTGCGCTATCTCGGTCGAATGGGCGAACCACTGTTCCTGGCGCAACCTCCGACGGGCTATCCCGACGTCGGCTCCTCTTGGACGAGTTCCGACATGTTGCTTACGCGCATGAATTTCGCGGCCGATTTGGTTGCCAATCGGATTCCCGGCTCTCGCGTGCGGCTGGAAGACGTGGGCGACAGAGATTCTCTCGCCCGATTGGTCGCTCCCGACGCGCTGTCGCCAACGACTCGTTCGGCTCTGGCTGAAACCGAGGGCAGCCAAGCCATCGCCCTCATCATGGCGGCGCCGGAATTCCAAAGGAGATGACCATGAACTTGTCGCGTCGGAGTTTTCTCAAGTCAACCGGCTTAGGATTTCTCGCCCTCGGACTGCCGCCCGCTTTTCTCGTGCGCGCGGCGAAAGCGCAACAAGTCGGCAAAGGCAAAGCCATGGTGGTCATCTTTCAACGCGGCGCCATGGACGGGTTGAACGCGGTCATCCCGTTCAAAGACCGCGCTTATTACGCTTTGAGGCCGAGCATCGCCGTCGAAGAACCTGCGTCCGGCGATGATCGCGTCATTGACCTGGACGGCTTTTACGGACTTCACCCGGCGCTCGCGCCGCTCAAGAGCATTTACGACAAGGGTCATCTCGCGATCATCCACGCGGCCGGCTCGCCCGACAACACGCGCTCGCATTTCGACGCCCAGGATTACATGGAAATCGGCACGCCGGGAATCAAAAGCACGCCGGACGGTTGGCTCAATCGTTATCTAAATGCAAAGAAGACGAGCGAATCGCCGTTTCGCGGGGTCGCCGTAACGGCTCAATTACCGCGCATTTTTGCCGGGAGCGCGCCGGCTCTGACTTTGTCGTCGATCGATGAATTTCGCCTGCGCAATGAAGCGATGGCAAAAACGTTACAAAGACTCTACACCACCACTTCGGACTCGCTGTTTCGTTTCGGCGGCCAAAATCTCTTCGTCGCCATGACCGAACTGAGGCAAATAGAGCCCAGAATTCCCGCATCGGCGGAGCGCTATCCTAACGGACGCTTCGGCACCAGCCTCGCCCAAATCGCTCGCCTCATAAAAGCCGACCTTGGATTGGAAATCGCTTTCACGGAAATCCAAGGGTGGGATACTCACGTCAATCAAGGCGGCGCCCAAGGGCAAATGGCCAATCGCCTCAAAGAATTGGCCGAAGGTTTGTCGGTTTTTTATCGCGACCTCGGCGACCGAGCCGATGACGTAGTTCTCATCACGATGTCTGAATTCGGCCGCACCGCGCGCGAAAATGGCAACCGCGGCACCGATCACGGGCATGCCAATGTGATGTTTGCTATGGGTGGGCCCGTGCGCGGCGGCAAGGTTTATGGCCGCTGGCCGGGGCTGGCCCCGGAAGTGCTCTACGAGGGGCGGGATTTAAGTCTCACGACTGATTTCCGCACCGTCTGCAGCGAAGTGATTGGGCGGCATTTAGGTCAAAAAGATTTAAACAAGATATTTCCCGGCTTTCGAGCTTCGCCGCAGACGCTTGGCCTCATCGCCTGACGTAGGGGCTGGCCCCCGTGCCTGCCCTGTCTCGGGCGACCACAAGGGGTCCCTACAAATTTTCACGAGACCAAATACTATCGACGCCCGCGTCGTTATATGGCGGGCCTTGAAGTTAAATCAGCGGCACGATTCTCATCTTCCTGGAAGCGATACTGTAAATCGTATAGCCGCGCGTAAAGTCCGCCCTGCGCCAGCAGCTCGTCGTGACTTCCCTGCTCCCAGATTTCCCCTTTGTGGATCACGAGGATACGGTCGGCGTTCTTGATGGTGGAAAGTCGGTGCGCAATGATCAGCGCCGTGCGCTCTTTGAGCAGCTCGTGAAGAGCATCTTGGATCAATAACTCCGTCCTGGTGTCGACCGAGCTCGTCGCTTCATCGAGAATCAAAATCTTCGGATCGAAAGCCAGCGCGCGAGCAAACGACAGAAGCTGCCGCTGCCCTTGAGAGAGTGTCGATCCCCGTTCCTGGACTTCTTCCTGGTATTTCTGCGGCAACTTTTCGATAAACGGCGCGATGTGGACGCGCCCGGCCGCTTCCATCATCCGCTCTGGACGGATGCGGGAATCACCCAGCGTAATATTGGCGGCGATATCGCCGGAGAAAAGAAAAACATCTTGCAGAACCAATCCCAGATGGCGCCGAAGCGCCTGTTTGTCCCATTCGCGGACATCGATGCCGTCGACTAGAATCGCTCCCTGGTCGATGTCATAAAACCGGCAGAGCGCGGAAACAATCGACGTCTTTCCACCGCCGGTCGCACCGACGAGAGCGACTTTTTCTCCCGGGCTTACGTGAAATGAGACGCCTTTGAGCACCGGCTCACCGCGATTGTAGGAAAGCCAGACGTCTTTGAATTCCACCTCGCCCCGGAGCCGCTCGACGCTCTTGGGACGCTCCGGATTCTTGATCGTTTGCCGGGTGTCCAGCAACGTGAAGATTCGCTCGGAGGACGCCATAGCGGCTTGCATGATGTTATATTTCTCGGCGAGGTCCCGAATCGGCTGGTACATCCGCTGGATGTACTGAATAAAGGCGACGATGACGCCCGCCTGAATCGCGCCGGATACAATCTGACGCCCACCGTACCATAACAGCAAACCGATAGTCAGGGCGCTGAAAATTTCGATGATTGGAAAAAACACGGCGTTGTAGCGGACGCTTCGGAGCAGGACGTTCCGATAATCCAAATTGATTTCCTGGAACCGCCGGTACATTTTTTCTTCCTGCCCGAACGTCTGAATCGTGCCGATGCCGGCGATGTTTTCCTGCAGCCCGGCGTTGAGCCGCGCCAGGACCAGCCGGCTTTCCCGGTAAACCTCGCGCGCGCGTCGCCGATAGAACCGGCTGATGTAGAGGATCAGCGGAAATGCCGAGAGGCAGACGAGCGCCAGTTTCCAGTCCAGCCACAGCATCGCCATGGCAATTCCGAAGACAATGCACATGTCCTCCAGCAACCCGACGACGCCGGTACTGAAGAGTTCGTTGAGCGTCTCCACGTCATTGATGGTCCGGGTCATCAGCCGGCCCACCGGGTTGCGGTCGAAGTAGGCCATATCCTGCTTCTGCAGGTGTGAGAAGACCTCCATCCGCAGATCATGCATCGCCCTTTGCCCGGTGTATTCGGTCGCGTAGGTCTGAATGAAAAGAAAGATGAAGCCGAGCAAGACAACGCCCAGATACGCCAAGGCCATGAGATCCAGTCCGTGAATATCTTGATTGGCGATGTAGCGATCGATGGCGACCTTGGTAATGTAAGGACCGAGTAACTGCGTCCCGGTGTGAAGTAGGAGAAAAGTAAAGGAAACTGTGAGGAGCTTCCAGTACGGACGCAAATAACGCAGGATGCGCGCCATGAGGTGGGCATCGTAAGCCTTGCCCAGGATCTCGTCTTCTTGGTGTATTTCCTCGGTCACGGCCTTCCGTCCGAATGAGTCATGGACTCCACTTCGCGCGCCAGGCTCTGTCTTCGATAAAGCTGGTAGTAGACTCCTCGACGCGCTAGGAGCTGGTCGTGGCTCCCCTGCTCAAGGATCTGACCGTCTTGCAGATACACAATCAAGTCGGCCTCCCGCACGGTCGAGATCCGATGCGAGATCAACAACGTCGTGCGCCCGGTCATGAATTGTTTGAGCTGTTTCAGGATCTCCTCTTCCGTTTCGACGTCCACGCTGGAGAAAGCATCGTCGAGAATCAGGACCGGCGGGTTTTTGATGATCGCCCTCGCCAACGCGGTTCGCTGCTTTTGCCCGCCCGAGAGACGCACCCCGCGCTCGCCGATGATGGTCTCGAATTGGTCACCAAAAGACTGGATTGTCGGCAGCAGTTGCGCGATGCGCGCCGCTTCCTCGACTTTCCTGGCTTGTCCGTTGTCAACGCCAAATAAAATATTCTCCCGAACCGTTCCGGAGAAAAGAAAGATATCCTGCGACACAAAACCTACGTTGGCCTCCAATCGATGAAGCGGTAACTGCTTGATATCCACGCCATCGACAAAAACCGCGCCGTCCGGCGGCTCAAAGAGTCTTAAGAGAAGACTCACGAGCGTGCTCTTGCCGGCTCCGGTTTCACCCACGATGCCGCAGATTTTCCCCCGAGGGATTTTCAAATTGACGTTCTTTAGCACCGGCGCGTGACCCGCGTCGTACGCGAAAGTGAGATTGCGGAATTCGACGGAGCCTGCGATTGTGACCGGCGCAGCGCCGGAATCCGTAATCTGATACCGGGGCGAGACCGGAACGTCCAAGACTTCACAAATTCTGGACAGCGAGGCCGTGCCCCTTTGGTACTGATTGACGACATAACCGACGGCCATGAGTGGCCAGGTCAGCATCGCCAGATAGCCGTTGAATGCAACAAATTCTCCGAGAGTCATCGTGCCTTGCAAGACTTGCCGCCCACCCAGCCAGAGAACAATCGTCGCCGCGATGCCCGCGAGCACCTGCATGAGCGGCCAAAAGATTCCCCAGAGAGTGGCCAGCCACATGGTCTTGCTTCTATAGCCAGCGCTAATAGCCTCAAATCCTCGGATCTGATTTTGCTCCTGCGCGTACGCCTGGACGACGCGGATCCCCGCGAGGTTTTCTTGCACGTAGGCGCTCATGACGCTCAGTTGTTCCTGGGTATCCCGCGACCGACGGAAAATATGCCGGCCGAAAAAACGCACAACCACTGTGATGAGCGGCATGGCCAACATCGACCACAGGGTCAGCCAAGGATCGATCGCGATCATGAGACTCAAACTGAAGACGATCACCACCATGGCGTCGACGATGGCTAACGAGCCAAATCCCATGAGTTCGCGCACCGCCTGGATGTCATTGGTAAGACGCGACATCAGATCGCCGGTCTTGGTGTGTTGAAAATAACCGAGCGGAAGCTTTTGCAGATGGGTGAAAACTCGATCCCGCAAGTCCGCTTCGCAACGGCGGGAGAAACCGTTAATGTTGATCCGCCAGCAATAACGGAAAAAGCCTTGGAGCGCGGCGGCGCCCAAAATCAGCAGGGGGTATTTCAGCGGGAATACCTGGGCGGCGCCTTGATGCAATGCCGAATCGATGCCTCCCTTGATCAGCCAGGGAAGGGCCATGCCGGCGAAATCGGTAGCGACGAGCGAGAGAACTCCGAAGATGAGAAGACGCCGGTAACGCTCGACGAGAAACTTGATGCGGTAGTAATAGCGAAGAATCGCTGTGTCCTTTTGCTGCTAATCTTTCTTGATGCCGTGTACTTGTGCAACCTCGGCCCATTTCCCTGCCATGAGCTCGTCCATGATGGACTCGAGCGACGCCATCGAAACACGAACCTGCTCCATCGTGTCGCGGTCGCGGATAGTGACTTTCTCATCCGCGGGCGACTTATCGTCACCCACGGTTTGCACGTCCACCGTGACACAAAAAGGAGTGCCGACTTCGTCTTGGCGCCGGTAGAGCCGGCCGATGGAGGCGGTGTCGTCGTACACGGCGTACCATCGCTTGCGTAAATCGGCGCAAAGCTTTTTTGCCGTCTCGACGATCCGGTCGTTCTTTTTGAGGAGCGGCAGCACCGCAATCTTAACCGGCGCTAAATCTCGATGGAGCTTGAGGACAACCCGCTTTTCACCTCTCACCTCTTCTTCATGGTAAGCGTCCACGAGAAAAGCCAGCGCCGAGCGGTCCGCGCCGGCCGCCGGTTCAATCACATACGGCACAAGCTTTTGCTTCGTCTCTTCGTCGAAGTATTCAAGCGCTTTGCCACTGTATTGCGAGTGCTGTTTCAAATCATAATCGGTGCGGTTGGCGATTCCTTCCAGCTCACTCCATCCCATGGGGAACAGGTATTCGATGTCCACGCAGCGCTTGGCATAGTGGGCCAGTTCGTCTTTCTCATGCTCACGCAGCCGGATGTTCTCTTTGCGGATGCCATATTTTTCGTACCAGGCAAACCGCTCATCGATCCATCTTTGGTGCCATTCCTCGTCCGTACCCGGCACAACAAAGAACTCGATTTCCATCTGCTCGAACTCGCGCGTCCGAAAAGTAAAGTTTCCCGGCGTGATCTCGTTGCGGAAAGATTTGCCGATTTGCGCGATGCCGAACGGCAGCTTTTTGCGCATGGACTGAAGCACATTGTCGAAGTTGACGAATGTACCCTGTGCTGTTTCAGGCCGAAGATACGTTTTGGTCGCGGTTTCCTTCACCGGTCCGAGGAAAGTTTCGAGCATGAGGCTAGCCGGCTTGGGATCAGACAATTTTCCGCTACCACAGTTGGGGCAAAGAAAGCCCATCACATTACCATTCGAACTGTGAGCTAACACTCTGAGTAACTCAATAAACCTCGGATCATTGGCCCCTTCTAGCGGTAGCCGGATGTTTCCACTTAGGATGCTTTGTGGAAAATTTGGAGCGAGTTTCTTCCCCTCGCCTTGGATCCAGTTTTCAACTGCCTTTTGTATATCTTTTTTCGCTGCTGGCCCTTCGAGCATCTTGTTGAAGGCGCGAAACCATCGCGAATTCCAGATCGCATCAATGATTTGGTCAGCGCGATAATGTCGCCCACAGTCTGCACAGCCGGTGAACGGGTCGGAGAAACTCGCGAGATGCCCGCTCGCTTCCCACACCTTCGGATGCATGGTGATCGCCGCATCGAGTCCAACCATGTCATCTCTCAGGTGAACATTATCGCGCCACCAGAGACGTTTCACATTATTCTTGAACTCCACGCCCAGCGGCCCATAGTCCCACGCTGAACCTAAACCGCCGTAAATCTCGCTCGACTGAAAAATAAAGCCGCGCCGCTTGCAGAGCGACACGATTTTATCCATATCAACCATGAAATGTCCTATTTATAAGCAAATATTAACAATCTAATGGATGGATGGAGGAGAGTCAAAAAGTAGAAAAACAGATGTCTAGGTAATTAACTCTCATGTAGCCAACTTTACCGACATCCGCCATCTCAACTACCAATCGTCGCTGGAGTCTCACTCTAGCCCCAGCACATCCTGCATGCTGTATAAGCCGTTCTTCTGTTTAGCCAGCCATTGGGCGGCGCGGATCGCGCCGTGGGCGAACGTGTCGCGACTGTGGGCGCGATGGATGAACTCGATTCGCTCGCCGATGCCGCCGAAGATGACGGTGTGCTCGCCGACGATGTCGCCGGCGCGCACGGACAATACGGCTATTTCTTTTTTGCCGCGCTCGCCGACGATGCCTTTACGGCCGTTGATGCCGACTTGGTCCAGATCGCGGCCGAGCGCGTCGGCGACCGAACGGCCCAAAGCCAATGCCGTGCCGCTCGGCGCGTCTTTTTTGAAACGATGGTGGGCTTCAATAATCTCGACGTCGTAGTCGTTGCCGAGGATCTTTGCCGCTTTGCCGAGCAGAGAGACGAGAACATTCACGCCTAAGCTCGTATTAGCCGACAGAAGCGTCGGCGTGCCCCGGGAGAGTCGTTTGATCTCCGTCAATTGCTTTGGATCGAATCCGGTTGTCGCAATCACGATGGGAACCGCTTTTTTTGCCGCGGCTCTCAAATAGCCTAAGGAAGCTTCCGGATTGGTGAAGTCGATGATAACAAAGCCGGGTTTTAAGTGGCGTTCGATCGTGTCCGTTACTTCGACGCCGAGATGCTCAGCAGCCGAGATTTCGCCCGCATCTTTCCCCAACCTGGCACTGCCGGGTTTGTCGATGGCGGCGACCAGCTCGACTCCAACGGTCTGCTTTGCGGCGCGCACCACGGCCCCGGCCATTCGTCCGCCGACGCCGCAGACAATCAGTCCCAACGGCATTGAAATTAGAGCAAGCCGAAATCGGTCATCGCCTGCTTCATCTTTTTAAGAGCGCCTTCCGACATCGAGGTCAGCGGCAGACGCAGTTCGCCGGTGCATTTACCCATGAGAGAAAGAGCCGTTTTGATGGGAATGGGATTGGTTTCGAGGAAAACGGCGCGAATTAACGGCATGAGCTTGAATTGAAATTCTCGTCCTCTTTCCCAATTCCCTTTTGAGCAGGCTTCCGTGAGCTGCGACATCTCTTTGGGGGCGATATTGGCCACAGTGGAAATAACACCCTTGCCGCCGAGAGCCATAAGAGAAAAAGTCAGAGAGTCTTCACCCGAATAAACCGCCAGGCGATCGCCGCACAGCCGAATGACGTCGATGGCCTGATCGACCGACCCGGTTGCTTCCTTGACGCCGGCGACGTTCTTGATCTCCGCGAGCCGCGCCAAGGTTTCCGGTTCAATCTTCGAACCCGTGCGTCCGGGGATATTATAAATGATGATTGGAATACCGACGGAGTCGGCGACTTTTTTGTAATGTTGGTAGATGCCTTCCTGGGTCGGACGGTTGTAGTAAGGCGAGATCATCAGCGCGCCGTCCGCGCCGGATTTCTCCGCGGCCCGAGTTAGACGAACGGCCTCCTCTGTTGAATTAGAGCCCGTTCCGGCGATGACCGGGACCCGTTTATTCACAGCCTTGATCACCGCTTTGATCACATCCTCATGTTCTTCATGGCTGAGAGTAGCAGACTCCCCCGTGGTGCCACAGGGAACGATTCCGCTGGTGCCATGCTCGACATGAAATTCCACCAGACCTTCTAAGCTTGTCCGATCCACTTTTCCGTCTTTAAATGGCGTCACCAATGCGACCATTGAGCCAGCGAACATAAACTTTCTCCTAATTGATTTTTACCATACCGTGAAAAACTTCTTCCGCCCCGCCCGTCATATAAATCCGATTATTGTCCCGCCAGTCGATCAATAGGTCTCCGCCTTTGACGTGAATCGTGACCTCTCTCTCCGTGCGATCGGTGATCGCGCCCGCAACACCCACCGCGCTGGCACCCGTCCCGCAGGCCCATGTTTCTCCCGCGCCGCGCTCCCACACCCTCATCCTCACTTCTTTTGGGCTCACTATTTTGACGAATTCCGTATTCACGCGCTTGGGAAAAAAAGGATGATGCTCGAAACGCGGACCGATCTTCTTAAGATCCAACGAATCGATGTCATCAAGATAAAGCACGCAATGTGGATTTCCCATTGAGACACACGTGACCTGATAAGTGGCGTCATCGACCGTCAGCGGACGGTTGATGATTTGTCCATCGGCATCGACCGGAATCTTACGACCTTCGAGAATCGGTTCCCCCATATCCACTTCAACGAGTTCTCCCACCAAGCGAGGTCGGATGATACCCCCCAGAGTTTCGACTTCCAGTTCCCGCTTTTGCGTGATGCCGTGATCATAGACATATTTCGCAAAGCAGCGGATGCCATTGCCGCACATCTCTACCTGACTGCCGTCGGCGTTATAGATCTCCATCTTAAAGTCCGCGACTTTGGAGGGATGAATCGTTAGGAGCTGATCGGCGCCGATGCCAAACCTTCGATCGCATAGTTTTCCTGCGATCGCGCCGAGATTGGGAATGTCCTTCTTCAGGCAGTCGAGAAAGATAAAATCGTTCCCGCAGCCCTGCATCTTCGTAAAGGAAATTTCCATATCCCTCAAACCTATTTATTGCAGCGCTACCGGAATGGTTTCCCCCCGGATTAAATCGTCCATCGTTTCCCGTGTGCGGATCACATAGTATTGATCGCCGTCAACTAACACCTCCGGCGGCTTGGGATGCGAATTGTAGTTCGAGGCCATGGTAAACCCGTAGGCGCCGGCGCTCATGACGGCGAGCAGATCCCCACGCCGAGGCCGGGCGATCTCGCGGTCTTTGGCAAAGAAGTCGCCGCTCTCGCAGATAGGCCCGACGACGTCAGCAACGATCTTTGCGCTGTTTTTTTCAACCACCGGCTGAATCGCCTGGTATGAACCGTAAAGTGCCGGTCGGATGAGGTCGTTCATACCGCCATCGACGATAACGAATTTCTTTTCGTCGGTTTCCTTGATGTACTGGACTTCCGTGATCAGAATCCCGGCATTGCCGACGATAACCCGCCCCGGCTCTAAAATGAGGGTGACGTCCAAGCCCTCCAGACCTTGGATGATGGCCCTGGCGTATTCCTCGGGATGGGGCGGCATTTCATCCTTATAACTAATTCCCAATCCACCGCCTAAATCAAGATAACGAATCTGCGTGCCTGCTTTTTTCAGGGAGCCCACCAGCACACGATCCAGATATTCGCGCACCCGCGCCAAAGCGTCGACGAACGGCGAAACCGACGTCAACTGCGAGCCGATGTGGCAGTCCACGCCGACCACTTCCAGATTCGGCATCGAGACGGCCCTCTTGTAATTCTCCAATGAGCGCTTGATATCGACGCCGAACTTGGCCTTTTTCATTCCGGTGGAGATATAAGGATGAGTCTGCGGATCGACGTCCGGATTAATTCGCAAGCTGATGGGCGCCTTCTTGCCGATTCCGCCGGCGATTTCGTTCAAGGTCACCATCTCATCCTCGGATTCGACGTTAAACATCAAAATTCCCGACTTGAGCGCGTACTCGATCTCGTCCTTCTTTTTGCCGACTCCCGAAAACACAATCTTCTTCGGATCAGCACCCGCTCGCAAAGCGCGAAACAATTCCCCACCCGATACGATATCGAAGCCGCCGCCCTCTTTGGCGAAGACCCTCAGCAACGCGATGTTTGAGTTTGCCTTTACCGAGAAGCAGACGATGTGCGGAACGGCGCTGAAGGCTCGATCGAAGACTTGGAAATGACGCTTCAAGGTCGCAAGGCTGTAAACGTAGGCCGGCGTGCCAACTTCCTTGGCGATACGCTTGACCGGCACGCCCTCTGCAAACATTTCTCCATTGCGGTATTCAAAATGATTCATCACGGACCCCGGGTAATTTCGACTTCGTTGGACGGCTCGCTCAAAGAACCGTCGTTGAGCTGAGACGCGATGCGATAGCGATAAACCATTTTCGCCTGCACCTGCGGATCGACGAAGCGGTACTGTTTCTGTTTAACGAATTTCTCTCGATCTTCAACCATGACCGTCGTCAGTGGGCGATACGGTACCGGGCAGTCTAGACACGATGGGGAAATATCTTTGCGAAAAATGACAAAGCCAGCAAGGTCTTTGAGGGCCGTGCCGTCGACATATTCGGTCGGGCGGCTCCACGTGAGCACGACTCCTGTTTGATCGACCCGCGCGCTCAAGTTCGTGATCACCTTGGGCGTCGCGAGTTCAGGCGCCCGCGGGTCGCCTTTTTTCCCACAGGCAGATCCGGCAACTAACCACACAATGGCAACAGCGATGAACCGCTTCATCTAGACCCTCAACTGCTTTAACCGGCGAAGCACATTGCTTCGCGCCGTCCCGCCGAAAGAGCGATGGCGCCCGACAACGGACTCAGCCGAAAGATAGTTATAGACATTTCTTTCAATCTTCGCTGAGAATCGTCTCAACTCGGTCAACGGCAACTCTTCGATGCGGCAGCCTCGGTCGATGCAGTGCTGGACGATCTTGCCCGAGATCGCATGGGCCGTACGAAACGGCAGTCCGCGGTGAACTAAATAGTCGGCCAGATCGGTCGCATTCATGAAGCCATCTCGAGCCGCCGCAAGCATCTTGTCCTTTCGGACCTTCAACTCGCCCATTAATTCTCGAACGATCGCCACGCTGGCCTTGACCGTGTCCACCGTGTCGAACAACGGCGTCTTATCCTCCTGCAAGTCGCGATTATAAGCCAACGGCAATCCCTTCATGGTCGTGAGCAGGGCATGCAGATGACCGAATACGCGCCCGCTTTTGCCTCTGATTAATTCCGGCACATCCGGGTTTTTCTTCTGGGGCATCATGGAGCTGCCCGTGCAGTAGCGGTCCGGCAGTTCGACAAATCCGAATTCGTGACTAGACCACAAGATCAACTCTTCCGCAAGACGACTCAGGTGCACGAACAAAATAGCCGACGCCGACAGAAACTCCAGGATAAAATCCCGGTCGCTCACGGCGTCGATGCTGTTCTTCGCCACCCGCGGAAAGTCCAGCAGCTTGGCGACGTAGTTTCGATCAATCGGAAACGTGGTTCCAGCCAACGCGCCGGCTCCCAGCGGCAGCACGTTGATGCGCTCGAGACAGCTTGCAAACCGTTCCCGGTCGCGCTCGAACATCTCGAAATAGGCGAGCAGATGATGCGCGAACAGCACCGGCTGGGCCCGTTGTAGGTGCGTGTAACCCGGCATGATGACGTCGAGATGTCGCCTGGCCGCGCGGGCGAGCTCGCGCCCCAGCGATTGCAGACTCTGGACGATCAGCCGCACTTCTTCTCGCACAAAAAGGCGCGTGTCCAATGCCACCTGATCGTTGCGGCTTCGCGCGGTGTGGAGTTTTCCGCCGGCGGCGCCGATCTTCTCGGTCAAACGGCGCTCGATGTTCATGTGAATATCTTCGTCGTTCGGCGAGAAAGCAAACTTGCCGCTTTCGATCTCGCGCTCGATGGCTTTCAATCCGCGCACGATCTTTCGCGCATCGCGTGCCGAGATGATCCGCTGGCGCGCCAGCATCCTGGCATGGGCGATGCTCCCGGCGATATCGTGCCGATAGAGGCGCGCATCGACATCGATCGACGCCGTGAAGGCCTCTACGGAGCTCGCCGTCCCTGAGGTAAACCGCCCGCCCCAGAGCTTGATTTTTTCTTCGTTGGGACTTTTCAATCCTTTGCCTATGTTACCAGTTGACGAGCTACGAATTGCAGCGAAACCGTCAGAATTTGAGATCTGAAATTTGTTATCTCCAATCCACTTAGCGCTTCGCTTTGCTCAGTCGACGCAGCCTGAGCCGCAAAGCATTCAGGCGGATAAATCCATCCGCATCGCCCTGGTGATAGACTTCGTCTTTTTCGAAGGTCGCCACGTTCGGGTCGTAGAGCGATGAATCCGATTTTCGACCCGCCACGATGACGTTGCCTTTATAAAGTTTTAGGCGCACCCGCCCGCTCACGTTCGCCTGCGTCGCATCGACGGTCTTTTGCAAAACCTCCCTTTCGGGCGCGAACCAGTATCCATAATAAATCATCTCCGCATAACGCGGGATCAGCGAATCTCTCAACCGCAGTACCTCGCGATCCATGGTAATGGACTCCAGCGCGCGGTGCGCCGCATGGAGAATGGTCCCTCCGGGAGTCTCATAGACGCCGCGCGACTTCATGCCGACGTAACGGTTCTCCACGATATCAACCCGGCCGATCCCGTGCTTCGCTCCCACGTCATTGAGTTTTGCCAGGAGTTTTGCCGGCGAAAGGGCGCGACCATTGACAGCGACAGGATCGCCGCGCGCATAGTCGATTTCGATATATTCCGGCCGATTGGGCGCCTTTTCCACGGCGCGGCACCAAACAAACATGTCTTTCGGCGGCTCCTTCCATGGATCTTCGAGGATGCCGCCCTCGTAGCTGATGTGGAAAATATTTCGGTCGGTGCTATAGGGACGTGCTTTGGTCACCGGCACGGGAATCCCATGTTTGCGCGCGTATGCGATCAGCGATGTGCGGGAGTTCAAATCCCAAATACGCCACGGCGCGATCACTTTGATGCCCGGCTTTAAGGAATAATAGGTCAGCTCGAAACGTACCTGATCGTTTCCTTTGCCGGTCGCCCCGTGGGATACGGCGTCTGCGCGTTCTTGGACGGCCACCTCAATTTGGGCCTTTGCAATCAGAGGACGTGCAATCGAAGTCCCCAGCAGATACGAGCCCTCATATACTGCGTTGGCGCGCAGCATAGGAAAAACGTAGTTTTTTACGAACTCTTCCCGCAGATCGCCGACCACCGCTTTAGTCGCGCCCGTCGTGATGGCCTTCCGTTTAACGGCCTGAAGATCTTCGCCTTGTCCCAAGTCCGCGCAAAAGGCCACAACCTCGCAGCCGTACTGTTCCTTCAGCCAGCGCAAAATAACCGACGTATCCAAGCCGCCGGAATATGCCAGAACGACTTTCCTAACCTTCATCCCTGCCCCATTTTAGATTTTCGATTTTGGATTTTAGATTGTCGATCAACTCATCCGATTTCCGCCCTTGGCATTTCTTTTTTTTAATCGAAAATCGGCAATCGAAAATCTAAAATTATTTACGGCCCTTTAGCCCTTTGGCCTTTGAACCCTTGAAGCCGTTGAGCAACCAGACCATCACCGCCTTTTGCACGTGGAGCCGATTCTCCGCTTGATCGAACGCGATACACTGCGGACTTTCCAAAACGTCGTCGGTGATCTCTTCGCCGCGGTGCGCCGGCAGGCAATGCATCACGACCGTGTCTGTCTTTGCCATCGCAACGACTTTTTGGTTCAGCTGGTAATCCCGAAACGTTTTGGCGCGGCGCTGTGCTTCCATCTCCTGTCCCATGCTCGCCCACACATCGGTGTAGATAGCATCCGCGCCGTGGACGGCTTCTTCGACGGAATGGGTCACGGCGACCTGCGCGCCGTTTTGCCTTGCCTGGCTGACAATCTCCGCCTTGGGCTCGTAACCCTTGGGACAAGCCATGGCGAATGAGATCGGAAGTTTCTCGGCGGCCTCAATCCATGAATGAACCATGTTGTTGCCATCGCCGACAAAAGCGATTTTGAGCCCGTCCAATTTCCCTTTGTGCTCTATCAACGTCAGACAATCGGCGAGCACCTGGCAGGGGTGATAGAGATCCGTGAGCGCGTTGATCACCGGAATCGAAGCGTACTCGGCCATTTCTTCGATAACCTTTTGTGAGAACGTGCGCACGGTAATGATGTCAACCCACCTGGCAAGGTTGCGCGCGCAATCCGCCGGAGTTTCTCTGCTTCCCATCCCGATCTCGGTAGGCCCCAAGAAAACCACATATCCGCCCAGCTGCGCCATCCCGACTTCGAACGAAACCCGCGTGCGTAGACTGGGCTTTTCGAAAACCAAAGCCATGCCCTTGCCGCGAAGCAGATCGTGGCGAACTCCTTGCTTTTGCTCGCGCTTGAGCTCCCGCGCCAGACCGAAGATCGCTTGCAGCTCATCCCGGCTAACGTCGGTAAAATTCAAAAGATCCCGTTTGCTCATGATTCGGAAAAAAACCGCGGGCTACTGGCGTGCGAGAACCTCTTCTAAAATTCTCAGACCCCGGTCGATTTCTTTTTGCTTGATAGTCAGCGGCGGAACAAAACGCAGAACTCTGTATGCCGTGCAGTTGATCAGCAATCCCTCCTGCATGCAGGCCTCGACGATTTTGGCCCCTTCCATCTCAAGCCCAATACCCAGCATCAGCCCTTTGCCGCGGATGTCCCGAATAAAAGGAAAGCGCGCCTTCAACGCGTGGAGTCGCTGCATGAAGACTTTTCCCATTTTGACCGAGTTCTTCAGCACACCGCCCTTGAGCAAGGTTTTCATTACCGCCAGGCCGACGCCGCAGACAAGCGGGTTTCCGCCGAAGGTGGAAGCATGGCTTCCCGGAACGAAACTCTTCGCGACCGCTTCGCGCGCCAGCATGGCGCCCAGCGGCAGCCCGCCTCCCAGCGCCTTCGCCAACGTCATGATGTCCGGTTCGACGCCGAAATGCTCGTAGCCAAAAAGTTTGCCCGTTCGGCCCACGCCGGTCTGCACCTCATCGAAAATCAACAACAAGCCGCGGCGGTCGCACAGCTCCCTGAGTCCCCGGAAGTAGTTTTCATCGGGCACGTTGATGCCGCCCTCGGCCTGAATCGGCTCCACGAGGATACCGACCGTTTTTTGCTCATCGATGCCTTCTTCGGCGGCCCGGAGATCGTTGAAGGGGATTTGCCGAAAACCTGCCGGTAGCGGATCGTAGCCGGCGCGCACCTTTTCCTGACCGGTGGCCGTGAGGGTAGCCAAAGTCCGTCCGTGAAAAGAATTGTGGGTGGAAAGGATTTCGTATTTGCCGTTTGAATGCTCGCCGCCGTAGCGCCGCGCCAGCTTGATGGCCGCTTCATTGGCTTCGGCGCCGCTGTTACAAAAAAACACGCGATCCGCAAACGAGTGGCGGCAAAGCTCACGCGCCAACTCGGATTGCGGCAGAATATGATATAGATTGGAAACGTGGATCAGCTTGCGCGCCTGTTGTTGGATGGCGCGCACGATGGCAGGATGGCAATGGCCCAAGCTGTTAACCGCGATTCCGGCGAGAAAGTCGAGGTATTCTTTTCCATCGGCGTCCCACACCCGAGCCCCTTTGCCACGCACCAGAGCGATAGGATAGCGAGCGTAGGTGTGAGCGACATAATTTTCGGTAAGCTTGGCGACATCGCGGTTCTTCATCTATATTATTTCCTCACCACCTCAGTTCCCACGCCTTCCTTCGTGAAGATCTCCAGGAGAACCGCATGCTTCACCCTGCCGTCGATGATGTGTGTTTTACCGACGCCCCCCTTGAGGGCTTCGATGCAGCATTCCACTTTGGGGATCATCCCTGAGCCGACGACTCCCTCTTGGATCATTTTGCGCGCTTGGTTTACCTTCAGCGTGCTCATGAGTTCGCCCTTCTTGTCTTTCACCGCTTCGACGTCCGTCATTAGAATGAGCTTCTCGGCGTGGAGCGCCTCCGCCACTTCGCCCGCTACCAAGTCGGCATTGATGTTGTAAGTCTCGCCGTCCTGGCCGGCACCCAACGGGGCGATCACCGGAATGAACTTGTTCTCATCGAGAGAGTCGATCACCAAGGGGTTAATGCCGATGATTTCACCGACCATGCCGATGTCGATAATTTCGGGCGGCTTGCCGTTTTCGGAGACCGTGACGTTCATCTTCCGCGCCAGGATCAGTCCACCGTCCTTGCCGCTCAACCCGACGGCCATGCCGCCATGTTGATTGATCAGGGTGACGATCTCCTTATTGACCTTACCGACCAGAACCATCTCCACAATGTCTAAGGTTTCCTGATCGGTCACCCGCATGCCGCGCACGTAGCGGCTCGTGATTCCCAGTTTGTCGAGGAGCTGATCGATCTGTGGCCCGCCGCCGTGCACCACCACGGGATTAATGCCGACGTATTTCAGGAGAACGATGTCCTGGGCGAAGCTTTCCTTCAGCTCCTCGTCCACCATGGCGTGGCCGCCGTACTTGATGACGAAGGTTTTGCCGTAGAAGCGCTGAAAATAGGGAAGCGCTTCCATCAGCACCTCTGCTTTGCCGATGAAGTTCTCCATGTAAATGCCTTAGCCTAACCTAATCTCTAGAGGATATAGCGCGAGAGGTCCTCATTCTTCAAGATGGGACCGAGCCTTTCGCGGACGTATTGGGCGTCGATGGTTACGTTCTTACCCGGCATCTCCGGGGCGGTGAAGGAAATTTCGTCGAGCAGTCTCTCTAAG
>WNFW01000128.1_pt1 | contig 43821 bp, 36 predicted proteins | sample 5400131 | NCBI WGS metagenome assembly WNFW01 (sample SAMN13153362, study PRJNA577476) | soil metagenome | isolation source: 20 cm soil or saprolite under grassland replicate 1 | place: USA:California | collected 2016-06-15
GCCAAATCTAAAAGCGAGCGACTTTGACTACGTTATTTTTGATATGCCTCAGTTAAGCCAGACGAGTCCCACGTGGGGCATGGCCGCTTTCCTGGACAAGCTTTTGGTCGTGGTCGAAGCGGAAAAGGACAACCGCGAGGGTATTAAGCGTGGCTACGGGAAGTTGGTCGCGGAGCGAAACAACGTTGCCGTGATAGTTAACAAGGCGCGTTCCTACGGTCCGAAATGGCTCAATAGCGACTCTTAGTCGTCTGCCTTCCTCGTTTCTGCTGCGGTTCCAACTCTTGTAAGCGGTCGGTCCCGATTGCTCAGGTGCTTGCGGCGACGAGTAACGCGACCATCGAGCTGGTGATACCTCGTGTTACGCAATAGAATTTATTACGGGCTAAAGCCCTTCGTCCCCCAATCCCTTCGAGCGGCGATTCGCCGAAAGCTGGCCATGCGGCTGCGCAAGCGTATTGGAGGCGTTTGGCCTATCATGCCGGGATCGGAGCAGCCGCCGGAGAACTGGCCAGGCTGGCCGGAGGGCAAAAAATTTGCCTTCGTGCTGACGCATGATGTTGAGAGCAAGGCTGGTCTCGCCAAATGCCGGTCCTTGATGCAATTGGAGAAGGAGCTTGGATTTCGCTCCTCGTTTAACTTTGTCCCCGAAGGAGATTATCGCGTTCCAACCGATTTAAGGGAGGAACTCACCGCCCGAGGATTCGAGGTTGGGATACACGATCTTAAACATGATGGCCATCTCTTTGCCTCGCGCCGCGGGTTCAAACGACGCGCAGCAAAGATCAACAGCTATGCGCGTGAATGGAGCGCATCGGGATTCAGGTCGGGGTTCATGTTGCGTAATCTCGATTGGCTGCATGATCTCGATGTGCAGTACGATGCGTCCACCTTCGACACCGACCCATTCGAGCCGCAGCCAGATGGGGGTCAGACTATCTTCCCATTTTGGGTCCCGCGCCCAAACGACAGCTCCGTCAACCATCAACGATCAATCAACTCTTCTTCAAAAGGCTATGTTGAGCTCCCTTATACCCTTCCTCAAGATTCCACCCTTTTCTCGCTGTTGCGAGAAACTACAGCCGATATTTGGCTGCGAAAGCTCGATTGGATCGCGCAGAACGGCGGCATGGTTCTGGTCGATGCACACCCTGACTACATGGCCTTCTCGGGACTACCACGCAAAAAAGATGGTGAGTATCCAGTCGGGCTTTACAAGCACCTACTTGAGCACGTCCGCACGAAGTATTCGGGCGAGTACTGGCAGCCGCTTCCGCGGGAGGTCGCTGCTTTTGTCCTCCAGGCTGAGAACGCAGGTAGAGTTAAGGGAGTCCAAAGTGAATCATTAGCTCCGAGAATTTCGTGCGCCGGTGAGATTTCTAGGAACGGCGAGAGTAAAAAACGAGCATTACAGCCGCTGCGTGGCAAGCGCGGAGCGGTTCTCCTATTTTCCTATTACCCCGCCGATCCTCGACCTCGCCGAGCTGCCGAGGCGCTCGCGCGAGAGGGAGTCCTCATCGATCTCATCTGTCTTCAGAAAAACGTGGAAGAGCCGCGACGCGAAATCATCAATGGCGTCAGCATTTTTCGCGTTCCCCTTCGCCGCCGCCGCCGCGGGAAGATTACGTATATCGGACAATACACCATTTTCATCCTGAGGTCGTTTCTCCAACTCACTTCCCAATCGATCTTTCGACGATACAACTTTGTCCACGTGCATAACATGCCTGATGTGCTCGTCTTTAGTGCACTAGTCCCCAAGGCGCGTGGTGCGAAGATTATTTTGGATCTCCACGATCCCATGCCAGAGCTGATGATGAGCATTTATAATCTTGGCGCAGAAAGCCAATTCGTCCGGTGGTTAAGGCGATTGGAGAAGTTAAGCATTTCATTCGCCCATCTTATTCTTACTCCGAACAAAGCGTTTCAAGAACTGTTTATCTCGCGAGGTTGTCCTTCGGAAAAGATCCAGGTCATTATGAACTCTCCGGAAAGCGATATCTTTCGTCCCTCCAAGTATGACTCTCTAACACGAACGAGTGCGAACGGTGAGAAGCCCTTTAAAATAATGTACCACGGCCTCATCGCTGAACGACATGGACTGGACACAGCGCTTGAGGCGATTGCTAGACTGCGATCCCTAATTCCAACATTGGAATTTCACATTTTCGGCGATCGCACCCCTTATATGAACAAGGTCGGTGCACAGATGCAAAAGCTGGGATTACGGAGCTGCGTTCATTACCACGGTTACCGGCCGCAAACTCAGATAGCGAAAAGTATTCGTTCAATCGATCTCGGTATCATTCCGAACCGCCGCAGCCCGTTTACCGAGATTAATATGCCAACTAGAATTTTTGAGTACCTTGCGATGGGTAAGCCGGTAGTAGTGCCCTACACCCGGGGTATTCGCGATTATTTCGACCAGGAATCTGCGCTTTTCTTCGAACCCGGGAATGCCCAGAGCCTTGCCGACGCCATTTTAGGCGTCTATCGGAACCCGCAAAAAGCGGACTCGATTGTAGCACGCGGCCGAGCCGTCTACGAAGCACATTGCTGGGAGTTGCATCGAGTGCAGTTCTTGAACCGAGTCAGCATTCTGCTCTCCTCGAGCTAGCCGAGGAGTTAATCCTTGAACGAGCACGACCTTCGGCTTCGGTCATCGAGGCAGCCCCGTCTAGAGAGACCTGAGGTCCTGGATGTCGGGGTTGTCGATGTTGAGTTTGGTAAAGACGTCACCGTCGTACAGCCTGTCAATCTCTATCGCTGCGCAATAGGAGATGGGAGCTTCGTCGGGCCATTTGTCGAGATACAGAATGGAGCGAACATAGGTAGGCGCTGCCGTGTTCAGTCACACTCGTTTATCTGTGAGCTCGTCACAATCGGGGATGATTGCTTCATTTCTCATGGCGTTATGTTTATTAATGATCCTTTTATTACTGGAGGACCGGCGCCGGAACGGGCCCTCTGGCGCAAAACCAAAGTCGGCAATCACGTGAGCATTGGGACAAACGCTACTATCCTCCCGGTCACGATCTGCGATGGCGCGGTTATCGGCGCCGGCGCAGTTGTTACTAGAGATATTAGCGTCTCCGGTGTTTACGCAGGCAATCCTGCCCGGCTCCTCCGCCGCCTTCCAGCGACACGGTAGGCTAGATCTAGGCGGTTTTGTCCCTCAATATTGTAACCGTTTTAACTTTGTAACCTGTAACGTTCCTTTGTTATCTGATAGCTGACTTCTTCCTCAAATGCTGATCATCAATGCCGATGACTGGGGGCGCTCCATGGCTGAAACAGATGCCGCTCTCAAATGTTTTAAAGAGAGAAGAATCACGTCGGTGAGCGCCATGGTTTTCATGGCGGATTCTGAGCGTGCCGCTGAGCTGTCGACTGCGAATGAGTTAGAGATCGGATTGCACCTTAATTTTTCCGAGCCATTTACCGATGGCAAGTGTCCGCAAGACCTTAGACATTGCCATAATCGAGTCGTCAGCTTCCTGAGACGAAACAAGTACGCGCAGATCCTGTATAATTGGTCGTTACGAAAAGAATTTGCTAATTCGTACAAGACCCAAGCTGACGAATTCGCTCGTCTGTATGGAAAACCTCCGTCACACATCGACGGGCATCATCACATGCATCTGTGCGCCAACTTGCTTCTAAGCAATCTGATTCCCGCAGGTATGAAAATCCGCCGCAACTTCTCCTTCTGGCCCGGCGAAAAGAGCTGGGCAAACCGGGCGTATCGGACTTTGGTCGATCGCTGGCTGGCCCGAAGATACCGATTTACGGATTATTTCTTCGACTTGGCCGAGTGCATCCAGGAGAACAAATTAGACCGGGTGACGGCATTAGCGAGGTCGGCTAATGTTGAACTGATGACGCACCCGATTGTTCCACGCGAAGCGGACTATCTCATGAGCGATGAATTTTCCGAGCTGTTGCAGCGTCTCGAGCTCGGCGGTTATGCGCTGGTTTGATCCCGTGTTGTCTGTTGCCTGTTCTCTGTCTTCTGACATCTGACATCTGTTATCTGATACCGCTCTGTTATGAGCTTCATTGAACCGACTATCGCAAGTATTATCGGCTTACCGCCGCAGGTCGCGTTGCTTGGCACTATCGCCTTGGTCTTCTTTCTTTTCCGGCGGGACATTCGGGAAAGACCCAATGTAACCGGTGCCCTCTGGCTTCCGTTCGTTTGGATGGTGCTAATCGGATCGCGGTCTGTCGTGCAATGGCTACATACGCTAGGCTTGATGCGAGCAGGTTCGGTGGAAGAGGGCAATCCGTTGGATGCCTTGATCTATCTTTCCCTCATCGCCGCGGGCATCTGGGTCCTTAATCAAAGGCAAGTTAGTCTTTCTGAGGTGTTGCAAAGGAATGGATGGCTCATCGCATTTATTGCTTACTGTTTCATTGCCATTGTGTGGTCTGACTATCCTTTCAGTTCGTTCAAGCGGTGGATCAAAATTCTAGGTCATCCTATCATGATCCTTATCGTCTTCACGGAACCCGACCCCAAAGAAGCAGTGGTAAGATTGATGAAACGAAGTGCTTACATATTGCTTCCTTTCTCGATCATGGCGATCAAGTATTATCCAAACATAGGCACTGCGTATGATGCGTGGTCAGGTGCGGCGATCAATTGCGGTATAGCCCAAGCCAAGAATCAATTAGGTGCTATATGGATGGTGCTTGGCTTGTTTTTCTTCTGGCACCTGCTGCAAACTTGGCGAGCTCCAAAGGGTAAACAGCGGCGACACGAGCTTTACCTGATCGGCTTCTTACTATTCATGGTGGGATGGCTTGCCAAACACACGCACAGCGCAACCAGCACGTTGACGTTACTGACCGCCATGGCTATCATACTCATACTTGGGCGGCGATGGGTGAACAAAAGATTGATCGGCACGTACGTAGTGCTGGCGGTGATATTGCTGGTCTTGGCCGAACTCACGTTTGGAATCTTTGAGCATATTGTGGAGCTTACAGGTCATGAAGCAACATTAATGGGCAGAGGGGAGCTCTGGCGCGCATTGTTGGCGATGCATACTAACCCAATTTTCGGTGTAGGATTCGAAAGTTTTTGGTTGGGCGATCGATTGGTGCTGATCAAAGGGGACCTCCCGTGGCAACCCAACGAAGCGCATAACGGCTATCTTGAGGTCTATTTGAATCTAGGAATCATAGGATTGCTAATGCTCGCAGGACTGATCATTGCCACCTTCCGCAAGGCATGCACCGAGCTGTTGGTAAATTTTGAATGGGGCCGCTTTCGGTTGGCCTTGCTTGCCGCAATAGTATTTTACAACTGGACTGAAGCTTGTTTCCGAGGGCTCAGTCTCATCTGGTTTGCTTTCTATATCATCGCTTTAGATTATGAGAGTTTCGGATATCAGTCCGTGGCACAGCCTGTCGACGACCGCCTCCGAGAAGAGAAGATGGAGTTTGTTTAGCATACTGATTCAGTTCAAAAGCGACAAGTACACAGTTAACGAGTAGGCACTTTGGGGTGTGGGTACAGTCATCGGAACAAGGCTGAGCAACTTTATGCCTTTCAGAACTACTTCAGATTTCAGTTCTCATAAGCCCCTTATGTCTGGAAACTTCTGGAAAGTGCGAATCTTAACGACATTCACTACAAGCCTGGTCTTGATTGTTGTTGCCCGGGTTAACGGTGCTACGATCGAAGCGAAGAGCGTGTCGCTGGCGGATGTTCGGTCGGCCATTGCCTCGGCCCATGAAGGCGATACGGTTAAAGTCCCAACTGGAACGACCAGTTGGACTTCAGCGCTGACAATAACGAAAGGAATCGTCCTGCAGGGTGCGGGCAAGGATACCACAATTATTCTGGATGATCTGCCCAGGAAACAACGCGGTGGGCCGCCACCCAAGCCCCTGCAAGCCCCCAAGCACAGCCAACAGCAACAACGGCAACCTTCGCGACCAGCACCATCCGACGGCCAATCCGGTCCTGCGCCGGCCAGAGCGGGTGCTGGGATGCAGCAGGATGGTGCTATCGTAACTGTAAGTCTAACGCCCGATCAGTCGTTTCGAATAAGCGGATTTACTTTTCGAGCGGGTTCAGTCGAAGGCCACGGTTCCGGTCCAGCTGTCAGGCTTAAGGGCACTTGTCCCAAAGTTCGCGTGGATAATTGCCATTTTGATCATCTATACAGAGCAGATCTTTTTGTTGGGGGGTGCCTGTATGGTGTCATTGATCATTGCATTTTCGACACGCCGCCTGGGATGTCAGAAATTCTCAACGTAACTCATTCTAATTGGGGTGGCCGAAGCAATGAGTACGGGGATGGCTCATGGGTTGAGCCCACCCATTTTGGAAGTGAAAAATTTATTTTCATCGAGGATTGCGTTTTCAATAACTCGGGTGGTAAATTCCCTACGAACGGCGGAATCGATTCCTGGGGGGGTGGACGGCTTGTGGTTCGGCACAATGTTTTTAATAACACCAGACCCGGCAATCACGGTACTGAAACAGGAGGGCGTTTGAGGGCTTGTCGGGCGATGGAGATTTACAACAATAAGATTATTTATACGCTAACTGGACATCTCGGTCAGATCAGGGGCGGAACAGCTGTTATTCATGACAATATTCTTGAAGGGTCAATAACTCGAGGGTGGCTACTAGTCGTCTATCGGGAGATATCCCCGTTTAGGCTCTGGGGAGCCGCGAGTGGAAATAACCCGTGGGACCTCAACGATACCGAAGGAAACGGGACCAACGTATCCGGTCATCGACCGCACTTGTATGCGAGCGGAAAGCACACCGGCTCCAGTTCTTCACCTGCACTTGTGGTCTCAGGTGCGAACTGGGCACCTAATCAATGGGTTGGTTTTATACTAACCAATACGAGTCAGAGAGATCGAAGCGGCTTCAATTTCAGTTCATACATCCGATCGAACACGAGCGACACAATTGAGTTTTACGGTGGCCACAGTGAGAACTCCAGGCATCGCATGAGCTTCAATACCGGCGACGGGTTTGCCATCTATAAGGTGTTGGCTTCAGTCGATCAGCCGGGCAGGGGAAAAGGCGACCTGATTTCAGGGAACCCTCCGCGGGGGCCGAGATGGCTTAACCAGGAGTTGGAACCCATTTATGCCTGGAGTAATTCTCTCAATGGATCGCCGAACTACGACATTTTGAGTAGCCCATGTCCGACAGTTAAGGAGGGTCACGACTATTACAACAATACGCCCCTGCCAAATTATAAGCCATACACTTATCCGCATCCTTTGGTGAGCGGATCGCCCGTCGTACCGAGCGAGTCGGCAGAGGATCGGCCAGGAACGAGAGAATCTACTTCACCCTCCGACAAGTGACCCCAGACTACATCGCTTCCAGGAATGATTGCGTCCTAGTCACGGGGGCGAATGGTTTTATTGGCGCGAATGTTGTCGAGATCCTCCTCGAATATGGCTATCGGAATATTCGCTGTTTTGTTCGGCCGTCTAGCCAGGTTGATCGGCTAAAAAAGGCGATCGGCCAGTTCGATGCGAACAACAGAATCGAAGTCGTTACGGGCAATCTTCTCTCTCGCGAGGATTGCAGGAAAGCAGCTGAACGGGTTTCGATCATCTACCATCTCGCGGCCGGCATGGAAAAATCGTTCGCAGCTGCCTTTATGAACTCAGCGCTGACTACCCGCAATCTGATGGACGCGTTTCTGGGGTGTGGCCGGCCCAGGCGCTTTGTGAATGTTAGCTCCTTTGCTGTCTATTCGACTTTGAGTTTGAAGCGCGGTGACCTGGTTGACGAAACTTGTCCTTTAGAAGATGCCCCTCAGGAGCGCTTTGATGCCTACGGTTTCGGGAAGCTTAAACAGGAGGAACTAGTTAAACAATACGGCAGCGAATATGGCCTGCCTTACGTGATTGTTCGTCCTGGTTATGTCTTTGGGCCCGGCAAGCGAGAACTAAGCGGACGTGTTGGCATCAGCACATTTGGGTTTTTTATCCAGGTTAACGGGTCACAGGCTTTGCCATTGACCTTTGTCGTTAACTGTGCCGAGGCTATCGCTCTCGCGGGCCTGAAACCAGGCGTGGACGGTGAAATTTTCAACATCGTGGATGACGAGCTATTGACTGCCCGCCAATTTCTAAAAGCCTACACGAATAAAGCGAAATCTTTTCGCGCCATCAGGATTCCTTACTTTGCCGGCTACGGCCTCTGTTCTTTATGGGAGAAATATTCAAAGTGGTCCAGGAACCAGCTTCCCCCGGTCTTTAATCATCGCCGCTGTGACGCCGAGTGGAAAGGAAACCATTACTCGAATCGGAAGCTTCGCGAGCGACTAGGTTGGAAGCCGAGGCTACCGATGCGGCAGGCGATGGAGGCGTTCCTTGCTCAATTTGAATCAAACCGCGGATGACGCGGATATCGCGGATCTCACAGGTGCAAGCGATCACGCGTTAAAGGTCTGGCTTCTGTCATCGGACATCAGTCTCCGTGCCCGCCTCCTCAAGTAGTCAAGGGACACTGACCTATTAACACTGAACCATCCACCTCGCGCATCCTGCGGGTCGCGGTCGTCGGCTGTGGCAAGGTCGCCGACCAGCATGTGCAGGCGATCCATCGCATTCCGGATTGCAAGATCGTAAGCCTTTGCGATCGGGAATTGCTCATGGCCAGACAACTAGGTGAGCGTTTCGGTATTCCCGAATGCTTTTCCGATCTGCAAGAAATGCTGCAGGCTACTTCGCCCGATATCGTTCACATTACCACCCCACCGCAGAGCCATTATTCGGTTGCTAAACAATGCCTCGGATCAGGTAGCCATGTTTATGTTGAAAAACCGTTTACCATAACGACGGCCGAGGCTGAATCGTTGATAGAATTGGCCGACAGGTGCGGCTTGAGAATAATGGCTGGTCATAACTACCAGTTCACGCTCGAGATGCTGGAAATGCGCCGACTCGTGAATAAAGGTCTCCTCCGGGGAAAGCCTGTTCATTTGGAGAGCTACTGGTCGTACGATCTGGGAGATTTAAGGTACGCCAGCGCATTCCTCGGAGATCGTAACCATTGGGTGCGCCAATTGCCGGGGCAATTGTTTCACAATATCATCAGCCATGGGATAGCGAAATTGGCAGAATTTCTCGATGATGAGCTGACAGAAATTGTTGCTATGGCACATCAAAGCGAGCAGCTCCGCAGCCTGAGCACACCAGAACTCCTGGATGAGTTGAGGGTCCTGATCCGGGATAAGAATGGCACGACGGCGTTTTTCTGTTTTTCCACGCAGATCAAAGGGCTTAATCAATTGCATCTTTACGGTCCAGCAGGTTCACTTAGTGCAGATATCATTACCGGAAGCCTTATCCGAATCCCGAACCGCTCCTATAAGAGCTATCTGACCTATTTTATCCCGCCGCTAAAGAATGCCTGGGAACATTTTCGGAACGCAAGGAGCAACGTCGCTAATTTCTTCCGTCGGCGGCTTTATCAGGACTTCGGCATGAAAGAACTAATCGAGCGCTTTTATAACAGCATCCGCAAAGGAGACCAATTTCCAATTCCATACCGTGAAATTGTTTTAACAGCCCGAATTATGGATGAAATCTTTGCCCAGATCTATCCAAGGGGACAGCAAGAGACAGCGGACGCGGAACAGATGTTAAAGGACAAACGAAAGGACACTGCGTTCCGTCATCCGTTGCCCGTCACGAGTTATCTGCGATGAAATATGTTCTGATCACTCCTGCTCATAACGAAGCGGCGTTCATTGAGAAGACGCTTAATTCAGTGATCGCGCAGACGATGTTGCCCGAACGGTGGGTTATTGTGGATGACGGTTCAACCGATAGAACAGCAGAAATCGTTTGCCGTTACGTTAGACAATACCCGTGGATTGAACTAGTCCAATTTCCGCAACACCAAGGTCGCACTTTTGTCCGTAAGGCTGTCGCGTTCAACGCCGGATTCGAGCGAATTCGATCGCTCGCCTTCGACGTTATAGGAAACGTCGACGCGGACATTTCAGTTGAGCCGGAATATTTCCAGTTTCTGTTGAGCAAATTCGCTGAACTTCCGCAGTTAGGGGTCGCTGGTACTGCTATGCAAGAAGCAAGGTATGACGCTATCAAAGACAGCTTCTATCACGAGAGCGATGTCTTTGGAGCCTGTCAGCTATTCCGGCGTGAGTGCTTTGAGGACGTTGGAGGATACACACCAATTAAATGGGGCGGGATCGATTGGATAGCAGTGCGAACTGCTCGATTGAAGGGCTGGCAGACGAAATCATTCTGCGACAAACTATTTTATCACTACCGACCAATGGGAGCCACAGATACCAACACTTTTAAAGCGAGGTTCGATTATGGCAGAAAGGATTACTTCCTGGGCAATCACCCGCTGTGGCAGGTTTTTCGGGTGAGCTTTCAAATGACAAAGAGGCCTTACGTGGTGGGTGGATTGCTACTGCTCTCCGGATATTTTTACTCGTTCGCGTCACGTATCGAAAGACCAGTAGCGCCCGAACTGCTAAGGTTGCATCGTCGGGAGCAGCTTGAACGGCTTAAGGAGTTGTTCTTGCACTTTTTAAAGACCGGCCGATTGAGACTACGGAGTTAAGCATCGTGAAGACAGATGTTGCCGACGTAAGAAGCTTCTGGAACGCAAATCCGTGCCAGTCTCGCCTGTCTCAAGAGGCAGAGCGGCGCCGATACTTTGAGGAAATTTCCCGGAAACGGTTTCAGGGGAGGGAATGGCACGTGCCGATAGTTGCCAAGTTCAACTCCTTCCGTGGGAAAGTTGTGCTTGAAATCGGGTGCGGAGTAGGAACTGACGGGATCGAGTTTGCAAGGAACGGAGCCAATTATACCGGAGTCGATCTTACGCTCAATGCCGTAGAACTCACACGGGAACGATTCGAGGTTTTCGGTGTGCCCGGCCGATTTGAAGTTGCAAATGCGGAGGAAGGTTTACCGCTGCCTGATGCGAGCGTGGATCATGTCTATAGCTTTGGTGTTATCCACCACTCACCAGCGCCCGAAAGGATTGTTGGTCAGATTTACCGAGTCTTGAGGAACGGCGGAACTTTCACGGTGATGTTGTACAATCGACGCTCGATAAACTATTACATAGAAATTATGTTCTTAAGGAGGTTGTTTAGATGGTGCCTTCTTCCCAAGTTTATGCCTCGACTGGTTGCTGCAACCACGGGTTTTGATCGGTGGAAACTGGAAGGGCACCGTGACAGGTTGTTGAAGAACAAAAAGCTAACAAAAGATGAATGGATCAGCATGAATACGGATGGGCCGTCTTGTCCTTTAGCGAGGGTGTACGATCACGACGAGGCAGCGGCGCTTTTCGGTGCTTTTGAAAATGTAAGACAGGAAGTCTGGGAGTTTAATGTTGATCACTGGTCGTTTATCGGGAAAGCTATCCCAGACTCCGTGGTGAAATGGCTCGGTCGACGCTGGGGTTGGCACCGGATTATTTATGGGCAAAAACCTTAGCCCGTTCTAGGAGATGCAACAGGTAGCGCACCTGATCCGTTCCTCGCCCGGAACTTCCTCCGATGGCTTATCGAATCGTTACGGGATCGATTCTCACTGACGGGTCGCCTGTTGTTCGGGCTACTGCGGGCGGCACTTATCGCTATTGTAATATGGATCAGATCGTCGGAATGGCCCTTGCAGAATTTGCTCGCCGCCCATTAATCTGCAGCGACCGAGTCACCTGCTCTTAGCTTGGCAGCCGTGTGATATCCGTGCTTTATCTCCAGCCCTCCATCTTCGATTGCGCTTCCCGTTGCAACGCTATCACCCTTTTGCCTGAACAGGAAGTCTCTTAATGAACAACAACGGCTTGATGGCGAACGAATCAGCACTGTACAGACGACTGTAGTCAAAAAGAATGATTTACGCAAAGCAACGCATCCTTAACCGCTTGTTAGAACTGTTGCCCAAGCGCTCAAAGAAAACGCTCAAGAGAATTCCGGGCGCGAGGAGACTCGTGCGGGCTTTAGGTGTACGCCAGGATTACATAAAACATCGGCTATTCCTGCTCGAGATGCTGCCCAAGTATTCGGTGGGCGCGGAAATTGGTGTTAATCTGGGGAATTTCGCGGAGCAAATTCTGCGAATCGTTCGTCCGGCAGAACTCCACCTTATCGATCCCTGGAAGTATGAGACCGCGGCGATTTATAAAGCGGCAGTTTACGGCGGGCGCTCGGAAAGGGGCCAAGAGCAAATGGATAAGCGTCACGCAGGTGTAGTTAGCAGGTTCGAGAAGGAAATTGGCGCGCATAGTGTGATTGTGCATCGCGGTGAATCGGCCAATGTTCTTAAGGGATTTCCGGATGACTACTTCGACTGGGTGTACATCGACGGTAATCACCTTTACGAATACGTTATTATGGATCTTAAGGTCTCGGCCCGCAAAACCAAAATCGGTGGATACATAACGGGCGATGACTATGTAGATGGCGGTTGGTGGAAGGGTAGCGTCAAAAAGGCAGTAGATGAATTCACAAAAACCGGGCCAATACAATTGGTTCAAGTGCGCAACGGGCAGTTCATCCTCCGGAGGATAGAATGACACCTTGAGTTACGAGGGCTGGCAGCTAGCAGGGCGAAAGGTTATTTTCAGATTGGTTTGTAAGCCGGTATTTAAGGATGTGAAGTACGTCCTCATCCCCCCCGCGCACAATGAAGAAACTTTCATTGAAAAGACCCTTGCATCCATGCTTGCGCAGACAATGTTGCCGAACGCTGGGTAATTGTGGACGACGGTTCAACCGACCGAACCGCAGAAACCGTTCGCCATTACATGAGACGGTCTCCATGGATTGAACTGGTCCAACTTCCGCGACATCACGATCGCAATTTTGCCGGTAAGGCTTACGCGTTTAATACGGGTTTCAAGGTATTTGGCTTCTCGCATTGGAGTGCCAGCCAACCTAAGCCTTGGAAATTGGGAAAATTTGAAGACTTGTTACCGTGTCATCGGATTGGAAAGCTACTGGACTTCTTTGGAGTCTCTTGGCAGACATTGACAATATCGCAAAAGCGAGGTTCGATTATGGCAGCAAGGATCATTTCCTTTATCGGGAAAGCTATCCCAGACTCCGTGGTGAATGGCTCGGTCGACGCTGGGGTTGGCACCGGATTATTTACGGGAGAAAACCCAGTTGATCTGTTCCTGCGAGCTAGTGATTGTGCTTTGCCTGGTTTTTGGCGGATCATACCCCTTTGCCTGAAGAAGCAGTCTCTTAATGAACAACAACGGCTTGATTTACGAAGGCTTTCTTAGGTCCGCTCTTGAGTTTCCGCAGAGGCCAGCCTTGGAGGTGGCAAATCGCGTGGTCAGCTACTCGGATTTGCAGCAAAGGGCTTTCCAGTTAGCGGCGACGCTTCAGAAATACGAAGTGTCCCATCCGCCGCCCTTGACTGCAGTCTTTGCCTACCGGTCGGTAACCGCGTTCGCTGGTATCCTGGCCGCTCTTTTGCGCGGTTATGGATATGTTCCACTGAATCGGATCTTCCCGCCGGAAAGAACCAAATTGATGCTGGAGCGCTCTGGTTGCCGCGCACTCATAGTGGACCAACTCTCCGCTGCTCAGCTGTCCAAAGTACTGGAGAGCCTTTCAAATAAACTGCTAATCCTGATGCCTGACGAACCTGACCCACGCGAATTCTCTGCCCGTTGGCCTCAACATAAAATCATCGGAAGCACTGGCCTCGAGAATGGAAACGGCTTCGCTCCGGTCACAGGTTCACCAGATGACATCGCCTATCTTCTCTTTACGTCCGGCAGCACAGGAACGCCCAAAGGTGTCATGGTTAGCCACCGCAACGTCCGGAACTACTTAAAATATATAGTCCCTCGCTATGGCATATGCGAAGCGGACAAATGTTCGCAGACTTTCGATTTAACCTTCGATCTGTCGGTCCACGACATGTTTGTAACATGGGAGCGAGGCGCATGCCTCTGTTGCCCATCGCAAAAATCTCTCATTAAGCCCGGCGGCTTCATCGTCGACTCGAATCTCACCACCTGGTTTTCAGTTCCCTCCGCGGCAGTATTCATGAAGAAGCTCGGCTTGTTAAAGCCGGACATGTATCCGAACCTGCGACTCACTCTTTTTTGCGGGGAAGGACTTCCCGTGGACATCGTGAAGGCTTGGGCAGAAGCGGCACCTAATTCAGCGATTGAGAATCTCTATGGTCCTACAGAGGCTACCATCGCGTGTGCTGCATATCGCTGGGACCGTAATGGTTCAGTGCAGGAAGCCGAGCTGGGTTTAGTTCCAATCGGCGAGCCGTTCCCGCACATGGAAGCACTGATTGTCGATGAAAATCTCGTCCCAGTTCCGCTTGGAATGCCAGGTGAACTCCTCGTTAGTGGTCCTCAAGTGGCACTCGGCTATTGGGAGGACGCCGAGAAAACGGCGCGATCCTTTGTCGTTCCGTCTGGACACGCTAAAACTTATTACCGAACCGGGGACCGCGTCCGCATGCCCGCGGAAGGAAAGCCGATCGTGTACCTAGGGCGTGTTGACAATCAGATCAAAGTGTTGGGCCATCGTGTCGAACTGGGTGAAGTCGAAGCAGTACTACGGCAGGAATCAGGCGTGGACGGCGCGATCGCGCTCGGCTGGCCGATATCGCCGAGTGGCGCCGGAGGCATCGAGGCTTTTTTACAGACCGAATACGCGGACATTCCTTCGCTTCGTGAGAAGCTCACCAAGCGACTGCCTTCGTACATGGTGCCGCGTAACATCCATCTTGTCGGTAGGATCCCTCTGAATTCAAACGGTAAGTTTGACAGACGGGCTCTCATTCAGGTCCTCGAGAAACAGCAGGGATGAGACACATTACTGCAACTGACGCCCCCCGGCTTCGGCGAAGCAGACGCTAGTTTACCTGTGAAGTCTAATCCGGTAGTACTGTTGAGCGACACTGAAGGCTCGTTACCGTGTCATCGGATTGGAAAGCTACTGGACTTCTTTGGAGTCTCTTGGCGGACATTGACAATATCGCAATTCGTTGCCGACTCGGCGCCGGAATGCAGGATCTTCTCTTCGGCAGAGGTCTTTTTGCGATTATTAGAAGGTTGTAACCACCGGCCGGAGTTGATACAGCATTCGCATCAGAATATCCATTCCGCATTTGTCTTTTCAGACGGTGATCCGCAGGTTCTGGAAAGGGTGGTACGACTACTTGCTGGAAATGAGCGAGCAGAACTGAGGCACATCGAGGTTAGAGAAAAAGAATTCGTTATTGCGAATGATTCCGGATTTTGTGGCGCAATGGCCGGCCTTCGAATTCCGGCTCTTAGCGCAAAGGACACCGGTTGTCTGGTGTCGTATATCAGTAATCCTGATGCTTTCAGCCTGATTTCATCTGCTTCTGGCTCAATGTTCCTGAAGCTGCAGTACGGTAATGTCCCTGTCTTTGTTTCAACCAGTGCGGAAATCGTCGATATCGATGCCGAATTGACCACGCAGAATTTCGATGTCCGGGAGTATTTTCTGCCTGCTGTGCCCGTCGTTCTCTATATTAAATGGGCTTTGACCGAGCTTGCCTGGCACGCTCCGGAAACAGGCGCTTGTTTGATCATCGACGATCCTGTACTCAAGCCCGTCTACGGCTTCGTAAACTTCCGTGATCTCCTATCGATGATGAAGCGCTATAAGTTCTCTACCAGCGTCGCATTTATTCCATGGAATTGGCGGCGAAGCAGTCCGGAGGTCGTTAGTCTATTCAGAGAAAACCCGGAACACTACTCAATTTCAGTTCATGGGTGCGATCACACGCGGGCAGAGTTCGGCAACCCACATCGCGAATGTGTCCACGGTAAGGTAAGGGAAGCGATTGCACGCATGAATCGACACGAATTACAGACAGGGATTCGTCATGATCAAGTGATGGTTTTTCCGCAAGGAGTGTTCTCGCAAGAGGCGATAACTACGCTAAAGCACAGTGACTTCGTGGCCGCGGTCAATAATGACACGATTAGCGCCGACTTGCCTTCTCGTCGTATGAAGATTCGCGAGGTTTGGGATGTAGCGGTCATGAGCTATGATAACTTTCCGATCTTCACGCGCAGGTATCCATGGGAGGGAATCGAGAACTTTGCCTTTGATATCCTGCTGGGTAAGCCCGCGATTATCGTGGTCCATCACGATTACTGTAGCGATCGGTATAGCCGTCTCGTTGACTTTATTCAGGGCCTGAACGCTTTGAAATGTGCATTGGAATGGCGCAGCCTCGGAGAAGTCGTTAGACGCAGCTGCCGGCAACGCAACCTTTCCCCAACCTTGATGGAAGTGGAGATGTACGGAAAACAATTACGGCTAGAGAATCGATCCTGGCAACGACAACGATACTTGATTCGAAAACGAGAATCGGAGCCGCGTAGTATCAAACAAGTTCTGGCTGAGGGGAGCGCTATCATGTGGAACTCTGCTAACGACGGCATCGATTTCGAAGTCGAGCTCGAGCCCAGTGAAAACAAAGTCGTTGAGATAAGATTCGAGGAATTTTTTGGAAACGGACGCTATCCGGACACGCTATCCTACAGGGCAAAGACAATGCTAAGGCGCTATCTCTGCGAGCTACGCGATAATTATGTTATGCCGGCGAGATGTAGGCTGGCTGGATCATGTTGAAGGTTTGGCATTGCCGAGTTCCAGCTTGGCTGTCTGGTGACTACTCAACCTCAGCTACCCGGCTGTTCGTCAAAATCTGATGTCGGATTTGTAGCCGTTTAACAAATGTACGAATCGGATCGCGTAGCAAAAGTATTGGCTAATTTCAGCCGCTGGCTCGACGCGTACGGGGAGACCTCTTGGGACCATCAGAGCTTCTTCGCCGGTCTGGTGGGTCGGTATGCCAAGTCATTGTACTATCGCAACGCCATCATCGGAACCGCAGCTGTCTCTCCCATGATTTTTGCGGAAGCGTTCTTACCGTCAGCTCGCCGCTTATTTCATAATCGGCTTCGGTTCCCGATCGCTGACGCGCATTACGCGATGGGATTTGCGTTGCTTTATGAAGTGACTGAAGATCCTATTTGCCTCCAAAAGGCAGTCCACTTTCTCGACGCTTTGAAAAAGAGCCGCTGCAGCCGATTTAAGGAGTATTGCTGGGGTTATCCCTTCAACTGGGTTTGGCGCGGCGGCACCGTGGAAGAAGGAACACCGCTTATCACGACTACGCCGTATGTCTATGAAGCATTCCTTCAGACTTACGAAATCTTCGAACGGGCTTCCAACCCCGCACTTCTGTCCTCCGGCCTCAGCTTTCTGGATCGGCGAGCCGAATGGAGAAGAATCCTCGAGTCGATCGCGCGCCATGCTTGTTTCGACATTAAAGACTTCGAAGTGTCTGAAAACTCGAGCAGTTGCTCCTATAGCCCATTCGGAGAGGGCGGAGTTATTAACGCCGCGGCTTACCGCGCTTTTCTGCTAACAAACGCGTCTCAAATTTTCCACGAGAAAGAGTACTGGGTGACTGCGGAGCGCAACGTGAACTTTGTCCTCGATAATCAGAACCCCGATGGTTCCTGGTATTATGCTGTGGATGAAGTCCGTGATTTTGTTGACCATTACCACACCTGCTTCGTTATGAAAGCGCTGGCCAAGATCCACGCTCTTACCGGCCACGCGCCAACGCTTAAGGCACTGGACAAAGGAATAAGTTATTACCTGAACAATTTATTCGACGCGGACGGTCTGCCAAAACCGTTCTCGCGAGCTCCCCGCCGGACCGTTTACAAGCGCGAACTCTACGATTGCGCCGAGTGTATCAATCTTTGCCTGCTCCTGCGTGATCGCTTCCCCGCGCTGGAGCCAAGTTTGAAGAAGGTCGTCGGGCATATTTTGGAAGCATGGGTGAAGCGCGATGGATCGTTCCGCTCCCGGCGGCTACATCTCGGCTGGGACAATGTTCCCATGCATCGCTGGGGCCAAGCGCAGATGTTCAGGAGCCTCGCTTTTTATCTCCGCGAAGCGCGCGAAGCTTCGAGTGGCAAGAATCGAGTGAAGAGTGCGCCGCTCTATCAACTCTCAACTCTTAACTCTCAACCCGTTTAACAGAATGTGCGGCATCGCAGGCCAATTTAACTTCGAACGACGCGAACCAGTCGACCGCGAGACGATCGTACGGATGGCGCGTTCCATTGCACATCGCGGCCCTGATGACGAAGGCTACTTCATCGCCGGGCCTCTAGGCTTAGGATTCCGGCGATTATCCATCATCGATCTTGCTGGCGGTCACCAGCCGATGTCGGACGCAGACGAAACGGTGTGGGTAATCTTCAATGGCGAGATTTACAATTACAGGGAACTTCGAGCAGAACTGCAAAATAAGTGCCATCAATTTAGAACCAGCTCTGACACGGAAGTGATAATTCACGGCTACAAAGAGTGGGGCGTGGATGTATTCAATCATCTGAATGGCATGTTTGGCCTCGCTATCTGGGATGCGCGTAACGAGCGGCTGGTTGTTGCGCGTGACGCCATGGGCATTAAGCTGATTTATTATAAGGTCGACAATGGCAGATTGACCTTCGGATCCGAGATGCGTTCGGTTGCCGCTGCCGACCAGTCCGAACCAGCTGTGGATCCGGTCGCGCTCAATCTCTTTCTTCGGTTTAGGTACACGCCGTCTCCTTTGACAATACTTGATGGTATTCGGAAGCTGGCGCCCGGAACGATGCTGGTCATCGAGAACGGAGAATACCAGGAGAAGCGGTGGTATAACTACAAGCGAATTCCATTTTTAGAAGCTAAGAGTGAGCAGCAAGCCGAAGAGGAACTACTTCAGTTATATCGCGATGCAGTCGGACGCCACCTGCTTAGCGATGTGCCGGTGGGGATACTTCTAAGTGGTGGTCTTGATTCAGGTCTGCTCCTGGCACTGATGAATGAGAAGGGCGGTCCATGGCCGGCATACACCATCGGCTATGGGGAGACTTTCAAAGACGACGAGTTGGCTAATGCCGCGGAAACTGCTTCCGTTTTGGGCGCTCGGCATGTGACGGTAAGACTTGACCAGACCGAATTTGAACGATCTCTGCCACGCATTGTTGAATGCTTGGAGGAACCGATCGCCGCTTCGTCTATTGTCCCGATGTATTTTGTCTCACAGCGGGCGCGGGAGGACGTCAAAGTAGCCCTGATTGGTCAAGGCCCGGATGAGTTATTTGGAGGATATAAGAGGCATGTGGGCGTTCACTATGGCGAATGGTGGCGCCGCTTGCCAACGCGCCTGCGGTCGGTCGTGGGGTTCGCCGTGAACGGCCTCCCGCGCAATGAAATGTTGAAGCGGGGCGTTGCTTCACTGGGCACGGACGACCGATTGAAGCGGTATCAGGATGTTTTTTCGCTGGCGCCGCGCCAAACCATAGACGGACTTTTCCAGGATGATCTCCTGCCAAACGGACAGCGCCGCGAGCTTGTGGATTACTGGCGCGGACTGATTCCGCAAATGGTCCACACAGACGAGCTGGGTGGTTTTCAGCTTCTTGAAATCCGTTCCTCGCTGCCGGACGAGCTCCTCATGTATGCTGATAAATTATCGATGGCCCATAGTCTTGAGGTGCGCGTTCCTTATCTCGATCGCACCATAGTGGAGTACGTACAGCGGCTTGGCTCGCAGTTCAAGATCCGCAACGGCAGTCGTAAGTGGCTGCACCGCCGGGTTTGTGAGAGTTACCTGCCGTCACGTATTCTCAAAGGCAAGAAACGCGGCTTCGCTGTAAACGTGGTGGACGAATGGTTTCGCTCCTCGCTCAAAGGTGAGCTGCGTGGAATGCTCTTGGATGAAGGCTCTCTGATGTTTGGTTTGCTCAAACCCGAGCCCGTGCGGCAGCTTCTAAAAGCTCATCGATCAGGCCGACAGGACAACCACAAACTTTTGTTCAGCCTGGTCATGTTTGAACAGTGGCTGCGCGGAATTTCGACCTCTAAGCACACCCGTGCTGCTGAACCGTCTATCGCATGAGCTCGCAAAAGGCTGAAGTGCTAAAGGTCAAAATTAGTCCCAAAGGGCTTCCCATAATAGTCGATGCCATCAGGATCAACGATCAGACATTAATCGTCTCGGGAAACCTCATCCGGTCCGCGAGTCTAGAAGATGAATGGCGGGAGGACGTTCATAACCCTGAAGAAGTGATTCGCACGTTGAAGACTTCTCCGTTGCGAATAGATCTATTCAAATTCTGGCAACGGGTGCCTGAGACTGAGCCTAAATATCAATACTACAAGGAATGGCGCGAAGTCGCTGCAATTCCAATTACAGACTTCAAGCATTGGTGGAACAAGCAAGTCAATTGCAAAACCAGAAATATGGTTCGGAAGGCTCAAAAAATGGGAGTGGTGATTGACCGAGTCGAGCTGAACGATGAGTTCATACAGGGAGTAACCGGTATTTACAATGACTCGCCGGTCAGGCGGGGAAAGCCGTTCCGCCACTACGGTAAAGACTTTGAAACCGTTAAGCAGGAATTGTCCGCTGCGGAGGGAGAAGTGATTTATGTCGCTGCTCATTATAACAAAGAGCTAATTGGTTTCATACAGTTCCTTGTCGCCGATCGCTATGCGATAGTTACGATGATTCTCGATAAGACATCACATCGCGAGAAATCACCAATGAATGGGATGATTGCCAAGGTTATTGAAATATGCGCTGAACGAAAAATCCCGTATCTTACTTACACGCTGTGGCGTCGGGGAGACCACGGTAGGTTTCAGAAGCACAATGGATTTATAAAGATTTCGGTGCCGGAATATTATATTCCCCTAACGTGGCGAGGCAGACTGGCACTGCGTCTGAGACTGCACGAAGGAATAAAGGGGGCACTTCCGGCAGCGCTGGCAGTTTGGCTGCTGGGTTTGAGAGCAAAGTGTTATTCACTGAACTTCGTTCAGAAGTTTGTCCGCCGTTCCCGAGAGAGGAAGTCGCCTCTTTTGTCGGCATCGCCGGGCAGATCTTGAGGTTGCCATGGAATCAGGCCGATATGGGAGTCAAGGCATCGCGCTAGACAATTTGTGTGCGGCCTAAGGATCGTTCACGGAGTGATGAAGAGTTCAATATTTATCGTGGGCCCCCACCGTAGTGGCAGCACTCTCTGGCATAACTTAATCGCCATGTGCCCAAGTATTATGAGGCTAACTGATCCTCGATTTCTCACTCAAGGAAGGCATAAAGATTTCAATTGTTTTCTCAGGACCCAAGTGGGGGATTTATCGGTCGACGAAAATGTGGACAAAATGGTCGAGCTCTGTTTTGCCAAGAAGAACATTTCTGGACTGGACAGCACTTTCTGGAGATTTGAAAACATTGACGCAGTCAAAGATCCTGAGTTGAAAAAAGAAATATCGCGCCGAATCAAGAAATCGGATAGAAGTTTAGGAGCGATCGCGAGAATTCTTATCGAGGAGATTACGCGGTTCAGCGGGTGCGACCGGACCTGCGTGAAGTTCCCTGTTGATGTTGAGCACACACCGGAACTGATCGCCTGGTTCCCTGATTGCAGGGTCATGCACATCACGCGGGACCCCCGGGCGATGGCAATGTCGAAAACAAACGATCCCTCGGGCACGGCTATTAAAGTGCTGCAGCATCCCCGGCTTGCCTGGTTGATAAGGAAATTAGCGGTCTGGTTTGTGATTGCCCAATACCGCCGGGCGGCGCGACTGCATCGCCAGTTTCGGCATCTTACTAACTACCAGCTATTTCGGTACGAAGATTTGCTAGCCGAGCCTGAACGAACTCTAAAAGAGGTTTGCAGGTTCATTGGAATTGAATTTAGGGAAGACTTACTCCATCCCGAACGAGGACTTCATGAACATCAGCGGTCTAGCCTGACAGGAAAGCAGCCAAAGGCTTTCGATGTGAGCGCCGCAGTGCGATGGCAGGAGGCAATATCACCTATCGACAAATGGTTGATTACGACCTTGACCAGAACAAGCATGAAAGTTTTGGAGTACGATCCTGATACGCATCCCATTTTTCGTGTTAACCGACGATCGTCGCCAAATGTTTGCGCGCAAACGGCGTGATAGCAGAGAAAAGGATTAACAGTTTTAGAGAAGTGGCTGAGTCGTCTAAGGCGGCAGCTCGCAACGGCTGCTGTGGGATCGCCTATCAACTAGATTAACTCCAAATGCCAGGGATAATCGGAATTATCAGCGAGAGACCGCCCGACGAGTGCAGATCCCTAGTAGGATCAATGGTAAGCTCTGTGCAACACGAAGATTTTTATGCTTCCGGCACCTACTTTCTCGAACAGATGGGAGTTTATGCAGGTTGGACCGCGCACGAAGAGTCCTTTGCCGCGGAGCAAGTGTTCTTCAACGAACAGCGCGACGTCGCGCTTATTTTGTCCGGCGAATGCTTTGTCGATCCGGAAGCCCGCTCAGGCCTTAGAAGAAAGGGACACAAACTCGAAACGAACAATGATTGGTTGGCTCACCTCTACGAGGAGCAGGGTGAGCAATTCTTTGAAAACTTGAATGGTCTGTTCAGCGGTCTGCTGGTCGATAAGAGGCAAAAAAAGGCATTCCTATTCAATGATCGTTATGGCACGGAAAGAATCTATTGGCATCAGACCAGCGATGCCACTTATTTCGCTAGCGAGGCGAAAGCGCTACTTTCTATTCTGCCGGAGCTACGAGAGCTTGACCCGAATGGCGTGGCCCAGTTTCTGGCGTTTGGTTGCACTTTGGGTTGGCAAACCTTGTTCCATGGAATCCGTCTCCTTCCGGGTGGATCTCTATGGATATTCGAAGACGGGACGTGCAACAAGCGCCAATACTTTGACAGCCGAACGTGGGAGTCGCTGCCAAGCCTTTCAGTGGAGGGTTTCGAGTCGGTCTTCGAGGAGACATTCAAACGAGTCCTGCCCCGTTATTTGGAGACGAACTCAAAACTAGGTTTTTCCCTAACAGGCGGGTTGGATACCAGAATGATTATGGCCTGTCGCCCTCAGGCCGCTGACGGTTCCACATCGTACACCTTCACCGGAAACGAACATGAAACTCTGGACGATCGCATTGCTGCGCAGGTAGCGCAGGCCTGCGGCCTCGAACATTACCTCTTGCGTTTGGGCGCTGATTTCTTTTCCGATTTTGCCTCTTATGCGGACCGGACGATTTACCTCACTGATGGCTGCATGGCCGCTATGGGAGCACATGAGATTTATTTTAATCGGCAGGCCCGGCGATTGGCACCGGTGCGCCTGACCGGCCTCTATGGAAGCGAGATCTTGAGAGGAGTGTCAACGTTTAAGCCGGTCGGACTATCTCCTTCACTAATCGACCATGGGTTTCGGCAGATGGTGAGCACGTCAGTCAGTGAGTTTACAGCAGATCGAGCACACCCGATTACGTCTGCCGCATTTAGGAACGCGCCATGGAATTTATTCGCCAGTGCAGCGGCGTCTCGGTCTCAGGTCACTTTGCGAACACCTTATCTTGACAATGAGATAGTCGTCCTCGCTTTTCAGGCTCCCGAAACTCTCCGAAAGTCTTCGCGGCCTGCTTTGCGGTTTGTGGAAAGCAACAGCAAGCGTCTAAGAGATATCCCGACTGATCGGCGCATCGAGTGTAAAAATGCAGGAGTGATCAACAGATTAAAGCGGTTATTCTTTGAGGCGAGCTTCAAGGTCGACTACTTTCACAACGAAGGAATGCCGAACTGGCTGCTCCCGTTCGATTCCATACTTGAGCGAATTGATTCGAAAGTAAGAATCTTTGGCCATCACAAGTTTCTCCATTACAGAAGCTGGTTCCGGCGGGAGCTGGCCGAATACGTCAAGAGTGTCGTCGCGAATGCCCGCATCCGACGAACTCCGTTCTGGAATCTCGATTTTCTCGAGTACATCGCGCGGGAGCACATTGCCGGTCGCAAAAATTATACACTCGAAATTAATGCTGTGCTTACGTTGGAAGCTGTGGAGAGACTCCTTCTGCGGGACCTCCCTTGTGCGCGAGGAGAACCGGATAGCTTTGCGATTCCAACTACTCGCTCAGTCGTCGCGTAAGCAAGCGCAGTGTTCTGCACTATATCTGAGGGCAATAAATGAACTTGGTTCAGCTGCTCGAAGCCTGCTCGGATCAAGAATCAAAGAAAGGACTAACCAGACTGAATTCGGAAGTTTGTGAGCTGGCGTGGGAAGCCGGTAAGCAAATTATGCGTTTCTATGAGGCGGAGACCAATGTTACCCTAAAAAAGGACGCGTCGCCCTTGACCGCGGCAGATCGGGCGTCGCATGACTTTTTACTGAACTCTCTCCAACTGCTGACGCCCGAGACTGCTGTGATTTCAGAGGAATCGGAGGAAGCACCTAATGGCTCCATTGATACTGGCAGATTTTCCTGGTTGGTGGATCCGTTGGATGGGACCAAGGAATTTCTTAAAGGGACAAACGAATTTACGGTGAATGTCGCCCTCATGGAAGCCGGCTTGCCGATATTAGGCGTTGTGCACGCACCGGCGCTCAGTCTTACTTATTATGGTATGCGAAATTTCGGCTCCTGGCGCCAGATTGACGATGAGCCGCCAATCCCGATCTCGACCCGGCGCGCCGATTCCTCGGAGTTAGCAGTCGTCGCGAGTAAAGATCATACCGGACCCTTGGTCAGCGCGATGCTGGAGCGTCTGAGACGGCCACAGCTTCAATCCATGGGTAGCTCTCTCAAGTTTTGCCTCGTGGCCGAGGGCAAGGCCGATCTTTATCTGCGAGATTTGCCGACCATGGAGTGGGATACGGCGGCCGCACAGTGCATTGTTGAAGCCGCAGGCGGAGGAACTTACTCACTCGACGGCGAACCTTTGCGCTACGGCAAGCCTGGTCTAAAGAACCCGGCAATCATGACAGTGGGGGATACTTCGTTCGATTGGCGGTCGCTGATCTCAAACTTGTAGGCATTTCTACATTCGCTAAGGAGGATGGTCAATGAAAACAAAATCTGCTTCGCGAAACGCGTTCTTTAATCTGCGGGTTGTAGTCGCTCTCAGTGTCTTCGCGGTGGGAGTCTTTCTGGCGCTATTTGCTACTGCGAATCCACAAACTTTGACTCGCGAGCGTGCACGCGATGTCGACGCGCAGGCGGGTGGTTCCAATGAGACTTCGCTCGCGCCCTCCGGCGGCGTGCAGGAGGCATGGGTTGCCCGCTACAACGGACCAGGAAATGACTTTGACGCAGCCGAAGCCATCGCCGTTGACAACTCAGGCAATGTCTATGTGACGGGAAGGAGCTCAGACCCTGATTTCGTTTATCACTACGCCACGATCAAATATAACTCAGCAGGGCAGCAACTATGGATTGCTCGCTACAATGGACCAGGAAATTACTTTGATGAGCCCACGGCTCTCGCCATTGACAACTCAGGAAATGTTTATGTAACAGGGCAAAGCTGGGGCTCAGGTACGGGGTATGATTACACGACAATCAAATATAACTCGGCTGGCCAAGAAAAATGGATTGCCCGCTACAACGGACCGGACAATGCCGATGACTATGCCGAAGGTATTGCCGTTGACGAATCAGGCAACGTTTATGTGACAGGAGAGAGTGCAAACGCGGCTGGTTTCTCTGATTATGTCACGATCAAGTACAGTTCGGCGGGGCAAGAATTATGGATTGCCCGCTACTACAGCAGACCGGGGAATTACCCTGACGCTGCCTCTGCCATTGCTATCGACGGCTCAGGCAATGCGTATGTAACTGGCACTAGCTTGTTCTACTCACCCGCTAGTTATGATTATGGCACGATTAAGTACAACTCAGTTGGACAAGGACAATGGGTCGCCCGGTACAATGGGTCGGGGAATCGCGATGATTATGCCCTGGCCATCGCAGTTGACAATTCAGGCAACATTTATGTGACTGGAACGAGCTTTGGCTCGGGGACTGACTATGATTATGCCACCATTAAGTACAACTCAGCCGGGCAGGAACAATGGGTTTCCCGCTACAATGGGCCAGGGAGCGGCGCCGACTATCCCCGAGCCATCGCCGTTGACAGCTCAGGCAGCGTCTATGTGACAGGCGAGAGCTCAGGTGCCGGTTTTGATTACGCCACGGTCAAGTACGACTCAGCCGGACAGGACAATGGGTCGCCCGCTACAATGGTCCGGGCAATCGCGATGACCAGGCCTATGCCATTGCGATTGACAATGCAGGTAACGTCTATGTGACGGGAGAGAGCCCTGGCTCAGGCACTGACTATGATTACGCAACGATTAAGTATAACTCAGCCGGGCAGGAACAATGGATCGCCCGCTACAACGGGCCAGGAAATTACTATGATGTCGCCACAGCCATTGCCGTTGACGGTTCGGAGAATGTCTATGTTACGGGAAGGAGCGCCAGCGCTGGGTCAGGCTCGGATTTAGATTATGCCACAATCAAGTATGTGCAGGCTCTCACACCAACTCCAACTCCGACTCCAACTGCGACCCCAACGGTTAGTCCGACATCCACACCAACCCTGACTCCTACCCCAACGGCCACAGCGACCCCGACCGCGACGTCAACTCCCTCACCGACGCCTACGCCGAGTGCAACACCAACGAGGCTGCATCCCGCACCACGGCCGCGTCCGATTCCGCTGCCGCGGCCGTAGGGATGCCCGTCTGAAACGCTGGTCCGTATGAATGTATTGATCGTTAAGCTTGGTGCGACTGGTGACGTTGTCCGCACGACGCCGCTCTTGCGTCGATTGAGCGGTTCGGTCACATGGATCACAGAGGCAAAGAACGCTGTGTTCCTACGCGGCCTGGCGGATAATCTGCGTCATTTCTCCTGGGAAGCGCGGGCGAGAGCCGTAGATATTCCCTACGACCTAGCCATAAACCTGGAAGATACTCTCGAGGTCGCACTTTTCCTGAAAAGTGTCAGGCCCGCCGAGATCTTCGGCGCTTACGCGGACTCGTCCAAGCGCTTGCATTACACCAACAACTCGAAGTGCTGGTTTGATCTTAGTCTGATAAGTACCTATGGCCGGCAGGAGGCTGATCGACTAAAACTGCTCAACCGGAAGACATATCAGGAGCTGATCTTTACCGGCCTGGGCTTGCGTTTTTCGGGTGAACCGTATGTGATGCCCGGCGCCATCGAAACCGAGCTATCAGGCGATGTTGCCATCGCAACCGATGCCGGGCCGATCTGGCCGATGAAAAAGTGGGCTTATTACGATCAACTGAAGCAGCGGCTCGAATCGCAGGGGCTGAAAGTAAACGTCCTACCGAATCGGTCATCGTTACTTGAACACCTGTCCGACGTGCGGAACCATCAGTGCCTGGTTGGGGGCGATAGTCTGCCGATGCATCTGGCCCTCGGAACCGGTACGCGATGTGTCACCCTCTTTACCTGCACGAGTCCGTGGGAGATTTACGATTACAGGCTCCAAGAGAAAATAGTTTCGCCGGTTCTAGAGAAATTTTTCTATAAACGCGGATTCGATGAGCGCGCAACAACGGCTATCAGCGTCGATGAAGTCTTCGAAGAGGTAATAGCACAACTCGAGGCCACGGCGTCGGCCAGTCGCGCAGCGGTTAAATGACACAGCTTACAGAACAAAGGCCGGAAGTCAGATCTCAGGGGTCCGAGGTCAGCGATCAGATACCGGAAATTGCGCCTCGCCAAGTGGCGACGAATCGGTCTTGGGTCTTGGGCTCTTCGGTTGTCAAGATTGCCTTACTCACTGGCGGTGGGGATAAGCCTTACGCGGTCGGCATGGCAGCCGCACTTACCTCAGAAGGAATATCGGTTGATTTCATCGGCAGCGATGACCTGGACGTGCCCGAGGTGGTCACCAATCCGCGAGTGAATTTTTTGAACTTGCGAGGGGATCAACGTTCCGCAGCAAGTCGGATGGCGAAGGTGCGCAGAGTATCAAAGTATTACCTGCGGCTTATTAGTTATGCAGCCACCGCAAAACCGAAGCTCTTCCACATTCTATGGAATAACAAGTTCCGGCTCTTCGACCGCACGCTCTTGATGCTCTACTACAGATTGCTCGGCAAAAAAGTTGTCTTCACGGCGCATAACGTGAATGCGGGCAAGCGGGACTCGAACGATTCCTGGCTGAACCGGATTTCGTTGAAAATCCAATACGAATTGTGCGACCACATTTTCGTTCACACCTGTCCGATGAAAAGCGAACTTATCGCGGAATTTCGTATTTCAGAAGGCAAGGTGAGTGTCATCCCATTTGGGATTAACAATACGGTTCCGAACACAAACCTCTCAAGTCCCGACGCAAAGCGGCGGTTGGGCGTAAACAGCAGCGATAAAACGCTCCTCTTTTTTGGAAACATTACGCCTTACAAAGGACTGGAATATCTGGTCACAGCCTTTGCAGAATTGTTGAAAAAGGATCGGAGTTATCGTCTGATTATTGTCGGCAGCCCGAAAGGTCCTATGAATTACTGGAACCGGATTCGCCAGGCGATTGCATATAGCGGCATCGAAGATCGTGTTATTTCAAGAATTGAATATGTCCCAGATGAAGCTACCGAGTTATACTTCAAAGCGGCCGACGTCTCGATTCTGCCCTATGCACATGTGTTTCAGAGCGGTGTGCTTTTCCTGGGTTACAGCTTTGGACTTCCCGCAATAGCGGCGGACGTCGGGAACTTGAAAGAAGAAATCATCGAAGGCGAGACCGGCTTCGTCTTCAAACCACGAGATTCATCCGATCTGGCTAGCAAGATCGAGAAGTACTTCAACAGCGAACTGTTACATAACCTTGAAATTCGACGGGCTCAAATCAAGGAGTACGCAAATGAGCGATATTCATGGAGCAAGGTTGCCGCGATAACAACGGCCGTTTACTCACGGCTTCTGACCTCTGACTCCTGATCTCTGTCCTCTGACGCCCGATGTCTAACCTCTGATGACACCTCTGGTATCAATCCTAATTCCAGCCTATAACGCCGAAGCCTGGCTGGCAGATACGCTGGAATCTGTTGTCGCGCAGACATGGCCGAGGAAGGAAATTATTGTCGTCGATGACGGTTCCGGGGATCAAACCCCCGCGATAGCATGTCGTTTCGCGTCAAAGGATGTTTCGATCGTTACTCAGGAGAACCAAGGGGTTTCTGCGGCAAGAAACAAGGCGTTCAGCGTTTGCCAGGGAGATTACATACAGTGGCTGGACGCCGATGATCTCTTATCACCAGACAAAATTGCAAGACAAATGGAAGCAGCCGAGGCCTATGAAAGCAGGCGCAGGCTGTTTTCTTCGGCCTGGGGTTACTTCATGTTCCGGCCAAAAAAGGCCCGCTTCTGCCCAACCTCGCTCTGGTGTGATCTATCGCCAATCGAATGGTTGCTGCGGGCTTGGGAGCAAAATCTTCACATGAATCCGGCGACGTGGTTGGTCAGCCGTGAAGTGGCGGAGGCGGCCGGTCCGTGGGACCAACGGGTGATCGACGATGGTGAATATTGTTGCCGCGTCATCTTGGCCAGTGACGGCATCCGGTTCGTGCCCGATGCCAAAGTGTTCTATCGTATAACCGGCCCGAGCAGCGCGAGCTACATTGGACGATCACACAAGAAAATGGAAGCGCAGTTTTTCGGAATGCAGTTGCAAATAAATCATCTGCGTGCCCGGGATGATAGCAAAAGGACTCGGGCCGCCTGTGTGAACTTTCTGCAAACGTGGCTGCGCTGCTTTTATCCGGACGGATCCGATATCGTTCGACAAGCAGAAGAGCTCGCTGCCAGTCTGGGGGGTCAACTGAAAACGCCACGGTTACCCTGGAAGTACCTCTGGATTCAGAAACTCTTTGGCTGGAATGCGGCCAAGCGGGCCCGGCAAAGGTATAATCATTACAAGTCTTCTGCGAAAAGATTTTGGGACAAGATGTTATTCCATTTGGAACGCCTACCATCGGACCAAAACGACCGGAGATGGCAGCATGCCAAGACCCGTATTTGAGTTCGACACTCAACCCTGATGAAAGTTGAAAATCCACAGGCATTTGGGGATCAGGCTCTGCCAGGTAGTTCACTCGTAATATCTTCATTGGAGGAAGAGAAGGAGCGGCGCCATCAAGAACACTTTAGAACGGACCACCTTTTAGCTAACCTGAAAGGACGCACGATCTCAAGCGGAGCCGTGACGCTCTCGGCCCAAGGCGGTAAGTTTTTCCTCAATCTGGTCTCCACCGTGGTCCTGGCACGGCTGCTGACGCCGCGCGATTTTGGGCTTGTGGCGATGGTAGCTACAATTACCGGCTTCCTGCGCGTGTTTAAGGATGCGGGACTCTCTGTGGCGACGGTGCAGAGAGAGCGCATTACGCATGCCCAGGTGTCCAATCTTTTCTGGATAAATGTCCTGGTAAGCGCTTTGTGCGGTTTAGTTGTAGCTGCGCTCTCACCTCTGATTGCGAGGTTTTACCATAATCCGAAGCTTGTAAGTGTCACACTTCTCTTATCGCTCACATTCCTCATAAGCGGTAGCACAGTACAGCACCAGGCCTTACTCAAGCGCCAGATGCGCTTTAAAATGCTGGCCTTTATCGATCTGGGTTCCATGGCGGTCGGCGCCGTTATCGCCGTGTTGATGGCGTCGCTGGGATTTGGGTACTGGTCTCTGGTTGGATCCAGCTTATCCATGGAAGGGAGTGCTTTTCTATTGACATGGTCGATTTCCCGATGGCGACCCCAGTTGCCGGTTCGCAATAGCGGGATAGGCCCGCTGGTATCGTTTGGGACTCATCGGACTATCGCCGATTTCATGACCTCTCTGGCCCGCGGAAGTGACAATCTTTTAATCGGGCGCGTTTATGGTGCTATTTCCGTGGGCCTCTATTCCAGAGCCAGCGCGTTGCTTATCCGGCCGATGGAACAATTCCTTAGCCCAATTAATGCCGTCTTCATACCGGCTTTATCTCGGTTGCAATCTCAGCCGGAGCGTTACCGGTGCGCATTCCTGCGCCTTTACGAATCAATGATATTAACGTCGTTTTTTTTCTCAGCCTTATTGCTGGCTCTGTCGCGACCGCTAACTCTGGTACTGCTGGGTCCAAAGTGGGAGCAGGCATCGGTGATTGTGGGCGGTTTTACTGTGGCCGCGCTTTGTGTTCCGCTTCTCTATGCCGTGATGTGGCTGTTTACCAGTCAAGGTCGTGGTAGAGACACGTTGATCTCGCAATCGATCAATTCTTGTGTGATGCTGCTTTCGTTTTTCGTGGGTCTGCCCTACGGGCCAGTTGGCGTAGCTATCTCGTTTTCGGTGACAGGTCTCCTGGTCCGGGTTCCGATATCATATTTTATTGTCGGGCGGCGCGGCCCCGTCAGGACAGCAGACCTGTGGTTGGTCTTCTTACGGCATGTGCCTCTTTGGGTCATCGTGTTTGGTGCGACTTGGTTGACGCTCATTTTCACATTACACCTCTTGCCCTTGGCTCAACTCGCCATCTGCGGGACAATCGGTCTGCTTGCGGGGCTAGGGTTCATCTGCAGTTTCAGCTCGCAACGGGAAGTAGCAGCTCATCTTTGGCAAACTCTGCGCGAAGTGGCGAGGCCGATGAAACGAAACACCATCTATGCGACACAACAGCAATAATTACAAATACGTCTTCGTCTGTGGTCTGCAGCGGAGCGGCACCAGCCTGCTCGGTCGCAACGTAGCGCGGCTGGAGAACTGCACCGGCCTCACCAATACAGGTGTCTTTATGGATGAGGGGCAATTCATCCAGGATGTTTACCCGATTGATAATGATTTAGGTGGCGCCGGGAGGTTCGGATTCGATCCCCGCGCGCACCGGACGGAGACATCCGAGTTGTTAACTCCGGAAAATATAGAAAGGTTGAAGGCGAGCTGGCATCGGCATTGGGACAGCACTAAAACGTTCTGTGTCGAGAAAACGCCGGCGAACCTTCTTATGACAAGGTTCCTCCAAGCGGCGTTTCCCGATAGCTATTTTATTATTATGAAGCGCCATCCGGTGCCTGTCAGTATGGCCAGCCAGAGGTGGAAGTTAGGTGTCACTCCCCTTTATAGCCTGATTGAACACTGGCTGCACTGTCATGAGCTGTTCGAGCAAGACAAGAAGCATTTAAGACGTGTGTACGAGCTAAGTTACGAAGATTATGTCGCTGATCCGGCCAAATACCACCAGGAAATTGCCAAGTTCATTGGCACGCGCGTGCCGGAGCCGCCCAAGGAAGAGAAGTTTCGGACTGTGACCGAGTGGCGTAATCCCACGGGCGTGCGGGTGCCGGAATGTACGATGGAGGGAACAAGCGGCGCTCACAACAAGAAGTACCTCGACCGTTGGTCCAAGTTAATCGCAAATTCTATGTTTCGTCATTACTACGGTTACATTGCTAATAAATATGAGGCGCGAGTGGCGACATATGGTTATTCACTAATCACAGGACTTGGCGCCACTAAGGAAGTGTGCCGGCGCGGGAACTTAACTTGTGCAATTCTTGGACCTCTATATTGCCGAGGGGCTGACCTCTGGACTTTTTCTCAGCGTTCTGCAACCTACTCAAGGTGGTACCTGAAGCAACAAGTCAAGGTCCTCTTGCCGCGATTTATCCTAACAAGAATCAGACAGGCGCGTCAAAAATCGGCGTTCAAGAAAGACAGCGTTAAAATGGCCTCTTAATTGGCAATTTAAATCAGCGATAATTTTAAACCCGACGCAGAGCGGGCAAAGCCTAACCTAACGAGCAGAAAACACTGGAAGAGGTGCTCCTTCTTTGAGACACCGCAGAAAACGGCTGGCAAAATCGAGCGATTCCCCAATGACCTGGTCCATGTTTAAGTAACGGTATGTGCCAAGTCTCCCAAGAAACGAAGTACCTTTTTCTGATTCGGCGAGATTAATGTATTTCTGAAGGAGATCGAGATCCCCCGAGAGTCTTTTTGGATAATACGGAACGTCGGCCGCCTCTGTCTCTTTGCTAAATTCCTTAAAATAGACGGTCTGTTCGTGCTGTTCCCAAGGGGCGAAATGTTTATGCTCGTGGATGCGTGTATATGGAACCCGTAAATCTGGGTAGTTCATCACGGCACAACCTTGAAAGTCGCCGCGTGAATCCGTCCGTTCGAACGTGACGGTTCGATAACGAAGGCGCCCGAATTTGAACGCGAAATAAGCGTCCAGTGGACCCGTGTAGAAGAGGTGAGCGTGCCGTGGTGCGGATGCCCGATCAAAACGAGTGTTGAGGTGAACCGTAATTCTATCGTGCTTCAGAATGTTTCGGACCATTTCCGTATACCCTTCTTCAGGGATTCCCTGGAACGTGGAGTCGTAATAACTATCGTTGTAATTAAATCTTACAGGCAATCTCTTGAGAATGGAAGCCGGCAGTTCACGCGGTTCGCAGCCCCACTGCTTCTTAGTATAGCCATAAAGGAAAGCTTCATAGAGGTCGCGTCCCACGAATTTGAGCGCCTGCTCCTCGAAGTTTACCGGTTCACCGATACTCTTGTCAGCGAGAGAAGCGATAAACTGCTGTGCTTCTGAAGGAGTAAGAGTCTTACCAAAGAATTGATTGATTGTATGGAGATTAATCGGGAGCGAAAAAATCCCTTTATCGGTGTAAGCTTTAACCCGGTTTACGAAAGGTCTGAAATGCGCAAAGCGATTTACGTAATTCCAGATATCTTCCCTGCTGGTATTGAAGATATGTGGCCCGTACTTGTGAAGGAGTATTTGTGTGGCCGGATCCCGTTCTGTATGACAGTTGCCGCCGATATGGGGCCGCGCCTCAAGGATAGATACGTCACATGATGAAGCTGTTACTAGTTCGCGCGCGAGAACAGCGCCGGCAAAACCAGCGCCGACAATGACGTAGTGCGGATCGGCCATCTGACGAATTTCGAAGCCAATAAAGCATAAAATTCGCCTTAACCAAGTCCGGCTGCCCACACGGCGTGGCGTCTTTTCGCAGTTGGTGCGAGAAAGATAAGACTGAATAGATAAACTCATATGTTAATTGAAACCCAGACTTCCAAGCGGTTCGGTGAAATACCGGTCGTCGCTGTCGAATCGTCAGCTTCGCGACAAAGGTTTGTCTGGCAAAATATCAGAGCATCGCTGTCATTCTTCACCGTCCTTCTCCAGTTCGGCTTGATCGTCCTACTCGTCAACCAGTGGCAGCTCGAGAGCCTCTCGCTGGGAAGAGTGATGGAATTGGCCTTCGCCGGGTTCATAATTCATCATCTACTGCCGCAACGATTCCGCCTTCCATTTTTCGCCATTCTGTCGGTGTTGGCAACCATCATTGTTGTAGGTGAGATGGGGCCAAAGACCTGGGTAGCTGCGCTGACCGGCAGGACATCAATTAGTGGTTTTCTCTACCACCTGGTTCCCGGCCTGAGCTTGCTTGGTATTGGACTGGGTCTAATCGGATTGTGTCATCTGCCGATCCGCTTCGCGATGCGTGTTGGACTGGTGGCCATCGCAGCAGCTGGGTTGGTTTTCTTGCGAGCACACAGCCAATGGTTCCCCGACGTGAGTGAAATGTGGGTGATCCTCGGCTCAATGTTCATGTTTCGGGTGATTATCTATTTGTATGACTTAAAGCATCGGACAGCGCCGTTTAGCCCGGCCCGCGCCATATCATACTTCTTTATGCTGCCGAACGTCTGTTTCCCATTGTTTCCAGTGGTTGACTACAAGACGTTCTGCTCGACCTACTACAACGAGGATTGGCCGCGCATATACCAAACCGGACTCAAGTGGATGTTCCGTGGAGTAATCCAGCTATTGTTATATCGACTCGTATATCAGTATGCGCCGCTGGACGTTTCCAAGCTTTCATCTGCACTCGATGTAGCTGGATGCATGCTGGGGATGTACCTGCTTTACCTGCGTATCTCCGGAACGTTCCACCTGATTGTAGGCCTGCTGCTCATGTTTGGCTTTAATCTGCCCGAAACCCACCATCTTTATTACCTCGCCACAAGCTTCACTGACTTCTGGCGTCGCATCAACATCTACTGGAAAGACTTCGTGATGAAGCTTTTCTTCTATCCCACCCATTTCAAGTTGCGGAAGATGGGGACTCTTTGGGCTCTCTCACTGGCTACACTGGCGACCTTTCTTGCTACCTGGGTGTTGCACTCCTGGCAATGGTTCTGGATTCGCGGCAGACCTCTACTCGACTGGAAGGACTTCTCTTTCTGGATGATCCTCGGCGTGCTTGTGCTGGTCACTGCCATCTATGAGACGACTCGGGGCCGGAAGCGAACTCTTAGACCGTCCCGGGTGACTTTGCGGCAACGGTTGATAGTGGGATTACAGGCGGCGGGGACCTTTTCTTTGATGTGTATTATCTGGGCTTACTGGTCATGTCAGTCGTGGGCGGAGTTCCAAGCGCTGATAGATGCTGCTTCGAGACCAACACTTCGCGAACTGATGATCGTCTTCGGCGTGCTGGCGTTGATTTGCATCTGTGGGATGGTGTGGGGGTGGTCGAGTCGAGAAACCTCCGAAGGCCGCGGGACACAGGCAAGCCGGGCGCCATTTCAGTTCTGGCCTTCGGCGGCTGCGGTGAGCCTTGGCGCGATCTGTCTACTGCTGGGACCTTCATTGATTGATCGGGTGGTGCCGACGACGCATAACACAATCGTGCGGCTCCACCATGATGCCTTGAATGCTCGTGATCTGGCATTACAGCGCCGTGGCTACTATGAAGAGCTCGATGTCGGACGAGAGAACACGATGCAGTGGGGCAAGGCCCCGGAACCGGAAGGATGGGGCGAAGGGAAAAAGGTGTTTTATCGCCAGCGTTCTGACTTCCTTCTAAAAGAGATCGTTCCATCGGTGTCCAGCGTCATAGCAGGCGCCCCGGCTAGATCGAATAGTATGGGGATGCGCGATCGCGAATACGACAAGGTCAAGCCCGCCGGCACGTACCGGATTGTGTTGTTAGGGGCCTCGCATGACATGGGCAGTGGAGTTAAAGACGATCAGACCTATGAGAATCTGGTTGAAGACCGTTTGAATCGTGAACCTCCGGAGGCGCGCTATTCGCGCTACGAGATCGTGAACATGGCGGTGCCGGGGGACTGCATTCTTCAAATGTTGCTGCGGCTCGAGCAGACTGGGTTCGACCTTCAGCCAGATGCGGTCATGTTCTCCGTTGCAGCTATTGATCAGCAGTTTATCGTCGAGCACCTGAGAAAATGTCTGACTCTTGGAGTCGAATCGCCGCCGGGTTATCGAGAATTTCTTGATGGGATCATCCATAAGGCTGGAGTGGACGGGCGGATGCATGATGCAGTGATTGAGCGGCGCCTGCTTCCCTATGTTTCTGAAATACATGAGTGGGTATTCCGCCGATTGGCGCAGCAATGTGCGCAGCGTGGCATCCACCCGCTCGTTATATATCGCCCGGCACCCATCGATTTTGAAGGTGTAGAACCGGCTCGCCGGAGCGACATTGTGCGATTAGCGCGAGCTGCCGGCCTGGAAGTGGTCGATTTGTCGCCGGCGTTTGATTCCGTGGCGGACCGCAACAGATTGATCGTTGCGAAATGGGACGATCACACCACCGCGCTCGGTCACCGTCTGCTAGCTGATAAATTGTATACAGGCCTGGTGCCAGTGCTGTTTGGATCAACTGGGCAGTCGAACCACCTGTCACAGCCCTAACAGGTTTCGCGTCTTTTCCGGGATGGTCAGGCTCTGGCCGCGTCTCAATGAGGTAATCGATAGCAGTTGGGATGAATTGATATGTCGAGTGAAGTGAGATTTCTGACCTCACCCGCAACACGACTGTGATGTTTCCTGAAGGCGTGGCAGCCCGGCAGGACTCTTTTCGAGACCATGCTCGGCGAGTAGCTTCGTTTCTCGCAGTGCTGATTCAATTCAGCTTGATCGTGCTACTCATTAATCACTGGCAGCTCGAGAGCCTCTCGCTGGGGAGAGTCATGGAATTAGCTTTCGCCGGCTTTGTGATCCACCATCTGCTGCCGCAACGAGAACGAATTCGGTATCCCGATCGAGCCGCGCAAGCCGTAGTGAAGAATCTTCACACCATGCGGAGATTGCCCGTCTGGTGACATCGAAAGCGTCACCCACTCGCAGGAAAGGCGCGGAATTATTGTTATTTGTTGTGGTGCAAGTTTTCAGCTTGCGATTTGGCTGATTCGCAATTGTAAATTTGTTTCACATAGAAAAAATGAGCCGGATTAGGCAAGCTAAGCCAATCAACGTTAGACAACAGTTATGAACGAACCAGAAATCAAAGCCACCGCAAAAGACTTCCTTCTTCGCGAGTTTCTGCCCGGAGAAGACCCTGCGGCGCTGACGGACAGCACCGCACTCGTTACGACTGGGATCCTGGATTCCATTGCCGTGCTTAAGGTGGTAACCTTCTTGGAAAACCAATTTGGTATCACAATCGAACCACATGAGGCGGTAGTCGAAAACCTCAACACCTTATCCGACATCGCGCGTCTGGTGATGTTGAAGAAAGCGCCGAGCTGATCGGGTCGGCAGGTCTCTGAGCCCACTCAGTAGAATCGCATGGAGCACAAGATGAGATCGGCAAGCACTCAAGCGCTGCATCAGCTTCTCGATATCTCCGCTTCACGGTTCCCGAACCATATTGCGGTGGAGGAAGCTCAAGACGGCAGCATCCGTTATCGTGAGCTGGCCCGTCTATCGGACCGATTACGGGATCGCTTGGTCCAACTGGGAGTCAATTCTGGTGATCGGGTGGGCATCTGTATGCGAAAATCCGCCGATGCTGTGGCGTCGATATTCGGAATCATGAAAGCGGCTGCCGCCTATGTTCCGGTAGATCCAACGGCGCCGGCTTCGCGCAATGCATTTATATTTCACGATTGCGCAGTCAAAGTCCTCATCGTCGAAGAACGCTTAGCGGAGGGGCTTCGCTCAGAGTTCGGTAAGACCGGCTTCCCTCCCGAAATAATCACCCTCGAAGGGATCGGAGCTGGAGTCCCGCTAACGAACGAGCTCGACCGGCTCGACGCCCTCCGCCCGGCCCCCACCATGCCTAGCGCGGTTCCAGACCCATCGCAACTGGCCTACGTCCTCTATACGTCGGGTTCAACCGGCCGGCCCAAAGGTGTTATGCTGTCACACGGTAACGCCGCCTGCTTTGTTGACTGGTGCTCCGACGTGTTTCAACCGAACGAAGACGATCGTTTTTCCTCGCATGCTCCATTTCATTTCGATCTCTCGATTCTTGACATTTATGTGTCGCTGAAACACGGCGCTACGCTGGTGCTGGTTGAGGAACAACTCGGCAAAGAACCTGGTCGCCTGGCGCCGTGGATAGCGAAGAAAAAGATCACTTTGTGGTACTCTGCTCCCTCAATTTTAAGCCTCCTGGCACAGTTCGGAAAACTAGACCAACACGATTATCCTTCGCTGAGACTTGTGCTGTTTGCCGGCGAGGTATTTCCGATCAAATACCTGAAACTATTGAAGTCTTTGTGGCTGCATCCTCGTTATTTCAACTTGTACGGTCCAACGGAGACTAACGTCTGCACGTTCTACAAGGTGCCACGTATAATTCCTGACCCTCAGGCCGAGCCGGTTCCCATCGGTAAAGCGTGCCCGTACTGCGAGCCGCTCGTCGTCAATGAAGCCGATACCGAGGTGGCGAAGGGAGCCGAGGGAGAGTTGTGCATCGCTGGCCCTAGTGTGATGAAAGGATACTGGAATCTGCCGGAAAAGACGGCCAAAGCGTTCCTGCCCGAACGTGACATCCGCTGGTATCGGACGGGCGACATCGTTATCGAACTTCCGGACGGAAACTACAAATTCCTGGGGCGACGCGACCGCATGATCAAGAAGCGCGGGTATCGGATTGAATTGGGCGAGATCGAGGCGGCATTATATCGGCACCCTGCCATCAAAGAGGCCGCGGTATTAGCGTTTCCTGATGACGACGGCGTGCCGGTCAAGGCTTTCACAAGTACGCGCGATGGATCGAAGTTGTCGATTATCGAGCTAAAGAAATTCTGTTCCGAGAATCTGCCGCTCTACATGGTGCCCGACCTCTTCTGCTCGCTTCAATCGTTGCCGAAAACTTCGACCGACAAGATTGATTATCAGAAGCTCAAGACAATATAGTGACACGGCGCACCGCCAATGACATGGCTTTGGGCAAGGTAGTCCAAACCATCGCTCAGCCATTCGGTTCAAAGTTATCCGCAATTACACCAATGAAAACAGGCGATGAATTTTGAATTGACGTCTGAACAACAAGCGTTGCAAAAAGCGGCGATTGACTTCGGTCGTCGAGAGCTCAACAGCAATATGATTGAGCGCGACGCCCAACAGGTGTTCTCGCATGAGGGCTGGAAAAAATGCGCTGCTTTCGGAGTGCAGGGAATGTCGATCCCCAAAAGAGTACGGCGGGCGGGATGCAGACGCGATCACTACGATCGCGATTATGGAAGGCCTGGGTTATGGCGGCTCCGATCAGGGATTGCTCTTTTCTATCAATGCCCATATGTGGACCAATTCGATCCCGCTACTCAAATACGGCACAGAACAGCAAAAGAAGAAGTACCTGCCGGGCTTGTGCGATGGAAATCTCATCGGGGCTAACGGCGCCAGTGAACCAACGGCAGGATCAGATATCTTTTCGATGCAGACGCGTGTCTTGAAAGATGGCAATGACTACGTTCTGAATGGCAGGAAGATTTTCGTGACCAATGCTCCAGTCGCGGATCTGTTCACGATCTACGCGACTCTTGACCCGCAGCTTGGGGCCGCCGGTATCTGCGCTTTCATCATCGAGAAAGGGACGCGGGGACTGAGCGTTGGAAAGAAGAAAGACAAGCTCGGGCTGCGCACCGCGCTGATGGGCGAACTTCTGCTTGAGGACTGCCGCGTGCCAGGAACAGCCTTGCTCGGTCGGGAAGGTCGCGGGGTAGACGTCTTCAACTGTGCGATGGCTTGGGAGCGAGCCTGCATCCTGGCGACTTGTCTCGGAACGATGCGGCGCCAGCTGGAACGCTGCGTCGAACACGCAAGGAAGCGAAAGCAATTCGGCCAGCCGATCGGTAAGTTCCAGTCATTTGCGAACCGCATCGTCGATATGATGCTTCGTTATGAAACAGCGCGACTCCTGACGTACAAGGTCGGCTGGCTAATGCAGGAAAATAAATCAGCCGACATGGACGCTGCTATGGCCAAGTTATACGTCTCTGAATCTTTTGTGAAATCGTGTCTCGACGCGATTGAGGTACACGGCGCCAGAGGATTCCTAACCAAGTTCGAGCTCGAACGCGAAATGCGCGACTCGGTGGGAAGCACGCTGCTTTCCGGGACTTCGGAGATTCAGCGGAATATTATCGCGCGAGGGCTGCGGATTTGATCTTCGTGCCCAGCTTTCGATTCGCTCCTTTCACTTCACGATTGGCACTTACTTGAGATCGAATGCACTCATCCGGCCAGTCATCTCAAAAGTTCTGGGGTCTGCTCAAGCGGAGAGAACGCTGGCGATTCTCTTGGCGCGGTTGGCTGCTTTTGACTCTGCTTGGTCTGGCATCCGCATTTCTGTTTTTCGTGAACGTACATTCGTTTCTGGCGATAACGCACCGCGTCGATACAAACAATCTTGTAGCGGAGGGGTGGATACAACGATATGCGCTCCGCGCGGCGGCTAAAGAGTTCAACAGCGGCTCCTATGAGCATATCTTTACCACAGGCGGACCCGAGAATGGCAGCGGCGGCTACGTTAACGATTATCAAACCTCGGCCAGTGTGGGCGCAGCGGCGCTGAAAAAATTGGGGATTCCGGGTGAAGTGATTCAGATGGCTCCATCACGGGTCATTGACCGCGAGAGAACATACAGCTCAGCCGTTGCATTGCGAGACTGGTTTTACGAACACAACGTGTCCGTTCAGAGTATGAACGTTGTAACGGAGGACTGCCACGCGCGCCGAACGCAGCTTCTGTTTCAGAAGGTATTTGGTGAGAACGTTCCGGTCGGTATTATCGCAGTTCCAAACCCCGATTATGATCCCAAGTATTGGTGGCGTTATAGCGACGGTGTTCGAGAAGTCATAGGCGAAAGTATGGCCTACGTGTACGCGAAATTTCTCTTTTATCCGTTGCCAGCGCCGCCTGGTAAGAAGATGGTGAAAGCCTCTCAACATCCTTTTGACATGCACCAATGAAGATAGCCGTTATTGGTCTTGGTTATGTTGGGCTGCCGCTGTCGCTTCAATTTGCTCGCTCGTGTGTGACTGTTTTGGGGTTAGATGCTGACGCCAAGAAAGTTCACCTGCTTAATGACGGGCACAGCTATATAAAGCACATTGAGCCATCGACCGTTGCCGAGTCGGTCAGGTCCGGCAAATTCTTCGCCTCCACGGAGCTTGGCCGGGTCAGAGAGGCGGAGGCGGTGATCATTTGTGTGCCAACACCGCTGAGCAAAAATCGTGAACCGGACCTCTCGTATGTGCTTGAGACCGGCCGCTCGATCGCGCCGCACCTAGTCAGGGGAACTTTGGTCGTGCTCGAATCAACCACTTATCCCGGGACGACGGACGAACACTTGCGCGCAGTCCTGGAGCAGGGATCAGACATGAAAGCCGGGGTGGATTTTCACTTGGCGTTTTCGCCGGAACGGGAAGATCCGGCTAACGAACAGAGCAAGGTCAAATCCATCCCCAAAGTTGTTGGCGGTTATACAAAAGCCTGCCTCGATCGCGCTATGGCGCTCTATGGCAAAGCCATCGATACACTAGTGCCTGTTTCTTCTTGTCGTGTCGCTGAAGGTACCAAACTTCTGGAGAACATTTTCCGCAGCGTTAACATCGCGCTCGTGAACGAATTGAAGCTGGTGTACAGCGCCATGGGAATTGATATCTGGGAAGTTATCGAAGCGGCCAAGACGAAGCCGTTTGGGTTCATGCCGTTCTATCCAGGGCCTGGTCTTGGCGGTCACTGCATCCCAATCGATCCATTCTACCTTACATGGAAGGCGCGTGAGTATGGTAAACACACGCGATTCATCGAACTGGCGGGCGAGATAAACACAGCAATGCCGGAATACGTGGCGCATCGCGTTGCCGAGGCGTTGAATGCCCGAAATAAAGCAGTGAAGGGCAGTCGAGTGCTGGTTTTAGGACTAGCTTATAAGCCGAACGTCGATGACGAGCGCGAATCACCGAGTTACGTTTTGATGGACCTTCTGAGCGAGCGCGGCGCCGAACTGGAGTACTATGATCCCTACGTGCCAGTGATTAAGCCAACCCGTGAGCATTCGCATTGGGCCGGAAAGAAATCCGTGGAATGGGATCGCGCGACTATTGAGAGCTTTGATCTTGTGCTCATCGCAACAAATCACGGCTGCGTGAGCTACCAAGAGCTTGCTGATTGGGCGCAGGGCATCGTGGACACGCGAAACGCAATGTCCGGGACACACGTGCGACCTGACAAAGTTTGGAAAGCATAGATATTTCGCGCGGCAAACAGGTGCGTCGCCAGCTACCCGCTAAATTAAGCCACCGGTCAGACCTGGACCAAATGAGCGACACGACAGATTCGCACCGCTTGTTGTGGGCCGGATTTCTGCGGTATTACCAGCAATTTCTCACCTGAGCGATCGACATTGCCGTGAAAAAAGATTACCATCCAGCGTACAAATTATGATGCGTCATCAAATCGTCGGGAATCCGTACGTTTTCCAATATAGGTTGTAATCCAGTTCGTTCGAACTCGTTACGTATGTTATGTTCCTCCGCTGCTGGCGAATCGTCGGAACAATTTACGTCCGGTCGCGGAGGCACTAGAAATTTGAGACATTGTGACATATTGTTAAATCCTTAGTACATCAATTCTTAAAGATCTCTTGAACAATGCCTTCGCTTTTGGCATGGATCTCGCTCCCGAACCGTTGGAAAGGCCTTTCGACGGTGCTGCCGTAGAACAGGTTAAACATTTTTTTGTAGATTCGTTTTGCGGCGGCACACGAACTATATGTGAGCTATGGTCGCCCGGGAGTCACGTCCTCTGCATCGCGTGCTGAAGTCTTGCTCATACCCTTGCGAACGGTCAAAAGTTGGCGCCCTCGCATTTCGTTGCTTTGCAGTAGCGCAGTTCATAGCAGTCTCGTCTGCGAGCGCCCAAGACCCTGCTACCGTCGGGCAGTTTTCATCGGTGATGACATGGCCCTACGAGGCAATTCATGCTCATTTGCTGCCGACAGGCAAAGTCCTCTTCTGGACAAGGGGAGATCACTCCCAGCTCTGGGATCCGGCGACAAATGCGGTCACCCCAGCTGCAGCATCGGGCGCCAATATTTTCTGTTCGGGCCATGCCTTTATGCCTGATGGACAGCTCTTGATAGCCGGTGGCCACGTAAGCAACTGGGTAGGGCTACCGAACGCCTACACGTATAATCCCTTGAACGATACTTGGACACGCCTGCCTGATATGAACAACGGTCGATGGTACCCGACGAACACCATGCTGCCGAACGGAGACGTGCTGGTGATCAGTGGCTGGATCAATACGACGGCGGGGGTCAATGTGGAGCCTCAGGTGTGGCAGAGTGCAAGCGCTTCCTGGCGCAATCTGACCACAGCGCACCTGATGCTCCCTTTCTATCCATTCATGTTTGTTGCGCCTAACGGCAAGGTGTTCTGTGCTGGGCCCAGCCGGCCGAGTCGGTATCTTGATGTTACTGGCACTGGTGCATGGAGCTCGGTGGCGAGTAACAATTACGGACTTCGCGATTGGGGATCAGCAGTGATGTACGACAATGGAAAGGTACTGCTCATGGGTGGAAGCCCGTGCGGATTTTACGATCTCAATTGCACCACCTATCCAACGGAAACCGCAGAGATAATTGACCTGAACAGCCCGACTC
>WNFW01000130.1_pt1 | contig 43751 bp, 36 predicted proteins | sample 5400131 | NCBI WGS metagenome assembly WNFW01 (sample SAMN13153362, study PRJNA577476) | soil metagenome | isolation source: 20 cm soil or saprolite under grassland replicate 1 | place: USA:California | collected 2016-06-15
GAGGTGTATTTCCGGCAATGCTCGGTTCTGGTGACGGCGCGGGACATCGCCGTGATGGCCGCGACGCTGGCCAATCGCGGCATCAATCCGCTGACCGGCGAGCAGGTGATGACGCCCTATGCGATCTCGCGCGCGCTCTCGGTGATGACCTCTTCCGGCATGTACGACTATGCCGGCGAATGGATCTATCGCGTCGGCATTCCCGCCAAAAGCGGCGTCGGCGGCGGCATCCTGGCGGCGCTGCCGGCGCGGCTCGGGCTCGGCAGCTATTCGCCCCGGCTCGACCGCCACGGCAACAGCGTGCGCGGCATCAAGGTCTGCGAGGCGTTGTCTTCGCATTACGATCTGCACATGCTCAACCGCAGCGACGACGCGCGCAACAGCATCATCGCCGACTACAACATCGGCAAGAACCCGTCGCGGCGCAGCCGCCGCCCGCATGAGCAGAAAATCCTGGCCGCCCATCACCAGGACGTCCGCGTCATCGAGCTGGTCGGCACGCTGTCGTTTTCCAATGTCGATTACGTGTCGCGCCAGCTTGCAGCCAAGCCGCGCCCGCAATTCGTCATTTTCGACCTGCGCCGGGTGACCTCGATGACACGTGCCGGAGCCCGGCTGGTGGCCGAGGAATTCCGCGAGTTAGCGACGCACCACGTCACGGTGATCCTCTCCGGCGTCAAACGGGCTTCCAGGGGGTGGAAAACCATCGGCGAATGGACCGGCGGCATGTCGAATGTTCGCGACTTCTATCTGCTCGATACCGCCATCGAATGGGCCGAGGACCAGGTGGTCTATCGCCACGGCGGCGCCATCGACTTTCTCGAGACCACCGAACTGCCGGAGCAGCCGTTGCTGGCGGGATTGACGGCGGAAGAACTGACGGATCTCGCCTCGATCGCGACGATGAGGAATTACCGGCCGGCCGAGAAGATCGTTGCCGCAGGTGACCCCGCGACATCCCTGTTCTTCCTTCGCAGCGGCGCGGTCCACGTGACACTGCCCGACGGCGTCCGGCTGGCGACGCTCACGTCGGGGATGGCCTTTGGAGAAATGGCGCTATTGGAAACCCACCGCTCCGCCGACGTGCTGGCCGACATGGCCGCAACGGCCTACGAAATCCCGCTGCGGGAGTTTGAACGTTTCCGCAAACAGCATCCGCGGGCCGGCGAACGCATCATGCGCAATCTCGCACAACTGCTCGCCGACCGCCTGATCGTGGCCAACGCCAAGGTGGATCTGCTGACGGCGAATTAGGTGTGTGCAGTCTTGCCGCCATCCGATGTCGCCTGTTGGTCCGTTTGTGCCTCACACCGGCTTACTCGCAACCCGGCCCGTCTCGATACTCAGCCCGGATCGCGCCTGCGTTGCAAACCAGGATCCTGATGTTGGCAATCGCGATACTTCTCGCGTCAACGAAAACGAGATTCGAGGCGCCGAGATTCAAAGCCTCGACAATGACCGAGCGGTCGCCCTGGGTATGAACATCAACGACATCCGGATTCTCGATCAGCACGGTTTCGAAGGGCCTCTCAAGCACGAGCGCCGACCCGGCACCGAGCTTTAGCAGGATCGTCCGATCCGCAGCCCTGGTAGTGGAAACAGCGGTCATGAGAAGGGCCAACCCAAGCAGGCAAGCGCGCAGTATCCTGGTCATTGCAAATCCTCCGATGCATTCACGCCTCGAACCGGTCAATGCAGGAAGCGAGATCCCGGCTGCTAGCGCAATTTCCACTTCAATGGCTTCATCCTTCGAGACGCATCGCTTCGCGATGCTCCTCAGGATGAGGTCTTCGAGACGCATCGCTGCGCAGGCTCCTCCAGCGATAACGGCGGAGCCGTTACGCAGGGATGAGGGGATAAAGCGGCCTATGACGCAGCAAGACTACCGCCTTTCCCCACAGCAGCCGAACCTTCACCATCTTCTTCAAATCTTCCCGGTTGCCCAGATTTACCATTTGCGACGACCTGAGCCGCAAGGTCGAGGCGGTTCGCGGTCCCAACTGAAATATGGAAAACAACCCCATGCAAAGTAGCAGGTAGTCGCTGGCATGATGGCTTCGAGGCTGCGAAAGTATTTGACACGTCGGGCAAATCAGCGGCACTACTCCATCATCACGCCATCCGCAAGACGCCCATGGCCCTGCCTAATATGGGCCTGCCTAATATGGGCCTACCTGATGACGGGCGCTTCGGCGCGATGACCCGCAAAACTCCTTATCAGCCGAGGTCAAACCGGGGAAACGGGGGCGGAAATCACCATGCGTTTCCTGTTGAAGTTGGCGACGGCCTTTTCCGGGATGCCAAAATTATTGGCCAGGAGATGGCGGGGCGCCTTCGCCAGCCAATCCGACAAGGAGCTTTCGTGGTAGGTGCCGCCGTCCAGCACACCGACGATCTCGGCGTCGTCGGGTCCGATGTTTTGAATTGAGTGTCCGCAATTGCGGGGTATGTAGGCGCACTCGCCCGGTGAAAGCTCGGCGACCGCAACACGCTTGTCAGGCGCGAACAGGGTGACCTTTGTTCGCCCCTTCAGCACATAATGCCATTCATTGGCGTCTGTATGCCAATGGGGTTCGTGCATGGCACCGCGCTTTAATTTCAAAACCATACCTGTCAACGTCGTCGACACCGGAAACTCCTTGGAGGAGGCCACGTAGAGCGAGCCACCCGGAGTGCTGACGCGCGGTTTCTGCGCCATCAGCGGATAGCGATGAGTTTTCGCCCGGTCCAGTTCGCGCGCGGATCGTGCCTGCGGACCATCCAGCGGCACCACGTCGCCTTGCATGATGTAGGTCTCAGCTTTCGGGATCCGGGCGAAAGCTTCTGCCGAGACGCCGAACGCCTGCGAGAGCACCTGGGTATCATACCGGCTCATCCAGTCGCTGATGCCGAACGTGCCGTGCTCTGAAAAGAGTCCATCGTCAAAGGCAAGGATCGCGTGGCACGGTGCCGGGCCGAGCGTCTGGATTGCATGGCCGTGGCCTCTGGGGAAATACCAGAGATCACCCGGACCAAGGTTGACGACCTCGGCTACAGCCTCGGGGTCGACCACCGTGACCTGGCAATGGCCATCGACGATGTAGGCCCATTCTGCCGAGTTGTGCCAATGCATCTCTCGGGCGCCGCCCGCATTCATAAACAGATGCGCGCCCGCGATATCGCTGGCGATCGGAAGTCCGCGCATGGTGACCTCTCGAGCCCACCCGCCGGATGTTGCCTTGATGGGCCCCTTGTCGAGGGAAGCCGTAAAGGTGATGGGATCACCCGACTTGCGCGGGATCGTCTTGAGATATTCCGACGCAGCGGAGACATCGTATCCCGCTGCGTGCCCGTCGGCCCCTGCTGCAAATGATTGCGAGGCGGCAAGAGTTCCTGCGCCGACCGCGAATGACTGGAGGAAGATACGGCGATTTGATTCAAACATGACGCGCGCTCCGATTTCACGTTTCGTTGTGAGTTCGAAAGAACTGGAGTTAGGCGCAGCGAGAAAACAGCCAAAAACAAAATCAAGAAATTGCCGTTCGAGTAACGCTCAATAATCGCAATTTCGCTCTCCCCAAGAAAAGGTGAGCCTGTCGCGCGACATCGAACCTTCCAGTCACCGCCGCGACGTTATCCAGTTCGCCTAAAATCAGTTCGGCGTCAGTTGCGTAGCATCAAATGCATCGACCAAGCGTGAAACGGTTCACAATCCGAAAAAATGATCGTTTGATGATCATGGCAACGCCGTCCGACGGTGGCTGCTTCGGCACATGGCGATCACAGGGCAATAACCGCCCGAGCCAGCAATCCTGCTGCGAAGCGGACATTTGCCAGGGACCGCTGACTGACGCGATTTACACGCTGGCGCCCGCGATGCCATCGCTTAAACCGCTTCCGTCACCGGCTCCATGTCGATCGCGAAAGTTTCCAGAAATTTCGATGTCATGATGTAGAAGCCGACGGAGAGCTGCAATTCCACCAGCGCCGCCGGCGTCAGCTTGGCGGCAATCGCGCCAAACGTCGCATCGGTCGGACGGCGCAGTCCGACGATCTCGTCGGTAAACGCCAGGGCCGCCCGCTGCAGCTCGTTGAAGCAGGTAGCGGACTTCCAGTTCTCCAGTGCTTCGTTTTGCTCGTCGGTCACGCCTACCCCTTTGCCGATCCGCTTATGGGCCACGATCTCATAGGGGGCCTCGCACAGGATGCCTGTGCGGGTGATGGCGAGTTCACGCACCACCGGATCCAGTTCCCCCTTGTGGCGAATGGCGCCGCCGAGCCGGCAATACTGCTCAAAGTAGCGTGGCGAATGGGACATCATCCGGAAGATGTTGGCGTTGCGGTTCTTGCCGAGAATCTCCCTGGTTCGCTCGCTCGCTTTGGCAGGGTCGGAATAATCGATTCGGGCCATGATTCACCTTGGGTTTTGCTCATTGATCGGGCTTGCATGCCTTGGGCGCACCATGCCGAACGCCCGATCATGCCCCGCGTTAGACACCGGATCAACACATTGCGCCCGGGCAGTTTTCTGCGGATAGATGCGGTTTGACGCTGTATTCCCCATGATCCAGCCCGCGCACGCAACCTCCTGGTGTCAGCGGCCGCGCTAAAAAACGTCATGCTGCGTGCACATCTTGGCTGCGCGTGAGCCAAAATCCCGCCGCATTACTATTCGATTTTAATACCGTCGATATTCGCTGACTGGGGAGTCACCAAAGCGAATACTCGTCGAGGGGTGTTCTGCGTAAACATAAATCGAGCCGTCGGGCCTTCGCGGGCGACGATGACTCGTGCCCAAGTCTAGGGAGTACGGCATGAAAGACGCGACCAAAAGGTCAGCATCGGAGGCGCTTGCGCACACGATGGCGGTCACGGCGATGCTGTTCATCGCCAGTTTCGTCTTTTATTGGCGGTAAAGAGTTGAGTTGATATTGGCGGTAAAGAGTTGAGTTGAGTTGAGTTGAGTTCTGGGCGTTTCGAACGAGTACCAAGTAAACGAGTAAACACGGCGCTCTTCACTCTCCTCTGCAGGGGGGTGAGCATCACGCGCAGCGTGGTGCGAGAACGGGGTGGGGTGGTAAGAAGTCTTCAGTCTCACCTCACCCCGATGCTCGCCGGTCGAATTTTTCGTCGCCAAATCCGCGGAGTCCCGCGAATGGCGGCGCGATTCGCAAAGCCTCCCAACGCCTCCATCGCATCGCCTTCGGCTTACGATTTCGTTCTGGCGAAGTACGGAACGGGGCGGCCGGCAAACGGCGCAAACCGCGCGGTGACCTTGTCGCCGATGACAAGATCGTTGTCGCCATGGGCCATCATGCGAAAGCCCTCCATGGTGTCGACGAGAACAATGTTGTAGGGCACGTGCGCGCCTCAGGCGTGGCGGCGCGGCACACCAGCGAGGTGGCGTAAACCACGCCCTCGCCGCTGGCGCGCTTTTCAACCGGCTCCGGCGCGCCGCAAGCGACGCAGAAGCTGCGGCGGAAATATTGCAAGCCGCCGCAGGCCGCGCAGGATTGATAGATGATCGCTTCCGCGCCCGTGGTCCAGTCCTCAAGTTTCGCGCCGCTCATCTTGTCCGCTCCAGGAACATGCTGACATGCGACGACAGCACGCCGCCATCGCCGTGCAGCAGCGCGACCGAGGCGTCGCGCACCTGGCGCGTTCCTGCGCGCCCCGTCATCTGCAGGTGGGTTTCCACCAGATGCGCCATCGCGCCGCCGACACCGCAATGGCCGTAACTCAACAGCCCGCCATGGGTATTGAGCGGCATGGCGCCGTCGCGGCTGAAATGCCCCGATCGCACACGCGCCGCCGCCTCGCCTCGCTTCGCGAGGCCAAGGTCCTCCAGCAGCATCGCCAGCGTGATCGTAAAACTGTCATAGATCGCGGCGTAACGCACATCCGAGATCGCGACGCCGGAGGCGGCCTTGGCGCGCGCCACGGCAATTTCGGCGCCGAGTTCGCTCAGAGCCGGCGCCGCCGTGACATGCTGGTGGGTATGCGCCTGCGCGCAACCCATCACCCGCACGCCGATCGCGCCGGTGGGTTCGCGGCTGACGACGAACGCCGCGCCGCCATCGGATACCGGACAGCAATCCAAAAGTTTCAGCGGCAGCGCCACTGGCTTGGAAGCCATCACGTCGGCGACGGTGATGGCATCGCGAAACTGCGCGCCGGGGTGGGTCATTGCGTGGGCGCGCATCAGCACCGCGAATTCGGCGAGGTCTTGCTGGGTGACGCCGTATTCATGCATGTAGCGCGATGCGACGAGGCCATAATAGGCGGGGATCGTCGGCCCCAGCGGCACCTCGTAATCGGGGTGGCCGACTTGCGCCAAGGCCTGGATCGAGGCGTCGCGGCTTTGCCCGGTGGCTCGGTTCTCGCCGGCCACTACCAGCACGTGGCGGACCACGCCGGCTTCGACCAGCTGATGCGCCAGCATGGTCATCGCAAGGCCGGTGGCGCCGCCGACCTGCACGGCGTGGGCGTAGACCGGCTTGATGCCGAAATGCTCGGCGAACACGGTCGCGAGCATGATGTGTGGCGAAACCGTGGAATAGCCGCAGAGGACGCCGTCGATCTCGGTGCGTTTCAGGCCTGCATCCGATATTGCAAGCGCCGCGGCCTTGCTCATGAGGTCGAGCGAGGACGAGCCCTCATGCCTGCCGTAAGCGGTCAGTCCGACGCCGGTGATGAAGCTCATGGCAGTACGACTTCTCAGTAGGATTTGGGCAAGCCCAGCACCTTCTCGGCAATAAAGCTGAGAATGAGCTGCGGGCTGATCGGGGCGATCCGCGGAATCAGCGATTCGCGCAAATAGCGCTCGACGTGAAATTCCCTGGCGTAGCCGAAGCCGCCATGGGTCATCACCGCCTGCTCGCACGCCTGGAAGCCGGCTTCCGCCGCGAGATATTTTGCCGCATTGGCCGCGGGCCCGCATGGCAGCCCCTGATCGTATTGCCAGCCGGCGGAGAGCACCATCAGCCACGCCGCCTCCAGCTCCATCCAGTTCTTGGCCAGCGGATGCTGGATCGCCTGGTTCTGGCCGATCGGACGATTGAACACGACGCGACTCTTGGCGTAGGCCGCTGCCCGCGACAGCGCCACCTTGCCGAGCCCGACCGCTTCGGCGGCAATCAGGATGCGTTCGGGATTCATGCCGTGCAGGATGTATTCGAAGCCGCGGCCCTCCTCGCCCAGACGGTCCTCGACCGGAATTTCAAAATTCTCGAAGAACAGCTCGTTGGAATCGACCGCCTTGCGGCCCATCTTCTCGATCTCATGCACGACGATGCGGCTGCGATCGAAATCGGTGTAGAACAGGCTCAAGCCATGGGTCGGGCTCTTCACCTCCTCCAGCGGCGTGGTGCGCGCCAGCAGCAGGATCTTTTCGGCAACCTGCGCGGTGGAGATCCAGACCTTCTGGCCGTTGACGACGTATTTGTCGCCCGTCCGCACCGCGCGGATTTTCAATTGCGTGGTGTTGAGGCCGGTGTTCGGCTCGGTGACGGCAAAGCAGGATCGCTCAGCGCCCAAGACGATCGGCGGCAACATCCGCCGGCACTGTGCTTTGGTGCCGAACACGACGACCGGATTGAGCCCGAACACGTTCATATGCACGGCGGAGGCGCCGGACATGCCGGCGCCGGATTCCGAAATCGTGCGCATCATGATCGCGGCATCGGTGATGCCAAGACCCGAGCCGCCATATTCCTCGGGGATGCAGATGCCGAGCCAGCCGGCATCCGCCAGCGCCTTGTGAAAGTCGGCCGGGTAGCCGCCCTCCTTGTCCTTCTTCAGCCAATAGGCATCGTCGAAGCGCTCGCAGATCCTTGCCACGGCGTCGCGGATCGATTCCTGATTGGCGGTGAGAGCGAAATCCATGCGTCTCAATCCTTTGGCATGTTGGGAGCCTTGGTGACGCCGTCGCGCACCAGGGCGGCGATTTCCTCGGCGGTGAAGCCGGCCTCGCGGAGGACTTCTTCGCTGTGTTCGCTCAGCCGCGGCGCGAGCCGCGCGGTTTGCACCGGCGTATCCGACCATGTCGCCGCCACCTTCATGCTGCGAATACGGCCCTCGGTCGGATGGTCGATCACGGGAAAGAAATTGGTCGCGACGATATGCGGGTCGTCGAGGAGGCTCTCCAGGTCATGCATCGGCATGACCGGAACATCGGCCTTGTCCAGGATCGCGGTCCACTCGGCGGTGCTTTTGGTTTCAAGAATGCGGGCGAGTTCGGCATAGACGGTATCGATGCTGGCGGCGCGGCCGGCAAAGGTCGCAAATTTGGGATTGCTGCGGAGATCGTCACGCCCGGTGGCGCGGAAGAAATTCTCCCACTGTTTATCGTTATAGACGATCACGCAGATGTAGCCGTCCGACGTCTTGTAGGGCCGCCGATCCGGCGACAGGTGCCGCGCGTAACCGCCCTTGTCCAGCGGCGGATCGTAGGTCAGGCCGCCCATGTGATCGCCCATGACAAAACCCGCCATGGTCTCGAACATCGGGATATCGACGCGCTGACCGCGCCCGGTGCGGTCGCGGTGAACCAGGCTGGCGCAGATCGCACCCACCGCCGTCAGTCCGACAATGCGGTCGACCAGCGCGTTGGGCACGTAACGCGGAACGCCATCGCTGGTCTGCGCCATCAGCGCCGGCAGCGCGGTGGCGCCCTGGATCAGATCGTCATAGGCGGGCTTGGCGGCATATGGCCCATCCTGGCCGAAGCCGAACACGCCGGCATAGATCAGCCGCGGATTGATGTTCGAGACCACATCGTAGCCAAGCGCCAGCCGCGCCATCGCCTGCGGGCGGACGTTGTAGACCAGTACATCGGCCGATTTGATCAGCCGCAACACCGCGTCGCGGCCCGCCGGCTTCTTCAGGTCGAGGCAGACGCTGCGCTTGCTGCGGTTGGTGTTGAGGAACACCGGCCCCATGCCGGGATGCCGCGTCGGGCCGATCTGCCGCGTCACGTCGCCGTCAAGCGTCTCGATCTTGATGACGTCGGCGCCATAGTCGCCGAGCATCTGGGTCGCGTAGGGTCCCATCAGCACGGTCGTCATGTCCACGACCTTGATGCCATCCAGTGGTCCCATGATTTTGTCTGCTCCCGGTAACGCGCGCTTTCGGCAGCGCCGCAATCCTCAGGCCCAGTAACGGCAGGGCGCCGGCAAGATCAAGGGTCCCGGCGTATGGGCGCATGCGTGGATGATCCATGCTGATTGTCGTCCCTGCGCGCAGGGACCCATACGCCATGGCGGCGCGATTTAAGGTGGTGGCCGTGGCAGGCTTTCTTTCCAACGTCGACGGCTGGAGGTTATGGATCCCTGTGTTCGCAGGGACGACAACACAACTCATCCCACGGCTTCTATTTGTTCAACCGGGCGTCACGCTCCTTGTTCAACCGGTCGAGTTCTTCCTGCTGCTGATAGATGCGGTCGGATATCCGCGCTTCGTTCTGCTCACCCGAAGCGCCAGCTGCCTGTTCGACCAGTTGCCTGATGTTGTCTTGAAGGATCGCGATCCGATTGTTGAGTTCTGCCAGCGATAACGACCTTCCGTTGCTCATAATGTACTCTCCGCAACAAGGGGTGTTCGACGTTACCCCGACTAGAGGCTTGAACCTATTTATATTTGACGGGTTCCGAGGGATGTTCGGAGATAACAAGCCTACTTTCCCCATCTTCCCCCGCAGCTCTGTCTTCAGCACCTTGCCGTAATTGTTCTTCGGCAGTGCATCGAGGTAGACATAGCGCTTCGGCCGCTTGAAACGCGCGATCGAGGCGAGGCAATGGGCGTCAAGCCGGGCGTCATCAGGCCCAGCACCGTCCTTCAGCACCACACAGGCGACGACGATTTCGCCCCAATCCGGATCGGGAACGCCGATCGCCGACACCTCGCGCACGTCCGGATGCGTCAGCAACGCCTCCTCGACCTCCCGCGGATAGATGTTGGTGCCGCCCGATATGATCACGTCCCTGGAACGATCCGACAGCGTCAGGAATCCATCCTGGTCCAGGCGGCCGACGTCGCCGGTGCGCAGCCAGCCGTCTTGCAACGTCTCCGCATTGGCTTTCGGATTGTTCCAGTAGCCGAGCATCACAGCAGTGCCCTTGGCTTCAACCTCGCCGGTTTCGCCCGGAGGTAGCGGCTTGCCATCGGCGCCGGTGATGCGGACCGACATCACGCTCTGTGCCGGTCCGACCGAGGCGAGACGTTCGAGATAGCGGGGATGTTCTGATCGCTTGTGCCATTCCCGGCTGAGACAAGTGATCGTCATCGGCGATTCGCCCTGGCCGTAGATCTGCACGAAGCGCTGCCCCAACGTTGCGATCGCGTCGCGGATATCGGCCAGATACATCGGCCCGCCGCCATAGATGATGGTGCGGATGCCCTCCCCGTTCTCGCCGCGCTTTTTCGCGGCATCGACCAGCCGCCGCACCATGGTGGGGGCTGCGAACATCACGACGTTGTCGAGCTGCCGGCCGAGGTTGAGCACCTCATCCGGATCGAACCCCCGGGATTCTGGAATCACGTGCCGGCCGCCGCTGCGGACATGCGGAAAATTATACAGACCCGCACCGTGAGAGATCGGCGCCGCGTAGAGCGATGCGTCGTTCGCCGTCGCCGGATCGACATCGGCGAGATAACACAGCGACATCGCCACCAGATTGCCGTGGCTCAGCATCACGCCCTTGGGACGGCCGGTGGTGCCTGAGGTGTAGAACAGCCAGGCGAGATCGTCGACCTCGCGTTGTAGCGGCGCTGGCGAGCCCTCGCCTTGCCGCATCTTGAGATAGGCGCCGCTATCCATCGACAGCGTCTTCATGGCTGCCGGCAGATCGGACGATGCTTCCGTCAGCGCCTGCTTGGTATCGTCGGAAACGAAGGCCAGCCTGGCGCCGGCGTCGCTGCAGATCCAGGCGGCCTCGCGGCCATGCAGCTTGGCGTTGATCGGTATGGCGACCGCGCCGATCCAAAAGATGCCATAGAGGCATTCGAGATATGGCGTGCAATTGGTCGCGAACAGGCCGACGCGGTCGCCGGGCTTGATATCATATTGGCGCGACAGCGCGGCGCCGATCGCCGCGGCACGCCGCGCAAAGGTGGCGTAGTCGGCATCGAGATCGAAGCCGGTGAGCAGCGCCGGCGCATTGGGGCGCAAGCGCGCGGTCGCCGCCAGCCATTCGGCGATGTTCATCGCCTTATCCTCAGGCCTTGAAGCTGCCTATTTCGTCGGCTCCAGCAGCGAGACGTAATTCGCGACCGCAGCCCCGCCCATGTTGAAGATGCCCGCAAGCTTCGCATTCTTGATCTGCATGCCCTCGGGCGCCTGACCAACGAGCTGCATGGCGCTCATCACATGCATGGAAACGCCGGTGGCGCCGATCGGATGGCCTTTTGCTTTTAGACCCCCGGAGGGATTGACCGGCAGCTTGCCGTCCTTCTGGGTCCAGCCCTCCTTGATGGCGCGGGCGCCCTGCCCCCTCGGCGTCAAGCCCATCGCCTCGTATTCGATCAGCTCGGCGACGGTGAAGCAGTCGTGGGTTTCGACAAAGGAGAGATCGGAGAGCTGCACGCCGGCGGCTTGCAGCGCGCGCTGCCAGGCGACGCTGCAGCCTTCGAACTGCAGGATGTCGCGCTTGGACATCGGCAGAAAATCCTGCGCATGCGCGGTGGCCCTGATGTTGACGGCCTTACCCATCGATTTCGCGGTTTCCGCGTCGGTCAAAACCAGCGCCGCCGCGCCATCCGACACCAGCGAGCAATCGGTGCGCTTCAGCGGCCCCGCCACGAACGGATTCTTCTCGCTCTCGGAGCGGCAAAAATCGTAGCCGACATCCTTGCGCATCTGCGCATAGGGGTTGACGACGCCGTTCTTGTGGTTCTTGGCCGCGATCATCGCCAGCGCATCGGACTGGTCACCATATTTCTGGAAATATCCTTGCGCGATCTTGCCGAACACGCCGGCGAAACCGCCGGGGGTGTCGCCGTCTTCAGGCAAATACGACGCCCGCAGCAGGTTGCGGCCGATCTCGGGCGCAGGCGTCCGCGTCATCTGCTCGACGCCGACCACCAGCACGATTTTGGCCGCGCCCGCGGCAATCGCCCGGATGCCCTGATGCACCGCGGCCGAACCGGTGGCGCAGGCGTTCTCGACCCGGGTCGCCGGCTTGAACCGCAATTGCGGGTCGGCCTGCAGCACCAGCGAAGCCGTGAAATCCTGCGGCGAGAAACCGGCGTTGAAATGCCCGAGCACGATCTCATCGACGTCGGCCGCGGAGATGCCGGCATCGGCCAGCGCATCGGTCGCAACCCGGACCACGAGGCTCTCGACCGTCTCGGTATCGAACTTGCCGAACGGCGTATGCGCCCATCCGACGATGCTGGCTGTCATGTTGTTTCTCCCGTGAAACCGGCAATCAGATCAGGCCGCGAACTTACCACCAAGCTCGTCCTCGATGTGAATCCGGATGATGTCATCGAAGGTCTTTTCGGCCGTGGTGAAGCCGAGCTTGACTGCCCGCCTGGCGTCGAAATTGCGCGGCCAGCCGTCGACAATACCCATGATGAACGGATCGGGCTCGCGTTTGATCCGAGTCGCCACCTTGTCGCCGGCCACCCGCTTCAGGGCCGCGATTTCCTCCCCGACCGTGGCGGACAGGCCGGGCATGGTGAGATTGCGGCGCGCGCCGGCCGCCGCCGTATCCATGGTCGCAGCATGGATCAGGAAACCGACCGCCGATCGCGGTGTGGCGTGCCAGTGGCGGACCTCCTCGGACACCGGCAACACCGCCTCCTTCCCGGCGAGCGGTTCGCGCAGGATGTTGGAAAAGAATCCTGACGCGGCCTTGTTGGGCAGGCCGGGGCGGATGCAAATGGTCGGCAGCCTGATGCCAACACCGTCCATGAAGCCGCGGCGCGAATAATCGCCCAGCAGCAGTTCGCCGATCGCCTTCTGGGTGCCGTAGCTCAATAGCGGGGTTTGGAAGAACTCGTCGCCGATGGCTTCCGGAAACGGCGCGCCGAACACCGCGATCGACGAGGTGAAGACCAGCCTGGGTTTGTAGCCGCCGCCGGCAAGCCGGATCGCATCGAACAGCATCCGGGTGCCGTCGAGATTGATGCGATAGCCCTTGTCGAAATCAAGCTCGGCCTCGCCGGAGACGATCGCGGCAAGATGCAAGATCACATCGGGACGATCGGCGACCAGCTTTTCGGCGGCGCCCGCTACGGCGAAATCGCTCGCCACGATGTCGACCGGAAATCCCGCATCGGTGGGCTTCGCGGGGGCCACGACGTCGTGCAGGGTCATGCGGCTGATGTCGTGCTTGCCAAGACGCCCGTCGCGCAGCAGCCGCCCCGTCAATTTGCGGCCGACCATGCCGGCGGCACCCAGAACCAGTATGTGCAAGACCCAACTCCTTTTTGTTCTTGTTCTATAGCGTTTTCGAGCGAAAGCCTGCCCCGCACGCGATGCGGGGTGGAAACCGGTTCGCGTGAAGAAAACGCGTCAAGACAAAAAACTGGACGCGGGCCTGCAGGCTCACTCCTTCACGGCTCCGGTCATCGCCGACACGTAATGCTCGACAAAGAAAGCATAGAGAATGACCAGCGGCAGCGAGCCCGCCAGCGCACCCGCCATCAGCGATCCCCAGCGATAGATGTCGCCATCGACGAATTCGTTGACGATGGCGACCGGCACGGTCTTGTTCTGCGTCGATTGCAGGAAGGTGAGCGCGTAGATGAATTCGTTCCAGCACAACGTAAAGCAGAAGATGAAGGCCGAGATCAGGCCGGGGATCGCCAGCGGCAGCACGATCTTGATCAGGATCTGCCAGCGGCTGGCGCCATCGATCAGCGCGCATTCCTCGAGCTCGAACGGGATGGTCTTGAAATAGCCCATCAACAGCCAGGTCGAGAACGGGATCAGGATGGTCGGATAGGTCAGGATCAGCGCCATCGGTGAGTCGAACAGGCCGTACTGGAACACGACGGTCGCCAGTGGAATGAACAGGATCGACGGCGGCACCAGATAGGAAAGGAAGATCAAGCCGCCGACCCATTGCGCGCCGCGATAGCGCAGCCGCACGATGGCGTAGGCGGCCAGCACGCTGGCGATGATCGACAGCACGGTGGCGCAGACCGCCACATACATCGTGTTCCACAGCCAGTACGGATAATAGCTTTCGAACAACAGCTTATGGATGTGCTTGAAGGTCGGATTCCAGGTCCAGAACGGGTTGAACTTGTCGAGATCGAGCAGCTGCTCGTCGGGTTTGATCGCCGTCAGTCCCATCCAGTAGAACGGAAACAACAGGATGATGACAATGATCGACAGCGGCAGATACAGCGTCACGACGCGGCGCGGCACCGACTGCAGATAGCTCATGCCTTCGCTGTGATCATCCTTGGCGGCCGTCGGCGACGAGCCTGACAGCACGGCCTTGAGATCGATGGACCTCGTGGGCAGATCAGTCATTGTTCTCTCCCTGCTGCCACTTGCGACGCTGCAGCCCGAACCAGGAGACCATGATCGCGGCCAGCAGGAACGGGATCATCGCACTCGAGATCGCAGCCCCCTCGCCGAGCTGACCTGCAATGATGGCGCGCTGATACGACAGCGTGGCCATCAGATGGGTAGCGTTGACCGGACCGCCGCGCGTCATCGCCCAGATCAGCTGGAAGTCGGTGAAGGTGAACAGCACGGAGAACGTCATCACGACGGCAATGATCGGGGTCAGCAGCGGGTAGGTAATGTAGCGGAACATCTCCCACTTGCTGGCGCCGTCCAGCGTCGCGGCCTCGTAGAGCGAGGGTTGTACGGTCTGCAGGCCCGCGAGCAGCGTAATCGCGACGAAGGGGACACCGCGCCAGATGTTGGCAAAGATCACGCAGATCCGTGCCCAGGTGACGTCGCCGAGGAAATTGATGTTCTGCGTGATCACGCCGAGATGCCTGAGCGACCAGGAGATGATCGAGAACTGCGAATCGAAAATCCACCAGAACGCCAGCGCGGACAGCACGGTCGGCACGATGAAGGGGATCAGCACCATCGCGCGCAGCATCGCCTTGAATGGCATGTTTTCATTCAGAAGCAGCGCCAGATAGAGGCCTACCGCAAATTTGATGGCGCTCGCGATCGTTGTATACAGCAGTGTATTGAACACCGACAGCCAGAAGATCGAATCGCCCCACAGCCATTCGTAGTTCTCGGTTCCGATGAACACACCCGGCCGACCGATGCGCGCGTCGGTGAACGAAATCCAGATTCCCAGGCCCAGCGGATAGGCCAGGAAAAAGATCAGGAACGCCATCGCCGGCAGCATGAACCAGAAACCGAGCCAGTTTCTGTTGGTTCTGAGCTGGTCCCAGGCGGTGGCCTCGCGTATCTGCGGCTTGGCCGTCCGGGGTTGCAGTGCGATGTCAGCCATTGACGAAATCCCTCAGCTCAGCGATCCCGTTCTTACCGGTGCACGCCGTAGAATATCAGGCCATGCCGTCAATCGGGCGGGCTGCAAGCGGCTAGCGGCCCGCCCGATTGTACTCTTAGCGATAGATACGCTTCAACTGCCGCTCGCAGTCCGAGATCGCGCTCTTCGCGTCCTTGGTACCGGTGCAGTAGTTGGCGAACATGTCGACCACCAGGAAGTCGGCGATCGCCGTCGCCGCCTTCTCGCCCGGCGTACCGATGCCGGACGCGGGAAGCGCGCGCTTGCTGGCCTCAGCGAACACCGCGTTCTTCGGGTCCGCGGTCCAGACCGGGGCGGAATCATAGGCGTTAAGCGTGTGTGTCAGATAGCCTCGCGCGCCGGACAGCCACTTCTCGAAGTTTTCCTGCTCCAGCATGAAGGCGACGAAGGCCTTCGCCGCATTCGGATATTTCGTGAAGTTGAATGCCAGGATAGGAACGGTCAGTTGCAGTTCAGTCGGTTTGCCGATCGGGCCGACCGGCCATAGCGCGTGATAGGTATCCTCGGCGAGATCCTTCTTGGTCGGATCGTCCTTGGCGGCAACGTAGATCGAGATACCGTTGGAGGTACAATAGAGCTCGCCCGAGAGGAACGCCTTGTTGTTGGAGGAGTCGTTCCAGGAGGCAACGCCCGGAATGAAGGTGTCGGATAGCGCCTTGCAATATTCCAGTGCCTTCATGGTCTCCGGCGAATTGACGATGACCTTGTCATCCTTGTCGACCGTAAATGCGCCGTGCCCCCAGAGCACCCAATGCAGCCACCCGTTGGCGTCGCCTGAGGCGTGACCGAGTGCGAAGCCGGCCGGGGTATTGTTCGCCTTGAGCGCCTTGCACATTTCGAGAAAGCCCGGAAAGTCCTTCGGGAAATCCTTGAAACCAGCTTTGTCGGTCGCCGACTTGCGGTAGGTCATATAGCCGCCGACGGTCGCGACGGGGATGCCGAGCCAGTCGTTGCCCTGCTTGCAGGTCTTCGCCGCGGCATCGGTCCAGCCGCCGTATTTCTTGCCGAGGTAGTCGGCGACGTCGTTCATCTTCAGCACTTTGGTCGGGAACAGCTGCGGCAGCGTATGCAGGCCCCAGGCCAGATCGAGACCCGAGCCGGTGTTCGCGGCGACAGATGCTTTCGGCTGCACGTCCTCGAAGGATTCGCTGAACACGTTCATTTCGGTTCCGGTCGCGGTCTTGAACGCTGCGACCATCGCATTGAAGGCATCGTCCTCGGCCGGCACGAAACGCTTCCAGCGCATCACCGTGAGCTTGGCGCCCGGCTCCGCCTTCCATGGCGCCGCTTGCGCCCACGCCTTGGCAAAATCCAACAGCGCCGGGCCGGTGAGCGCGCCAGCCGCCGCTAGCGCGGTGCCGCCCTTAAGAATGGTGCGGCGGGTAAAGTCGTACATCGTCGATCCTCCCTTTGGATTTGAAATTTTTATTGTGTTTTTAGGCGTTCAGTCGTTTCCCGGTGGCCTCGTCGAATAGATGCACCAGCCCCGGGTCTGGTTTCAGCCGGATCTTGTCGCCCGGATTAAATTGATGACGCTCGCGGAACACGGCGACGACCTGCTCGCCGCCAAGCTTGGCGAACACTTGCGTTTCCGAGCCGGTCGGCTCGACCACAATGATCTCGGCTTCGGCGCCGTCATCGGCGATGGTAAAATGCTCCGGCCGGATCCCGTACACCGCGGGCCGGCCCTCCGAATTGGCAGGCGCCAGGGCCAGCGGCAGTTTCACGCCGTTCGGGCCCTCGAAGCCGGCGCTGCCGTTGGATTTCACCTGACCTTTCAGGAAATTCATCGCCGGCGATCCGATGAATCCGGCGACGAACTGGTTGTCCGGCTTGTCATAAAGTTCGAGCGGCGTGCCCATCTGCTCCACGACACCCTCATGCATCACCACGATCTTGTCGGCCATGGTCATGGCTTCGATCTGGTCGTGGGTGACATAGACGGTGGTGGTTTTCAGCCGCTGATGCAATTCCTTGATTTCGGTGCGCATCGCCACCCGCAGCTTGGCGTCGAGGTTGGACAACGGCTCGTCGAACAGGAACACCTGCGGATCGCGCACGATGGCGCGGCCCATCGCGACGCGCTGGCGCTGGCCGCCCGACAATTGCCGGGGATAGCGATCCAGCAGAGGCGTCAAAGCGAGGATTTCCGCCGCCCGCTTGACGCCAGTGGAGATCTCGTTGGCGCTGGCGCCCCGCAGCTTGAGCGAAAAACCCATATTGTCGGCGACCGTCATATGCGGATAGAGCGCATAGTTCTGGAACACCATCGCGATGTCGCGTTCCTTGGGCTGGACGTTATTAACGACGCGGTCGCCAATCGAAATCGTGCCCGAAGTGATGTTTTCCAGCCCCGCGAGCATCCGCAGCAGGGTCGATTTGCCGCAGCCGGACGGACCGACCAGAACGACGAAGGCGCCATCCTCGATCGGGATCGACACGCCGTGCAGGACTTCAAAACCGCCAAACGACTTCCGCACGTCGCGAATCTGCACCGACGACATTCATATCCTCCCTAAATTCACGTGAGCCTGGCGGTAGATACCGCCATCGTCCTCTTGTTTACCGGGGTCTTTACCAGACTTTTTCGGCGATGTCGTTGGATCAAAGTCGTAGAGTTAAACCTGCCCCGGCAAACGTTGCGAAGGCGGCGCTGACATGCAAACATCGGCCGCCGACACGAACATTACGCACAATAATAAGGCGTGTGCGCTGCGGGAGAAACCATGAACAAACCACTTACCGGCGTCGTCAGACGCAAGCTCCGTTCCAGCGAGTGGTTTAACAACCCGCACAATCCGGGGATGACCGCGCTCTACCTGGAGCGCTATCTGAATTACGGCCTGACCCGGCACGAGTTGCAATCCGGCAAGCCGATCATCGGCATCGCGCAGACCGGCAACGACCTTTCGCCATGCAATCGCCATCACCTGGAACTGGCCCATCGGGTGCGGGAGGGCATCCGTGCCGCCGGTGGCATCGCCATGGAATTCCCGATGCACCCGATCCAGGAGACCGGCAAGCGCCCGACCGCAGCGCTCGATCGCAACCTCGCCTATCTTGGCCTGGTTGAAATCCTGTTCGGCTACCCCCTGGACGGCGTGGTCCTGACCACGGGCTGCGACAAGACCACCCCCGCCTGCCTGATGGCGGCGGCGACCGTCAATCTGCCGGCCATCGTGCTGTCGGGCGGGCCGATGCTGAACGGATGGCACAATGGCGAGCGCACCGGCTCGGGCACCGTGGTCTGGAAATCCCGCGAGCGGCTTTCCGCGGGCGAGATCGACTATGAGGAGTTCATGAATATCGTGGCCTCGTCGGCGCCGTCGGTCGGCCATTGCAACACCATGGGCACCGCCTCCACCATGAATTCGCTGGCCGAGGCGCTCGGCATGTCGCTGCCGGGCTGTGCCGCGATCCCCGCGCCCTATCGCGAGCGCGGCCAGATCGCCTATGAGACCGGCAAGCGCATCGTCGGGATGGTCTGGGAAGATCTCAAGCCGTCCGACATCCTGACGCGAAAGGCGTTCGAGAACTGCATCGTCGTCAATTCGGCGATCGGCGGTTCGACCAATGCGCCGATCCATATCAATGCGCTCGCCCGCCATATCGGCGTGGAGCTCACGATCGAGGATTGGCAAAAACACGGCCACGCCATTCCGCTCTTGGTGAACGTGCAGCCGGCCGGCTTCTACCTCGGCGAGGAATATCATCGCGCCGGCGGCGTGCCGGCGGTGGTGCGCGAATTGATGGCGCACCGGCGCATCCACGAAGACGCCATGACCGTCAACGGTCACACCATGGGCGATAACTGCCGCGAAGCCCCAAAACCCGACGGCGACGTGATCTGGAGCTACGACAAGCCGCTGGTGAAGGATGCCGGCTTCCTGGTGCTGCGCGGCAATCTGTTCGACTCCGCGATCATGAAGACCAGCGTGGTATCCAAGGAGTTCCGCGACCGCTATCTGGTCAACCCCAGGGACCCCAACGCGTTCGAGGGCCGCGCCGTCGTATTCGAGGGCCCGGAGGATTATCACCACCGGATCGAAGATCCCTCGCTCAATATCGACGAACACTGCATCCTGTTCGTGCGCGGCACCGGCCCGATCGGCTATCCCGGCGGCGCCGAAGTCGTGAACATGCAGCCGCCGGCGGCGCTCATCAAGCGCGGCATCCTGTCCCTGCCCTGCATCGGCGACGGCCGCCAGTCCGGCACTTCAGGTTCGCCGTCGATCCTCAACGCCACGCCCGAAGCCGCAGCCGATGGCGGCCTTGCCATTCTCAAAAACGGTGACATGGTCCGCATCGATCTCAACAAGGGCAGCGCCAACATCCTGATTTCGGACGAGGAGTTGAAGCAGCGCCGCGCCGACCTGAAGACCAAGGGCGGCTTCCCCTATCCGGCCAACCAGACGCCGTGGCAGGAGCTTTATCGCGCAACCGTCGGCCAGCAGGCCACCGGCGCCTGCATGGAACTCGCGACGCGCTATCACGACATCGCCGGCAAGGTCGGCGTCTCGCGGGATAATCATTGAAGGTATTTGCTTTCCGTCATGCCCTGCCTTGTGCCGCGCATCCACGTCTTGCCTTAGAAGGTAACGCAAGGAAGACGTGGATGGCCGGGACGAGCCTGGCCATGACGAAACAAGAAACTCAGAACCAATATCAGGAGAACTTATGTCAGACCGCCTCAAGGGCAAACGCGCATTCGTGACCGCGGGTGCGGCGGGCATTGGTCGCGCCTCGGCAATCGCCTTTGCGCGCGAAGGTGCCACGGTGTTCGCCACCGACATCGACGAAAAGGGTCTTGCCTTGCTTGGCAAGGACGGCGTCTCGGAAGTGGCACGGCTGGATGTGCGTGACAGCTCAGCCGTCGCCGCAATGGCAAAACGCGCCGGCAGGATCGACATCCTGCTCAATGCCGCGGGCTTCGTGCATCACGGCACCGTGCTCGAATGCTCCGACGAAGACTGGGATTTTTCGTTCGTCCTCAACGTCAAATCGATGCACCGCACCATCAGGGCATTTCTGCCGGGCATGCTGGAAGCCGGCCATGGCTCGATCGTGAATATCTCCTCGGCCGCCGGCGCGTTCAAGGCCGCGCCCAATCGCTACGTCTATGGCGCGACCAAGGCCGCCGTCGCGGCACTGACGCGCGCGGTCGCCACCGATTTCATCACCCGGGGCATCCGCTGCAATTGCATCTGCCCCGGCACCATCGAGACCCCGTCGATGCTGGACCGCGCCGCCGCCGCCGGTCCGGGAGGTCGGGAGATGTTCGTGAGCCGGCAGCCGATGGGGCGGCTCGGGACGGCGGAGGAAATCGCGTCGCTTGCGGTCTATCTCGCCAGCGACGAGAGCTCGTTCACCACCGGCGTCGCCCATCTCATCGATGGCGGCTGGACGCTGTGAGCAAGAATTCCTCATCCTGAGGAGCGGCGTCTTCGCCGCGTCTCGAAGGATGGCCGCATAGGGGCCTCGTGGTTCGAGACGCGCGCAAGAGCGCGCTCCTCACCATGAGGATCACGAAATGAAAGGACCCTCCAATGAACAAGATCGACTTGAACGGCCGCCGCGCCGTCGTCACCGGCGGTGCGCAGGGTTTTGGGCGCGCGATTGCCGAACGTTTCGTCGCCTCCGGCGCCAAGGTCGCGATCTGGGATCACGACCAGCCGTTTGCCGAGAAGACGGCAAAAGAAATCGGATCAGAGGTCACGGCATTCAAGGTCGACGTGTCGGACCTTGCCGCGGTTGAAATGACGACAGACGCCACGCTGAAAGCGCTCGGCAAGATCGACATCCTCGTCAACAATGCCGGCATCGCCGGGATCAACAAGACGGTATGGGAAACCGACCTCGACGAATGGCGCAAGGTGCTGCGCATCAATCTCGACGGGCCCTTCATCTGTTGCAAGGCGATCGTGCCCGTGATGGTCAGGCAGAACTACGGCCGCATCGTCAACATCGCCTCGATCGCCGGCAAGGAAGGTAACCCCAACGCGGCGCATTATTCGGCTTCAAAGGCCGGGCTGATCGCGCTGACGAAATCGCTCGGCAAGGAGCTCGCCGGTTACGAAATCGCCGTCAACGCGGTGACGCCCGCCGCGGCCAAGACCGCGATCTTCGACCAGTTGACGCAGCAGCACATCGACTTCATGCTTTCGAAGATTCCGAAAGGACGTTTTGTACTTGTGGAAGAACTGGCTGCGATGGTGGCGTGGCTGGCTTCGGAGGATTGCGCATTTTCGACGGGCGCGGTGTTCGATATTTCCGGCGGCCGGGCGACTTATTAAAGGCGAAGCGGAGCGCATCGATTGGACATCTCCCTTTACGACGTATCGGTTTGGGTGCTGCCGCTGGTCATCGCCATCACCTTTCATGAAGCCGCCCACGGCTTTGTCGCGCGCCACTTCGGCGACCACACCGCCGCGGACCTCGGCCGTGTCAGCTTCAATCCGCTCAAACACATCGATCCCTTTGGCACCATCGTGCTGCCGGCCATGCTGCTGCTATCCCATTCGCCATTCCTGTTCGGCTACGCCAAACCGGTGCCGGTGAATTTTCGCGCGCTTCGCAATCCGCGGCTCGACATGGTTTGGGTGGCACTCGCCGGGCCGGCCACCAATATCGTGCTGGCGATACTCGCCGCGGCGGCGTTTCATGGCCTGGCGTTCGCGCCTGCGACCTCGGCACAATGGCTTGCCGACAACCTCAAAAACGCGCTCGTCATCAATGTCATTCTCGCGGTCTTCAATATGCTTCCGATTCCTCCGCTGGACGGGGGAAGGGTGGCGGTCGGCCTGCTGCCCAGGGTGCTGGCAGTCCCGCTTTCCCGGCTGGAACCGTTCGGGATGCTGATTTTAATCGGAATTCTGATCGTTCTGCCACTGGCCGGCTCGCAGTTTGGTCTAAATCTTGATATTATCTCAGCCATACTGCGGACATCGACCGGTTTTGTGATCCATTTCATTCTTGCGTTGACCGGCAACGGGTAGTTGATCCCAGAGAAGCGCCTGACAGGCCCGAGGCCCATTTTGATCAAAGCCGCTGACATGTTGATCGCGCGACGCGCCGACACCCAGGCCCGCGCGGATTTTGCCACCTGGAAAATGATGGCGAAACTGAACGGCGCCTCCTCCCTGCCCGCCGAAGCCCAGGCCTTCCTTGCCAGCTACAAGTCGCTGCTCGAGCAGACGACGGAGGTTGAGGCAACCGACGCCACCATCAATCTGGTCTACCGGCGCTATTACGAAGAAATGGGCGGCAACGGCGCGCCCCCGGAAGTGACAGCCAATTCCAAAAACGCCGTGACGGATAACGTCACCGCGTTCAAACGCCCGGCCGCCCAGCGGGCCAAGACCGCGACCAAGACCGCGACCAAGACCGCGAGCGGTCCGGCAACAACGCCCCGGCTTCCCGTAGCGCTGATATTCGCTTGCCTCGTCGTCGTCTATGTCGGACTTCGATATTTTCTGCGGTGACTGGCGGAAACCGCACACTCAATGACGACAACGGATGGCGGCAGCTCGTCGCTCCCGGTGTTTGCTGGTTCGCCTCGTCAGGCCCGGATGCGTAGTGCCCATACAACAAGCGCTACCCCCTCCACGAGAAGAAGTACGCCGAATACGAGCGGAACCGCCAACCCCGCAGCTACGGGCGAACCGAGCAGTATCAGTCCGATCACCACGTTGATCGCGCCCAGCATGAAGGAGCCGATCCCGCCGCCCTTCAGTCCTTCCACGATCTCGAGCGCGCCCATCACGAGCCCCTGCACGCCCAGAATAATAATCAGCACGGTGGGTATGGTCACTGTGGCCAGCAAAGGATGCCGCAGCACGACAAGGCCGGCCAGCACGCCCACGATCCCGCTCAGCAGCGACCATATCCATGGGACCGAGCGATCCACGAATATCCGCACCAAGGACAGCACGCCTCCGATCAACCAATAAAAGCCGATGAAGGTAATCGCCAAAATAAGTGTGGCGCCGGGCGCCGTGATGAACATCAGCCCCAGAATGATGGCTGCTATGCCGTGGAGCAAGAAAAGCCACCAGACATTCGACTGCTGGGTTGGTGCGATTGCCATGGCCATGACAAATCTCCATCTTCGGGATGCAAGATGACGCGCAATCAAGATGAGAGTCGTTTTGTAAGCCGGTGCATTTGCCGGAAGCGGCATTGAGCGAGATCAACATACCACCTCCGGTCGTGCCGGTTGTACTGAAATCCGCCCCGCTTGCGTCAGATTCACTGTCCTTTCCCTTCTGACACAAACGTCAACGGGACTGTCGTTTGATTCAGCCAATAACAACCTACGCGTGGTATTGTGGAATGCTCTTCTTTTCAGGTCTTTCATGTTCGAGGAGTGCAGGCCATGATTTTTCAAAAATCGTTTCTCTCCGCCTTCACCTTAACGTTCCTTGTCTCGTCTTCAGCGATCGCCCAGCAGACCACCGGCACGCCGGGTTCGCCTAGCTCCACGATCGCGATCGACGGAAAGCAACTTCCGCCGCCCGACCCGAAGTTCGGCGGCGTGATCAAGGACGATGCGCTGCAGTCGAAGCCATGGTGGGCGCCCCGCGTCGTGCCGCCGAAAGGTGCGCCAAACGTGCTGCTCATCATCACCGACGACGCCGGCTTCGGCGTACCGAGCACCTTCGGCGGAGTGATCCCGACGCCGACCATGGACCGGATCGCCAACGAGGGCCTGCGTTACAACCGCATGTTCTCCACGGCGCTGTGCTCGCCAACGCGCGCCGCGCTGATCACCGGGCGCAACCATCACTCGGCCGGGTTCGGTGTGATCTCGGAGCAGTCGACCGGCTTCCCCGGCTACAACAGCATCATCGACCGGGATAAGGCCACCATCGGCCGCATCCTGCTGGATAACGGCTACTCGACCTCGTGGTTCGGCAAGGACCACAACACGCCGGCGTTCGCCGCCAGCCAGGTCGGGCCGTTCGACCAGTGGCCGACCGGCATGGGCTTCGAGTATTTCTACGGCTTTGTCGGCGGTGACGCCAATCAGTGGCAGCCGAACCTGTTCCGCAACACCACGCAGATATATCCGTTCGACGGCAAGCCGGGCTGGAACCTAATCACCGGGATGGCTGACGAGGCCATTGACTGGATGACACGGATTCACCAGACCGACCCGGGTAAGCCGATCTTCATCAAGTACGCACCCGGCGCCACGCACGCGCCGCACCACCCGACCAAGGAATGGGTGGATAAGATCAGTTCGATGCACCTGTTCGACGATGGCTACAACAAGCTGCGCGAGCGCATCTTCGAGAACCAGAAGAAGCTCGGTGTGATCCCCAAGGAGGCGAAGCTAACGCCCTGGCCCGATGACATCCTGAAGCCTTGGGACAAGCTCACCGACGAGGAAAGGAAGCTCTACATCCGCCAGGTCGAGGTCTTCGCCGCGTACTCGGCTTACGACGACCACGAGATCGGGCGTGTGATCCAGGCCTTCGAGGACCTCGGCAAGCTCGACAACACGCTCATCATCTATGTCAACGGCGACAACGGCACGAGTGCCGAGGGCGGGCCGCTGGGCACGCCAAACGAAGTCGCTTTCTTCAATGGCGTCAGCGTGCCGGTCGACGTGCAGATGAAGTTCTACGACGTCTGGGGCACCGAGCAGACCTACAACCACATGTCGGCCGGCTGGTCGTGGGCCTTCGACGCGCCGTTCGACTGGTTCAAGCAGAACGCGTCAAGGCTCGGCGGCATCAACCAGAACATGGTGGTGTCGTGGCCGGCGCGCATCAAGGACAAAGGCGGCTTGCGCGAACAGTTCGTGCACGTGATTGACGTCGTGCCTACCATCCTTGAGGCTGCCGGCATTCGCGCGCCCGATATCGTTGATGGTGTCAAGCAGAAGCCGATCGAAGGCACGAGCTTTGCCTATACCTTCGACGCGAAGAACGCCAAGGCGCCATCGCGCCACAAGACCCAGTATTTCGAGATGATGGGCCAGTGGGCGCTGTATAATGACGGTTGGTTCCTGAGCACCAAGGTTAATCGCGCACCGTGGGAGGCCTTCGGAGCGGCCAATCCTGATCCGCTCAACAACCAGGTCTTCCAACTCTACAACCTGAACACCAACTTTACCCAAGACGATGACGTCGCTGCGAAGTACCCGCAGAAGGTCAAGGAAATGCGGGAAATGTTCCTCGCGGAGGCGAAGAAGTATCAGGTCCTCCCGCTGGACGCGTCGGTGGCGGCGCGCATCGTTGCGCCGCGACCGAACATCACCGCAGGGCGCACCGAGTTCGTCTATACGCGGCCGATGGTCGGCCTGCCGCAGGGCGATTCGCCATTCCTGCTCAATAGCTCGTACACCATCACGGCGGACATCACGGTCCCCGAAGGTGGCGCGGAAGGCATGATCCTGACCTCGGGTGGACGCTTCTCGGGCTACGGCTTCTATTTGCTCAGGGGCAAGCCGGTGTTCCTGTGGAACCTGGTCGATCTCGAACGCATCAAGTGGGAAGGCCCGGATGCACTCACGCCCGGCAAACACACCGTCGAGTTCGATTTCAAATACGACGGCTTGGGCGCGGGCACGCTGGCGTTCAACAATTTCTCCGGCGTAGGTCGACCCGGCACCGGCACGCTGAAGGTGGACGGCAAGGTGGTGGCCACCAAGGCGATGGAAAAAACCCTGCCTATGATCCTGCAATGGGATGAGAGCTTCGACATCGGCTCCGACACGCTCACCGGCGTGAACGATGTCGACTACCAGCCTCCGTTCCCGCTGACGGCCAAGCTCAACAAGCTGACGATCAAGCTCGACCGGCCGCAGCTATCGTCTGAGGACATCAAGAAGCTCCAGGGCGCGATGCGGGCCGCCAGCGACGGACCGCCGGCGGAGGACCTCAGTTTGGTCCAAAGGATAGAACAGCGCGTCGACAAGAGAGAGGATTGTCGAAAGCAGGCTGATGCGCAAAAGCTCGGTCCGATCGAACGGATCGAATTTGTGCGGAAATGCGTCCAGTAACGTATGGCGGCCAGAAATTTGCGAAAGGGGGCCTCAAGCCCCCTTTCCGCTGGGCGTAAAACAAGCCGGGTGATCAACCGGGCAACGTGGGCAGTCGGCTGATAGATTGCCTTGCGACGTAGGTGATGAAGTGATTAGGGAGGCCACATGATGTCTAAGATAACTTATCTTGTACTCGCGGCTTCACTGCTGGCATTGGCGCCACCGGCTAAGGCGCAAGGTACTTCCGGCTCAACTGGTGCCATTGCGTCCATTCCCAGCAGCGTCGTAAGGGCTGGCGAACAAATCCGTTCTCCCGCAAAGCCCGATAGTTTCTCAACCTTTGCGCAGGCAGGTCCCTGCAGCGAAGACATTGCGCAATTCGAAGCCGCCATACGGCAGTCGGCCGGTAATCCAAATGCCGGGCTCACTGCGCGACAATCCGTTAATGCACAGCTCGACCGCCAGCCGACGCCCGCGTCTTTGAAGCGCGCCAACGAACGCCTGCAGGCAAAATTCTCGGCGAATATGGCCCGCGCCAAACAGCTTGATGCAAAAGGTGATCGCGCAGGATGCGAGCGCTATCTTTCCGCCGCCAAGCGGATGTTTATCTTGTGAAAATCCGCGGCTGATGTGAGTGCGCATGAACGCGATCAAATTGCCGATGTCGCTTCGCTACGTCCTGGTCGCCGGGGTTATCCTTCTGGCCGCAGGCGCGGCTTTTTATGCATACCGATGGTTCGTTCGTCCGGCAACGCTGACGATCGCGGTCGGGTCGTACGACGGCGAGGCGGGTAAGGTCATATCGGCCATTGCAAGCCGGCTTGCTTCCGTGGGCGCGCCGGTGCGCCTTTCCGTTGTTGAAACGGGCAGCGCGCTCGGCGCTGCCACCGCCTTTTCATCGGGCAAGGCCGATCTCGCGGTGGTGCGCGGCGATATCGGAGACCTGTCGCAGGCGCAAGCCATCGTCATTGTGGCACGTGCTGTTGCGCTGATTGTCGCGCCGCCGGGATCGCCTATCGCTGCTATGGCGGACCTGAAGCGCCGCACCGTCGGCGTGGTAGGAGGCGAGATCAACCAGAAAATGGTCGATGTGCTGACCAAAGAATACGACCTGGCGCGCGCAAATGTCGTGTTCAAGAATCTTGCGCCCGCCGATACGCGGCGGGCGCTGGAGTCGAAAGAAGTCAGCGCCATCCTGATCGTGATCCCCCTGACCGAGAAGTATCTGTCGCTGGTGCGAGGACTGTTTCCGCAAAGCGCGAAAGCGACACCAGTGCTGATCCCGATCGAATCGGCAGGCGCCATCGCCGGGACGGAGCGCGCCTATGAAAGCTTCGATGTGCCAAAGGGCACACTGCGGGGCGCCCCGCCGGTTCCGGACGACGATCTGACGACGCTGCGGGTGTCGTTCTATCTCGTCGCCAACAAGAAACTCGATAGCGACCTGATCGCCACCTTCACGCAGGCGTTCTTGAGCGCGCGCAGGGATCTTGTGGCTGAGCTGCCCATCCTGGCGCAAGTCACGGCGCCCGACACCGACCCCGATGCCTTCTTGTCGGTCCATCCGGGAGCTGCCGCGTACTACAACGGCACCACACAAAGCTTCATGGATAGATGGAGCAACACCATCTATTTGACACCCATGGTGCTGGGCGGCCTTGCCTCCGTGCTGGCGTTTGCCTGGAAATTTCTCGGGCTCGGGGAATCGGAAGCCAAGGAGCCAGCGCTGGATTCGCTTTACGCCCTGGGACGCAGGATTCGGAAAGCCGACAAGGAATCCGAGCTGTTGGAGATTGAGGACAAAATTGACGGTATTCTCGCCGCACAGCGCGCCAAGGCTTTGCGCGGCGAAGAAGACGCGATGGATGTGACGACTTTGAACGTGGCCGCTCATCGCCTTGAGAACCTGGTACATGACCGCCGAGCGGTGCTCGCAACACTGTCTACCAACAAACCCTTGCCGATCGACCGCGTCATGCCATCCTGATGGGGCCGCCCGTACCAAATTCGCAAGCTGCCAACAATTTTCTCGGAGAAAGGCCCGTGATCACCCCGTCGAACCCGACCATCGACCAGCTCTCGAATGTCATCGCGCACGCCACTGCTCCAGCCTTCCTGCTCGGGGCCCTTTCCGGCTTCATCGCGATTTTGATCACACGGCTAAACCGGATTATCGACCAATCCACCTCGCTACAGTCTATTCCGGACAATGATCTTGCTCGCACAAGGCTAGAGCGTCACATGCCGTGTCTCAAGCGGCGCGCCGCCTTGATCAACCGGGCGATCCTGTGGGCCGTTGCCAGCAGCATCGCGACCGCGCTGCTCCTGATCGTTGCGTTCGTGATCGCATTTTACGCCCTGCCGCACGAATATGGGGTTGCGATCCTGTTTGTGATTGCGCTTGCAACATTCACTATTTCGCTGATCAACTTCGCCCGCGAGGTTCAGATGGCCGTCATGGACTTTGAGCACTTCCAGTAGACGTCGCCTGCGGATACGGGTCGCCCATCGATGTGATCGAATCAGAGAGCCCTCCTCGGTCATCGCGGCCTGGCCCGTCGAGATGGCCTGCAGCACCGTTTCGACGCGGCCGGTGTAAACCTGGCCCGGAAATGTCTTGAAGGTGACTTCGGCTGGCTGACCGCTTCCGATGTAGCGCGCATTGATCTGCGCAATCTCCGCGCCGAGAATGACCTCCGACGTATCTATGAATGCCATCACCGGAGACTGTCCGGTTACCCGCGCCCCTTTGCGCAATGTCAGATTGGTAACGTAACCATCGGCAGGGGCAGCGACCGTCGTCTTGTCGAGGTTCCATTTGGCGCCGTCGAGGTCGGCCTGGAACTGGTCGACTTCGGCGCGCCCATCCCATGGGAATGAACAGGCCGAGCAACAATGCAAGCAGCACAATGACCGGCGAAATCTTCCAGAACAGGTTGAACGGGATCACCTTGCCAGACGAACAGCGCCAGTATGGCGACATAGCCATTCAGCAGAACGACGATCACGGCTTGACCCCCGCTTGGCCAGACGTTTGGAAGGGCCAATTCCGTCGGGAGCCAACCGATCGGACCAGCCGAAACCTGAACCTCCATCGTGCGCGCGACTCTTCCCTCAATCACACTCCGAGGCGTTTACAAATCAGCTCTTCCCCTTCACCCGGAAGATCACCGGCAGGGTAAAACTCAATCCCTCGTCCGCAATCAACGGTGGCGGCTGCGGCACCGGATCGGATCGTCGCACCATGGCCAGCGCCGCCTCGTCGAACGCGGGGTCGCCCGATCCCTTGACGATGCTGGCCGAAAGGACATGACCCATCCGGTCCAGTGCGAAGCTGACGACGATCTCGGCCGCCTTTTGCGAACGCGCCGCGGGATAGCGCTTGTGCTTGTCGAGGTGCGCGGACAGCTCCTTCTGCCAGGTCGCCCGCATCCGCCGCACGCTCTCTCCGGTGCCCTGCGCGGGAGCGATCGAACGCGGCCCCTGCTGAATGGCCTCGGAGCTGGGTGTCGCGGTCGCCTCGGCGGCAACTGATTCCGTCGAGGCCGAGGTCTGCACGGTGGCGATTTTAGTATCGTCTTCCTTGGGCTTTTGCGAATCGTTCGGCGTCACTGCCCGATCGGGATCTTCGGTTTCGGTCGGAACGTCCTTCGGCAACTCGGTTTCCTTGAGCTCGGCCTTCTGCTCGGCCAGCGCCGGCGAGGCGACTGACGCATCCGCATCCGGACCGGGCGGCAGATCGGTGGCCTCAAGACGAGGCGACATCAATTCCAGGCCGATCTCGATCGCCGGCGCGCCGAGGGAATCGTCGGGATCGTCGGTTTGCAGATGCGCGATCGCGAGCGCTGCGCCGCCGACGTGAAGCGCGAGCGCGCCCAAGGCGGCCAGGAACCACAGCCGCCGGGAGGATTTTTGTTCGGTGTAGGGCTCGGTCATCTCTGCCGGCCGCTTAGTGGCTTCGTGACTTCAAGGCTTCGCAATCTCCAGGCTTGATCTCAGGGTTTGGGACCTTGCGGCGTTGAAGGCGGCAAAGCCGCATCCGGAACACCTTCCAGCGCCACCAGCTTGATCTTCGAATAACCGCCGGCACGGAGGATCTCCAGCACGTCCATCAGCTCGCCATACGGCACCGCGCGGTCGGCGCGCAGGAAGATAAAGCGGTCCTTGCCGGCGTCCGCCATCGCATCGAGCGAACGAACCAGATCGACGCGTTTCACCGGATTTTCCCCGATCGCGACCGCAAGATCCGGCTTGATGCTGACATAGGTCGGCTTGTCCGGCTTCTTCTGCGGGGTCGCGGTCGACGACGGCAAATCGATTGGAAGATCGACCGTCGACAGCGGCGCCGCCACCATGAAGATAATCAGGAGTACGAGGATGACGTCAATGAACGGCGTGACGTTGATCTCGTGGGCTTCCGAAAATTCGCTGTCGTCGTCGAGTTCGGTATCTGCGATTGAAGCGCCCATCGCCTACTCCGCCGCGCGTGAACTGACATGGGTGCGATCGAGATCGCGCGACAGCAATCGCCCTGCAGCACCGGACGACCGGCCGACCAGTTCGAGGTAGCCTTTGGTCACACGCGCGAAATGATTGTAGATGATGACGGCCGGAATGGCCGCGACCAGGCCCATGGCGGTCGCCAGCAGCGCTTCGGCGATGCCCGGCGCTACCACGGCCAGATTGGTGGTCTGCGATTTCGAGATGCCGATAAAGCTGTTCATGATGCCCCACACCGTGCCGAACAGGCCGACAAACGGCGAAGTCGCGCCAATGCTTGCCAGCAGTCCCATGCCGAGCCGGACCCGGCGCGCCTCGGCGCGCACGATCTCGGCAAAGCTGGATGCCGCCCGCTCCTTGATGCCGCTGTCAGAGGAAATTCCCGCCGACAACCGTGCCTCGCGCATCGCCGCCGCCAGCAATGCTGCCAGCACGCTGCCCTTGGCGCCGAGAGCGAATTGCGCTTCCGCCAGCGACCGCGCGGCGCCGATCTTGCCGAGCGCCGCGCGCAGCTTGCGCTGGATCAGCGACAGCTCGATCATCTTGGCGATGAAGATGGTCCACGTCACCAGCGATGCGAAAGCGAGGCCCACCATCACCGCCTTGACCAGAATATCCGCCGACTGGAACATCGACCACGGCGACAGCTCGCGCAGGGCCGGCGCCGTCGATTTCAGCGATCTGCCGGGACCATCAGCGGGAGCTGCTGATAGGTCGGAGGCCCCTGGCGCGGGAGTGGGCTGAGCAGCCGCCGATGGCGCGGGAGCCTGCACCGGCGGCGCCGCTTGCGCCGATATCGCCGGCGGTTGCGACGGCGCAGGAGCTTGCTGCTGTTGCGCTGACGACGGCGGCGCCAACGACAGCAGCGCCAGCGCGAAGGTTACAGCGTAGGTCGCTCGAAAACGTGACAGGTTCATAGTTCGGCCCAGTATCAATAGTGGATCAGATTGTGACGCCGGCATCCAGTCAATTGCAGCTTTTGCGCGATGCCTGGATAGAAACCACGACGCGGCCGGACCAGGGGCGCGAACACGCCGATGCCAGCCCTCGATGTCAGGCAATGGGCGGAGGAGCGCGAGGTTGAAAGGCGATACGGGCAGCGTGCGGAGTGACGAACTCCGCATCGGCGGTCAAATAATGGAACGCAACGACTTGAGGTCCCAGCAGACAGGGCGGTGCCGCGACCGCCATCGCGTTGGCCAGCGCCATTACGGCACAGATCGCGCAGTCATCGGTTGGCCGGCCGTTGGGCTCACGGTCGGAGGAGCTCTTCAACCGGACAAGACCGGCTGCGTCCTCAGCTCTGTCCGACGCATCCGAATGGATGGCCGCCAAACCAACGCTGTCGTGATGTCCCACCAACGACGGCGCCGCCTGCGCACTGCCGCCGTGGAAATGTCCGAACGACAGCAAAAACTGGATCGCCAACGCGAAAAGCGCGAGCCGCGACCCAAGCCTGATGTTTGAACGGAACCACTTCATGCCGGCACATGCCTCGACCGGACTGTCTGGTATCCGGCCACTCTCGCTGTTACAATATAACATCTCCGCGGTCCCGCCTAGTGAAGTATTCATACTTCGGCCCAGTAGCGGATGAGGTTGTGATAGATACCGCTCAATTTGACCGTTTCGGGGTCATCTCGTCCAAGCCGCTCAACCAGGGCCTGAATCGCAGTATCGAGATCGAAAATCAGGCTGCGGGCGTGGGCATCCCGTATCATGCTCTGCAGCCAGAAAAAGGACGCAACGCGCAAGCCTCGCGTGATCGGCGTGACCATATGCAGACTGGACGCAGGATAAAGCACGAGATCGCCGGCCGGCAGCTTGATGTCGTGGGAACCGTAGTTGTCTTCGACCACCAGCTCTCCGCCGTCATATTCGTCCGGTTCGGAGAGAAATAGCGTCACCGACAAATCGGTCCGGATCCGCAACCCCGTCAGGTGATCGCCGCGCACGGCGTTGTCGACGTGGATGCCGAAATGGTGTCCGTCCGCGGCGACATATCGATTGAACAGCGGCGGAAAAATCTGCAACGGCACAGCGGCCGAGATAAACCGCGGGTTGGCCGTTAGCGCAGAAACGACGCGGTTGCCGAGTTTGCGCGAGGCCTCGCTGTCCGGCGGCAATTGTTGATTGCTCTTCACCCGTGCCGATTGCGCGCCCGCGGTGGAGCGGCCGTCTTCCCACTCGCAATCGTCCATGATGCGGCGGAAATCCGCCACATCATTTTTGCTCAGCACATTGGGGACACAGATCAGCATCGCTTCGCAATCAGAACCTCGCCGAGAGGATCATCGACACGCTGCGGCCGGGCGCCTCCAGGACGAATGGCGTCGCGCTCTGGTACAACGCGTCGTAATAGAGCTTGTTGAAGATGTTGTTCACGAACAGCTTCGCGGTCCAGTTCTGACTGATCTTGGCTTCCGCGAAGGCATCGAAGCGCCAGTAATCCGGGATAGCCGTGCCCTGGTTCGCCGCCAGGAAGGTGCCGCCGTACATCTTCGACCGGTACACCGCCTGCCCGCCGATCTCCCAGACATCCGTGAGCTGGTATTTGGTGAGAAGGCTGAACGACTGATGCGCGACGTTCGCAAGCGGACGTCCGACGTTGGTCGGATAGATGAGCGGTTGCGCCGATGGAACAAGCGACTTCGTCACCTCCGACTGCATCAGTACGAGGCCGCCAAACAAGCTCCATCTGTCGGCAATCTTGCCGCCGGCGCCGAGATCGATACCCCGAATGCGGTAAGCCGCGCCTGCGCTGATGCAGGATACGGTGCCCGTCGTGCCGGCAGGATAGGGGCAATCCGGCGTCGCGGCAGCAGCATTGGCGATATTTCGCGACTCACGCGCATTTTCCTTTTCGGTCTGAAACAGCGCGGCAGTCACCAGCAGATGCCGATCGAACAGTTCCCATTTGGTGCCGACTTCGATGGCCTTGTTCTTTTCCGGCCCAAAAATCTGATTGGGGTTGCCGTTGAGCGAGGGAGCCAGACCGCCATATTGCGCGCTGGTGCCGTCGAATTCGGCACCCACGGGGTTAGAAGACGTTGCATAGGCCGCATAAACGCTCGCGATCGGAAGCGGCTTGAGCGTCAGACCGAGGTTGAAATTCGGCAGCCCATGATGCTGTTCCTGCGCGTTGAAAACGTTTGGCGTGCCGTTCACCGTGCCGAACCCGCTGGCTTTGATGTTATAATCATCAAAGCGAATGCCGCCATTCAGGATGACGAGATCATTGTAGTTGGCGGTGTCGATCAGATAGACGCTCTTGGTATCGATGGCGATTTTGGTCGGCAGCCCGGCCCAGGTCGGGTTGCCGCCGACGTTGGCGAACGTAAATTGCGGGCCAAAGATATTGACGCCGGGTACGGATCCGGTGGTCGTGCCACCCGGAAGCGCTTCCGAACTAAGGCCGGCATATTTATCGATACTCGCGATCTCGCGCGAAACTTCGACACCGCCCAGCGCCGTATTCTTCCAGCCCGCGACATTGAACTTGTAGGTCGCCTCGGTCTGGTTGGCGATATTTTGGGTAACCTGATAGCGGCTCTGCGGATTGGCGCTGAGCGTCCAAAGCAACGGATTAGCGTTGGTAACGATCGGCGCTTCCGGAAGCGTTCCGATGTAGTCGAGCACCGAGCGTTGAACTCTGGTCTTGTTGCTCAGCGTCAGGTCCGGGGTAATCGCGACCTCGCCGCCGAACGTTCCGATGTCCTGCTTGATACTGTAATAGTCGCGATTGACGAAGCCGTAGAAATTGTTGCGGTTGACGCCGAATTCCGGGAATGGGCCACCCGCGGTGTTGGTATACGGAGCCGCCCCGGGCCGGTAGTACGGCACGCCGAAATCGGGCAAGCCGTGCAGATTGGTGTGAATGTAATTCGCGTACAGCTTCACCGTATCGAGCGGCGTCCATTTGACCGCGACAAATCCGCCGTCGCGGTCATCCTTGATGTAGTCGCGGCCGGCGACGCCGGCATCCTGGAACAAGCCACCGGCGCGAACCGCCAATGTCGGGCTGATCACCTGGTTGACGTCGAGCACGACGCGCTTGGTGTGATCGGCGCCGAACGTGGTGTCCATGTTGTAGAAGCTTTTCTCTGATGACGCCTGCTTGGTCACGATATTGATCGCGCCGCCGGTGGTGCCGCGTCCGGCGAATGACGATCCTGGTCCACGCAAAATCTCGACCTGCTCGGTGAAGAAATTTTCGCGAACACTGACGCCGGCATCGCGCATACCGTCGAGGAAGACGTCGTTGCGGGCATCGAAACCGCGAATGAAGAACCGGTCGCCGAAGGCATTGCCGCCCTCGCCTGTTCCAAGCGTCACACCTGCCGTGCTCAGCACCGCCTGCTTCAGCGTAGTAGCGTTCTTGTCCTCGAGGATTTCCTTGCTGAGCACCGTGACGGTCTTCGGCGTATTCAAAAGCGGCTCCGGGAATTTTCCGGATGCCTGCAGGTGATCGACCTTGTAGGGCGCCGCGGCGTCGGCATAGGGATTGCGGTCCGCGCGCAGGCCGCCCGCGTTGGGAAACGGCACCGCCGCGACTTGCGCCGGCTGCGACCGGCGCGCGGCGCGGCGCAATGCCGTGCGCGCGCGGAGCTGATCGGCAGACGGTTTTGAAGCAGCAGGGCGCGGGCGAGCGACAGGCGCATCGATCGTCACCGGCGGGAGGTTGGATTGCTGCGCTTCGGCGCCCGAAAACGAGGCGACCGCGATCAGGCTTGCGACCGCAGAGACCTTCCGACCCGAATTACTGTCTAATTTTTCATCGACCGAGTTGACTGTTGCGATTGATCGCAACGATCTCGGTGCTTTTGCCTGACCCATCCCACGTGCCCCTTACTAGACTTCCAATTCGCTCGCGCGATTCATTCGCAACGAACGATGAGGCGTTGGTATCGAGTGAAAAAAATCCGGTCAATGCGGCGCAGGCGCCGGGGTGCTTGAATCCATCCAGATCAAAACGATTCTAAGCCACGAGCTTGAATCGTTCTAAAATCTGATTTGAAGAATCGTTCTAAAATCTGATTTGAAGCGTTCTAAATTGGATTGGAGAAGTGCCCATAAATTGGGGCTTTTCTGCTCCCCATCAGAGCATCGATCAATCGATGCTGGGCGGCTTCATCAGCGAAAACAGCTCGTCGACGGTTTGCTGTGCCGTCAGTCGCACACGATCGGTATTGTCCATTCCAGCAATGTTGACGCCCTTCACGACGGCTTTGATTTCATCACGAAAGTCGGTGAGAAATCGCAGCGGCTCGGGCGAGTTGTTGGCGACGCGCGCAATCAGGCCCGTGATCAGGATCTGGCAGGCGATCATGCGTCCGTTCAATTCATCCATCGTGCACTCCGGGTTGGTTCGCCATCCTGATATGGATGACGTCCGCGCCGGTTACAACCGAGGCGCCACATCGGGAGTTGCGCGGCAAGCGTTCTCTGACCACCGACTACCCGGCTCACTTGGCGGGAGGCTCAGTGAAACCCTTGATCCGCTCCTTGATGCCTTTGAGCGTCTCGAGGCTGGTCTCGATGGCGCTGGCGGGGATGTCTTGCAGAACTTCGGTTGCGATGGAGTCGCGCAGACTGTCGAGATCATCGACAAGCCGGTGGCCGCTCTCGGTCAGGAACAAACGATTGGCGCGGCGGTCTTTCGGATCGGGCCGGCGCTCCAGGAGACCGTGCTCGACCAGACGGTCGAGCAGGCGCACCAGCGAGATCGGTTGCAGTTCAAGCACGTCAGCCAAATCGACTTGCGACAAACCCTCCTGCTGCCGCAACCGAAACAGCACGATCCATTGCGCGCGCGTGCTGCCGCGGCCCTTGGCGCGGTGGTCGATGTAGTTGCGTAGCAGGCGCGAACTTTCGACGAGTTGCGCAATCAGCTGGCGTTTGAGATCGAGCGACATGACATCGTCGGAGTCCTGAAGCTTTCCAAAAATTTAGGATTCTCAAGCCATAGTGCGTGTACACATTAAGTGCACGCATATTATATTTTTGGCCTATGGGAACCGATTTAAAGACCCATCACTTGTTGTTTCTTGGACCCACGAGCGCACATGACCAAGTCACGGACCATCCGTTGGATTTTGCCGCTCGCCGCGCTCGCCGCGCTCGGATATTTCGGCTGGCAAAGATGGCACGGTCCGGATCGGGTGCCCCAGGCTGAAAGCGCGCAGAAATCAGCCAGCTCTTCACGTAGCGCAGTCCCCGTTACCATCGCGCCGGTCGAGAAGGCTGATTTTCCAGTCTATCTGAGCGGGCTCGGGACCGTTCAGGGTTTTAACACAGTTGTGGTGCGCACCCGGGTCGACGGGCAGATCGACCGGATTGCCTTCAAGGAAGGGCAATTGGTCAACCAGGGAGACCTGCTCGCCCAGATTGATCCCCGTCCCTTCCAGGCAGCGCTGGATCAGGCCAAGGCCAAGAAGGCCCAGGACGAGGCCAATCTCGCCAACGCCAATCTCGATCTACAGCGCTATACCAAGCTCGGCGAATTCGCGACCCGGCAGCAGACCGACACCCAGCGATCCACCGTTGCGCAATTGACCGCCCAGCTCGCGGCCGACGACGCCGCCATCTCCAATGCGCAAACCCAATTCGACTATACCACCGTCAAGGCGCCGATCTCCGGCGTCGCCGGCCTGCGCCAGGTCGACGTCGGCAACATCATCAATGCCGCCACGCAAACCGGAATTGTGATGATCGCGCAGGTCGAGCCGATTGCCGTCATTTTCACCGCGCCGGAAGACCAATTACCGTATATAAATGAGGGACAATCCGCTCAGCCGCTAAAGGTCATTGCGATCACGACCGACGGCAAGAAACCATTGGCGGAAGGTACACTGTCGGTCATCAACAATCAGGTCGACACCACGAGCGGAACCATTCGGCTCAAGGCGGTGTTCGACAACAGGACCCATGCGCTGTGGCCGGGCCAATCGGTCTCGACGCGGCTACTGGTGAAGACGTTGAAGGACGCCACGGTGGTACCGGACGACGCGGTCCAGCACGGCACCAATGGCCTTTATGCCTATGTCGTCAATCAGGACAACAAGGCTGAGCTGCGCAAGCTCAAGGTCAGCCAATCGATCGACGGGCGCTCGGTGGTCGATGAAGGCCTGTCGCCGGGCCAGCAGGTGATCACCGCAGGGCAATACAAGGTGCAGCCCGGTACCCTCGTCAGCACGGCGGTGGCGAGTTCAGAGCCGCGGCAACCCAAGGTCAAGCAGGAATGAACGAGGGCATTTCCGCACCCTTCATTCGTTATCCCATCGGCACCTCGCTGATGATGGCCGGCATTCTTTTCGTCGGCCTCGTCGCCTATCCGCTGTTGCCGGTCGCCCCACTGCCGCAGGTGGATTTCCCCACCATTCAGGTCACAGCCTCGTTGCCCGGCGGCAGCCCGGAAACCATGGCATCGTCGGTAGCCCAGCCGCTCGAGCGCCAGTTCGCTCAGATTCCCGGCGTGGCCCAAATGACCTCGACGAGTTATCTGGGGACGGCGGCGGTTACGATCCAGTTCGACCTCAATCGCAGCATCGACGGCGCCGCCAACGATGTACAAGCCGCGATCAATGCCGCCGGCGGCCAGTTGCCGAAAAACCTCCCCTCGCCTCCGACCTACCGCAAGGTCAATCCGGCGGATTCGCCGATCCTGTTGTTGTCGGCGACATCGGACGCGTTGCCGCTGACATCAGTCAGTGACGCCGTCGACGCCCAGCTGGCGCAACAGATCAGCCAGATCTCCGGCGTCGCCCAGGTCATCATCGGCGGCCAGCAGAAGCCGGCCATCCGGGTCCAGGTCGATCCGGCGAAACTGGTCGCCAAGGGCTTGTCGCTGGAGGATGTCCGCAGCCAGATCGCGATCACGACGGTCGACAGCCCCAAGGGCAACATCGACGGCGAGAGGCGCGCCTATACCATCTACGCCAACGACCAGTTGCTGGATTCCAAGGACTGGAATGACATCATCATCGCCTATCGCAATGGCGGTCCGCTGCGAATCCGCGATATCGGCGAGGCGGTCACCGGCCCCGAAGACGCCAAGCAGGCGGCCTGGGCCAACGGCAAGCGCGGCGTGTTCCTGGTCGTCTTCAAGCAGCCGGGCGCCAACGTCATCGAGACCGTGGACAAGATCAAGGCGACGCTGCCGAGGCTGGTCGCCGCCATACCACCGGCGATCAAGATCGAGCTCATCAGCGATCGCACCCAGACCATTCGCGCCGCGGTCGAGGACGTTCAGTTTACGCTGCTGCTGACCATCGCGCTGGTCGTGATGGTGATCTTCATATTCCTGCGCAGCTTCTGGGCGACGGTGATTCCGGCTGTGACGGTGCCGCTGGCGCTGCTCGGCGCCTGCGCCCTGATGTGGGTGTTCGGCTATACCCTCGATAACCTGTCGTTGATGGCGTTGACGATCGCCGTCGGCTTCGTGGTCGACGACGCCATCGTCATGCTCGAAAACATCACGCGCTATATCGAGGAAGGCGAAAAGCCGCTCGCCGCCGCGTTCAAGGGCGCCAGCGAAATCGGCTTCACCATCTTGTCGATCAGCATTTCGCTGGTCGCGGTGCTGATCCCGCTGTTGCTGATGGGCGGCATCATCGGACGCCTGTTCCGCGAATTCGCGGTGACGCTGGCGATGACGATCTTCGTCTCGATGGTGGTGTCGCTGTCGCTGACGCCGATGATGGCGTCGCGATTCCTGCGGGCGCACGGCGAAACGCGGCACGGTCGGTTCTATCAATGGAGCGAGCGTGGCTTCGACGCGATGCTGGATGGCTATCAACGCGGCCTCGATCTCGCGCTGCGCTGGAAGTTGACGACGCTCCTGATCTTCTTCGCCACGCTGGGACTATCGGTCTACCTGTTCATCATCATCCCGAAGGGCTTCTTCCCCCAACAGGACAACGGCTTGATCACCGCCACGTCCGAGGCCAACCAGGACATTTCCTTCGCCGACATGAAACGGCACCAGGAAGCCCTTGGCAACATTGTGCAGGCCGATCCCGATGTCGCATCGGTAGCGATGGCGATCGGCGGCAGCGGCAGGGCTGGCAATAATGGCAACCTGTTCATCACGCTGAAACCGCGCAATGAGCGCAAAGCGAACGCGCAGCAGATCATTGCCCGCCTTCGTCCCAGGCTTGAGAAGGTCGAAGGCGCCCGCCTGTATATGCAGGCGGCGCAGGACGTGCGGCTCGGCGGCCGGCCAACGCGAACGCAGTTCGAATACACGCTGCAGGACGCCAATCTTGCCGAGCTGAACGAATGGGCGCCGAAGATTTTGGCGAAGATGCAGACCCTGCCGGAGCTTCGCGACGTCGCGACCGACCAGCAAACCACGGGCACAACGCTGGAATTGAAGATCAATCGCGATACCGCCTCGCGCTACGGCATCCAGCCGCAACTGATCGACGACACGCTGTACGATGCGTTCGGCCAGCGCCAGGTGACGCAATACTTCACGCAACTCAACAGCTATCACGTGATCCTGGAGGTGTTGCCGGAATTGCAGGGCAATCTCGACACCCTGAACAAGATCTACATCAAGTCACCGTCCACCGGCGACCAGGTGCCGTTATCGACATTCGCGACCTGGACCAGCGTGCCGGTGCGGCCGCTCTCGATCAGCCACCAAGGTCAGTTTCCGGCGACCACGATCAGCTTCAACCTCGCGCAGGGCGTAGCACTGGGTCAGGCGACCGACGCCGTGCAGAAAGCGATGGTCGATCTTGGCGCCCCCGCCACGCTCAATTCGAGCTTCCAGGGCACCGCGCAGGCTTTCCAGCAGTCGCTCGGCACCATTCCGCTGCTGATCGCGGCGGCCCTGGTCGTTGTCTACCTGATCCTCGGAATTCTCTACGAAAGCTACATTCACCCGCTCACCATTCTGTCCACGCTGCCGTCGGCCGGCGTCGGCGCGCTCGCTATCCTGATGCTGTTCGGGTACGACTTCAGCCTGATTGCACTGATCGGCATCATTCTTCTGATCGGCATCGTCAAGAAGAACGGCATCATGATGGTCGATTTCGCCATCACGGCCGAACGCGACGAACATCTGTCCCCGGAACAGTCGATCCGAAAGGCCGCCCTGCTGCGGTTTCGGCCCATCATGATGACGACGATGGCCGCGTTGCTCGGCGGCGTGCCGCTGATGCTGGGCGCCGGCACCGGATCGGAAATCCGCCAGCCGCTCGGTTACGCGATGGTCGGCGGCCTGATCGTCAGCCAGGCGTTGACGCTGTTCACGACACCCGTGGTATATCTCTATCTCGACCAACTCTCGAACGCGTTTGCCGGCTGGGGACGATCCGGAACTGCCGGCCGGGGGCGACCGGAGAGCGAGCAAGGATCGATCAAGCAAGCGGCCGAGTGACTTGACTTTGAGCTCCCACCGGCACATCCGGATGCATCTCGTCCCGGAGCGCGTGCAGTGACAATTTCCGTAAAGCTTCCAATCCTCGTGATCGGCCTCTGTTTCGGATCGATCGGCCTCAGCCACGCCCAACAAGCTTCAAAGTCCAAGAGCCCGCCGCGTGAGGCACAGACAACAACGACAGCGGCGACGCCTCAGGCCGAGCCTGCGCCCACCAACGCGCCGGGCTGGGCTGCGCGGTGCACCGGCGCCAACCGCGGCGCACCTCTTGAATGCGCGATGGAGCAGACCGCTGTTCTCAGCAAGACCGGACAACTGGTTGTCCTCGTCAACATTCGCGTGCCCAGCGATACCCATGCGCCGGTGGCTCTGGTGCAATTGCCGCTCGGACTTAACCTGCCGGGCGGCGCCAAATTCCAGGTCGATGACAGCAAGGCAATCGACCTGCAGATCCAGACCTGCGAAGCGAGGGGCTGCTATGCCAGCACGCCGATCGCGCCCGACCTGCTGGCCGCCCTCAAATCGGGAAAGCAGCTGAAGGTGTCGTTCCAGAGCCTCGCCAAGGAAACCATCACCATTCCGATGCCGCTGGCGGATTTTGCCGCCGCCTACGACAAGATAAAATAGCCCGCTCGATGGTGTTCAAACGCGGCCGGCGCACCGCACGTCATCAGAGCCGGCCGCGATCGTAGCTTGCGACTAACCGAAGCCCCACTGATGATGAAACTGCTCATGGTTTTCGAAGGGCACGGGCATTCCGGCGGCCAGCTGTCCGGAGTGGTGGTCGCCAGGGCAGCCGGGGTCTGCGGATGCAACGGCGGTGGCGGCCGGAGCAGCCGGTGTCAGTAGCGTTACCGGCGCAGGGGGCAGAGGTCCTGTAGCCGTGCTGAGCGCATCGGCTATGGTCTGGCCGTCTCCGTTGTAGGTACCGCCGTTGAGCGGGACATTGTTGCCGCTAACGTCCATCGCATTGGCATGGAACCCGTCCGCCGCCGCCTTGACCAGCGTCGCGTCCCCGGTCTGCAGGCCCTTGATCATCGCCGCCACGTCGGCACCCACCGTGGAGTCATTGCCGAGCAGTTCGTTGTCGAAACGTGCCTCGAACACGCCGCCCTGGGCTGCGTCGAAGTTGCTGACGTTGTTCTCCCAGCCCTGCAGCGTTTGGATGAAGGCACTGATATCGTTTGCATTGCCCGTGGCTACCAACTGCTCGGCCTGGGCGCCAAGCGTGTTGCCGGACGCGATAAAGTCGGCCCAGAAGTTGGTCTGGTCGGCATTGTCCTGATACGCCACAGGTACGACGTCGGTAAACGGGGCTGCAGTCCATCCGTTGACACCGTTAGCGGATGCCATGTTGGCAAGGTTGGGGTCGCCGGCGACGATGTCGGTGATGTCGAGGAAGTTGTCGTTGGTAGCCTTCGCTGCATCGGGATTGAACCCGTATTGATGGTCGAAGTTGGTCAGCTGCAGATTGATCTGATCGACGATGGTGGAAGCGTGTATCCCGGTCGCGCCACCGAACAATTGCGGATGGTCCGCCATCAGCGTCAGAAGCCCATCATGCACCGTCTGCAGGTCGGCTTGAATCGCCGGCAAATTATCCGCGTTGATGCCGCCCAAGGACCTGGACTGGGCGTCGTCGAATATCGCTCCAAGCTCGGCGAACGTCGCGTGGGGCGTGTTGGCGTTCAACGGCGTGGCCAACTCGGGAGGCGCGAAGTTGAATCCCGGATTGTCGTCCTTGATGCTCAGCGCCTGGAGGATCGGGTCGTTCTCGATGGTGTTGATGATGTCCAGATGTGCCGTGCGCAAAGTGGCTTCGGCACCGGCGTCATTGTTGACGGCCCCTGGCACTGCGGCAAGGGCGGTCGTGATGTCGGCCAGCACCGTGTTGACATGGGTGAGTTGGTCGCCGGTGAAAGCGCCGGCAGCAACATCGGCGGTCAGGCCGGTCTGAACCAACTGGAGATCGGCTATGTACCTGCCGTCCGTGCCGTTCCCCTGGTTCCCCACCGGGACGTTGTTGTGCCACACCCCACCTTCAAGAATTCTGGTGGCGTCGTTGAACATATTCTCGAAATAAAGATCACCCGGCTGCAGTACCAGCGGCGGCTGGCCGCCACCACCACCAGCGTCGCCGCCGCCACCGGCGTCGCCGCCACCCGGTGTCACGGCGGTGGCCTGCGCCGCCGCCACCACGGCCGCATAGCTCCCGCCATCGGCCATGAGGTTATTGGTCCCCACGTCTGCGGAGTTGGTCGCGAGCTGCTCGACCGCTGCGGCGACTTCCCCGGCATTTTGCGTCTGCAACCCCTCGATCAGCGCGGTCGCCGCAGTGCCCGACGTGCCGTCTGTCCGGAATTCGTTCCAGAACCGCGCCGAGAACAGGCCGCCTTGCGACATGTCGAAGGCGTTCGAA
>WNFW01000131.1_pt1 | contig 43683 bp, 34 predicted proteins | sample 5400131 | NCBI WGS metagenome assembly WNFW01 (sample SAMN13153362, study PRJNA577476) | soil metagenome | isolation source: 20 cm soil or saprolite under grassland replicate 1 | place: USA:California | collected 2016-06-15
TGGTAACCTTTAATTTGGCGCGAGGTTTCGCTCATAGGCACCTCTTCAGGCTGAACTAACAAAACTGTAACATTAAAATCGCGATCGCCGTTGTGATTCGACAGTCTCACCACGAACTGAGTTTTCCCCTTTCCCGTTCCGTACTGAGCACGTCGAAGTACGTACTCCTAGTGGCAAATCAACCTTTACAGATCACTAAGGTCTTTTTTTTATCAGATCTTTAGCAAGGAAGCCAAACGGCGAGAGAAGCTTTACGCGTAATGCGTTGAGCAAAATATCGTGGATGAAACAGGCGGTTCTGATTCAGAGCATGTAAGGCAAGTGAACAAGAAGGGTCAGCGATGGACAATTTGGTGCGGCTCGAGCCGAGCGTGAGATGGTAGTTGGGCCACACATATGCGTGGTGTGTTTGTCGATCTACCCCTTGCTCGCTTCGGGCAGAACCTCGTCAGGAAAAAGATACTCTTCCCCAGCATTGCCGAAATTCACGAGAATTAGATTTCGTCCGAGATTCTCGATAGCCCGGACGAAAGTTCCCTGCCGAGGTAAGAGGATCCCCGTTTTCTGCGATCGAATCGGCTTAATTGTCTTTAGCGGATCACCTGGACTCATGGTTCCCTCCGTCGTGTGGTTCAGAGCTGTTCGGCTGTTGTTTATTCCTCGTCGCCTACTAAATTTTACTATCGGCACCTGTCGCGCTTCCCTTAAACCTACTTTCACTTATTAGACGTCCAAAATAGGTAAAGGGCTTCAGTACGCTCTTCACTCATCTCCCGGAGCATTTTTACTCTTTCCACGCACAGGGAATACGCAAAGCTCGTACCACAAACTAAATTCCACAATCTTTTGGTCTATCCGTGGAAAGAGGTGCGGATTATACCTACTCGCTGTAGGCGCAAAGCCCTCTATGCCCAAGCTATAATCAGTCTCTGCCTACGACGTAAGCAGAAGGAAAATCATATGAATTTGGTCCGCCTTTTAAAGTCTAATTCCGCTTTTTAGCCAGCATCTTCGGCACCCAAATCCCAAACCGCCGCAAACCAAGGTCTTTCCAGAGTCTAGTGGATCTCAAATGACGATTGCCATAGTTGTCGAACCTCCACGCCATTTTAGGCAGTACGAATAGGCGGACAAAACCGTCCTTGGTCTGGCGGCGGCTAGGTCGTTACTTGTCGAATTTTTCAAACCGCGCGGTCGTAAAACACATACTTCATATCCAGGTCAGACAGGTGCGCGCCGGCCGGCTATGCGAGATTTCTCACGTAGCTCGGGAAAGGAGCTGAACCTCGAAAAAACTGGCGAAAAAAGAAAGAAGAGTACCAGAAGATTTTTTGGACGCAGGCACCGAGAAGAACAAATCACTCCCAGAATTTTTTAAGTCAGTGACCAGCCGAAGAGTTTTTCTTGACACATTCCGAACAAAGCACTCCTCGTCCTTTAAAGAATCCTCTAAAGAAATGTTTCCGGCACAGAATTCTTCTACATTGCTTACACGCCGCACCTTCTAACTCACCAAATGTTGCCTTGCAGATGGCACACGTGATTGGAGCAACGTTGAGTATAGTCATAGGAACTCCAGGCAAAGTTACTCACTTCCCCCCATACACCTTCTCAAAGAACCCCTCACCATCGAGTTTCTTCAACCAGCTCGTGTCGACAATTTCCTCCGCTTTGATATTGGCGGCCTTCGGGTTTTGCTCCGCGACGTATTTGATGACGTTTCGGGTGCCTTCGAGGCTCGGGTAGGGTTTTCGGTCGAGCTCTTCCAGCGCCTCTTGATAGAAATCTTCCGCCGCTTCGATGTTGGGTAGCCGGAGATTTCTCGCGATGATTTCTTTCACGGCTGGTTTGTTATTTTTGTTGAATATGAAACCGTAACCTTCGATCACCGCGCGGGCGACACTGTCAACGGCTTTGGGATTGGCGGCGGCGAAGTCTCTTTTCATCGCGAGACCGGTGTTTTGGTACGGGATCTTGGCCTGGTTCATATTGAGCAAAGGATGGTAACCTTTGGCGGTCATCACTTTTGTCGCCACTCGCTGCAGCATCGCCGCGTCGATAGCCTTGCTTTCCAGAGCCGCCATCCGCTCCGGGTCGACGCCGGTCTGAATCAGGATTATCCTGTCACGTTTAAGATCGAGTCCCAGGTGCTCCAGCGCGATCAGCGCGGAAATATGCGAGGAGCCGCCGAAGCGGGCCGTGCCGAGTCTTTTACCCCTAAGATCCTCGGCTTTGCGCAAATTAGGCTGAGTCACGAGCGTGAACGGCGACGTATTGCTGAGGCCGAGAAAGAAAGACAGCTTTTCGCCCCCGGCAATCAGGTTCACCAGCGAGGCCGGCGCGTTCGCCGTCATTTGAATTTCTCCTGAGGCGAGCATTTGCGCGACTAGAGAGCCGCCGCTCACCAGGATCATTTGAACATCAAGTCCGTACTTCTCGAACAATTTATTATCCTTAGCCACCCAAAGCGGCGCCATATGCGGCGTCGGCGTAGAAAGGGCGACTCGCACTCGCTGCAACTTCTGCGCGCCTGCAGATTTTCCTGGAATCGAAGAAAAACATAATAGCCCGACCAAAACCATTCCAATTATTGTCTTCAACCTTATCGCCCCCGTGGTCAATTGAAATTTGCCGGTGTTACCATCGTCGTAAACGCGCCGATTGTAGCTAAGCAGCGGAAGTGCTAGCAAGCAATACTTCGGCAGGAGGCCGCCGAGGCCAATTCCGGAGCACGAGATCACCAAGAAACAAAAACAACCCGAGTCCGGCGAGCGGCCACCAGGTTTCCTGCGCGCGCGTCCCTTTGCCGGGTGTCGGCGTGTAAAGCCGTTTCACTCCGTCATCGAGCTTCTCCGGATCCAACATCTCACCGCCGGTCTCTTCGGCGAGACGGCTGAGCAAAGCCATATTGGGTTTCAGTTCGCGGTATTCCTTCGGGTAGGGCGCGATGTAGGGAACGGTTGCCACCGGCAGTGGAGCTTCGCTGCTCTTCCCTTCGGCGTAGAGCGTCATTAGATGAATGCCGCGCTCGGAAGGAGAAAACTTTGCCTCATAACGGCCGGGGGCGATCTGCTGGAAGACTTTCTCCTGAGTGGTTTGGTTTGGCGCCGTGATATTGCCCCTGAGATTCAAATGATTTAAGAAGTTTCCCTCTTTGGAGAGAAAATCGGCGATGACCCTCACCGAATCTCCTTCAGGTTTGAATTCCGTCCGCATTTTTGTTTGCAGGATTTTGCGCATGGTGTCGCGCGCCAGCTGACTGGCCCATTGGGGGAAATGTGACCATGTTACCCACTCCCTTCCCCAGCGGCCGCTCACGTCCGAGGTGAACGCCATGACGCGCCCGAGCCCGTAGCGCCAGGAGACCAGCAGCGGATCTTTGTCCGCCGTCATCAGCAATTCTGCGCGCGGTTTGGGATAGGTAAGGACATAGCCCCGCAGCGACGGTAAATTGCTTTGGGCGATTCCCCTGAGCGGGCCCACCGGCGCTACAATCGTTGGGGTGATGCGCTTCTCGACTAAAAGATCGCGCGCGATCAACAGAGTCTCAGCCGTGAAGATCTGCGGGATCGTTTCCGGGTCGATGGTCACATAGCCCCGACCTTTTCCGTTCCTGGCGATATCGGCCATCAGTTTGATGTCGGCATCGCTGCCCACGGATACCGTCGATACCGTGATGTTGTCGCGGGCCATCTTTGCCACTAGGCCGCCAAAATCCGCCTTGTCCGTGAGCCCGTCCGAGAGCACGAGTACGTGCTTGATCGCCGCTTGTTTGGTCGCGATTACCCGATAGGCCTCGACCATCGCCTTGTACATGTCCGTACCGCCGTCCGATTGCAACGAAGCGAGTTTATCCGAAATCCATTCCCCTTTGCCCACCGGCCGAAAAGGCAGAGTCCAATCCCACGCCGCATCAAAGGCGAGAATGCCGACCTGGTCCGTGGGATTCATGATATCCGCCGCCGCCACCGCCGCGGCCTTGGCCAGATCCAGCTTCGTGCTCCCCTCGGGCCCCGCGCCCATGCTGCCGGACTTGTCGAGAACGAAGACCATTGCCACGTGCGGCAGATCGAGCCGCGCGGGCGGCCGCATGTCCACCGGCAGAATTCTTTCAAAAGGCGTGCGATAGTAGCCGCCAGCGCCGTAACTCTGCGATCCGCCGATGACGAGGAGTCCGCCGCCCAGGTCGCGGACATATTTTTCAATGGTTTCCATTTTGCCATGGGAAAGCTGAAAAGCGGACACGTTGTCGAGGATCAGGAGATCGAATGAAGAGAGCTCGGGGAGCGTGAGTGGCTGCGCTTCCGGCGATGACTCCATCACCGAATAGCCTTGCACTTGCAGAACCCGGGAGAGAAAGCGCTGGCTTTCTTTCTGTGAAGAAAGGAGCAAAACCTTTGGTGGCCCTTTCACCTCTACGACCCCTTGGAGCAGGTTGTTTTCCGCCAGGGTATCGTCCTTGGACTCAACTAGAAGTTCGTACATATGGCTGCCGCGTTCCTTCAAGCTCTCGCGAAAACTCACCTGGTTCGTGCCGCCCTTGAGCTGGAGGTCCCGTTCCCTTTCCAAGACGCCGTCGCGCAGTAGCTTGATGTGCGCCGGCGCGTCGCGAAGACTCTCGATCGCACCTCTGATTTCAAACCCTTCGGCGCTGTCCACCTGCTGCGGCATGACCAGGTCGCTGAGATAGATTTCGTTCCGGCCACGCGAGAGGCTCACAGGCAGCGTCCAGACCTGCGCGTTTTGCGCGCGCAGCAGCGGAATGACCCGCGAGGTTTCGCCGCGATTTTCGTTGCCGTCGGAGACTAACAGGATCCGACTCTGCCGCCCCTCGCCAATCTGAGCGACCGCCGCTTGCAACGCCGCTTGGATATCGGTCTCTTCGCGGTCCAGCCGCGCTGCGAAATCCGCCTCAGGAAAATCCCGGCGCGGCAAAAACTCCCATTCCGACCCTCGACCGAACAGGAGCAGTCCGGTGCGCGCTTCGGGATTTTTCGCGCGCTTAGCCGCCTCGATAATCTCGCGCGCCTTTTCTCTCCCCTCCTGGCCCACGCTGCGTGAGAGATCGACGCCCAGCACCACGTCCAATGCGTTGGTTGCCTTGAAGATTCGCGGGTTGACGACGGCGAGAACCAGCGCCGCGCAGGCCAACGCCCGCGCCGCCAGAGGAGTGAACGTCGCGCCACTCCGCAAAACGAGGATCCCCTCGATGATGAGCAGAACCAGTACGACAACGAGCAACGCCGGCCAGAGGGAAATTCCCGCTTCCGGCGGCTCGCCGCCTTTCTCGCCTTTTTCACCGGCTCCCACCGCACCCAGTTTCACGCGTGGTGTGATCTGCGATTCTGCCTCGTCGAAGAGATTGACCGCGAACTGGCCTCGCCGATTGGCGCTCTGGAAACTATAAAAGCCGGCTTCGGTGGTATCGGCAAATACAAAAGGACTCGTGACGGCCTTGAGGTTTTCTTTCCGGCCCGAGGGAGCGGTGATTTCTAGATCGCTGTCGGCCACGGGCAGGCGAATCTCGAAAGGAGCCCCCGCCCGAACGCTCTGGGCGGGAAATTCAAGTTGATTAGGGTGGAGCCACTCGATGGTATTGTGAAACAAAAGAGGGAAGGCCACTCGAAATGGCAGGTCCGATGACATGAGATCGAAGCCAATGAGCAGGGCGCGGAGCTTGCCCTTCTCGAAGGCAATGAGCAGCGGAGTCTCAGGCGAGCGGGCCAGAATGGTTCCCTCACCCCCCAGGGCCAATTTAAGAGATTCACGCACGTTTAGATCGCCGAGACTCAGTCCGTCGGTGAGCGGATGCTTCGTCACCGGAGTCGCCAACCGTGGTCTGTCGATCTTTCCTCGGACCTGGATCGGTAAATTGGACGCCACGGTGTCGATCAGAACAAAATTTCCTTGGGCCAGCGCCGGCACGGGAACGCGGTCGAAGATCACAATGTCATATTGATCCTGGGGAGCTGAGGAATTCGGCTCCCATCGTTGTGCGGTGGTGAATTCCACGCCGGGAAAGAAACGAAACAGATTGCTGAGAAAAGGATTGCCTGGACCAATGTAGAGGATGCGAACCACGGAGGCTTCGGTGACGGCGAGATAGGCCCGATTGTCAGTGGGAAAATCGTCATCGATCTCCAGGCGGGCCTCCAAGGCCCCTGACAATGCTTCACCGACGGGATAAATCAAAACCCGACGTCCATTCGCTTCGATGTCGATCGTTTCCCGCGTCAGCGTTTTTCCCGCCAAGGTGAGTGTGAGCGGGGCGCGGATAGTTCTGTTTGTATAATTCTTTATATGCACCATGATCTCGAGGCGCGATGGATGGTCGAGTTGGCGTCGCACTTCAAAGCCGACGATACCGACGTTGTCTTTTCCGCCATCCACGGTGATGAAATGAAGGTGAGCCGATGGACGGGCAAAATTTTCAGCTCCTTCGAAGGCGCCATCGGTGATCACCACCACGCGATCCGGACTTCCGCGTTTGAGGAATGCATGAGCGAAAAGGATCGCTTCTTTGACGTGGCCCGGGGCATCCGTTGCCTCCAGGCTGCGCCCCAGCTCCCGCAGCCTTCTCTTGTCCGACGTAAACGGCGCCAGCAGACGCGGCTCGGCGCCGGCACCGATGACCATCATCTTCTGGTCCGATCCGAGCTCATCCACTAATGCCAGGAATCCTTTGCGCGCTGCTTCGAAGCGAGTTCCCGACCTTCCTCTGGCTTTCATGCTGGCGCTCAAATCGATGACCGCGACGATGTCGCCGGAGGGCGCGCCGAAGTGAAGCAGTGTGGGGTCCGCCAACGCCGCGACGAGAATCGCCGCGGCCAGGAGCTGCAGGATCAGGAGAAGATTCTTTCTGAGGAGCCAGCCGAGGCGCGTGCCCAGGGGCTGCTGCTTCAGCACGCGCTCCCATATGAAGAGAGTGGTGGTCCTGAGTTTCAACCCTCTAGGCTTGAGGCTATGGAGAAAGAGAATGAGCGGAACGGCTCCGGAGAGAAGCAAAAAAGCGTATGGGAAACCCCAAAGCATTGCTTAAGTCACGCTGCCCACTTGCCGCAGCGTCTGTAGGACAAATTCGTCGAAAGGAGTTTTTGTCGTAGTGCGTAAGTAATCCGCCTGACGGCTGGAGCAAACCGACTCGATTTCTTGGAAATAACTCTGCAGTTCCTGCTGAAAGCGGCGCAGCAAATCCGCGTCTAAGAAAAATCTCCGCTCCCGTCCGCCCTCGACATCGAGGAGCGAGACATCACCGGCCGCTCTCGGTGTGATTTCTTGCTCGTCCAGGATATGAATGACCAAGAGCTGATGCTTCTTGCGGGCAAGCTCCTCCAGAGCGGCGCGGCAGCCGCGCGGATCGAGAAGGTCACTCACCAGCACGACCAGGCCTGGATGGGGAAAGAGAGTCGTGAAAGAGCGTATCGCCGACAGCAGATGAGTTTCGCCGTCGCAGGAGAGTTTGGTGAGAAAGTCAAAGAGGCTGAGAATCTGCTTGCGCCCTCGACCCACCGTCAGGGGCCGGCTCAAGGCCGACGAAAACGATGCGCCGCCCACCCGGTCGAGATTTTTGAGACCGATGTAGCCCAGAGCAGCGGCGACTCGTTTGGCGTAGCTGATCTTCGACGGTGTCCCCTCCGCCATCGAACGGCTCGTGTCCACCAACAGGTAAACATTCATCTCTTCTTCGGCGGTGAAGACTTTCAACAGCAGCCGGTCGAGTCTGCGGTAGATGTTCCAATCGACGTAGCGCAGGTCGTCGCCGTGTTGATACCGCCGGTAATCCGAGAATTCGAGGCTAAAGCCTTTACGAGAGGAAGAATGCTCGCCCTTGGCGCCCGTCCAAGTCAGTCGCTTGGCGATCAGACGCAGCCGTTCGAGCTTCTTGAGAAACTCCGGATCGACAAACGACGGTGAACTTTCAGCCATGCTCAGACCACCTCGGGAACCTGAGTCAGAATTTCATCAAGTATTTTCCCCGCATTGATCCCTTCGGCGTCGGCCTCCAAATTGAGAATCAGCCGATGACACAAGCTGGGAGGCAGCATCGCGCGAAGATCCTCAAAGGAAACATTCGGTCGCCCCGATAAAAGCGCGCGCGCCTTGGCCGCGAGAATCAAACTCTGCAGCCCTCTAGGGCTGGAGCCGTAGAGCACGAATTTCCGCACCAAAGAGCCGGACTCGTCGTCCCGCTCCCGCCGCGGATGGGTCGCGAGCACTAAGCGGACCGCGTAGTCTTTTACCGTCTCCGCCAATGGTACTTCCCGCACCCATTGACGCATCCGGAGAATGACCGCTGCGTCCAAAACTTCGCGCAGCGGGCTCGCCGGCGCGGCGGTCGTCAGATCGGCGATGCGACCCAATTCTTCCCGCGTCGGATAGTTAAGTAAGAGCTTAAAAAAGAATCGATCCACCTGGGCTTCAGGCAGCGGATAGGTTCCTTCCATCTCGATGGGATTCTGGGTGGCGAGCACCATGAACGGGTTTTCCAGTCGATGCGCCTTGCCGCCGACGGTCACGCTCTGCTCCTGCATGGCTTCCAACAGGGCGGATTGAGTCTTGGGCGTGGCCCGATTGATCTCGTCGGCCAACACGATGTGGGCGAAGACCGGTCCCCGCTGGAACTCGAAGACCTTTCTTCCCGACGGATCGTCGGTGAGGACGTTGGTGCCGGTGATGTCCGCCGGCATGAGATCCGGAGTGAACTGGATGCGTGAAAAGCTGAGGCTCAGAGTCTCGCCGAGACTCCGGACCATGAGCGTCTTGCCCAACCCAGGCACGCCTTCCAAAAGGCAGTGGCCGCCGCACACGAGGGCGATAAAGACCTGCTCGATCAACTCCTCGTGCCCCACGATCGCGCGCGCTATCTCGGCCTTGAGTTCGGCAAAAGAGCCGCGCGCGCTTTGCATTCTCTCTTCGATCTCTGCCACCGCTTCCATGAAGCTCCTCGGATGATCAAATGGAGTGATGGAGTAATGGAGTGTTGATTAATGACCCATCACTCCAACACTCCAGTACTCCAACGTGTTTGTTGCACCACCTGCAGTTGACTCCTCATTTCTTTCCCTCTCCTAACCCAAGTGAAAGAAAATAATTCTTAATCGTTTCCTTAAGCGTGTCCGGAATCCGTTCGCTATTGAGTTCGGCTTCCGCCTGCCGCTGATATGAGGCTATGACTTCCTCTTGGGAAATTTCACTCTTACCCGCCGACGGTTTCCCCTTCAACGCCAGGCCGTCGCTTTGTCCCTCGCCAAGCAACCCTTTCAGATGAGTGGCCGCGCCTCCGGCAAATTCCGGTAGCGGCTGCGACTTTTCCTCCTTCCCGCCGGGCTCATGCCCAGGAAGGTTGCTTCGGCTCTTCGCGCGTTCGCCGTTATCCGGCAAATCCTGCTCTCCTCGTCCCGCCATCTCTACGTTGCTTTCCCCCTTCTGGCCTTGGTTCATGAGTTGCTCGAGAAATTGTTGCGCATCCAACAAGGTTCGCCGATCCAGCTCACCGGTGACTTGCTTTTCCAATCGGCTGAGAAAAGATTTTAACTCGCTTTGGTCGAGTCGCTGTCCGGCCTGGCCTTGTTTGTCGAATTGCCTTTTGAGTTGCGGCAAGGTCCCGAGCTGGTCGAGCCACTTTTGTCCCAACTCCTGCGTCTCCTGAGCCTCGGGAAAATTCAAAAGATCCCGTGCCGCGTCCAATTCGGATTTCAGGTCCCGCAGGCTCTGCTGGCTGTCGGCGGCCGAGAACGGCGCCGACTGGGCTGCCGATTTTTGCATGGCGTCGAGCTTCTTCGTCATGCCGGCGAGATCGCTTTTGAACCGATCATCGCTGGCTTTTGCGTCGAGGCCTTTCTGCGCGATCTTTTCCAACTCCCGACCGACTTGCATCGTTTCGCGCAGCCCCTCGCTCTGGGCTCTTTCTTGCAGCTCACGGGAAAATTCGCGCAGCTTATAAGCCAGCGCTTGCGGCAGCGACAGGCGCAGGTTGTCGTTTACCGGCACGCCCGCATCGAACCACACGAGCGTCAGCCAAATCAGGAGAAGCGGCAGCACCAGGGTGCCTTGCCAGTTGTGCCGCCTTTGGAAGAGTGTCTTGACATCGACCGTTTTGATTCTTTCCTCGGCTTGCTTTACGACCAGCTCTTCAGCGGCGCCTCTCTCCCCGCGCGCCAGAATCTCCCAGGCCGTGATCGCGCGCTCCTCGAGTCGCAGGCTCTTGTCTACCGCGGCGACCGCGCGGGTAGAATCTCGAGGGCGCCAGCGCCTCTTGAAAAACATGAAGGGAGCAAGGCCGAGAAAAAACAGCAAAGGCCACCACAAGCGATTCATCATGGCCGAAAGCTGCGAGTTAAACGGCCACGTCAACAGCGCTGCGGCCAGCGCAAAGAAAGAGAGGGAAAGGAGAATCTGCTCCCGCCGCTTGACCTTCTCCCAAGTCAGTAGCTCGGAAAATTTTTGCCTGAGGCCTTCCGGATGGGAGATCAAAGCGCCACCTCTCTCTTAAGCGCCCAAAGATATGCCGTCAGCCCGAGCCCGCCAAGACACAGATGAAAACCAAAGTGGATGGCCGTCGCGGACCATCTCAGACCTGCCAAGGTGAGCGGCTCCAACTCCTGCCGTCCGAGATACGCCAACAGAAAGGCCACGGGGTTGAGCGGCAGATAGACCAGCGCGGAAAGCAGAACCAGGCTGAAGAAAAAGCAGCGGATGAAGACCTGCCGGGTTTCAAAGCGGCGCTCCCATAGAACCAGAGTTACCAGCCCCCACACGCTGTAGCTCAACGCATAGAAAAAGAGCAGCAGGAGCGCTCCGGTCACCCGCCCCGGTGAGGTCCGTGCAATGGCCGCCGCCCAGATCAAGAAGGGCACGCAGAGAAGGACAGAAAACACGACGTGAACGGTGAGAAAAGTCAGTTGACCTTTGCCGATCGTCGCGGCCGTAAGACCCTTCTCCCGGACCCAGCGTCGGGTCGTCAAGAACCTCCAGGGCGCGAATTCTTGATTCGCCACGCGCAACGCAAAATAAGCAATCAGCAATAGTGCCGTTACCGAGCAGACCTTGAATAGACTCGCGGAGCCGCTCCACATCTGTGCATCCAGCGATGGCAGATAGAGCGACAGGAACTCCACCGGCGCGAGAATGATCAGCAGATAAAAGTACACCGCGAATCCATGTCCCTCGCCGAAAAAGACCTCTAAGCTCTCGCTCAAAACCGGATTGTCTCTCATGTGTCGTCCTCCGGGCCGGCCAACGGCATGATGGCGCGAAAGAGCGTGTAATCGCTCGCGCGTATTCGTGGGTCATCGACCCAGAGCCGCGGGTCTGGATTCTTCATCCAGCCGAAAAAGACCACCGCGCTACCGCCCCAACGCTCCGACCCTCCATCACGGGAAAAAAAAGACGAGTGAAACAGAACGTCCTGTGTCCTGTCTTTGAACGAAAGATCGCGAAAACTGATCGTGTCGGAACGGCCGGGGCTGTCTTCCGGTCTGTTGGCGGGGGCGAGGGGAAACCCCTTGGTCCAACGCGTGCCCCGCGGAACGTCTCCTAAGGCAAAGCGTCGGCCAGGTACGAACAGCCAACAGTCTGTCAGGTCTTTCGAACTCTGATTGTTGACCTTCACAAGCAGCTTGTCACCCTGGGGTTCAAATTCGACGCGCAAGGGAAATCGTTCGACGAAACGCGCCTTAAAGAGCCGGTAGTCCCATTCTCGCATGGGCAACTGAAACCGGCTCGCACCGCTGCCGTCCTGAAGTACAATGATAGATTCTTCTCGCTGCCCCCGTGAGCGCGAGTAGACCGGAGTCAAGTCAATCCAGCCACGCTCCACTTGAAGGTTATATTGGCGAATTTGCGTCGAAAACAAGGCCACGTTGGCTTGGGCTTCCACAAAGCCGTCGGCGACGCTCTCTAATACCGTAGAGGTGAGCAGCACGCCGTCTGGAATATTCCCGCCGCGGCTAAAGAACAAGTATCCCCCTGTCGTGGAAAAGCCAATGAGGATGGTGAGACAGATCAGCAAAATTCGTGGTGGCAACTGTTTTCGCTGCCAAAGCCAGGAGAAGTATCCGACGGCGACAAGGTAGAAGAGAATCGCCAGGAAAAGCGAGCCGGCGGGCACGTAGGTGGAAATGAAAGACGGGCTCTGGATCAGCTGAGAAAAAACCGTATCGTCCCATTGCGGCCGCGGTGGCGCATCGCTATCGAAGCCCGGCGCCAGAAGATTTCGGAAGAGCTTTGGCAGACCTTCCCAGCGCGTCAGCGGCGGCCGCCCAACGTCCAATGCTACGTAAGTAATCTTGCCCTTGCCGCGGCTGGTTTCGACGATAAGCGGCGTGCCGTGATCCTCCGCCAGCATTTTACCGTCCACGAGGGTCGACGTCTGCGCCCAGGCGTCGGTTATAGGAGATACCCCTTCAGCGCCGGCCAGAGTGGCGAGCGAGGAAATTTTTCTCAAACCCGTGACGCGAACCGGGAGAAATCGGCTAAGCTTGGGCTCCTGATAAAGTGCATAGTTGATGCTGCCCAGAATAATCATCCGGCCACCGGAGTTGATCCAGTCGTCCAGAGCGAGAATTTGCGAGCGGGAGAGCTCGCGCAAAGATAGATCATAGAAGATTAGATGTGAGACGCCGAGCAGCGCTCTGGAATCCGACGGTAGCTCGGCCAGCGAAAGCGAGACCAAATGGTTTTGCGACGACGATCCGAGAGAAATCACCGGGGCGGTGTTGCCTTCACTGACGAGCAGCATCACCGATGCTGGCGAAAAGTAACGTCGCAGGTCCAGCTCACGGAACGTACTGCCGGTGGGACTGGTAAATCCGATTGTGAGCGGCCGGCTGATAAAGTCCGGATCGACAGTGAACTGGACGCTCTTTGTAGATTGGGAGGAAAGGAAGATTTCTCTGCGATAATAGAGCGGATAAGGCGCGCCCGCTTTGGAAGCCCCACCCTTCCATACTCGTACTTCTAAATTGCCTCCGGTAGGCCGGCCCGAATTGCTAAGCTCGATTTCAAGGGGGAAAGGACGGCCGAGCTGGAATACACCGTGAAAGCCGACACGGGGTTCGATCAGAATTTCCGCCGGGCTAAGGGGGGGCGATAGCAGACCCAGCAGTAGGAAGAAACCAAGTATGCGAGCAGTCCTTCTGACTGAAAAGGACATGATCCCTTTCCAAGAAGGCCCGCGCCGCCAACCGGGGGTGATCTAGTCGATGTACTCTACGCTCAGGATCTCAAACGAACGAACACCGGTGGGGGTGTGGGCCTGAACCTCGTCTCCTTCGCTCCTGCCGATCAAGGCGCGGGCAACGGGAGAACTGATAGAAATTTTTCCGTTCTTTGGCTCCGCCTCATGATCACCCACGATTTGATATACCACCTTCTCCCCGGTATCACCATCGGCCAATGAAACCGTGGCGCCGAAGACAACTCTATCGCCGGACAATTTGGAAACTTCGATGACCTGGGCGCGGGCAAGCTTGTCTTCGATGTCGCGGATCTGGACGTCGAGCAACGACTGACGTTCTTTCGCGGCATGAAATTCGGCGTTTTCAGAAAGATCGCCGTGGTCCCGCGCTTCTTCGATCTCGCGAACGTTCTTCGGCCGCTCGACGCTCTTTAGGCGCTTCAACTCCTCCATCAAGACTTGGTAACCTTTACTGGTCATCGGCACGCGCGCATCCTGAGCTGACATATCTGCGACTCCTAAATAAAATAAAAACCCCTCGGAATCGCTCCCGAGAGGCCTTCAGAAAATCTTTTTCCCTTCGCCTAGTTGTTGGAACCGAATTAATTCTACCATCCCGCGCCGATAAATCAACTCCGGATTTCGATCAACATTAACTTGAGGCGCGATCGCGATTAACAACCTCACTGGTGTCCTGAGCCACAGGTAAGACAGATCAGGCTGCAGCCGATGGCGCAATATTTTCGAGCCAAGAAAAAGGCCCATTTTACATTCTTACGCTCGCTTTACGGGTCCGAACACATGGCAAGAAACGCCATGACCATTTCCGGCAAAGTCCAGTGGCGGCTCGATCTGGTCACAGATCGCTTCGCGATAGGCGCAACGGGGATGAAACGTACAACCCGAGGGTGGATGGACGGGACTCGGGACATCGCCTTGCAGAATGGTTCGCTCTTTTTTCCGGCTGGTGTCGGGCATGGGCACAGCGGAGAGCAGCGCCCGGGTATAGGGATGCTTGGCGTCCTGATAGATGGTTTCACTCTTGGCGATCTCGACGATCTTTCCGAGATACATGATCGCCACTCGATGGCTGATATGCTCGACGACTCTCAGATCATGGGAGATGAAAAAATACGTCAGATGCATTTTCTCCTGTAGCTCCTGCAAGAGATTGATGATCTGAGCTTGAATGGAAACGTCGAGGGACGAAACCGGCTCGTCCGCCACGATGAACTTGGGGCTCACCGCTAAGGCCCGCGCGATACCGATTCGCTGGCGTTGTCCGCCGCTGAACTCATGGGGATAACGGTTGTAGTGATCTTCTCTCAAACCGACTTGATTGAGCAATTCTATGACTCGATCGCGCTTGGCCTTGCCTTTGGCGAGCTTATGAATCTCAAGTCCCTCACCCACGATGTCGCCCACGCGCATGCGCGGGTTGAGCGAGGCGTAGGGATCCTGAAAGATGATCTGCATCTGCCGCCGCGTATCGCGCAGCTCGCGCGGTGACATGGTCAGCAAATTCTTCTCTTGAAAATAAATTTCGCCGCTGGTGGGCTCGACGAGCCTGAGGATCGTTCGCCCCAAGGTGGACTTGCCGCAGCCGGACTCGCCGACGATCCCGAGGGTCTCGCCCTCCTCCACCGTGAGGCTCACGCCGTCCACCGCTTTCACCGCGCCCTTGTTGCGGGAAAAAAGACCTTCGCCCACGGGGAAGTGTTTCTTCAGATTACGAATCTCCAAAAGGCTCATGGCATTTACACCGAAGCGGACTCAGGGTTGGTCTGCGCTGTCGGTCGCTGGCCGCTTTCGGGAAAATAGCAAGCCGCCCAGTGAGCGGGTTCCATCTCTACCAGCTGCGGCTCGGCCTCGGCGCAAATCCCCGCCGCTTTAGGGCAGCGATCACGAAAACGGCAACCGCTCGGCAAATGAAGCGGGCTCGGCACGACGCCGGGAATGGCGTTCAAGCGTTTTTTCTTTTTTGCTCCGGTACCCGGAAGCGAATTCAGCAAGCCCACCGTATAGGGGTGAAACGGTCGCGCGAAGATAGCCGGCGCGCTGGCGCGCTCGACGATTTTCCCGGCATACATGATCGCGACTTCATCGGCCCGCTCCGCCACCACCCCAAGGTCGTGGGTGATCAAGAGGAGAGCCATGCCGCCGATCTTCTGTTGCAGCTCTTTCATCAGCTCGAGAATCTGCGCCTGGATCGTCACGTCCAAAGCCGTGGTCGGCTCATCGGCGATCAAGAGGCTCGGGTTGCAAGACAACGCCATGGCGATCATCACCCGTTGACGCATGCCGCCGCTCAACTGATGCGGATAGGAGTCGACGCGCGAGTCAGGGTCGGCGATCTTCACTAACCTGAGCATCTCGATGGTTTTTGCTCTCGTCTCTTTTTTGCCGAGTCCTTGATGCAACCGGATCGCCTCGCCGATCTGATTGCCGACCGTGAAAACCGGATTGAGAGAGGTCATCGGCTCCTGAAAGATCATGGAGATCTCGTTGCCGCGAATCTTGCGCATCTCCTCGTTGTTGAGTTTGAGGAGATCGCGCCCCCGGTAGAGAATTTCGCCACCGACGATGCGTCCGGGCGGCGAGGGTATGAGGCGCATGATGGAAAGCGAAGTCACGCTCTTGCCGCAGCCCGACTCTCCCACCAGGCCGAGCGTCTTGCTTTCACCGATCTCGAAGCTCACGCCGTCGATGGCGCGCACCTCGCCCTCCGGGGTGAAAAACGACGTCCGTAGATTTTTGACCTGGATCAGATCAGCCATGGAAGAAACCGACGCTACCTCGATCCAGTTTGTCTGGTTTTTTTACGGCGGGAATACATTGGAACCAAAATAACATATCAGACAGGACAACATTCACAACCATACCGACAAATTGCGCCGACGGCTGAATGAGTAGGGAATATTACTTGCAGGTTGAAGTTAATGTCAAGGTAAGATAGACGGACGGTGTTCGCCACAACCGTTAGCCGGGACCCGCACCGCTTTCTCTGAACGGCTCAAACCGTTCAACTGAAAAAAATCCGGTCACGCGACGCAGAAAATTATCATGGGTCGAATAAAGAGTCTCGACGAAATCAAAGCGGAAGTTCGCAAGATGACGGGCACGAGTAAAATCTTCCGCCGCGCGAAGATCGAGGATGTAGAGTCCGTTCTAGCCAATCTTACCAGCAAAGACCCCGAGCTTTGGGCCGCGGAGTGGTCGCGCGTCGCCAAGCCCTACGAGAAGGCGGGACGCCAGCACGAACAGGCCGGTCGGTTGGAGGAAGCCCGGGCCGCCTACATCCTGGCCTATACCTACTACGCCACGGGCCGATATCCGGTGCCGCACACGCCGGGAAAAATGCAATGTCTGAGCAAGAGCCTTGAGCTCTACGAAAGAGCCGGCCGCTACTTCGAGCCGCCGCTCGAAAGGATCGAGATCCCCTATCGCGATAAGATTATTCCGGCCTATCTACGGCTTGGTCGCGATGGCGCGAAGCATCCGGTGGTGATCAATTTCGGCGGCATCGACGGTTTCAAAGCGGAGGCCTTCGAATACGAAGAAGCCATGCACCGCGCAGGGCTCACCACCTGTGCCATCGACATGCCCGGGGTTGGAGAAAGCCCGATCAAGGCGTCGACCACCGCAGATTCCCTTTTCAGTGCCGTGATTGGCTACCTGGAGCAGCGACCGGAAGTCGACGCCAAACGCATCGGCATGGTCGGGCGGAGTTTCGGTGGTTATTGGGCGGCGAAGATGGCTTTCGTCGAGGCGCAGCGGCTCCGCGCCTCCGTGGTTTGGGGTGGCGGCGTGCACTATTTCTTTCAGGAAGATTGGCTCCGGGAGTCGACCAACGCGGAAAGCTATCTCATGGATCATGATATCGCCCGCTGTATGGTGTTCGGCGTCAATAATTTGGATGAACTCGCCAAAGTTTTTCCGTCGATGTCGCTCAAAACTCAAGGCTGGTTGGAAAAGCCCTCCTGTCCGATGCTGATCGTCAACGGCAAAGACGATCTGCAAACGCCTATCGAGGATCTCTACATTCTGCTGGAATACGGCAGCCCCAAATCCGTCCGGGTCTTCCCCGGTGGCCACATGGGCCAAACGCCGGACACTTTGCCAACGATCATCCGATGGCTAAAAGACGAACTGAGATGACTTTCGTTTCGTTCGAAGGTCGGTTGGCCCATATTGGGATTCAGTTCCGACATCATGTAAGCTTAACTTCAGAGCCAATTCATGCGATTTCTTTTGAAGTTAGTGCTTGTCTTCGTCTTCCTAGTACCGCTGAGTCTCGCCGGCATGGTTTTTTTGGCCGTCGACGACCATCCAAAAATCAACCGGGCCGCTGAGATTACCCCGGACAATATCGGGCGTGCAAAGCGAATTCTCGACAAGAACGATCCCCGGAATTTGAAACCCGGCGCCGTTCGTACGATCTCCGTAAGCGAGACCGATCTCGACCTCGCGGCCAACTACATCGCTCAACAGTACGCTGGCGGCAGCGCACACGTCGCGTTGTCGGGCGACGTTATCCATATGAGCGCGAGCGTCTCATTGCCACGAAATCCCGTTGCGCGATTCATGAACACCGAAGCGGTGCTGAGCCCGTCGAGCCCGCTGCCGCGTTTTGAGCGTTTGCGCGTCGGGAGCGTGCCGTTGCCGGGGTGGCTTGCGGATTGGCTGCTTGACCGCTTTCTCATTACCTACCTGGGGGAGGAGGCTTACAACTCCGCCCGTAACGCGATCCGGCAAGTGAGAATCCATGACGGTAGCATCGCCGTCACTTACCAATGGCAGTCCAACTTGCCGGACCATCTCCGCGCCGTTCTTCTTCCTCCCGAAGAGCGGGAGAGGCTGCGCGTTTATCAAGCGCGTTTGACTGGGGTAACCCGGTCGTTGAAAAGCCCAAATGTTTCGCTGATCGATTTGATTCATCCGCTATTCGAAACCGCTCAACAACGCTCACAAAAAGGCGATCCCGTCGCGGAGAACCGCGCCGCAATTTTCGTTCTCACCTTTTACGTCAACGATAAGAACCTTGAGGCGGTCATTCCCAGCGCCAAGGACTGGCCACACCCAATGCAATATCAGGCAACGCTCAATGGCCGTCATGATTTCAGCCAACACTTCATCGTCTCGGCCGCCCTGGCCGCCAATGCCGGGACGCCGCTGTCGGACGCCGTCGGCCTTTACAAGGAGATTGAAGATTCACGCAGCGGGAGCGGTTTTTCGTTCAACGACATCGCTGCCGACCGGGCCGGGACGCGCTTCGGTGAGTGGGCCACCCAAAGTGCGGCATCCGCCCGAAGGCTACAGAAGCGACTCGGGACTGGCGTGAATGAGCAAGACCTCATGCCGCCGACGGAAGATTTGCCGGAGTTCATGGCGGAAGGGGAATTCAAACGCCGCTTCGGCGGGATCGATGCGCCGCCATACAAGCACATGATGGCTGAGATAGAGCGCCGCATTGCTGCGCTAACGCTTTACCGTTAGGTCTCGAGTTACCCAAACCCGGCGCGATCAGGCAGTCTTCCCGCTATTTGTTAATGAATTGATTCTTAGGAAAGTTCGCGGTTGCCATGACACCGCCATCGACCACCAGCGGATGACCATAGATAAAGTCGGAATCATCGCTGACGAGAAAGAGCGCGGCTTTCGCCTGATCCTGCGCGGTTCCCAAACGACCCGCCAGATTCTCGAAAGTCCGGCTTCCGGTTACGTCATCGTCGAATCCCACCGGAGAACCCGACCGGTTGGGTACCACGCAATTGACCCGAATCTTATAAGGAGCGAGCTGCACGGCCATCGCTCTGGTCATATTGATCACGCCGGCCTTGGCCGCAGCATAGGCAATGCCATCGGCGCGGCCGATCATACCCGAGGTGGATCCAAAATTGACGATCTTCCCGCCACGCCCTTGCTTGACCATTTGCGTGGCGACGTATTTGGTCACGAGATACGGCCCTTTCAAGCTTACTGCGATCACTTTATCGAATTCCTCTTCCGTGCTGTCGAAAATATTCGCGTGGTCCGTGAGCGCGGCGTTGTTGACGAGAATATCGATGGCGCCGAATCGATCAACGACCTTTTTCACCATTTCGTGGACGTCGCTCGACTTCGAGACGTCACAAAGCACTAACGTCGCCTCGCTGCCTGTTTTGTTGATTTCGTCAACGACCGACTGACCCCGCCCCTCATGCATCTCGATGACCGCGATTTTTGCTCCCTCCGAAGCGAAGAGTATTGCCATCGACTTGCCGATGTTTCTTCCAGCTCCGGTGATTACAGCGACTTGATCTTTAAGCTTCATTCCTTCTGTCCCTTTCTCCCATCATGGTTAGGAAACCATTGCGCTAGATTTTTAAATCATCGGGAGCTGTGGCGGTAAACACGTCGAAGGCATTCAACGTACAGGCAAGCATCGCATAGTAACCGATCGTGGCGGTGAGTTCGACCAGTCCCCGCTCGCCTAGCCGGCCGTAGAGTGCTTGAAAAGTGCTTTCGCTCGCCTGATGAGAATGCAACAGTTCCCGAACGTAACTGATGATCTGCGCATCCTCGGAAGTGAAATGCTCGGCGCCCTTGCGCTGGTGAATCGCCCGAATAGTTTCGAGTGGAATGCCGGCCTTTTGCGCGTGATTTACGTGCGCCGCCCATTCGTGCTTGCATTCAAGCTCTCGTGCCGCGGCCAGCGCGGCCAATTCGATGACTTTGTGATCGAGGCTCGATTCGAATCGCACGTAACTGCCCAGGTGCGCCGTGCGTCCAGCGAGCTCCGGACTGTGCAGGAGAGCCAAAAACGGCCCGCCCACGATACCCCGGCTCTGCGCGATCGCATCGTAGATATTGTGAAACTCGGGCGCCAACTCTTCCTTCTTGTCAATGGTGGCGATTCTTGCCATCTCTTCCCCCTTTTTCGTTTACGAGAGCTTCTGCTTGAGCCAGGCGGTCGCGATCTGTTGAACCTCATCGTTGGACTGACCCCTCTTGCGCCCCATATGGCCTGCACCAGGAATGATCCGGACGTCCTTTGGGCTCCCATGCTCCAGGAGCAAATAGATATCACTGATCGGATGTTGATCGTCCTCCTTGCCATTGATACAAAGCAGCGGCGCGCAGGGCTGGTCGATTAATCCCTGCGTTACTAAGGATAGGCTCGGAGCGATTTTTAAAACTTCCTCAAGTGTCTTCACGCCGAAAATGTAGGAACGCGCGTCCAACAAGCTCGCGGGACCCATGAGATATTGCGAAGCCGTAACGGTCAGCGCTGGCCGCAACCACTCTTCTTGAAAAGTCCGATGCACTCCCGCGCCCCAATTGACCGCGCCGCGCAGTCGTTTAGCTTCCGTGTGGGCGACCTTTGCCGCCCAGTAGCCGCCGAAACTGCCGCCCATAACGGCAATCCGCTTGCCATCGACATCCTTCCGTGTCTCCAGATAATCGATGGCCGCGGAAAAAGTGCGTTCTGCGCGCGGTTCTTGGCCGAGGCACGGGTTTTCCCCCGCCCCGGGCATATCGATCGTGAACGTCGCCAAGCCTTCTTTGTGAAGCAGCTCACTATTGCTTCTGCGATCTTCCTTCCAGCCATCGACTCCGCCCCAATGGATCACCACCGGCGGACGGTTAGTCCCCTTGGGAATCTGCAGATATCCCACGACTTTCTTCCCTTCAAAAGGGATTTCAATTCTTTCCAGCGGTGGATCCATCATGGGTGCCGCTCTGAGAAATGTTCTGAGTGCTCCTTTGTAACAGTTCATCTTTTCCGGGCTGCTTGGGACGGGATAACGGCCGATACGGTAGTACTCATACGCCAGATAGAAAGTCTCACCGGCTTCTTCCTTTTTTCCTTTTTTTTCTTGCTCCTCCCCGAGCGCCTCGTATTTCGCGCCGAACTTTTCCCATTCTCTGCCCCACAGATCGGGATCGAGGCTATCCAGTCTTTGCAGCACCTGCTCGACATCCTCCCGCTTGACCCTTTCGAAAGGATTGACGCGCCCGGCGCGATTGAGGATGTCAGCTTTGATTTCGTCGAGGCTTTTTTCTGCCATGGTGTTCGTCTCCTCTTACCGTTTTGCCCCCGGCTCTCGCGCGAGAGCCTTCAAGGCCGCTTTGTAGAAGCGATCCTCGATGAATTGCTCCGGCTTGAAGTTCGGCCGCTCTTTCAGGAGGACAATTTCAATTTCAGCGCGCTTCATCACTCCCTCGGGATCCAATGCCGGAATGAAAGCGTCGCGCATGAGGTCATAGAGAGACGCGGCAATTTCCCGCTGATCCAATCTGCCGTTGCGCATGATGATATCGATGCTGCCTTCGCGATTGGCACGGATCCAATAGAGCGACTTGACGACTGCTTTGACCATTCGCTCAGTCAGATCCGGCTCTTCTTTGATGAGCTTCGCGGTGGCCAACAAGGCGCTAAAGGGAACATCTTTGAATTCGTCACCGCCGTAAACCAGCCGTTTAAACCCGGCTTTCAAAAGTGGCTGATCCGTCGGCGGCGCCATCAGCGCAGCGACCACGCGACCCTGCTGCAAGGCGATGATCTTGCTCGGATTGTCCGGGATGTTGATGTAGTCGGCGAAGTTCGCCGGCAGGCCATGTTTGGCAAAGATCGCCTGCAGCAGACTGTAGCTGGAGCCACCGAAGGTGACCGCTATCTTCGTTCCTTTCAAATCTTCGAGACGTTTGATTTCAGGGCGCGTTATAAGCCCAAAAGGAACCTGATTAAAGATCTGGACGAGAATGCGCAGCTGTTCGCCGCGAAACATCGTCTGCATGGCCGGGCCAAACGCTGAGGAAAAATGAACCGTTCCCGAGACCAGCGCCTGAACGTTAATGGCGTTGCCGCGTAAGACAACGATTTGTGCATTGGGAATTCCCATCTCGTCGTAGAATTTCTTCTCCTTGCCGACCACGTAGGCGAGGTGCTGGATATTACCGGGACCCGGAAGTGAAATGTAGACGGGCTTGGTGTATTGGGCGTGGAGTGGAATAGGAAATGCGAAAACCGCCAACGAGATCGCAATGGAACTCAAACGCTTCATGCGACGTTCCTCCTGAGCATTTTCGGATTAGCTCAAGCAAGTGAACTGCAGCTGCGAATCGGATTAGCAGAAAGCGCATTCTCAGCGCAAGCCCCGAAGACGGGGATCGAGGACTTCGCGGAGTCCTTCGCCGACGAGATAGTAAGCGAGCACGGTGACGAAAATCGCTGCCCCGGGAAAAACCGCCAACCACCACGCAAAAGTAGCGCTGCTGGCCTCGTGTAATATTGAGCCCCATGTGACAAGCTCGGCGGGTACGCCGATGCCCAGAAAGCTCAAGCTGGATTCGATGAGAATCGCCCCTGCAACGCCGAGGACCACGGAAACGATCACGGGCGCAAGAGCATTGGGCAAGATGTGCTTGAACATGATTTTTCGGTTCGAAACTCCCAGAGCGATCGCAGCGGTCACATAATCCAGATTTCTGATCCTAAGAAATTCGTTCCGGGCAAACCGGGCGATTCCCACCCAACTCGTCAGGCCGATGATTGTCATGGTTAGAAAGATGCTAGGGGGTAGTAGCGCTGCTACGGTAATCAAAAGGAAGAAGGTTGGAATCGATAGCATGATCTCAAACAAACGCGAAATCACCAAGTCTACCCAAGATCCGAAATATCCGGCCAGAGCACCGAGTATCACCCCGATGATTACCGCGATCCCCACCGCTACAAACCCGATCGAAAGTGAAATCCGCGAGCCGTGAATCATCCCGGCCATGATGTCACGCCCAAGTTTGTCCGTGCCGAACCAGTGTTTTTTCGAAGGAGTCTCATAGGGCACCAAGAGATCAATATTGCCTGGACGATACGGAACGGGGGGAAAAACTTGCGTGGCACCCTCGAGCTTCTTGAAGTCCACGTTCTGCAGTTCGGCTGGCCAGTGGGCTAACCCCACACCGACGAGATAACTCCGAAAAATTGGAAAGTAGATCTTCCCCTTATAAAAGGAATAATAGGGTTTATCATTCGCCAGAAAATCAGCGAACAAAGCCATGGTAACAAGGATGCACACGACGTAAAGTCCTGCCAGGGCAATCGGATCGCGCCGAAACTGTTTCCAAACATTAGACCAGAGGCCCTCGCCTGCGGCCGCATGAGTCAATGAAGTTTCGGGACGCATCGCGTCGACAGATGCCGTGTTGGATTGCATAGAACTCATTATTGCCTTCGACCGAACGCGATTCTCGGATCTACGACTGCGAGAAGAAGATCGGAGATGAGGATCCCAATCAACGTCAAAATCGCGCTAACCGTAAACAACGCCAGCACGGTTGGATAATCCCGCGCCAGCACGGATTCATAACCCAGCTGCCCCAACCCGGGAATCGAGAAGATTGTTTCAATAATGACACTCCCGCCTATCAGACCAGGGAGGATCGAAGCCAATATGGTCACCTGAGGAATCAAAGAATTGCGCAGCACATGCTTGAAGATCACAACTCTCTCCTGCAGCCCTTTGGCTCTCGCCATTTGAACGAAGTCTTGCCCCATCACTTCCAACATGCTCGCCCGCATGTAGCGGGACAATCCGGCAAAGCCGTCATACGACAGCAAGACGACCGGCAAGAAGATATGCCAAGCTTGGTCTTTTAATTTTCTCCACAGCGACCAATGCGAGGAATAATCAAGCGACTCCAATCCTGCAGGCGGAAACAAATACAAAAAATCCCCGCCGCAGATAAACACGATCGCCATAGTCGCCGCCCATATCAACGGGACCGCAAAAAGCACAAAGGCCACGAGTGTCGTTATTTGATCGCCCAGTGAATTTGAGTGAGTCGCCGAGTAAATCCCCAGAGGAATGGCAATGAGATACACAAGCAGAAGAGAAAACACATTGAGTTTAACCGTAACCGGAACTCTCTCGATGATCTTGTTCCATACCGACTGATTGTCTTTGAACGATTCACCGAAATTCAGCGTAACAAGATTCTTCAACCAGACCGCATATTGGATAGGGAGGGGACGATCAAGACCATATTGCTTACGCCATTGGGATAATGCCTCATCCACGCCACCTTGTTTATTCCTTGATATAGCTCCTTCTCTCGCGCCACCGAGACCTCCAGCCGCCCGCAGCTCGGCTGGATCTCCGGGGGCCAAGTGCATCACCAGAAAGCCAACTAATGTAACCCCAACAAAAGTCGGGATGAGAAGAAAAAGGCGCTGAACGATGTAGCGTCCCATCTACTGAAGCATCGTCTCCCGTGCATACTTTTGCGCTGATCGAGGGACCCACCATTCCTGTGGCCTCAAGCCTGCGGGATAAACCTCCACTCCATGAAATCGGCGTTGCACCGCGCTGACCGATTTGCGCGCAAATAGAAAGGTATAAGGCTGTTCGTCGTTAAGAATCTCCTGAAACTCACGGTAAAGCTCAACTCGTTTCTTCGGCTCAAATTCACGCCGATAGTCTTCGAGAATCCGATCTACGCGCGCATTCTTATAGCTGATATGATCGGATCCCTTATTGGCCGCCTGTGATGAATGCCACACCTGGTATTCGTCCGGCTCGCTGGCCTGCATTGCCCATGCCATTATTACCGCATCGAATTTATGATTCTTCACGTCGTCCAGGAAGATTGTCCAGTCGAGCTCACGCACGGTGGCTAGGATACCATGTTTTTTGAGCTCCTCTTGCAAGACAAGGATTATACTTTTGCCCGTGGAGCTTCCCGAAGGAACCTTAAACTCAAAACGAAAAGGAGTCCTCTTTCCATTAATGATTTTATCCAGAATTCCGTCTCCGTCCGTATCTTTCCAACCGGCCTCTCTGAGAATGGTCAGCGCTTTGTCTGGGTTGTAAGGGTAGTCGTGAAGAGTTTTGTCATACTCAGGGCGAAAGAAAAAAATCGGACCATTAACTACCTCCCCAAGGCCGAACAAGAGCGTCTTGACCATCTGCCTTCGATTGGTCAAGTAAGTCATCGCCTGACGCACCCGCTTATCCATAAAGATCGGATTTTCATTGTTCCAACCGATATACGAGTAACTCGGCGCGAAGTACTCCAATTTCTGGAATTCGCGTTTGAACCGCTCGCTGTTGGTACCCCGGGTATGCTGTATCGGTGTCAGATCCATTGTGTCCAGACTGCCACTCTTAAGAGTCACCAAAGCCGCATCCATGTTGTTGATGATCCTATACTTGATGCGATCCAGGAAAACCTGATCGATCCCAGTCTTGCTGTTTCCCCAGTAGTTTGGATCGCGGAGTATGTCGACCTCCCGCCCGGTTTTCCAATCTTCGAATTTGTACGGCCCGCTTCCCACGGGGTTCCGGCTGTAGTTTTTATTGAAGTTGTCGGCAAATTTCTTGACTTTGTCGGGGAGCTTGGAAGGATCTCGAAGCAGGTCCCGTAAAGTTACGTCTTTGAGTAAATTTTCTGGATCATAGTAATGACGTGGAAGGATAAGAACATTCTCACCCAGGACGCTCTCATTCAGAAAGTAAGGCTCTTTGGTGACAAAGCGGATCGAGTACTCGTCGATCATCTCCGCATCGATGATAGAGTTGAAATACACCTGCAGAAAGGGTGCATTCACTAACGGACACTTAATCGCCTTAACGCTGAAAAGAACGTCCTCACCGGTTAAGGGACGTCCGTCTTGAAAGTGAACGTCACGGCGAATCTTAAAAGTATAGGCTCGCTTGTCCTGCGAAACGATGGGACGCGACTCAGCAAGGAGCGGCTTCAATTCCAGCGTGCGCGGATCGCGCGTCAGCAAGCTTTGAAAGATGAAGCTAAGTATTTCACTGGCGCCAGCATCGTTGCTCGTAAGCGGATTGAGCTGTTCGGGATCGCTGAGAATGTGCGTCACCAGCCAATCGCCGGTCACCGGCGTTGTGGCTTCTTGCTTGGCAACAATTGGGGGGGCGCTGCGGTTCTCGGTGTCAGCCGTTTCTCCGCCTCTGCATCCCATCAGAAGGAACAGAGATAGGACCAGTCTCCAACTTCCTCTCAGCATGCCGATTCAGCTGCCGATCGCTTCGATGGGTAGCTCCTTTGCGTTGGCTGGCTTCTGTTGAGAAAACAGCTCGGGCGGAATAGAAGCATTTAGCTCCGGCTCCTGGTAGGTAATCTCCAACACCCTTTTTTGGCCCGCTGCTTCCAAGGAGATTTTTAGAGGAAAAAGCCCTGCCGGGGTAGAGGCGAAATTCTCAAAGGCAGCGCTCAACTCTGGGTTTCCATCTGGACCCAGACGATACCACCGAACCGGGACCTCGCGAGAGGGATCAAAGCTAATGATCTCCTTTCCCTTTCCTTCGATTTCACGGTAAAGCGAATTGCCGCCGATCTGCCAATCGGAAGCACTCGTTACCGGCGGCAACCCTACCAACAGACTCGTGATCTCCTTAAGCTCCAGCGGGATTCGGGTGTAACGGAAGAGATTCTCTTTCGAAGTCTTGCCGTGAAGAAAGAGTCCTTCTCTCGGATGAAACCCGGCGATCTGATTCGCATTGGCCGTCACGACCAGGATCGCGCCCAGACCCGAAAGCGTTTCCAGTCGTAATCGATCAGGCCGTTGGATGAGGACGGCCTCTTGGAAACCTTGCCTTCCTTCGGGGCCTCGATAGTTAACGGTGGCGAGCGTGCGCAGAGAGTGAAACTGTTTGTCTCTTTGGGAGAGGATCTGGACCAGCTTCTCCGCGGTCCAGCCTTCGATAGGAGGTTGTTTTAAAATAGACGGGGCGGGCGGCGCCAGTTGAGGGGCAATCGAGCACCCTCCGGCTGCTGCCAAACTCACCGCCAGGAAGAGCTCTCTTGCATAGACCGGGACGGCCCATCTCGCCGACCACAGGCTCAAATTTTCTTCTCCAGACGCTGGATCTTTTCGCGGATTCGCTTGATCTGATCGTTTTCCTTCGCACTCTTAAGCGCGTCGCGATAACGGGCTACGGCTCGGTCCGGTTTACCCGCTTTCTCGTAAGCGTCGCCGAGGTGTTCGATGATCGTGGGATCGTCCCCGGTAATTTCTACGGCCCGTTCCAACTGCTCTACGGCTTTCGGATAGTCTCCCTTCTGATAGTAGACCCATCCCAGAGTATCGATGTAGAAGCCGTCATTGGGCTCGATCTTCAGTGCTCGCATCACTAGATTTTCGGACTCGTCCAGCTGCACTCCCATTTCGGCCCACGTGTATGCCAGATAATTCAACGCTGGAGCGTTCTGCGGATTCAGCTCAATGGCCTTCTTCATGTGGGCGACAGATCTTTCCTTGTTCTTGTCTTCATCGTAAAGCGCGCCCAGCTGAAAAATGGCCTGGTCGTTTTTGGGATCCAGTGCGATCACTCGCTCCATGGACTGGATCGCTTTGGGATAATCCTTGATCTTCCGATACAGAGAAGCCAGAAACGCATAAATCTCCTTACTGTCATTTTTCTGCTGCAATGCTGGCTGCAAAACCTCAATGGCCTGCTGGGTTTGCTCCCGGCGATCGTAGAGATAGGCGAGCTGAACGCGCGCATCGACGAACAGCTCGCTTTTCTCCGAAATGCGCCCGAACTGTTCCAACGCTTTATCGTCCGACTTTAGCTCAGCATAGGTGGCCCCCAGATAGTAGCGCGCTCGATCATTCTCAGGATCACCCGCCAGCACCAAGTTGAACTCCATCGCCGCCCGATCGAAATCGCCTTTCTCATAAAAGATAAGGCCAATCTTGATCCGCGTCTCGCGCGGGTCCGTTTCAGTGCCTTCCAGCTTCTCGAACTGGCTAAGCGCTTCGTCCAACTTGTTTTGGCCGACGTAAAGTTCGCCCAGACGTTTGCGGGCCCAGACGCTTTGCGCGTTGACCTGAAGCAGTCGTTGGTAGGTCTGTATGGCGTCCTCGGTTTTGCCTTCCAACTCGTAAACCAGAGCCAAATCCATCAACACGGCTTCGGATTTGGGATTGAGCTCCAGCGCTTTGCGATAGCTCTGTTCGGCAGCGAGATAGAGCTTGCTCTTGGCCCGGACGCGCCCCAAATAGTAGTGGCCAAGCAAGGAATTGGGGTCGAGCTTTAGGATCTCTTCCAGACTCTGCGTGGCTCTGGCGTAATCCTCGAGCTGCAGGTAGAGCGCCCCGAGGTAAAGCAGCGCTTCCTGATTTTTCGGGTCGAGCTTGAGGACCTCGTTGTATTCTTTTAACCCCTTTTGATTTTCCCCCAGCGAGGAGTAAAGGCCAGCGAGTAGCAGGTGATTTTCGACGCTTTTCGGTTCCAAGCTCGTGGCCGTCTCTGCTTCCACGAGGGCTTTCTTCAAATCCCCTTTTCTCAAGTAAAGCGTCGACAGGCGAAACCGCAGGAAGCCATCCGAGGGGTTAGCCTGAACTGCCGCTTCGAATTCCTTAAGAGCCTCCTCGAAATTGCCCTCACCGAGTAGGAGTTGTCCCTGGAGGAAATGGCTAAGCCCGTTTGCTTCCGCAGGAATCTCGGTTTTCTTGTCGTGTCGGAAAGGGGCTTCGGGAGACCAGTCGAGCCCTTCAGGGGGTGATTTGAGTTCGGGGACTGCCGAGGCGCAACCGGAAAAAATTACGAGGAAAACGACGCTCCGGACAAAGCCTGTAGTCATCACCCAAAAGGGTTTAACACACTAGCTAGGGAGGGTCAATGTAGCGTCGCCCGATCTTCATTCGTCGTCATAATTGTGGTAGTTCTCTTCGCAACAACGCACGGGTTCACGAGTCGATTCCTATGACGCTAAAGTCACACGACAAGATAGAAAAAGAAATTCTCGAGCTCCGCCGGGAGATCGAAAAACACAATTACCAATACCACGTCATAGACGATCCGCTGGTTAGCGACGCGGATTACGATCGCCTTTTTCGCCGCCTGGTCGAACTGGAGAGGCAATATCCGGAGTTCGCTTCGCCGGATTCCCCAACCCAGAAGGTCGGCGCCCCACCGCTGGAAAAATTCGGCACCGTTCAGCATACGTTGCCCATGTTGTCGCTCAACAACGCCAGCGATCGGGAAGAAATGGCAGAGTTCGAAGAGAGAATTCGACGATTTCTGAAGAGCACCGGCCCGATCGAGTACGCCGCGGAGCCAAAGATCGACGGAGTCGCCGTGGAACTAGTCTACGAGGAGGGGCGCTTCGCCGTCGGATCGACCCGCGGGGATGGGATTCATGGGGAAGATATAACCGTGAATTTGAGAACCATTCGCTCCATTCCTCTAGCGCTCCGCTCGGAGAAACGAAGGCCGCCCGAACGACTGGAAGTTCGCGGCGAGGTTTTTCTTTCCCGCAAGGCATTTCAGCAGATGAATCGCGAGCGAGAGGAAGCAGGGCAACCGGTCTTTGCCAATCCGCGCAACGCCGCCGCCGGATCCTTGAAACAGTTGGATTCGACGATCACGGCGAAACGGTCGCTCGATATTTTCTGTCATGGAGCAGGAGCGGTCACCGGAGTGAGCTTCGCCAGTCACCTGGAATTCCTCCAAGCGATGAAAGACTGGGGCTTAAAGCCGGTACCCTTTGCTCGCGTCTGCCAAGGCATGGAAGAAGTCCTTCGGCAGCGCGAGGAGATGGAGGCTCGGCGCGACGATCTGCCGTACGAAATCGATGGCCTGGTTGTAAAGATCAACAGCACCGAGCTCCAACGTAGATTGGGCACGATTGCGCGCTCGCCGCGGTGGGCCATCGCTTACAAGTTCAAGCCCCGCCAAGCTACCACCCGCATTCTCGACATACAGCCCCAAGTGGGTCGCACCGGCACTTTGACCCCGGTTGCGAGCCTGCAGCCCGTCCCCATCGGCGGGGTCGTCGTAAAGAGCGCCTCGCTGCACAACATGGATGAAATCGCGCGTAAGAACATTCGTATCGGCGACACCGTCGTGGTTGAACGGGCCGGCGACGTCATTCCCTATGTCGTGCAGGTGTTGACCGGGAACCGAACGGGGAACGAGCGCCATTTTGTCATGCCCGACCGCTGTCCGGTTTGCGGCGCCGCCGTCTTCCGCGAAGAGGGTGAGACCGCTTACCGCTGCATCGGGATTTCATGTCCCGCGCAGCTCAAAGAGAGTCTTAAGTTTTTCGGCTCGCGTGGGGCCATGGACATCGAGGGACTGGGTGACAAGCTCATCGACCAGCTCGTGGAACTCGGCTTGGTAAAGGACATAGCCGATCTCTACAGCTTAAAGAAAGAAGAATTAGCCGAGCTGGAACGTATGGCGGAGAAATCCGCGGAGAATCTTCTCAACGCTTTGGGGCGGAGCAAAGACGCGACGTTGCCTCGCGTTTTAACCGCTCTGGGCATTCGCCATGTGGGCGAGGCCACGGCGAAGCTCCTGGCGGAGCACTTCGGCGACTTGCCGTCCATCATGCAGGCCACCGAAGAACAATTGATGGAAATCCGCGAGATCGGCCCGCAGGTAGCTAAAAGCATCGCTCAGTTTTTTGCGCAGAAGGAAAACCGCAGAGTGATCGAAAAATTGTTAAGGGCCGGTGTCCGCTTTCGCAGTGAACCCAAGAGAGAAGGAACCCTCACCGGCTCGACGTTCGTTATCACCGGCGGTTTGGAGAGCATGTCTCGGGTGGAAGCGCACAAACGGATAGAGGCTTTGGGTGGCCGCGTAAGCTCCAATGTGAGCCGCCACACGACCTTCGTCGTCGCCGGTGCGGATCCGGGATCCAAACTGAAGAAGGCAAAAGAGCTGGGCGTCCGGATCCTGGACGAACAACAGCTATTGCAGCTTCTCGAGGCTTGACTAGTACCGGTCTCGGCGTGGAGGCCGGCCGCCACCTCCGCCTTCGCGCGGTCCCCGGGGTTGTTGAGGCCGCGCTTCGCTAACCACGATGTTCCGGCCCTCGAAATCTGTGCCGTTGAAGGCCGTGATCGCCCGCTGCGCCTCGTCGTCGGAACTCATCTCGACAAAGCCGAAGCCTTTGGATCGCCCGCTAAACTTGTCGGTGATGATTCTCGCGCTGACCACCGATCCGTGCTGCGCAAAATGTTGCTGGAGCCTTTCTTCCGTAACAGAGTAGGAAAGATTCCCTACGTACAACTTAGCTCCCATCGCGGCCCTCCTTATTGGATCAACGAGTGTAGTTGTCTCGGGATCGACTTCTCCAAAGGGCAGGGCCTCAAACGATCTCGGAAAATGGCAACCACTCTCTCGGCGCGCTCTTCGGTTAAATGACCCTTCTGAACCGCGGCCAGACTACCTAAGTCAGCGGGCGCTTGTCAAATCTCGCGGATCGCTCGTTGCGCTCGCGGAAAAGCGGATTGCAGCCGTTCCACCCGTGCGCTAATTAAGAACTGTAGCGGACATGGAATCATTATCTAGTCAGCAGAGCCGAGTTCATCTCAAAATCCAAGGCCGGGTCCAAGGAGTCTACTTCCGCGCCGCGGCTGTCGACCAAGCTCGACGTTTAGGGTTAACGGGATGGGTAATGAACTGCTATGACGGCTCGGTTGAAGCAGTCGCCGAAGGCATACGAACTAAACTGGAAGAACTAGTGCGCTGGTGTCACCAGGGTCCACCGGGTGCTGTGGTGAAGCAAGTTCACGCTAAATGGGAAGAGGCCACCAACGAATTTCAGGAATTCCGGATCAGACGATGAACGGAGCGGGGCAAACCTATCCCTCTGCGAATTTTACAAAAAGAGGGGACATTCATCCCCTCTTTCATCCATAAAAACCGCGTCGTGATCAAGTGTGTGCTCAGCCCGAATCCGGTTTCTTCGGTTTGTCCGCGTCCTATGACCGCGAAAACGAGTGCGAACGCGATGGCTTATCTTTCAGTCACCTCGCTCGAATGATCTCAGCTAATCAATCCGGCATGCTGCCGCCAGATCCGCTCTGTTGTCCGGCCCCACCCCCTGGCTGCTGAGCCACTTCGGGACATCCCGCAAGAGTCAAAAGAGATGCGAGTAAAATCCCGCTCCAGATTAGCTTAAAAGTTTTCATCGCTTTCCTCCGTGAAAAAAATTTATCGAACGTCGTCATGGAAACGTCCGCTGCTTGTGGTGCCGCAATTGCGATGCCATTGATATTAGAAGCCGTGAGATTGGTAAAACAATGACTTAGGGATCGCTGTACGGATGCTAAGATGTTGCAAAATTAAACACCTATCTGTTTTTGACCTATCGCGATGATGCAAGCCATTGTTATTTTTTGATTTCTAGCTGATTGTTGCAAAGGTATACACGGCGATGTATTTTGCCACGGGCTAAGCCGAAAATCGTGCAAACGGCTTTCCCGCTCTGGTCGAGCGCCATCGGAGCACTTCGCATCGCTGCTACCATCACACGAGTTACTGAAGGCGGCCGCGTGGTACCGTGAAGTTAGGAACTAAACTGATCATTTGTTTGGTGACGACCATAGTCGTCACCATGATGATTCACGGCTACTTTAGCGTTCGGCAAGACCAAGAGAATATTGGCCGGGAGATTCGGGTGGGTATGCGTGGCTTGACGAGGGCCATCCAAGTTGGCTTGAGAAATTTCTACGGTGATCTTCACGATTTGAAAGCCACGCAGAACTTTGTCGATGCCGTAGGGCCTCAGGGAAATATCCATGGCCTGATTGTATACAACCCCGAAGCGCAACGAGTCATTGTCTCTGCCTCGTTGCGTTCCGACACAGAGTTTTCCGAGCTGGACCCTGCCCCCATCCTCAAGCTGGACCCGGGTCCGGTGCTCCGAACAGCCAAAGGGACAGAAGGATACATTCGCAACCAAAGCGTTCTGATTTATTATCGCATCGAACCGATTTTTAGTACCCGCGGTCAGACCGCCGGCGCGTTTGTTTTCGCGCGCCAGGGATCGAGACTAATGGCAAGTATTCAAGAACGGCGTAATCGAATCATCGCTACCACTCTCATTTTGGCGGTGATCTTGTCCTTCTTGATCCTAATCATCGTACGACGGAATATCACGCGCCCGATCGACCACCTGATCTCGCGAATTCGCGAGATGGGTCAGGGCCATTGGCAGCAACGGATCGAAACTCGGGGTCACGATGAAGTGGCTTCGTTGGCCAACGAATTCAATATCATGTCCGAAGAACTTCAGGGAAGTTACTCCCGTTTGGTCCTTGAACAGGACGAGAAACTTAAGCTCGAACAAGAATTGCGTCACACCGAACGGTTGGCCTCCGTGGGCGAATTAGCCGCTGGCCTGGCGCATGAGATCGGCACGCCACTGAACATTATCGGTGGACGCGCGGAGTACCTGTTAAGACGTCCGCGCAGCCAGGCCGAGCTTAATGAAAACTTGCAGATCATTCGTTCGCAGATCGACCGAATCGCCGGCATTGTGCGCCAACTCTTGGAGTTTTCGCGACGACAGGAACCGGTCTTTCGTCCTGTCGACCTCGCTCTGCTGTTGAGCAACGTAAGGAATTTTCTGGACCACAAAATCCACGAGAGAGGAATCAAGGTCGAGATTCAACCCGTCAACGGGCTTCCGACTATTCAAGCGGATGCGGATCTTCTGCAGTCGGTCTTTATCAATCTCTTTTTAAATTCTCTCGACGCGTTGCAGCCCGGGGGAACCATCAGGATCAGCGCCGAGGTGAGAAAGCCCGGCACATCATTGAATACACCGGCCAACGGAAGAAACAGCTTGTGCATCACGTTCGAGGACAACGGTGCGGGAATTTCATCGGAAAACATTCATCGGGTGTTTGATCCGTTCTTTACGACCAAAGACATCGGCGAGGGCACCGGGTTGGGCTTGTCCGTGAGCTACGGCATTATCAAGGACCACGGCGGCGAGATCCAGATCGAGAGTGAGCCCGGCAAGTTTACCCGTTTCGTCATCTCCCTGCCGACGGAACCGTCCGCGATCGAACGAGACAGCAAAGGGTTATGAGCGAGGAAAACCATTACCCAAGCGTGGCTCAGGGCCGGGTCCTCATCGTCGAGGACGATAGGGAAATGTGCCGTTTTCTCGCCGAGCTACTCACAGAGGAAGGTTACCAAGTTGAAATCGCGCATGACGGGCCGGCGGCGCTCGATCGTTACAAACGAAACAATTTCGATCTCACGATTACGGATCTCATGATGCCGCGCATGAAAGGAACGGAGCTCGTCAGTCATCTCAGAGAAACCGACCCCCACGCGACGATCCTGCTCATCACGGCGTTCGGCACCATTGAGAGCGCGGTTGAAGCCATGCGCGCCGGCGCCTTCCACTATCTCACCAAGCCCTTTCGCACCGACGAAATCCTTATCAATGTGCGCTGCGCATTGGAACAGCGGCGCCTCAAAAAGGAAGTGGAGCGACTGCGCAACGAAGTCCAGGGTCGCTATCATTTTGAAAACATCATCGGCAAAAGCGCAACCATGCAAAAAGTCTATGAGCTCGTCGCCCATATCTGCGATCTTTCCGCCAATGTGTTAATTACGGGCGAAAGTGGCACGGGAAAAGAAATGATCGCCCGCGCTATTCATTTCAACAGCGCGCGTGCCAACGGGCCTTTCGTTCCTCTCAACTGCGCCGCCGTGCCCGAGACTCTGCTCGAAAGCGAGCTCTTCGGTTATCTCCGTGGCGCTTTCACCGACGCCCGAAGGGACCGGCTGGGTCTGTTTCAAGAAGCTAATGGCGGCATACTCTTTCTCGATGAGATCAGCGAGATTCCGCTGAATCTGCAGGCTAAGCTGCTGCGCGTTCTCGAAGATAAGGAGGTCAGACCCTTGGGAGCCAACCAAGCCGAGAGAGTCGATACCCGCGTGGTCTCGGCCTGTAACAACGACTTGGAAAGTTTGGTACAACAAGGGAAGTTTCGTCAGGATCTTTATTACCGGTTAAACGTCGTTCGCATCGATCTGCCGCCCTTGCGGGAGAGATCGGAGGATATTCCCAGCCTGGTGGAGCACTTCATGCAAAAATTTGCCAGCCAAACCAAGCGCAAGTTGGATGGCATCGAGCAACACGCTCTCGCCGCGCTTATGAACCACCGCTGGCCGGGTAACGTCCGGGAATTGGAGCATACCATCGAACGGGCGGTGCTGCTCGGCACGGAAAGTAAGATCGGACTGAAAGATCTTTCTTCTCAGTTAGCGGTCCCTCCCGACGGTCGATCGCCTGTTGCGGAAGCGGCGTCGAAGGCCTACACGCTAAAGGATCTGGAAAGAGAGTACATCATGCGAGTCATGGAAAATACCGGCGGGAACAAAACCGAGACGGCCAAGATCCTCGGCGTGGACCGAACCACCCTCTATCGCAAGCTGGAGGAGTACAAGGTCAAGTCGTAGTCCTGCCGCTCTGGGTCAGAGCTAAACGATAAATTTCTTTCTTGGGGTACCCGTACTTTTCCCCTAAAATTTCGGCAATCTCCTTCACCCGCAGCCCATCGTTCTTGAGTTTACGGATTTCCTTCTCGATTTGCTCCTGCGAAACTTCACTTTGCCCTCGCGACCCGCCGATCAAGAGCGTTAACTCCCCTTTGATCTCCCGGCCGGCGATTTGTTTAGCCACTTCAGTCAACCGGCCGCGCAGGAACTCTTCATGCACCTTGCTTACTTCTCGCGCCAACACGGTCTCACGATCCCCCAGAATCTCGACTAGATCGTTCAGCGTCTCCGTCAGCCGATGAGGCGCCTCGTAGATGACCAGGGTCCGTGTTTCGGAGCTCAGCGCGCGCAGTCGCGCGCGCCGCTCCTGCTTCTTAGCGGGCAGAAAACCGTCGAAGACAAAGCGATCCGTGGGAAGCCCGCCGGCACTGAGAACCGCCGTCAACGCGGAAGCGCCTGGAATAGGAATCACTGGAATTCCGCCTCGGATAGCTTCAACCGCCAGCCGATAGCCTGGGTCCGAAATGGCCGGCGTTCCAGCATCTGACACCAGCGCAATTTGTTCGCCCCGTTCCAAGCGGCTCATCAGCTGACGCGCTTTGGTCTTCTCGTTGTGCTCGTGGTAGCTGGTCAGCGGCGTGCGAATGCCATAATGGCTCAAGAGAATCTGAGTGTGACGCGTGTCTTCGGCAGCGATGACATCGACTTCTTTGAGCACGCGAAGCGCGCGTAAGGTGATATCCTCGAGATTGCCGATGGGAGTGGCGACAACGTACAGCGTCCCAACCAAATCTCGCCTCCGTGGAGTTCTTTGTGAGTTTTAGTTGTGTGTCATTGAACCATCAAAACAAGCGATCCAAGCCTGGAGTCGAGCTGAGCCATGGTGATGCGAATCGGCAAAGATTTGACTCCGGGAACAAACGCAGAAATTTTCACAAAGCTAACACGGGGAACGACTCACTTGCAATTTCACCTACGGGAGCCTATTCATAAAGCGGAATTGTCCGTTATTGCTGAAATCACCAGCAGGCCGTCTCTAAGGAATCAAACCTATGACCACAAAAACGGTTCTCATTTTCGGCAAGGATCTGTGACCCTACACTTCGGGAGCCCGTGAGGACTTCTCCCGGCGCAAGATTCCCTTCGAGTATGTCAACGTTTTGGAAGACGATGAGGCTCTTCAGCGCATGCTCAAGTATTCCAACGGTCGCCGCCAGGTACCGGTGATTGTGGAAGAAGGTAAAGTCACGATCGGTTTCCGCGGCAGCTGAGAGGTTTGAAACGGCCGACGGCGTCGGCTTCCATCTGCGGACATCACACACAGGCCAACAGCAAATTTCTTTTTCATAGCCTGCGCCTCTTCCTCCACGCCTTTGGGTTCGTGAGCAACTCTGATAATATAAGCTTCCGCTGCGAAGCGAACACGATGAGACGATGCGATGAACGGTTCACTTGAAAAGCTGATCGTTGAGAAAGCCCGCGCTGCTTTCGGTGAAAAGACGAGCATCGCGTCGCTTAGCGCTCTCGCCGGCGACGCTTCGAGCCGGCGTTATTATCGCGCTGTGCTCGCGGGGCCGGGTACTCCGCCGTCGGTTATCGTCATGGAACTCCCTGACGGAAGCTCGTTACCTCTCTCCTCGGAAGAATTGGCGGTCTTCAAGGAACCTCCCAAAGAGCTGCCCTTTCTGAATCTGCACCGTTTTCTAATCACGATTGGCGTGAGGGTGCCGCAACTTTACGGCCAGTGGGAGCAAGAAGGCATCCTGCTATTGGAAGATTTGGGCGACATCGCTCTATGGGACCGAGTGCAAGGATTGCCGGAATCTGAAATCCTCGGATGGTACCGTAAGGCGATTGACGAACTCTTGGTGCTCCAACTAGCTGGCACCCTCGCGCGCGACGATTCCTGTATTGCGTTTCAGCAGCGCTTCGATTTTCGTCTTTACATGTGGGAGTTCGATCATTTTATCGAATACGGTCTGATCGAGCGTCCGGGCGTGCAAGTGTCCATGAGCGCGACCGAGGAATTGCGCAAGATTTTCGCCGATATCGCCCATCGGCTCGAAAGCCAACCTCCTTGCTTAAACCACCGGGACTACCATAGCTGGAATCTGATGGTTCACAATGATGTGGTCGCCGTTATTGATTTCCAGGACGCGCTGCTGGCACCGCCGCAATACGATCTAGCTTCGCTGTTGAATGACCGTGTGACGGATAGCATCATCCGGCCGGACCTTGAGACTCAGCTGCTCCGCTATTATCTGGACAGGTACAATGAGGGCGCAAAACAGCCGTTCAACCGGGATGAATTTTTTGACACCTACTTGCTCTCGGCGATTCAAAGAGACTTGAAGGTCGTCGGGCGCTTCTATTATCTGGATATCGTCAAGGCCAAGCCCGGCTACAAAAGATTTATCCCGTCGACAGTCCGACGCTTGAAACGAAACCTCGCGCGATTGCCGCAAACCGAAAAACTCCTGCCGATCCTCGCCGAGCATTTCGAGGAGATGCGATGAAGGCGATGATCTTTGCCGCAGGCCTGGGCCATCGGCTGCAGCCGCTGACGGAGACGATCCCGAAGGCCCTTGTGCCCGTGGCCGGTCGTCCAATGATCGACTACCCGCTCCTGCTCCTTCGCCGCTACGGCGTCCGCGAGATCATTATCAATCTGCACCACCTGGGCGATCGGATTGAAGCTTACCTGGGGGATGGCGCTAAATTCGGGCTTAAGATCGGCTATTCGAAAGAGCGCGAGCTGCTCGACACCGGCGGCGGTCTTCTGAAAGCCAAACCGTTTCTTTGCCAAGGCCCGTTTATCGTCATCAACACGGACGTGTTGATCGATCTGCCGCTGGCTGAGGTCATCGCGTTTCACGAAGAGAAAAAATCGACAGCGACCTTGGTTCTGCGGGCCGATGAACTCGCCGATCAGTTCGGTTCCATGGAAATCGATTCGGATGGACGCATCGACAGATTCTTGCACGCCAAGAGACCGAGTGCGTCTGCAATCGCGGGCCCAAAGCTCATGTTTACGGGCGTGCAAATTCTCAATCCTCGAGTCTTCGACTACATGCCAACCGACGAGGGCGTGCAGAAATTCAGCACCACTCAGGACATCTATCCGAGAATGCTGGTCGAAGAAGAACCGCTCTACGGCTTTCGCTTTGAAGGATTCTGGCAGGATCTTGGAACCGCGGATCGAATCAAAAAAGCAGAAGAGAGCCTGGCCCGTGGGAGGGCTAGGCTGCACTATCTCTAGATGAACCACGCAGCTAGAATATTCCTGGCCCCAGTAAAAGCCGGACGTGCTGGATGCAGCAGATCGCGAACCGGAGTGTTGGAGTAATGGAATATTGCCGAATAGGATTGATCCTGCAACCCATCACTCCACTACTCCATTACTCCAGTGTTCCATTGTACCTTACTTCTTTGGCTGGCCGGCCGTGATGACGCCGCAGGCGACTCGATCACCCGAATTGCCGGCAGGGTCGCTCATATTATCGTCCGCGCTCGCATGGATAACGAGGGCACTGCCGTCCGCGTCAAATACTGAAGTTGTCCCGGGTTTGAGAGTAATGCCGTCCGCCAAAACTTCGTAGCGTCCGGAACCGTCCTTGGTAACGTAAACGTCGGGAAGATCCCCGGCATGGGGGCCGTCAGGATTCTTTAAGCCGTGCTTTTTCTGCCCTGGGTTGAAATGGCCTCCGGCGCTGTTGAAGGCCGGTCCTTCACACTTTCCCACCGCATGAACGTGAATCGCGTGTAAACCAGGGCCCAGCCCCTTGACCTGCAATTGGATCACCACTCCTCCCGCTTCTTCACGCAGATTAGCCGTGCCGATGCTCTTACCGTTCTTGTCCTTGAGCTCTGCATACGCCCGGGATTGGCCTTGCGCGCTCGCGTTCGAGGCGAGCAGAAAAACCAACCCGACTGCCAACAAGATGTTTGTGCTAGTCATCATAGGACTCCTTCTTTCCGACGTGATTCTTCTCTCGATTAATTCTATACCTCGCAGGGAATCGACATCCAAGACGAATTTCAGCATGCCTTTTATGACGAAGCGTCCAGCGCCGGGCACGCCTATAGTCTCACTACAACTTGTATTCGCCGGCCGTCAGGTTGATTCGAACCCTGACGGTATCCGCGAGAACTCGTAGGTAATCGAACGGGCCGACATGACTTCTGTCGTCGTTCACCCAGTGGGCGGGAATAATGCCGATCCGGTAGTTTAAGGCTTGCGCCAGGGCCAAAACCTCGATGTCGAATCCCCAACCTTCGATTACCGTTTGGGAGAAGATTCGCTCCGCAACTTCGCCGCGACAGGCCTTAAAGCCGCATTGCGTGTCCCAAATACCTCGAACCGCAAGAAGCTGCACAATGAGATTCCCCGCGCGCCCAATCAACCGCTTGTACCAGGCCTGGGGAACCGCCTGTTGCGCCTCGGGGACATCTTTGGAATCGCGCGACGCGATCACGAGATCGTAACCTTTATCAAACAACGGCTGCATCTTGTCGAAATGCGCGATATCCGTGGAATTGTCAGCGTCAGTGAAGAGACGCAGGCGACCCGCGGTTTTAAGCATTCCCTCTTTGACCGTAAAACCTTTGCCACGATTTACCTGACGGTCGAAGACCTTGAGATGGGCGATCTCTCCGGCCATCGCGTTCAAGACGCCGCGCGTGTTGTCGGTCGGCCCATCGAGAATCACAAGGATCTCATAGCTGAAGGAACCAGTGGCGAAATATTCGTGAAGTCTTCGCAACGTCTGAGGCAGTCTCTCGGCTTCATTATAGACGGGCACGATGACCGAGAGATAAATATCCGGCGATGTCATCGGAATCCCGACGAGCGGCCCCAGGTTGTCTCGATCGTATGTTTGCTCATCGAGGTCATCTTATCATTTTCGATCACCTTCTAAAAAACAGTCCCGTGGATAGTAATTCACTTTGATCTCAACCATCCGTCCAAGCCAAACCCGCGTGCTGGTTACAGGAACCAATGCAACAGTTTTAGCGCACCCTGCTCAACCGCGGAGCGATGGGGGCTGGTGGCGTCAGCGGCAGCCAATACGGCGTGGCGATTGGCGACATACCATTCATAGCTCTCTACGAACATCTCATTGTTCGAGTAGCGGGGAGCCCACCTCAGCTGATTGCGTGCCTTCGAAATGTCAAAGTAGATGGACCTGCCGTACATCAATCCGTGGTAGTCACACAGCGGCGAGATTCCCAGAGCACAGGAAAGTTTCATCGCTGCTACGATGGGCCGCATCGGCAGAGACTTCACCTCGGAGCCGGTACCCGCATGGCGGCAGAGGTGCTCCAGCACTTTCCGCATGGTTCCGAACCGGTCCGTGCCGCAGTTAAAGTCATTGGCACCCTTCAACAGGCTCGCCCGAATACAGGCTTCCGCGAGATCGTCCGCATGAACGAACTGATAGATGTTTTTACCATCGTTGAGCACTGGGATTTTCTTGCCCTGGTAAATCCACTCAAAAAGGATCTGGAAGATTCCCAGCCGACCGTGACCGGCGATGGTGCGGGGGCGGACGATCGAGACATCCAGACCTTTCCGCGCGTATTCCCAGCACAGGGTCTCTCCGGCGAGCTTGGCTCTGCCATACTCCTCCACGGGAGACGGGACGGTCTCCTCCGTCACGGGATTCGACTTGGGTACTCCATAAACCGCACTCGACGAAGTGTAGATCACCTTCTTCACTGCGCGGCGCGCACACGCGTCAAGCAGGTTCTTCGTGCCGTCGCGATTGACGCTCCAGAACAAGTTTTTGTCTTTTGCCAGCGGCACTTGCGCTACGTTGTGAAAGACAACATCGATCGCCTCACAGGCGGTTAGGAGCGCATCGGCGTCGCGGATGTCGGCTTGCATCAACTCCGTGCCGGGATATGTATTCGTGGGCAGATTGACGTCAAAGATGCGGACCGAATAGCCGCGCTCTAGGAGCCTTCTGGTAAGCAGCTCGCCGAAATAGCCCGCTCCGCCAGCAACTAAAGCTTTCGTCATTTTGCCGCTCAGATTTGGATTCCTTGCTCGATACACCAGGCCAGCGATCGGCGCATGCCTTCTTCCAGGGCGACCTTCGGCCGATAACCCAGTTCCTTCTCAGCCTTTGCGGCCGAACAGGCGATCGTCTTATTAAGCTCCGACAGAACGTGGATTTTCTGGTTGTAAAAACCCAACAATTGTAGTGTAGCATCCGCCAGCATCGCCAGCTCACTTGCGACCTCCGGCAGCCGGACCCGCCTATGGGAGACGGTAAAATTGAACTCTCGCTCCAGAAGCCTCTCGACCGTGTCCACAATCTCATGCATCGAATACGGTCGGCGGTCGGCGATCCAGTAGATCTCTCCGCGCGCCTTTTCGACAAACCCCGCGAACAACAGTCCTTCGCACAGATTATCGGTGTAAACCATGGAGCGAAGATTGTCGCCCGACCCGACAATCGGTACTTTTCCGGTACGAATCATCGAGAAAAAGACAACCTGTCGCCGAGGCGGATTAGGACCGTAAAACCAAGGTGGCCGCACAATCACCGTCTCGATCTTTCCTGTTGCTTCGACCTCTTTGACCAGCAGTTCCATCTGCAGCTTGGAGCGGCCGTAGTTCATGTATGGATTATACGGCGAAGATTCGTCAAACAGGTGCTGCGCATGTGGGTTGAAGCCGAAGGGAGAATTCGACGACACCACCACCGCGCGCCGGACCCCCGCCGCAATGGCTGCCGATAGCAGGTTCCTGGTGCCGCCTACGTTCACTTGGTAGAGATCCTTCACGCGCCGCGGATGAATGATCCCGGCCGTGTGGAAAAGCACGGCCCCATTTGCACCTTCACAGAATCTCGCACAGTCGGCAGGGCTCCGGACATCACCTTGCACCGTGTCGATCTGACTGCTGATAGCTCGTAAGCTATTCGGATTGTCGCACGGGAGAATCAGGCATCGGATGCGAAGCCCGCTGGGTCGCTCGTGCAGAAAATTCATGTCGAGGCTCCGTTCGGCGATAGCCCGGGTGAGGTTTTTACCCAGCCAGCCACAGGCGCCAGTGACGAGAATCGTTTCCACCTGACAAGCCACGGTTATAGGTCTTTGGTGAAGTGCAGCGCATTCCGACGCGCGAGTGCCAGGATGCTTCCTTGGGGATTTACCCCCGGCGCTGTACAGAGCAAGCTGGCGTCATTAACGAACAGGTTTTTATAGCCGTGCACCTGGCCAAATGAATCCACGGCGGTAAGATCCAGCGCCTGTCCCATTGGACAGGATGAGAAGAGATGAACGGTCGTCAGGTTGGTCCGATCTCTTGGAAGTTCCGAAGGTATTCTGGTTAGATCCGCTTCGCTTCGTAAAACCGCCGTTCCGGCGATGCCGGGGTATAGTTCCTTCGCTCCGGCTGCGAAAAGCAGCCGACACAAATAAATCACGGCAGTGGCGAGGTCTCGCATGTCCTCGGCGCGTAAAGAATATCGGATCAGCGGCGCCCGTGAAAGCGGGACATTGCGCACCACGCCGGCATTGGGTCCCGCAATCGCCGCGTAATAGATACTCATTCGCCGCCATAGACGTTTCAAGTCTATCCCGCCATCCAGGTGGTCCATCGTCGCAAGCGCGAGATACGGTAGGGACGAGATCGAACAGCCCATGCTGATGGGCGGCGAAAACTCCTTGACTTGCTGCGCGCCGATGTCGGGGTACTCGCCGTTGACATCGTCTTCGAAGACCGCCGCAACTTTGATCATGGGAGAAAGGGCAAGCGCATTGCCAACGTTTTTCTTGATCCCGCTGCGGCGCAGCAAAGCCGGAGTTTCTATGGCGCCGCAACAAACAAAAACAGCGTCCGCATCGATGGTGAACGGTTCTGCCTGCCGTACGGCATGGACTCGCCAGTGAGCGCGAGCGCGCGTCAGTTTTTCCGCTCGCACGCCCGGCACCAGCCGGCAACCTGCCGACTGAGCAGATGGGATAAATGTCTCTGTCATCGATTGACGTCTGCCTGTCATTCGGGTGCCCGGGGCCTCGATTTGGACGTATTTGTACCAGCGCGGCACCTCCATCGTCTTCCAGCCGAGTCGCTCGGCCCCGATCTTCATTTTGAGCGAAGGGGCAGTTGGGCCGCCCGGATTCAACTGCACGCTTAACGCCGATTCACACGCTTCGAAATGCGGCAGTAAATCCGTCTCTTCCAGATGCTGCACCTTAAACGGATCACGCCAACGCTGCAGGACATCT
>WNFW01000132.1_pt1 | contig 43592 bp, 43 predicted proteins | sample 5400131 | NCBI WGS metagenome assembly WNFW01 (sample SAMN13153362, study PRJNA577476) | soil metagenome | isolation source: 20 cm soil or saprolite under grassland replicate 1 | place: USA:California | collected 2016-06-15
TGGGGATATGAATTGTTTGCCGACCAATCGCCACGGATGCGCACTTCTTTATTGACGAGCCATTCGGCCGCGTTTTGCAGGTTCGGGTCGTCTGGAGCAACGCCGGATTCCGCCAGCGAGATAATATTGATTGCAGTGTCCCAGATCGGCGAAAGACAAGGCTGAATCCGGAAATCTTCGGGATCGTCAACGAAGAGCCCAGCGAAATCCCGTTCCGCTTTGGCGTAAACCGAATTTGTTTTCGAATAACCAAGAGCGCGCAGCGCGATCAAAGAATTCAGCATTGCGGGAAACACTGCCGCGAGTCCATCGCTGCCCTTGCCGATCCGCTCCAGCATCCAGCGCTCTGCTTCTTCAAGAGCGCGCCGCCGCAGCGGGCGAATTCGAAGCGGGCTCAGGAATTTAAAAACGTCATCGAGCCGCAAAAAGAAATTGCGCCAGGTCCAGAAAGGTTCACTGCGGGGCAAGCGCAAATCGCTTTGCTCGGTGCCGAGCGGATAGAGTTCGTGCAACTGCTTTTCGCCGGGCAAAACTCGGGTCGGTTTGAAATGGTTAATAATCGCCAGAGGTATGAGCATGGCGCGACTCCACGACGACATTTTGTAAATGTGAAATGGCGCCCACTGCGGGAGGAGCACCATTTCCACAGGGATTGCTGGCAGATATTTCCAGGGAAACTGGCCAAGTAACGCAAGATAAAGTTTGCTGAACGTGTTCATCTGCGGAATGCCGCCGCGACGAATGATGTTCGCGCGCGCCTCTTGCATAAACGGCGCGTCCACCGAACAGCCCGCGAGCTTCAACGCAAAATATGCTTTCGCCGACGCATTAATCTCGCTCGGGCCACCATGATAAATATTCCATCCTCCATCGGGCAGTTGGCGTTTGAGAATGTGGCGCACGCAGCACCGCTGCAATTGCGCGTCCACTTCGCCGCACCAATGCATGAAAAGGATGTAATCCGAGCAGAGCGTGCTATCGACGATCAGTTCCCCGCACCAATGGCCATCAGGCTTTTGTTGGCGCAACAGGTTTTCTTGCGCGCGAGTAATCGCACACGCGATCTCTTCGTCGTTCGCGGAATACGATTCCGATATTTCTGGCCGAGCACTCGGCAACGCAATGAGGTTCTTCGACAATTCCGGCATGTCGATCCGATTCTTACGAGGCTTGTGCCGCAACTTCTGCGCGCTTCCCAGTCAGATGACCGTTACCGGAGCTCACGCCATTAAAGGCGAGCACTTCGCTGCCTCGACCAGAGGGTTTCGGTTTCGAGCCGAAATTGAACTTGATGGTTTTCCACGTGTCTCCTCGTTGCGCTTGCAGCCCCAATGTGGCAGTCGGCTCGTAGCCGCAATGCACCATGCAGTTCTCGCATCGGCTATCACGCGCGACGCCGTTCACGACGCCATACCGCTCCCACTCGGTCTTTTCCAGTAACTCCGCGTAGCTCGAGTAGTGTCCGTCGGTCATCAAATAGCATGGCCCTTTCCAGCCACGGATATTTCGCGTCGGAATCGCCCATGCCGAACAGGTCAGATCCCGTTTTCCGGCAAGAAACTCGAAATAGATCGGCGTTCCCAAAAAGGTATAACGATTCATCCACTCCTCGACTTTTTGGAACTTCTCGACCGTCATTGCGCGGGTGAGAAAGAAGTTTTCCGGGCGCAGGTTGAGCCGTTTGATCATGTCTCTCTTGGCGGCGTCGTAATCGTATCCAGGGGTGATGGTGTGACCATCCACGCCAAGATCGGAAAGATAATCGAACATCTGTTCGATCTCTTGCATATCGGTTTCCTTGTAGATCGTTGCGTTCGTCGCGACCTGATAGCCAAGCAGCTTCGCCATTTTGATCGCCAAAATACACTCCTTGAAAACGCCTTCACGTTCCACGATCAGGTCGTGTGTTCGCTCCAAGCCATCGAGATGCACATTCCAGTACATCCATTTAGTCGGACCAATTGTTGGCTTTGCGGGATCTTTCGGTCCCTTGCGAATCTCGGCCGCGTCTTTGTCGCTTATTAAACCAGCACCGAGCAGCTCACTGATTTTCTCTTCAACAAATTCCGGTCGCGTCGCCAGCTGCGAGGCGATCCACTCGCGCATCTTCTTGCGCATGAACATGGCGTTAGTGCAAATATAAACGATCCTCCCCTGCGTAAGCAGTCCCTGAACCAGCGCCTCGATGTGCGGATAGATAAGCGGTTCGCCGCCGCAGATGGAGACCATCGGCGCATTGCATTCCTTTGCCGCCCCAAGACAGTCCTCCAAGCTCATCATGTCCTTAAGCGACGTGGAATACTCTCGAATCCGTCCACACCCCGTACACGTGAGATTGCACGTGTGCAGCGGCTCGAGCTGAAGCACCGTGGCGAATTTCTTCGTACCACGCAACTTATGCCCAATCACGTAGGCCGCGATTTTCGCTGTAAGTGGTAAAGGAAATCTCATTGAAGCGAGGATAGTAACAGGACGTCCCGGAGTGTCAATCACCCGGCTGAAGCGCTCAGTTTGCCAATTGAATCGGCTCCCATCCTTCGTTTGGACTCTGATTCACCGCAAAATTAGTGGGCGCTACCTAAAAACGCAAATAAAGATGCGACTGTGGATGATTTATGTGGTTGAATAAGGTGCAAGTGTGTCTCCAAAAACGAACTACAAAGGAACCACAGATTATGAAACGAATATTGTTAGCAGCATTTGGCATCAGCCTGATCGGCTGTGCCCAACAGGCCGCGCCACCCTCGGCGACGACCGGTTACACGTACTCTCGTTATGCCACCACGGCAGAAGTGTGGGGTTACCGCAACCCAGCGTACCGGAATTGGACCACTGCCCAACTGCAGCAGCGCCGCTTAGATCTCTACGGAATGACTCCGCTCACTGAGACTCGACAAGGCGTACCTGCTTACATCTACCACGGACAAGCCCAACCTTCGCAAGACGAGATCAAGTCAATCGAAGTTGAGTTGAACTGGCGTTATCAGCATGGTGATAAGACCGCGGAATTGAAGGAATTTTGGCCCTCGTCGCGCAGGCATATTGCCAGTGGTCCTGAAACGGCCTTTTAACTTCCCGTAATCTCGATGTGATCTGACCGGCGATGCCGGGCTGACACTTTTTCTTTCTAAGGGCCAGATTGTCGCCGCGCGGTCAGGCTGGCGTGTTCCAGCCGCGACGAACAAGGCTGACAGCAATCGCGGCGAGAAGCAGTGCGACTATCTTCGATACACCCCGCAATCCCTGTCTGCCCATCCAGCGCGTGAACCGGTCCGCATTCCAGAACGCTACACCAACCAAACCAAGATTAACCAGGAGCGAGATTAGCGTGAATACCAAGCCCACCGTATCGACCAGAACGAGCAGGGCCGTGAGCAACGCTGGGCCGGCGATTAGCGGCATGCCAAGCGGCACGATTCCGAATTCGTTGCTCTCGCCCTGATCGGACGGCCTGAGAGTGAGCAATTCCCGGCCCGCCAGAGCAAGCAGGATAAGGCCACCAGCGACTTGAAAGTCCGCGTCGGTGATTCCCAGGGCGTCAAAAATTATTTCCCCCAGAAACATAAATCCGACAGCGACGCAAAGCGCCGTGACGATTCCAAGAAAGGCCTGTCGTTTCCGCTGCTCAGGCGCCGCGTTGGCGGCGAGTCCTGTAAAGATCGCGACAAGTCCGATTGGATCGATCGCGACAAAGATCGGAATAAAGGCGAGGAAAAATTTCTGGGCCATCGTGGCGCACGTTTCTTAGCTTGCGCATTCGTCAAACGCAAACGCCCCGGGGTGAGCAACCGTCAATTTGCCTTTGCGGCTGCGTGCGCATACAGGTGTGGCCAATTTCGACCACCATGAAATCTTCGGTTTTTTTTCTGTCATTTGTTTTCGCTGCGGCGAGCCCTAGTTTTTCAGCTGCTGAACTGAAAACTGTCGATGACTTTCGATCTGCGGCCGCGAAGGCCAATGCTGTCTTGACGATCCCCAATTGGGAGCAATCGCCGAAAGCGGTCGAGGCAATGATGAACGGTGCCATCGCAAAGGCGAACAAGGGCCTGGACCAAATCGGATCGCAGGATCTGAAGGCGGTCACATTCAAAAACACTGTCGTCGCGCTTGATGATCTCACTTACCAGGCAGGGCTCGCGGCAAACAAGGCGGTAATCATTAAAGAGACAAACACGAACCCAGAAATGCGCGCTGCTGGCGAGAACACCATCAAGATATTTCAAGATTGGGCTGTGAGCATTGATTATCGCGAGGACGTTTACAAGGCAATCAAGGCCTTCGCTGATACGCACCCGAAGCTTTCGGGTGAAGACGAAAAACTTCTGAACGAAACGTTGCGCGATTATCGCCGCGCCGGCCTGGATCTTCCTCCCGATCAGCGCAAAGAGGTTGAGCAGTTGCGAAAGGAGCTGTCCAAACTCGGGACTGACTTCGACACGAACATCGTTAAGGCCAACGCGCCGGTGATTTTCACCAAGGCCGATTTGGACGGACTGCCGGAAAGCTTTTTCGCTTCGCCCGGTGTCCGGACGGGAGACGATGCCTACACAGTATTGGCAAACGTCACGTGGCAATTCAATACCGTCGAAGAAAACGCGAAGAACGAAGCAACCCGCAAACAGCTTTATGTCATTCGCGACACGCTCGCCAAAGAGGCAAACGTTCCTGTCCTCAACCAGATGCTTGCGCTTCGGAACAAGATCGCGCTGCGGCTCGGTTACAAATCGTGGGACGACTATCAGACTGAGGTCAAAATGGCGAAGACTGGTGCGAACGCCGGGAAATACATCAGCGATCTGGTCGCTGGAATACAGCCCAAGTTTGAAAGTGAAGTTGCAGAATTACAAAAGTTGAAGGCCTCGGATACCAACGATCCCAATGCCAAGATCGAGGTGTGCGATTGGCGCTATTACGCCAATCAGCGGGACAAACAAAAATATGCCGTCGACAAGGAAGCGTTGCGGGCGTTTTTCCCATTCCAAAAGGTGCTCGACGGCATGTTCAACATTTATCAAAGCATCTTTGGTCTGAAGTTTGAGAAAATCGCCGCGTCTTACAAATGGATCGACGATCTCCAGCTCTTTATGGTGACCGATTCCGCCACGGGCGAACCGCTCGGGATGTTTTATCTCGACATGTTTCCGCGCGAAGGAAAATTCAATCACTTCGCCCAGTTCGAAATTATTGGCGGCAAATTGTTGCCGGATGGCAAATACCAGCGCCCAACGGTCGCCTTGCTTTGCAACTTTTCGCCTCCGACGGCCGACAAGCCGTCTTTGATGACACACCAGGAGGTGGAAACGTTGTTCCACGAATTCGGGCACGCTCTGCATTCGATTGTCACTCGCGCGAAGTACGGCCGTTTCGCTGGAACACATGTGCCGGGAGATTTCGTCGAAGCGCCGTCGCAAATGCTACAGAACTGGGTCTGGGACAAGAAAGTGCTCGACACATTCGCAGCGGATTATCGCGATCCATCTAAGAAAATTCCGGCAGAAATAATCAAAAAAATGAATGATGCGAAGCTGGCGAATGCGGGCGTTTTTTATCGGCGCCAGTTCGCTTTCGCATCGCTTGACCTCGAATTGCACAATCAGCACGCCGAGGATACGCCCTATGATTCGGTGGCAGTTTCAAATCCGATCCTGGAAAAAGTCTTTCTCCCAATTGATCCGAGCACGACCTTCGTTTCATATTTCGGCCACCTGAATGGTTATGATGCCGGTTACTACGGCTATGCATGGGCTGACGCTATCGCGGCAGACATGGCGACAGTTTTCGAAAAAGCGAAGGAGGGCTACCTCGACAAACAAGCCGGCATGAAATTACGCCACGAAATCTACGAGCCGGGCGATTCGCGCGACGCTAACGTTTCGATCGAGAAATTCCTCGGCCGAAAACAATCCACCCAACCGTTCTTGAAAAAAATCGGCATTGGTGCGCAACAGAAAAGGGAAGCGCCTGCCGGGCCAACCCACCAAGATCGGTAACAGTATTCAGTCATACCCAACGAAGTGAGGATCTCACTACACGCGCAGCGGCTAAATTTGCGACGTTCACAGAGCGCCGCTACAGAAAAAGCATGAGGATTTCGCGTTGGTTTGTAGCAGTGCTTCTTACGGCTGCTACCTCGCTTTTTGCCGCCGATGAATTGGCGCAGCGCTTGGAGCCGGCGCTGGAGGCGATCACCCCGGACGGGATGCTCGCGCACATTAAGGTTCTTGCTTCCGATGAATTCGAAGGGCGGGCCCCGGGAACCAAAGGCGAAGAACTTTCGATTAAATACATCAGTGATCAGTTCAAACAGATTGGGTTAAAGCCCGGCAATCCGGACGAGACGTATACGCAAGAAGTTCCGTTGGCCGGAATCATAAGCCAGCCCAGGATGTCGTTCATTGTTGGCGATAAGACCATTGGTCTGAAGTACCCCGAGGACTTCATTGCGTCCTCAGCCCGTCTACAACCCGAGATCAAGATCGACAATTCGGACGTGGTCTTTGTGGGATACGGTGTCGTCGCTCCAGAATGCGGCTGGGACGATTACAAAGGTGTCGATGTGCGCGGCAAGACGTTACTGATGTTGATTGGGGATCCGCCAATTACCGATCCGAAAGATCCATCAAAGCTCGATGAGAAAATGTTTAAGGGAAAAGCGATGACCTACTACGGCCGCTGGACTTACAAATACGAGATCGCCGCCCAAAAGGGCGCCGCGGCTGCCGTGATCATTCATGAGACCGGGCCGGCTGGCTATCCATACTCGGTCGTGAGAACAAGCTGGGCCAAGGAAAACTACGAAATCGATTCGCCTAACAAAAATATGGACGCGGTGGGCGCACGCTCATGGATCCCTCTCGAGGTCGCAAAGAAATTACTGAACGACTGTGGCCAGGACTACGAGGCGCTGAAGAAATCGGCGATCACAAAAGAGTTCCGGCCGGTCATGCTCAATGCAAAAGCCGATATCGACATCAAACAACAGCTGCGCTCTTTCAAATCGCATAACGTGATCGGCAAACTCGAAGGAAGCGATTCAAAGTTGCGGGATGAATATGTTATTTATACCGCGCACTGGGACCATCTCGGACGTCACCCCGAATTACAAGGTGACCAGATTTTTAATGGCGCGATCGACAACGCGTCCGGTGTCGCCTCTGTGATTGAACTCGCGGCCGCATTCACCAAATTGAATCCGCCGCCGAAACGGTCGGTGTTGTTCATGGCAACGACCGCTGAAGAAGCAGGATTGCTCGGCGCCAAGTTTTACGCGTTGCATCCGCTTTATCCGCTGGATAAAACGCTGGCTGATATCAATATCGACACCGTGAATCCGTGGGGGAAAACCCACGACATCGAAGACCTTAGTAACAACAATTCGACGCTCGACGACTTCTTAGGTGCAGCCGCGACACGCAACGCTCGAGAGATGAAACCTAATAGTCAGCCCGAGAAAGGCAGCTTTTACCGCGCCGATCATTTCGAATTTTCCAAACGCGGCGTGCCTTCGCTCTACACGGGTGGCGGCACGGATTTCATCGGGAAACCTGCAAATTTCGGCCAGCAAAAGAAAGATGATTACACCGCGCATCATTATCATCAGGTCTCGGACGAGGTTGACCCAAACTGGGATCTTTCCGGTGCGGTGCAGGATATCGATCTCTTATTCGAGGTCGGCTATCAAGTAGCAAACGGCAATAAATTTCCCGAGTGGAAACCTGGAAGCGAGTTTAAGGCGAAGCGAGACGCGATGTTAAAGAAGTAATGTTACGACCACTGTGAGAACTGGGTTGCATTGGAGCACATCTGATGGTTGAGTCGGGACTCGCGAATTCTGAAAACCTGAATGGGCTCACTTAAGAAAAGACGCAAAGCGAAAATTGCCAAGCACAAGCGCCGCAAACGCATGAAGGCGAATCGGCACAAGAAACGTCTGCGCTACAAAGCGTAGCGTTGGCTCATGCCTTAAAAGGGCATCCCGAACGAAGTGAGGGACCTCCGCCTGCGAAGGTGACAGTCACACTTGGCACACATCGTGATCAAACACTCTGTGAGAGGTTTCTCGCTCCAGTCGAGATGATAATGCCGGGCTGTTTGCCGAACACAGCGTAAAAAGATAACATTAAGGATGACCGAGCGAAGGAAACGAAGCGTTTCACTGCGCCGGTGTTTTTTCCTCACGCTGGCCTTTCTCGTTACCGCGAGCGTAGTGGTTGGTCGAACGCCGAAATCTTCACCGACACCAACAAAGAAGACCGGTCACCAGGACGATTCGCTCTATTCCAAACCAGCTGCCGATCTGGCACTACGTTCGGATGGCGCGCATAAGGCAGATGCGCTAACGCATTTCGTCGAGGGAATGTCTCTCGAAGAAAATGGCGAGATGGATCGCGCGCTGGAGGCATATCGCAAAGTGTTGAATGTAGATCCTGGCCAAGCGCAACTTGCGTCGCGCGTGGCCGCTTTGCTGATAGAGCAGGACGATTTTCCACAGGCGATTGACGTGTTGAAAGACGCAATCAAGGCAAATCCGAAGGATGACGCCCCGTATCAACAGCTCTCTTTCATTTATGCGAAGTACCTCAAGAAAACCGATCAGGCTATCGACTATGCGAACCGGGCCATCACTCTGAATCCTGGGGACATCGAAGGTTACCAGCGTCTTGTCGAAATCGAAGTTGCCGGCGGACAAGAGAAGAAGGCGCTCGAAGTTCTGGATCGGGCCGCAAAGATCCGCAGCAACGACGCCAACTTTTGGATGCGGCTCGGCAAACTTTACGTGGCGATCCTTTTCAAGTCCGATTCACAGCCCAAACCCGACGAACTCAAAAGGACCAACGAAATTTTCAAGAAGGCAGCCGAACACGCGGGCGATGACCCTGCGGTCCTGAAGGATGTCGCTGACTACTATGCAGCCTCCCAGCAATTGAAAGAGGCGATTCCGCTTTATTTGCACGTTCTTGAACTGCAACCGGACGACGCAAACGCCCGAGAGAAACTAGCGACTGGTTTCATCCTGACGAATCAACGGGGCAAAGCAGTTGAGATGCTCGAGCAAATCATCAAAGAGCACCCTGAAAAGTATCAGCCCTATGATTTACTGGCACAGGTGCTGGATGATGAAGCGCGATCGCTCCAGCGCGCCAGGAAAGTCGACGAAGCAAAGGCGATTTTTGCGAAAGTAGCAGCGAATTACGAGCAAAGCCTCCTGATTAATCCAAATCACGTGGGCACATATTTGCGTCTGGCAGAACTGATGCTTGGACCTTTAAAAGATGCCGATCGGGCTGTCGGATTGCTGACTGAAGCCCGGCGCCGATTCCTGGGCGCTCCAGAGATCGTTTACTATCTGGCCATTGCCCAGAGCGAGGCGAAACAGACTCAGCAGGCGGTAGCGACTTTTGAGGAAGCATTGCACGAAGCGCAACTCGATCAGGACAACGACATCGTAAACGCCAGGTTCTATTTCAACTATGGCGCGACGGCAGAGCAGGCGGGTCTGTACGAAAAGGCTGCTGATCTCCTTCGCAAATCAATCGCGCTCGATCCAGCGAACTCGGCCGAAGCCTGCAATTATCTCGGCTACATGTGGGCCGATCACAACATGAACCTGGACGAAGCCGAAACGATGATTAAACGCGCCCTCGAGATGGAACCAAATAATGCTTCCTACCTTGACAGCTTCGGTTGGGTAGAATTCCGAAAAGGCAAATTTGATCTCGCTTTGAGCAACCTGCTCAACGCTGCAAAAACCGTCGACCACGATGATCCGGTTATCTTTGAGCACATTGGGGACGCCTATTTCAAATTGAATCGCGTCTCTGAAGCGCTGGAATCCTGGCAAAAAGCACTGGCACTCGATCCAAAAAATAAGAATCTGGCGAACAAGATCGAAAGAAACAAGGCGCCGGTTGGAAACGGTCCACCAACGAAAACAAATCCAACCGAGTAACCCGCAGCGTTCTCCGCAATGAATATGAGCGACTATCCCACACCGTGGCAGCGCAAGACGATGTGGGCGGCGCTCACGGGCTTCTGTGTGGTTCTTCTGATCGTGATTATCGGCGCGGTAATTTGGGTCAGCGCCAATATCATTAGTTTCCTCCAACCGATCCTAATCCCGGTGGCCATCGCGGTGATTTTGACTTATCTACTGGACCCGTTGGTGACAAAAATGTCTCGCGGGACGCTCAGTCGCACAAAGGCGGTAGCTCTTCTTTTCGCCATCGCCTTTTTTGCTCTGGGTGGATTGGCAGCGTGGCTCGTACCGACCATCTCCATACAAAGCGCGAATTTCGCGAGGCAAGTACCCGCTTATACCGAGCGGGCCCGCGACTACATAGTGGACGTGATCTATCGATTCGATCAAACCTTCGGATTCCTCGGCGGTGGCCGCGCGAAGTCCGCCTCGACAAGTTTTACCAACTGGCTCATCGGACCGACGTCCTCTGCTACTCCTCACTCGCAACCGAGTGTTTCTCCCACTCCAAAATTATCTGACACTACGCCTGTACCTGAAACCATCGCGCCGAGCCCGCCAAAGCTGACCACCGCCGAACGCCAGCGCATTCAGGCGTACGTGGAAAAACAGATGCCTAATTTGCAGCAAGCGCTCCCGACGTTGATGGAAAAATTCTGGGATATTCTCAAGAAAAGCATCGGCGGCTTTCTTGGCATCACAGGCTTCTTGCTCAGTCTTATCCTGGTGCCGATCTATCTATTCTTTCTACTAAACGAGAAGCCGCGAATCCAAGCGCATTGGAGGGAATATTTGCCTTTGCGCGCGTCGCCTTTCCGGGACGAAGTCGCCGAGCTCTTGTCGGAAATCAATAGTTACGTCACCGCCTATTTTCGAGGACAACTGCTGGTATGCCTGGTTGACGGTATTTTAATTGGAAGTGCGCTGGCGATTGTCGGTCTTAATTTTGCGCCCATTATTGGTGCGCTCGTCGTTGTGCTAACAATGGTTCCATACATTGGGATCATCATTTGCTGGATACCAGCCGTTCTCATTGCAGCTTTTCAATGGGGCGACTGGACACATCCCCTCATTGTGACAGCCATCTTCATTTTAATACAAAACCTGGAGGGTATATTCTACGCCCCGCGAATCGTCGGGAATTACGTTGGTTTGCATCCGATGACAGTAATTGTGTCGATCTTTGTCTGGGGTTTGATCATTGGCGGGGTAATCGGTCCCCTGCTTGCCGTACCGCTTACGGCCACCGTGAAAGTATTGCTGGCGCGATATGTTTGGGGCCGGCGTTTGAGGGAAAAAATCGAGGACTCGGTTAAGTCAATTCCTGTAGTTGAAGAGCCAGAGGTAGTCACTCGGCCTTAGCTTCGGTAGTCAGCACAGATGTGAGGGGAAGGAACAAGCAGATTGTTGCGCCTCGAAAGACAACATGAAAATCGCGGAGCGAACCGAAGAGGCAGGATATAGAAAAATTCGCCAGTCACTCTTTGGCCTGGAGTCTTTCTTTCAACGACAGCTCTGGCCGGCTCGTCTCGGTCTTGTAGCCGCTGGATTGGCAATTGCTATTCTGTTGGGCGCGCTTTTTTTCAAGTCCGGTTTACAACTGTATGAGAACTGGCACCGAACCCAGTTGTTACATCGAGCCACTTCGATGCTACAGCAGGGACGATTCAGTGAAGCAACCCAGACCGCACGAGAACTCCTTGCGCAACATCCCGATTCTCTGCCGACCCTGTACATATTGGCGGAAGCAGCGGAGAAACAGAATCTCGAAGAGACGATTTCATGGCGCGAACAAATTGCGCGATTGAGCCCAAAAGATCCGGACAGTCAGCTTAATCTCGTTTCCGCGGCATTGCGTTTTGGAAAACTTGATCTGGCGCGAAAAGCGCTCGATCAGGTTTCTTCAAAGGACCGTGACAGGGCTGCCTTTCATGTTGTTGCCGGCTGGTTGGCTTCTGCGGAAGGAAACTTTGCCGAACAAGAGGAACAATTCGCCGCGGCCGTACAAAAAGAACCAACGAATGAACTCTACCAGTTCAATCTCGCGGCGCTGCAAATTCACTCCGCTAATGCGCAAAAGACTGCAAAAGCCCGCGAAGATCTCGAACGGCTCAGCAAGGTCGCTCCGTATCGGACCGGCGCGCTGCGCGCGTTGCTTAATGATGCTGTAGCACGCAATGACCTCTCCGCGGCGGATAACTTCGCGCAACAGCTCCAGATGTCGCAGGAGGTCACCTTCGGCGATTATCTTCTCTGCCTGAATTTTTATCGGAAGCTCAACGACAAAAAATTCCACATGTTGCTGGAACGAGTAAAACCGTTTGCCGCAAAGAATCCATCCGATCTTGCATCGCTAATGGAATGGATGAACCAAAATGGACTCGCTGGAGAGGCCGTTAAGTGGATCGAGAAGCTTCCTGCAGAGAAACTGACTATTCCGCCCGCTTCTGTTGTGGTAGCTGACGCGTACGCGAACGCAAAAAATTGGACGCGTTTGAAACGATGGACCCGCAAGGGCATGTGGGGCGAATCCGATTACCTGCGGCTTGCATATCAGGCAATTGCCGTGCGCGAATCATCCCGCGACGCCGGGACTCCGGATGAATTTGGTAAGCTCTGGCGCGCCGCAGAACAATCGACAAACGACCAGCCCGAGCGCGAACTTGTCCTCGCGCGTCTGGCTTCGAAATGGACTCTGGAGAAACAGTCCGAACAACTGTGGCTACGCGTCGCGGAAGATCCGCCCCTGCGGCGTGAAGCACTGGACGCGCTTCGCCGACTCTATCGCGCAGAGAATAACACCGGGAAACTTTACGACATTCTTCAGCGGCTTCACGAAACTTCTCCCAGTGAGGCGCCGATCACTGCGGATCTCGCGCGGCTCGGTCTCAATCTCGACCGGAACATCGAACGCTCGCATGATCTCGCCAAAGAAGCGCATGACCGAGCGCCGAGCGAACTTAATTGCGCCGTGACTTATGCGTTTTCGCTCTATCGCTTTGGCCGAAACGCGGACGCCCTTGCGATTATTCAAAGCTTGCCAGCCGACCAATTGCGAGATCCGCACGCAGCCGTTTACGCGGCGCTATTGCTGGCCGACGCAAGTCAAATCGACGCAGCAAGGAATTACGTCGCTGCTGCGGACGACGACACTTATCCGGAAGAAAAAAAAGCTCTCGACGAAGCGAAAACGAAAATCGCCAACTCATCCGCAACGCCGTCGCCAGCAGTTTCACCGCTTCCCGCCCAACAGAGCCCGACACCAGCGTCGACACCATTACTGTAGCCGCTTTGCTGTGCTAAGCGCGAAACTGGCGTAGTTACAATGCGCGCGCCGCGCGTCTCACAGAGACACGGCTACAGTATTGTCCTTCGCTGCGCTCTCTCTTCTTTTGCGATCGCCCTCGTCCAATGCGCGATATCCTTCGCATTCATGTGGACACGTCCCTTCAACCTCGCATCGCGAAATCCCCGCTCTTGAATGTCCAGGAGATATTGCTTTCGCGAGAGCAGTGTGCCGTTACAAATCCGGGTAGTTTCCCCCGTGCCACGCTCGCTTCGCAACCGCGCAATCAGATCGTCCATAATTGCGTTGGGAATTTTGTCGCGTTCGTCCGGATAAATGTAACCAAACAACACCAAATGACTGAGGAGCACACGCCAGTCCGGACCAAAGCGGCGAACCAGATGAGGCCAATCGAGTTTCTCCGCGCAACTCTGAAGAATGTGAGCAATGTCGGCGCCATCGAACCGTTCGCGCTCCATAATGTACGCTTTCATCCAAATCATTTCCTCGGGCGCACAAAGCTTCACTTGCATGCCGAGGAACTCGCTGTTGTGCGCTCGCTCGAACCATGAATCGTCGACTTCGCACAATCCATTGCCGGCGCGAAAAATCAGATCGATACAATCCCGGCCGCGTTCGGCTTTGGCGAGCCAATGTGGAAATGTTCTTTCCGTCTTGTACCCCGCACGCTTGAACGCCTGGAGAGCCAGATCGACATGTTGCGGTCGCAGATACAAATCGAAGTCTTTGGTCTGGCGCGATACGCCGGCGTAAACCTCCACAACGTAAGCGCCACCAATCAAAAAAGGAATGCCTGCATCGTGCAAGGCAACCACCGATCTGCGATGAAGAGGATTGCTTTTGCCTTTGTCTTTCCGGGCTGCTGCGCTCTTTGCAGTCATCACTCTCATAACGCAATCAAAGCCGATCTTGAGTGCATAGGCATAACATAGCGACTGACTTGCTAAAAACGTCCGCTGGCGCAAGCGATTACGTTTCTCAAGAAGAATGACTAAGCGCGCGTTACGAATTGCCGCGACGGCGGACTTACATTACGGCAAACACTCACGTGGCATGTTACATGAAGCGTTTGCCGAGATCTCGAGCAACGCTGATATCCTGCTGCTTTGTGGCGACCTCACGGATTACGGCCTTCCCGATGAAGCCGAGGCACTCGTCGCCGATATTCGCGCTGCTGTGAAAATCCCGATGCTCGCGGTCTTAGGTAATCACGATTTCGAATCAGGACAGGCGGAATTGGTTTGTAAAGTTCTCGATGACGCGGGCGTCAACATGCTTGACGGCGAAGCCATCGACGTCGCAGGAGTCGGCTTCGCTGGCGTCCCGGGTTTCGGCGGTGGTTTCGGCCGGCGAATGTTAAACGCATGGGGCGAGCCGCTCATTAAGCAATTTGTGCAGGAATCGATCAGGCACGCTGTCCGGTTGGAACAAGCGCTGGCGAAACTACAGACAGAACGGCGAATCGTAGTACTCCATTACTCCCCTATCCGCGCCACGTTGAAAGGGGAAGATCCCGAAATTTTTGCCTTCCTTGGCTCCAGCCGGTTGGAAGAACCGATCAATCGGTTTCGAGTCGACGCGGTGTTTCACGGCCACGCCCACAACGGCATCCTCGATGGAGAGACTTCCACTGGAATTCCCGTTTACAACGTCTCCGCGCCAGCGCTTCGCAAAACCGGAAAACCTTACCGAATAGTCGAACTGTAGGCCGTCAGTATCAGGCGCCGATCGATCCGAGCGGTTTCTCCGCCATGACGCGCCATGCTTCAACATCGGCGCGGCGGTGTGTGGGCGAAATGCATTGAACCGCCTTCAATGAGTCAAACGTCACTTCAAGAAACGGCACTTCAATCGAATGCGTCAGCAGGCGTCGATCATGAATCGATATTCTTTTGTAGAGAAGGCTCAAGTGTGGATTGAGTTTGTAATCAGACGAATCTCGCGCCGCATTACGAATGCAATGATTAAGCTGCTGCAATTGCCTGCTCATAGCGAAATGTACAAAAAGTGTTTTGATAAATTCAGGGGAACCACCGACCTCGAGCGCCTGGAGCACGATTTGTTTGCACTCTCGCGCAGCTTTCGAAAGCACTTCGTGAACTGCATCCGTACGATTCGCTCCGACGTGGACTGTCACATGCGGCTCGAATCTCGGCGCCTTATATCGTTGCGCGAGATCGTTAATGAGACTCTGGAAATAACTGCGTGCCGACTCAGCCGGAATGAGCCAGTAAGCGGTGACGATTTGCCCGGACACAAAATAATCCGTACTTAACTCCACTTTTGCAGTTCGATAATATTTCCCTCAGGATCTCTTGCATAAACGACCCGAAGCAAACCAACACCGTCAACTTGTGTTGTCACAACATCACCGACCGTACTACCCCCAGCTGTGATCACTGCCTGCAACGCTTGATCCACGTCATCCACCCCAAACGCAATGTGCGCAAATCCGGACCGATTTATTCCCGGCAGGTCTGCATCGATCAACTGATCGTAGCCGAAAATTTCAAGTGTAGGGGCGTTATCGCCATAGCCAGGCAGACGCAAATGAACGCCGCGAAGATGCGCGTTCCGAAGCGATGTTAGGCCGTCCAGCCACGCGCCAGCCATATCGCGCTCGGGACCTTTGGGCTCGCATCCAAATACTTTGGAATAGAATTGAGCCAGCTTTTTCCAATCTCTGGCAATCAGGTTTGTGTGAACATATTTGGCGCGGATTGGCATTGCTTCCTCTCTTGATAAAGTTTCAGATAGTAACGCGTAATCTTCTTTTATGCCGACGAACGTTTTGGGAACCGAATTGAAATGTTGTTGTCGCGATCCGATGACTGGATTCTATCGCGATGGATTTTGCCGCACCGGACCTGAAGATATCGGGCTTCATACGGTCTGCGTGAAAGTGACGCGAGAATTTCTCGATTTTTCTGTGCTCGATGGAAATGACCTTGTCACTCCGCATCCGGAATGGGGTTTTCCCGGACTGAAGCCGGGCGACAAATGGTGTGTCTGCGTGACGCGCTGGAAAAGCGCGCTGGACCACAACCGCGCAGCTCCAGTTGATCTTGAAGCAACGCACGCCTCTGCATTGGAATTCGTCACATTAGAGGAACTGCAGGCGTACGCGCTTTCCGAGTAGAGCGTGCGGTTGAACTCGATCAGGTTTGCCACCACGCTAATCCCGAATTGAACCTTCCGTTTAGTCTTTTCCTGGCGCTGCGGTACTTGAAACCAAAGCGCACGTTTCTTTCGATCATCACGCTGATCTCCATTCTCGGTGTGATGCTCGGCGTAACGGTGCTGATTCTCGTCATTTCTGTCATGACCGGGTTCGATCGCGAGCTGCGTCAGAAAGTGATCGATTTCGATGCCCACATTCTCGTGACCTCGGAAGACGCCTTGCGCGATTGGCGAACGCTCAAAACAAAAATCGACAACGCACCGGGTGTCGTTGCGACGGCTCCCTACATCCAGGGACCGGTGATTGTCGAATTTCAAAACCGGCGAGTTGCACCGATGATTCGCGGAGTCGACCCCGCCGAAGAAGAAAAGGTCATCCCACTGCGGAAATTCATTAAATACGGCAAGCTCGACCTGGAAGGTGAATCGACCGTGCTCGGAATTGAGCTCGCCCGCAAACTGCAGGTCAGCGTCGGTGATAAGATTACCATCTATTCGCCGGGCAATCTTGGACAGATCCTCGATGGCATCAAAAAACTGGAAAATGCCAAGGGCGACGAGGAGAAAAAAGCGATCGATCAATTGCGCGACGTAATCCTCCCGAAAGAACTAACGGTTACTGGGATTTTTGAAACCGGGCATTACCTGCACGATTCGGAGTTTCTGCTCGTGCCGGTGTATGTGGGACAGGAGTTATACGGATTGGGAGACGCGTTGCACGGCATTACCGTCAGGACCGACAACCCCTACGGCGCTGAACGCGTGAAGCAGGCAATCGAACAATTTCTTGAGCCACCGCAATACGCGCAGACGTGGATCGACATGAACAGCCAGTTTTTCGAAGCTGTGCGACTCGAACGCACGGTGATGTTCTTCCTGTTGTTCTTCATAGTGGTCGTTGCCGCCTTTGGAATCATGAGCACGCTCATTACAGTAACTGTGCAAAAGCGGCGGGAGATCGGCATCGTGAAAGCGCTCGGGGCAAACATTGCCCAAATTATCTGGGTCTTTCTCGGCCAGGGAACGATCGTGGGGCTCTTTGGAACGCTGACAGGATTAGGACTTGGGATGACGTTAATCCGCTACCGCAACGAGTTCAGTCACTGGCTGGCCTCGACATTTCATATCGAGGTCTTCCCGCGGGAAGTCTATCAATTTTCGTCGATCCCGGCAGAAGTCATCCCCCGAGACGTCGCTATCATTTGTATTGCTGCGTTTTTCATTTGCTCGATTGCCGCGCTCATTCCCGCGTACTTCGCTGCCCGTCTCGATCCGGTAAAAGCACTGCGCTACGAGTAATCTGTAGCCAACGACTCGGCGAACCGTCTCATTCTCAAGCGCCCCTGGGGCGTGGCGATAAGGTAGCGAGAAAATTATCTAGGGCCCGAAACGCGTAATCGTATCCTTCCGGCCATTCACTTTGACGTGGACCAGCAACGTTAAGAGTGTCGATCTTGTTCTCGCGGACAAAATCGGCGATCAGGTGCCCGGCCTTTTTAATCGAGAAACTGGAGGCGTCAATCAATTCGTGTGGTCGTCGTTGCTCGACGCAGAATTTAACCGTTTGCTCGGTTCCTCCGCTTAGTTTGCTCGAGTAAATGACGACGGTTCCATCGGAATCTTTGACATTCTGCAAAGTTCGCTCGGTTGATCCGCCGTTTTCCAGCTCCTTAAGTGGATAACGATCCGGAATCCTGCCGATTTCGTCCAGACGTCCCGCCGGACACCAACCGCCGGATTCGATCCGATGTTTCAGCGCAATATCCAGCGCCGCGCGATCAACGCCCGTTTGTCCGCCTGAAATTATTTTCACCCGCCTTGGACGCGCTCAGTCACCGGTCGGAACAATATCCGCGCGCTCAACCATCAAGATCACGGTACGCTCGGGCGCGCGCGTGCGATGGCGCACACCTTTAGGCACAACGAAACCCTGTCTGGGCGCAAGATCGACAACCCGATCTTCGAGATCGATGAGGAAATGCCCGTCGAGAATGAAAAAGAATTCATCGATCTCTTTGTGTTCGTGCCAATGGTATTCGCCCTGGATCACCGCTAGCCTGACCACCGACTCGTTCACTTTGCAAAGCGTCTGGTTGAACCATTTGTCGGTGCAGGCTTCGGCTAATTTCTGTACATCGATGAGCTCAAGCGGGCCGTGCAAAATGTTCAGGTAAGTCTTGTACGGAAAATCTTGCGGCGATTTATTGGCTTCCATTGGTTATAATTTGGTTACGGAGCAGCTCAGGGGCAAAGAATCTCCTTCACACTTTACTTCGGCACTCGCTTCTCTGTCATTCGGAGCAAAAGTCGAGGAACCTCTGGATTAATTTTGGATATCAGAGTGCATCGAGAGATGTCTCGACTCCGCTCGACATGAAATTATCACTCTTCGCCGTCGAAATAATCAGTCTCTTTTCCCTTCAAAACCACTCGATCCTTGGCAGACGACTTGTTTACCTTCCACTTGCCACTGTCGGGATAGTAACTCGACTCGCCAATTGGATTGTCCGCAATCACATAATAAATGAAGTCTTCTTGGCCAGAGTTAATCAGTTGATGCGGTTCGTCGGGGCCGAAAATGAATGCGTCTCCGGGCACGACTTCGGTTATACCATCCTTGTGACGAACGTTTCCCTTTCCAGAGACGACCAAATAGAGCTCCCACTGCGCCGAATGTGCGTGATAGGGAAAAGCTGGTTTTCCTGGGGGCACTCGATTCCACTCCAGATCAAATGGATGACGTTTCGACAAATCGAGCGAGCTCGGTTCGCGTCCGAGTGCTTCCGAAATTCCCTTGAACGACACGGCGTATTTTCCGCCCGGCGATTGCCAGTTCGCTTCTTTGATCTCGTTTAGATTTACTTTGCGCATAACTAAGTCGCTGTAGTGGCGGGCGTGTCGCTACCGAAGAGGTTCATTCTTCGCCATCGAAATAGTCAGTCTCTGTCCCTTTCACGACGACTTCGTCCCGCCCGTCTCTCGTCACCGCCCATTTGACGCTGTCGGGGTAATAGCAGGAATCACCGGTCGTGCCGCCGCTGCGCGGATTATCGGCGATCACGTAATAAACAAAGTCCTCATCGCCCGCATTCCAAAGCTGATGCGCCTCGCCTGGCTGAAAGAAAAATGCGTCGCCCGGTCCAACCTCAGTTATCCCATCCTTATCGCGCACGTTGCCACGCCCAAAAACAACGAGATAAAGCTCCGACTCAGCCGCATGCGCGTGATAAGGACAAAGAAATTTCCCTTTGGGAATTCGCACCAGGGTCAGATCAAACGGGTGCCGCTTCGACAGATCGAGCGACTCCGGTTCGCGCCCAAGCGCGACGGAAACATGTTTCATAAATCGCCCAAACTTTCCCTTCGGCGATTTGCGTTCCCGCTCTGGAATGTCTTTGAGATTCGCTTTACGCATACGAAGAAATTTTCAAGTTACGCAGACGGGAGTCGCCTTCTAGTCGCGATGGAAACAACAGCTATCCCAGCCCAAATCACGTTCACAAAAGACGAAGGGAATGCCCGATAAAAGATCGTGTTAGCAACCAGGAAAAGGCTGCCGATGATGTTGAGGAGTTGATAAGCAGTTGAGTCTGCTTCCAATTTCTTGGAGGAAATCATTGCGTAAGCCACTAACAGGAGGATTGCTCCCACCCATCCAATCGCATCGAACCATATTTGGTTGTTCATGCTCAATAATTGTCTTTCGTCTGAATCTTAAGTATTCCACTTCTTCGGCAGTTTTTGTTTCAGTTTCTCGACCGGCTCAAAGAGATCGCCGAGTTTTTCAACGCGGACGAGAGCTTGGTCGGACCGGAATTTCAACAGCCCGGTGTTTTTCTTTTTCAGGCATTTTTCGACTTCGTTCCAGGTAACCGGAGTTGAAACGGTCGGTTCATCCCTGGCGCGGAGTGAATAAACACAGATGGTGGTCTTATGTTCATCATTCTGGCTCCAATCGACGAACACTTTGCCTTTGCGCACCGCCTTGGACATGTTCGAGGTGACCAAATCCGCATGTTCGCGCTCCAGATATTGCGCGAGGGAGCGCGACAAATCCTTGGTTTGATCGTAGGTGACCGACGTATTCAAGGGCACGTAGACCTGCAGACCTTTCGATCCGCTCGTTTTTGCGAACGATTTTAGTTTCATTTTGGCTAACAAATCGCGAAGCCACAGACCCACCTGGCAGCACTGGATGATGTCGGCGGGAGCACCGGGATCGAGATCGAAGACCATCATGGTTGGGCAGTCGAGATTGTCTTTGCGAGAGAGGGAGGTGTGCAGCTCGAGGTCGGCAAGATTCGCCGCCCACACAAGCGTCGGCAGATCGTTCGCGAGGCAATAATTCATTGTCCGCTGATTGCCTTCACTCCACACCTTCGCCGTCTGCACCCACTTGGGTCGATGCGATGGACAATTCTTTTCGTAGAAAAATTCGCCCTCCACGCCGTTGGGGTACCGTTTCATGGTCAGTGGACGATCCTTTAGATGCGGCAAAAGGACTGGCGCGATGCGGATGTAGTAATCGATCACCTGGCCTTTCGCGAAACCGGCTTTGGGATAAAGGACCTTGTCGAGATTAGATACTTGAATCTTGCGATCGTCGACGACTAGCTCGGCTTTCTGAGGCATCGGTGAAAGGAACGTTCAACGCTCAACGCCCAACGTCCAACGCTGAATTGAGCAAATGGTCATGCAAAGAACCGCTCGGGCGGGAGCAAAGGTTGTGGTTTGCAAATACGCGCCACGCAATGCTCCCAGCTTTCATGGCCGCTGAGGATCTCAATTTCCACCCGCAGGAAATAAATGGGCACCTTCATTTCAGCCTCAGGCAAACGTGGCATGCGCACCGAATCTTTTTCTGTTGTCACAATCATCTCCAAGTCGCGCCGAACGCAACGCTTGATGAAGCTGATTAGCTCCGCTTCGGAATAGTAGTGATGGTCGATGTAACGCATGGCCAGATCGACATGCGCGCCGAGTTTTCCCAATGCGGCTTCGAAGCTTTCCGGCGCGGCGATGGCGCTGATTGACCCGATGAACGCGTCACGTAAGCGTTCCAGCGGCGCTTTTTCCCCGGTGAAGATATTTTGGAGATAGAGCGGCCTATGCGCACATTCGATGATCTCGGCCGTTCGATTGTAACGCCGAATCCGTTTCACGAGGGCGTCATTTGGTTCCCCGGTGCTCTTTGTGATGAAGATGTAGCTGGCGCGTCTCAGATTTCGTGGCGCCTCGCGCAGAGTGCCTCGAGGAAGAAGGAATTCATTACCAAACGGGGCTTGCCGATCCACAAGGACGATATCCAGCCGATGTTTGAGATGAAGATACTGCAGCCCGTCGTCCAGAAGGAGCGTATCGACTTTCCATTTGTCGATGGCGAGCAGGCCACTTTTGACGCGATCTTTGTCCACGAGGACGATGACATTCTTCAGGTTGTCCGCCAGCATATACGGCTCATCACCAGCGGTACGCGAATCCAGCAACAGCGACGTACCGTCGGAGACAATCCGTGGAGGATCGGGATTTCCGTCGTAGAGCCGATTTAGCAAGCTTCGTTTGCGCGGCACGCTTTTGTAACCGCGGCTCAAAATCGCCACTCGGCGCCCGCCTGTTTGCAGCGCGCGAGCGATCTTTTCTACGATCGGTGTCTTGCCCGTGCCTCCAACAGTCAGGTTGCCCACGCTAATCACGAGAACGCCAAGCGCGTGTTCACGCAAAATTCGTTTGCGATAAAAATAAAGCCGGAGTTGCACGAGCCGATCGTAGGCGAATGAAAGCGCGTAGAGGATTCCCCGCAAAATAGAGGCTCGAACACCGTGGCGGCGTTCGAGCACAACGTCGATTCCAAACTGTTCCAGATTTTCAAGCCGCCGGCCCATGGTAAACGGTAATCAGTGATCAGTAATCTGTGATCGGATAACATGCGCGCCTTCGTTGTTGGCGCGCGTGACGATTGTCCCCGACAACGAAGATCGAGCGGCGTGCTTCATGGCTGCAGCAATCCGATCTGGGTGTTGCAACGTGATGGCGCATATTGTCGAGCCACTGCCGCTAAGGAAAGCGCCAAGCGCACCTGCTTTTTCGGCCTCCGCGATGACCCGTGGAAGAAATGAAATCAGTTTTCCGCGAAATGGTTGATGAACATGATCGGCAAAAGCGCCGCGCAGTTTTTCGTAATCTTTCGAAGCAAAAGCGGCAGTGATCGTGCAGGCGTTTGCACAATTCTCTACCGCTGCTAAACGCGAAATTTTGGAAGGTAAGATTCGTCTGGCTAGCGACGTTTTGATTTCGAAGTCAGGAATCAAGAGGACGAAATAAGGCCGAGCCGAAACCTCGAAGCGCTGAAAAACAGCAACGCCGCGCTGTCTCGAACCCAACACCACAGTAAAACCCCCGAAGCTCGCCGGCGCAGCATTATCAGGATGACCTTCCAAGTCCGCGCACAACTGGAAAATCGTAAGGCGGTCGAGCGGACCGCCACTGAGCTGATTGAGCGCATACAAAATACCCAGGCGAATGGTTGCGCTGCTGCCAAGGCCGCGCGAACGGGGAATTTTTTCTACGATCGAAAATCGGAAGGGAAACGCCCGGCGACGCGCCTGTTTGAAAAACCGGTCGGCCGCCTGTGAAACGATTGGCGGATGAGGCTGTTGGGGCAATCGACCGCTGGTAACTGTCACGCTGTTATAAATGCGCAGTGCGACACCAAGACAATCGAAACCGGGACCGAGATTCGAGGTGCTTGCCGGAACGCGAACGGTAACTTGCTGCATTCGGAGACGGAGTGTAGCGACGCCCCGCGTCAGCGGCAACCGATCCGTTAAGTCACGCCGATTCGGAAGTATGTCCGTGGACACGGCCGACGAAAATGAGTTCTGGCTGGATTGATGCAAGCTTGTTTCGCGACTTCCAAGCCGAGGGAACGGATGCGCATAGGCTCTGCACAGTGGAGGAGGGCTGGGTGGAACGCTTCGGGCACGATATCCTTATCTCGTTTAAGCGAGTCCTGATTCGCGAGCGACTTATCCAGGAATTAAAGGACTGGGCAAATGGTATATCTTTCAAATTTGATCGCATTTTCGCCCGATTCGTCCCCCGAAAAAGCGAGCAACGCGACCCGCCGCGTCTCATGTGTGGAAACGCGTCCGAAAATCTACAGACCATAGCCACTGAGCGACATTTGAAATTTGGAATCGATTTCGGAGCGGGCTTTTCGGTGGGCTTGTTTCCCGATCAAAGAGAAAATCGCAGCTTTGTTCGCCACATCGCGCCGATGCGCCTGTTAAACTGCTTCGCCTATACCTGCTCATTTTCTGTGAGCGCCGCCTACGTCGGAGCAACGACTCTCAATATCGACCTTTCCAAGAAATCTCTGGCACGCGGGCGCGAGAATTTTGCACTGAACAGCCTGCCCACCATGGACCATCGCTTCATCGCCGACGATGTGATGACGGTATTGCCGCGGTTAGCACGTAAGGGCGAGAAATTTGATGTCATCATCCTCGATCCGCCAACTTTTTCGCGTTCGCCCGGAGGGAAAACCTTTCATGTTGAGAACGACTTCGAAAAATTACTCGTTGACTCCCTCGAACTGACGGAACGAAACAGTCATCTTCTGGTATCGACCAATTGCTCCACATTGCGTGAGCACGCGCTGGAAGTCATGGCCCGCTATGGTCTCAAGGCGGCACGACGCGCCGGTACTTTTCATCGATCACCTCCGCTGCCTGATTTCCCACCGGGCACAGGCGCAAGTTCGATTTGGCTGACGTTGCGTTGACAGCTCGATGCGCGCAGGGCAGGATCAGAATCCGAATCATAAAAAGAAATGGACCGCTCATCTGCCGAAGTTGCCGCCGAATTCCCGGAACGCGGAGTGCATTGGGTGAAAGAACAGGTCGAGACTGCTCTCAGCGAAACCGAGGATTATGTTCGTGAAAAACCAGCGCAGTCGCTTCTGTGTGCATTTGTCGCCGGCTACATACTGAATCGATTGCCGCTGGTCCGAATCATGGGAGGTCTCGTTCGGCTGCTCGTTGCGGCATTAAGGCCAGCGATCTTAATTTACGGCGCCGCGAAACTATATCAGGCGGCTCAAGAAGAGAAATGAGTTGGTAGGCGCTCGCTGCGGGGGGCGCCTTTCTCAGGTCTCTTGCTCTGGCACCGCGCTGGTGATGATTTACCCGTCCAGTGTGAAGCCAATCTTGAGCGTCACCTGCCAATGACCGACTTTGCCATTCTCGACGTCTCCACGGGTCTCGGTGACCTCAAACCAGCGCATGTTGCGAACGGTCTTTTCAGCGCGTGTCAGCGCATTTTTTATCGCCTCTTCAAATCCGTTGGGCGAGGACCCAACCACCTCGATCTTCTTGTAAACATGATCAGACATGCGCCCATTATTTCCTGATGGCACTATCGAACACAACAAAAAGCCGAGCTTCAGGTGGGGTGGCGTTTTGCGTTTCTATCGGCGCACGATCAAATTTGCTTTACAAACGCATCGTGATTTCGGCAGCCTCGCCCTGTGGGAAAGTTGCTGACGATTTCAGTGCTGCTCCTGGCGGCTTCTTCCTGCCTTCACGCTCAGGATCAAGAGAAGAAGCTGGTCGACCGTCTGCTCAGACCGGACATGACTCTGCAAAATACCGAGCAGAAGAAGAAATTCGTCGCTGATGGCACATCAATTAACAAAAAGGCGACTGTCGGCACATTTTATGTGGAGAAAAAATCGAATTCTAAAACGTTTTCGGGAACACGTGAACTTTCGACGCGGCAATTCGATTCCCGGCCTTACCACGGCAGTCGCAGTGCATCCGAGAATTCATCGAAGCAAGCAATCGGAAATTCTCAACGTACTTATCCAACACAACCGGCCCGCGGTCCCCGGGATTTGCCTCAATCCGACAAGAAAGTCCCCAGCCGCGCATACGCCGAGAACCGACCGTTTCTGGACCAGGGTAAAAGTCAAAAGTCGCTCAACCGGCAAAACGCCCCGCTCACGATCGACCAAGTGCGCGAGTTGCTGAACAAAAACAAGTAGCGCGCAGATTGGCTGCGCTATTATTTGTTTATGCAGCCGGACGAACCTCTCGCGTTGTTAAGCAAAGGCGCAGCGCAGATTATTAACGCAGAGGAATTGCGTGAAAAACTCGCGCTCGGCCGGCCGCTGCGGGTGAAATTAGGCGTCGATCCAACCACCTCTGATATTCACCTCGGACACACCATCGTTTTGCGAAAACTGCGAGAATTTCAAGACCTCGGCCACCAGGCAATTCTCATCATCGGCGATTTCACGGGACTGATTGGTGATCCGAGCGGGCGGTCTGTTACGCGACCGCAATTGACGCATGATGAAGTACAGGCGAATGCGGCGACTTACCGCGAACAGGCTTTTAAGATTCTCGATCCGGCGCGAACAGAAATCGTTTGCAACGGCGATTGGTTTCGAGGCATGTCGTTTGAAGATGTAATTCGTCTCAATAGCCGAGTGACGTTGCAGCAAATGTTGCAGCGCGAAGATTTCAAGACACGGATCGACAACCAGCAATCGATTCGCGCTCACGAAATTCAATATCCAATCATGCAGGGCTGGGATTCGGTGATGGTAAAGAGCGATATCGAGCTCGGAGGAACAGACCAGCTTTTTAACATTTTGATCGGACGCGATTTTCAAAAAGAGGAAGGACTGCCGCAGCAGGTCGTTTTTCTACTCCCGATTCTGGAGGGGTTGGATGGCTGCAGGAAAATGAGTAAGAGCCTCGGTAACTTTGTCGCGATTAAGGAACCGGCCACTGAAATGTTTGGGAAATTGATGAGCATTTCGGACGATTTGATGGTGCACTACTATGAGTTGCTAGTTGGACGCACTCCGCCAACTGACATGCATCCGCTCGAAGCCAAGAAGCAACTCGCTTTCGAGATCGTTCAGACGTATCACTCGCCTGCTGCTGCTCACAAAACGCTCGATGAGTGGAACACTCGGTTTAGCAAACGCGATTTGGAACACGTCGAACTGCCGGCATTCTCAGCGATTCCGAGCGAGGGACTAGCGGCTGTCGCGCTCGTTTCAAATATTTATCGTGAAATATTCCATCTAGAAAAATCACACAGCGAAGTCTCAAGACTGATTAAACAGGGAAGCGTAGAAATCGACGGAGTGAAAATTCGCGACCCAAAGACGACAGTTAGCCTTAAGCCAGGTCAAACGCTGCGGCTGGATAGAAAACATGCGGTGCGAGTCCGCTGATTCCTCAAGAGACACGGAGCGGAGCGAACGTCGGTTTTGCGGCTCTTCAGAACGTTCGCGTCGTCAGGCGGTAGCCGTCTGGAACATGGGCAGAACGCGTGAATGTTCGAGATAACTTGCTGCAATGCCTTCGAAGTGCGCACGAATACTTCGCAACTCAGCGGTCACAAAACTATCCACGAAATGCAAGCGCCTATCCAGCCAGGCAAATAGCTTGTTCTTGATCTCGTAATGAACCGCCAACGTGACTTCAGTGCAGTTTGGTCGGATCTCGGCAAAATCAACGATGCCCATAAGCGAAATGTTTCCGCCTACAGACTCGAACGCGTACTCATCGGCCGAATCGCTTTCGACTGAGAGCAGGACTGTATGTGCCTGAAAGCCCACTGGACCGCGAAAGCTGAAGTCGACTGTCTTGGACGAAGTCACAGTTGCTCGTGTAACCATTAGAAACTGCCGCCGATATGATTGGATACTGGCTAGACGAGCCTTGCATTCCGCGACTGGCTGGCTCATGTGTAAGGTTTTTTGTAAAAGCATAAAAGTAAACGTTGTTTTTGGGGATAAAGAGAGCAACAGGAATGCCATCCTCGTTTCCCAGCGGGATTGGACCAGATCCCCGCGAAGTGTGTTCGCTTTTTTTACACTCCTGTATCGGTGCGACACGCTATCAGCCGATCGTCGAATCAAGCATAAGTCGCCAGTCAGCAGGCAATTCGGTAAGGTTTTCACCTAGGCCGCAAAACAAAGGGACGTCGAGAATTCTCCTGAGAATATCGGCATTCGTCAGAGCGGCTATGTCGCCGGTTTCCTGAGCGTTATTCAATACCAGCCCCACACAGCGCAATCCGTATCCACGAATGCTTTGCACAGTGAGACTCGCGTGATTGAGGCAACCGAGCCGATTGTATGCAACCGCCAAGACCGGCACCTTCATCGCAACCGCCAGATCGCTGACGAAATAATTGCGATGGATCGGCACCATCCAACCGCCTGTTCCTTCCACAATAACGTGTTCAACCCGGTTCTGAAGAGAATGAAAGGCAGCGAGGATATGATCGACATTGATATCCACTTTCTCCATCAAGCTACCCACGATGGGCGCCGCAGGCGTTTTTAACCAAACCGGATTAACCTCGTCGATTGTCAGGCCGTCACTGCCAGCCGTCAGTAGAAGCTCCGCGTCTCGGCGATCTCCGCAACAAATCGGTTTCATCCCAGCACACGACGCGCCCGATGCGCGCAACAGCTGCAAAAGCCGGGCGGCGGTATACGTCTTGCCTACTCCCGTGTCCGTCCCGGTAATGAAGAGACTCACGCAACTCGCTTAACGCGCTCCGATCTTTCGGTCGCGCGATTTACGCTAATCGTTTGCACCATCGATCGGAAAATTTTTGCGCCGTCCATGCTCCCAATTCGCGCGTCCGACGCGCGATCCGGATGTGGCATGAGTCCGAAAATGTTTCGCTCGCGATTGCAGATGCCCGCGATGTTCTCAATCGACCCATTTGGATTTGCTTCTGGCACAACACGACCCTCGCTATCGGAATACCGCAGGATCACTTGATCATTTGTGTTCAGCTCACGCAATGTCGCGGCGTCTGCGAAGAAACAACCTTCGCCATGCGCTACTGGTAGGCTGAGGAGCGTTCCCTTTGGGCAACCGTGTGTGAATGGTGAGCCATCGACTTCGACGCGAGTGATGGTCATGTCACAGACAAAGCGCAGCGACCGATTTCGAACCAGCGCGCCCGGTAACAGACCGGCTTCGCACAAGACTTGGAAACCATTGCACGTCCCCAGGACGAGCTTGCCAGCGCGCGCATCACTAATCACCGCCTTCATAATCGGCGAAAAACGCGCAATGGCGCCGCAACGCAGGTAATCGCCGTACGCAAAGCCACCAGGCAGCACAATTGCGTCAAAATCGTCCAGTGAGGTTTTCTTGTGCCAGACGTACTCGGCGTGCAATCCATCGAGTCCATTAATTGCCGCAACGCAATCCTGATCGCAATTTGAACCGGGAAACTGAATAACGGCAAATTTCATGCAATGGACTGTAGCGGCGCGTGTCCTCGCGCGCAAAAATTTCCTGTCGCATGCGGCGCAAATTACTTCCGTCTCCCTTGAGAAGGAGAGGCGATCAGTTCGCAGTTCTCACCTGGCGTAACGAGCGAATGCTCGCTGCTCTGCGTGATAATCGTTGACGACCAGGCAGGCATGAATAACGCCCGGAATCCAACCGAGCAAAGTCAAAAGGATGCTGAGAAAAAAACTCGCGATGCGACCTGTTAGCAGCACGGCAAGGGGCGGCAACACAACGCAGAAAAAATATCGTAGCGCTTTCATTGCTTTTTTCTCTTACTCTTGCTCCTGCTCTGATCCCCGCTCTTCAGGTCACCAGCGAGCGGATTCGTTGTCGCAACGTTTTGCAGCTGGTAGTCTTCAATGACCGGATTCGAAAGCAGATCGCGACAGAGGCCGCGCAATCGAGTTTCGAGATCTCCATTTTGCCCATCGATATCGATCTCCATGTATTTCCCGATTCTCACACTGCGGACTTCCGGCATGCCCAGATGCTGCATGGCATCACGCACTGCGTTCCCCTGAGGATCGAGCACCGCAGCCTTCGGCATCACGATGACCTTTGCTTTCACCTTCACACCATATCCGCCGAAGGACGGATTCGTCCAGTGGCGAATTTGCGTGTTCTGTGGACAAGCGCAATTCAAAACACGACTACTTGAGGACGACGACGTCCAGTGCTCCCTCGCGGCGAAGCACATTGACGCCTACATCTCCTTCGTCGTGTCTGGTCAGCAAAAGATCCACGCGCGCGTCTCCTACCTTCAATCCGCGGATCGTCACCTTTGGGAGGAAACGCGGTAAGATTGGCTTTGAGAACGTTACCCTTCGGTCCGGAGCGGACACATTCAGGCCCAGGCAAGCCTCAAGCAGAAGAAACACAGCACCCGATGCCCAGGATTGGGGAGCACACGCTACAGGATAAAGCGTCGGCGCCTCGCCGGGACGCCTCGGAAAACCGCAAAACAATTCGGGGAGACGATGCAGATCGAGAAACAGGCTCGCATCGAGCAAGCCGGCAAGGACGATCGCTGTCGATTCCCTAAGATCGTAGCGTGCGAACCCTGCGGCGATTAACGAGTTGTCGTGTGGCCAGACGGATCCGTTGTGATACGACATCGGATTGTAACGCGCCTCGCTGGTAGCGACCGTCCGAATTCCCCAGCCGGAGAAGGATGCTTCATCTGTGAGCGTCGCCGCCACGCGACGCGCATGCTCCTGGGTAGCGATACCAGCGAAAAGACAGTGGCCTGCGTTTGACGTTCGCACCTTGCACGCCTGCTTTCTGCCATCGAGCGCAAGCGCGTATGTAGAGAGTTCGTCACACCAGAAACTCTCTTCAAATCGTCGGGACAGGGTTTTCGCCTGCTTCGACAAATCGCGCGCCCGTACATCATCGCCGAAGAGCTTAGCCAATTTTGCCGCCGCCAGCTTGGCGGCGTAAACGTAGCCTTGCACTTCGCACAGAGCGATTGGTCCTTCAGCGGACGTGCCGTCGGCGTGAAAAACAGCATCGTGGGAGTCTTTCCAACCTTGATGGATGAGACCGAGTTTTGACCGGCGAGCATATTCCACGAAACCGTCGCCATCGACGTCGCCATAATGATCGATCCATTCGAGGGCGCGCTCGACGTTCGGCCAAATGGACTCAACGAACACGCCGTCACCCGTACGCGTGTAGTACGCACCTGCGAGCATGACGAAAAGCGGGGTTGCGTCGATGCTGCCGTAGTAACGTTTGAATGGAATTTCGCCCAGCGCGGCCATCTCGCCAGCGCGGGTCTCGTGCAGCACTTTGCCCGGCTGCGCATCTTGCGCGGGATTCTCCGTCGTCGCTTGCGTAGCGGCCAGGTACGCGAGGACACCGCGAGCGAGACTGGGATCAAACGACAAGCACTGGAGCGCGGTAATAATTCCGTCTCGTCCGAATTCCGTGCTGAACCAGGGAACGCCAGCATAAGGATACGGCCCGTATGAGGTTTCGGTCCGCATCATATGGAGATCCGCAATGGAGCGATTCAGCCAATCATTGAACTGTTCGTTTGAGGCGAAAATCTGAGGCTCTCGTGCGTGCGCCGATTCCAGCGCGCCGGCTGCCTCCTGGGCGACTTTTTCGTAACAAGGCTTGATCTCCCCCTGGAGATCGCCATCGACTTCGCAGACAATTGCCCAGCGGTAGCTGGCCGCTTCGCCAGGACCCAACCGAATTTGGTAGGTGGCCGCTGACTCACTCAACCGCGTAGGTGGCGGATCGAAGACGATTCGCGTCCGGCGGATACAATCATCCAAGCCATTATACGCGAGCACCAAGCCATCCTGAACAAGCTGTGTCGGTATCCGCTGGCCGCGCTGTTCCCGCCTAACACCTCGCACTTCGAAGATGTCAGCGAAATCAGCATCGAATTCGACTGAGAACGAAAATTCAACAGCCGTGCGCCCGTAGTTGTGGATTCGAAGTCGCTCGTAACATGTTTTCTCCCAGAGAATCTTGGAACGGAAGACGTGCAGTGTTCCCTGGGGAATTAATATCTCGCCATTGCGCCACACATCGGCATTGGTGGCATCCACCGCCAGAACGGCGTTGTCATCTCGGATGGTGGAGCTCAGCAAAAGAGGACGATCCTTTCCCAGCATTAGAGTCAGCCGGCACAAAAATCGAGTATCTTGATAATATATCCCAAGTTCACCGGTGCCGAATGGCTCGATATCGCCGAATCGGTCGAAGACTGCGAAAGTATCTGCTTGCTTCAGAACCCGGGTGCGGACGTCGATGCGATGAGACGACGAGCGAATATAAAACTCGTCCCGGATGCGAATGACTTCCCTGGCCATTACTCGCGCGCCTCCAATGTCTCGTTTTGCTTGCCTCCAATTAAGCGCTTGTACGCCTGAAGATAATCACGGGCCATTCGAGTGACGGTGAAGCGTTGCTCGAAGACTTCGCGACAACGCTTCCGGCTCAATTCCGGCACCCGTTGAACTGCTTCCACGGCATCTTCCAGTTCCTCCACGATGAAGCCAGTGTGACCTTCCTCCATTATCTCGGGGACGGCTCCTCCGCGGTACGCAATTACCGGAGTGCCACACGCCATGGCCTCAATCATCACAAGACCAAATGGCTCGGGCCAGTCAATCGGCAAGAGGAGAGCATAGGCGTTCCCCAGAAATTCGTTCTTCTGTGCATCGCCAATTTCGCCAACGAACTCGACCAACGGATCACCCAGCAAGGGCGCGATCACGCTCTCAAAATAATCTTTGTCTACTGGATCTACTTTAGCGGCGATTTTCAGTGGGATCTGGATCCGCTTGGCAATTTCGATTGCACGATCCACTCGTTTTTCGGGTGATATTCGCCCCATGAAGGCAAGATAATTTCCCGGCTCTGGGCGGAACCGATAAAGATCAGCCGGCAACCCATGATAAACCGTGGCCTGCCAGTTTGCCCACGGTAAAGGTTTTCTCTGTTCGTTGGAGATTGAAATGACCGGCATGTCTTGAAACTCCTGGTAGAGAGAGATGAGGTCTGGGATATCGAGCCGGCCGTGCAACGTGGTCACATGCGTTATCGGCTGACGACGACTCAGGGGAAAGTGTAGATAGTCAACGTGAAAATGGATGATATCGAACTCCGCAGCACGCTGGAACACGCGTTCAAGCATCAGGATTTGGTGAGCCATTTGGTCTATGCATTCTTCGTCGAGACGCAGCGAGCGACGACATGCCGCGACCAGCCGTGCCTTGGTCTCCGAATCCCCGCTTGCAAAGAGAGTTACCTCGTGGCCCTGGCGGATCAATTCTTCGGTGAGGTACGACACCACCCGTTCAGTTCCTCCGTAATATTTCGGCGGAACGCTCTCGTAAAGCGGCGCGACCTGAGCGATTCGCATACAAATCCCAAACTCTCCCTGAAACAGAACTTTCGAAAATTCCCGACCAGCCCTGCCAAGTCAAGGCTACCGCCACCCTCGCTTAACTTTCCCTGACAACCTCGCCCGGATTCTTATCTTCACGCAACCCGAGGAAGACCGGTGCACGCAATTTTTTGTCCCGCGTCCACTCGGCGAATTTGATTTCACAGACGAAGACCGGATTTACCCAACGCATTTTCCGCATCATCGAGGGTGTGATGTCCTGTACCCATTGTCCATTTTGCTTTGATGGTAAATCGACAAACGGACAATCGCCGCGTGCGTCCTTTTGGAATTTCTTGTAAAGCATCGACAACGATTTTGCAGTAAACCCGGTGCCGACTTTCCCGGCAAACACGAGCTTTTTGTTCTCATAATAGCCAACCAGAATTGCGCCGAAATATTTGCGGGATCCCTGTGGCGGCGTGTACCCGCCGATAACGAATTCCTGTTCACTAACGCATTTAAGCTTGATCCACGCACCACTTCTGCGTCCAGGTTCGTAAACAGAATTACGTTGTTTGCCGATAATTCCCTCGAGGCCGCGGCGCTTCACCTCTCCGAGTAATTGTTCGGCGTCGCCGCCGATCGCGCCGGAATAGCGAATGGGATCCCCCGACCCGGCGCAGAGTTTCTCCAGAACGCTCTTACGCGCCTCCAATGGCAGTGAAAGCAGATTTTTGCCGTCGATCTGGAGCAGATCGAACGCATAGAAGTAAACGGGACTTCTTCGCCCTTCCATCTCGCGCGCTTGCAGCAGTTGAAACGAAGACCTGCCTTCCTCGTCGAGCGCGACGACTTCGCCATCGATCACGCATTCGCGCACGGGCAAGATTCTTATCGCTTCGACGATCTCCGGGAATCGTTCAGTCAATTCGTTTTGATTTCGAGACAGCAACGAAACTTTTTCATCTCTTTTGATTCCGATCAGGCGAATGCCGTCGAATTTGAGTTCGTAAATCCAATCGCCCGTCGCTGGCGGTTTCGCGACCAGCTTCGCTTTCATCGGCTCGACAAAACGAGCTTTTGCGGACGGCAAATCGGATAGGTTTTCGATTGTAGGGCGACCCGCACCCGGCGGGTTGCTCCGCTTCCCGACCGGCTGGCGATACGACTGCTCTACAACCTCATGATTTTTCTTTTTTTTTATGGCATCGCGAATCCGCGCTTTGAATTTTGATGTCGGACTCGCGTCCGCTTCGCGACCGGATTCCCACTCGGCATCGCGAGCTTCTGCGATTTGTCTCATCGTGCGTCCGGTCTTGACCGAGTGGTCTTCGAGTTTCTTTGAAATCGGTTTCGCGTCGGTGCCCGTTTTCAGAATTAACCACTGATTTTTCTCACCTTCGCGACCGCGAATCCGCACGAGTGTCCATTCGTCCTTCGCCTTTTCGCCGTCGAGGACGAGATGGAGCTTTCCTTCCTTAAGCGATTTCACCGGTTGTTCGCCGTAAACGCGGTAATTCCCGCGGTCCCACACCATCACCGTGCCTCCGCCATATTGGCCCTCCGGGATAATTCCTTCGAAGTCTTCATATTCGATAGGATGATCTTCCACTTCCACTGCGAGATGTTTTTCACCTCGTTTCCAAGGCAGCCCTTTAGGCAACGCCCACGATTTCAGCACGCCCTCCATCTCGAGGCGGAAATCGTAATGCAAACGGCGCGCAGCGTGTTTTTGAATGACAAAACGCGACGCGCCCTTGATTTTCGCCGGCAGCGGCTTGCCTCCTGCTGGCTCAACGGTCTTCTTGAAGTCGCGTTTCCGCTTGTATTCTTCGAGCGCCATTCGTCCGTACAACCTAGCCATGGACAAGGCGTGTGCACGCGAGTTGTACAGGTGTTTGTGCCAAGCACCTATTCGGAGGTTCGGCGTTCGCCGCTACAAACGTCTACGCTTCGCTTGGCAGCGGCTCGCCGACAAGATAGCGGACAAACCGGCGGACGATGATGTTCTCGCCGAGTTCAGAAATTTTGGCACCCAACAAATCCTTGATGGTCATATCAGGATTCTTAATAAAGCCTTGTTCGAGCAAGCAAACGGTGCTGTAGAATTTCTCGAGTTTTCCATCGACAATTTTGTCGGCAACGTTCTCCGGCTTGCCTTTGACTTGAGCTTTGTAAATTTCGCGCTCAGCTTCGATGAGATTGCCTGGCACATCGGCGCGGCTGACGTAAAGCGGGTGGGCCGCTGCAATATGCAGAGTGATATCCTTCACAAACTCGCGAAAGTTTTCGTTCCTAGCCACGAAGTCGGTCTCGCAATTCACCTCCACGAGCACTCCAACCTTCCCTTGCAGGTGAATATAGGAAGCTACGACCCCTTCTTTTGTTACACGCAAAGCTTTCTTTCCAGCGCTGGCAATTCCTTTGGTCCGCAAAATCGCCTCCGCTTTTCCCAGATTGCCGCCGCTCTCAACAAGAGCCCGTTTGCAATCCATAAAACCTGCGTTGGTCTTTTCCCGGAGCTGCTTAACCAGTTGGGGATCGATCTCAGCTGTTGTTTTCATTAAGTAACTAGAGTGTTAAAAGAGGGTCCAGCATCGTTTAACTATCAACCATCGGCTATTGGCTATTGGCCGGCTATGCTGAAACGCCAGCCATTTCAACGTGCTCGCGGATACGCGCTTCGTTGCTTGCCGAGACAATGGCGTCTACGAGCTTCTGTAGAATCACACGAATCGCCCGAATCGCATCATCGTTGCCAGCAATTGGGTAATCGATGATGTCCGGATCCGCATTCGTGTCCACGATAGCAACCACCGGAATTCCCAGGCGTCGAGCTTCGTTCACGGCGTTTTGCTCGCGGATCGTATCGATGATCACAAGAGCGTCGGGCAATTGGGACATCTCGAGTATCCCATCGAGATTGCGCCGGAGCTTTGCCGCCTCGCGATTAAGCGCAGCGAGTTCCTGCTTGCCCATCTTCTTGTATTCGGGGGATTGTTCGATCTGCTCGATGTATTTCAGCCGTCCAATGCTCTTTCGGATGGTCGCGAGATTCGTCAGCGTACCGCCCAGCCAACGCTGATTCACGTAGAACTGACCGCAAGCCAGTGCCGCCTCCTTGATCGCTTCCTGTGCCTGCTTCTTACAGCCGACCAACAGGATCCTGCCTCCCCGACGTGCCACTTCCTGCAGAAAGTCCGTGGCCCGCCGAAGCTGAAGCACCGTTTCATCCAAATTGATAATGTAAATCTGATTGCGCTGCTCGAAGATGAACGGCTTCATCTTTGGATTCCAGCGCTTCGTCTGATGTCCAAAATGAACACCAGCTTCCAAAAGTTCGGGCACTAATTCTGTTGTATCTGCCATAGGAGAAAATCCGCCAGAGGAGAGCTCCAGAGCGGGACGGTGAAGATGCTACAGCACGCGTCCATGTGCAACCTGAAATTCACCCGTATTACCGCGCTCATCAAATAATGTGTTGGGACTCGTATTGATGAGACTTAGAACGTCGATCCTTCACGGCCCGAGACATGAAAACGCGATTTTTTTGAGGATTGAATCGCCCGACGTGTTCTTCGTCCAAGAAAGATGTGAATCAGTAGCACGATTGGCAAAGCCAGGCCGACGGCGAGATGAATCCAACTCGTCCACGCCCGCAATCTTTCACCCCCTGCGTAATAAAGGCCGTAGCCAGTGATAGTTAAAACAGCGAACGCACTTAGAAAAACCGATCCGTTTGCTCGATTACGACGTGCGCGCCAGGCGAATTTCACGTGCCCGCTCAAGAGCATCCCAATCAGCACCAAAACGGCCATCGCCCCAGCGCCGTGAATTTTCATCGACAGCGCTTTTGCGCTTGTCTCAAAATCCCCCGGCGTCGCAGTAAGATAATTCCAATACGCCCATGCCACTCCGCTCAAAAAAAGCAGCGCCAACACAGCGTACAGAAAATATTTCTGCAATCGCTTCAATCGAATGGAGTCCGGGCGCGGGTGTCGCATGATGAACGAAACATCCATGATGGCGTGCCATCGCGCTCAAGCAATAATGCGTCCGCATGATAGTGCACGAGCAACCCCGCAGCTTTTTCACGCAGCGAAAAGACGATTTTCGTCAGTGCATCCGCAACAATACATTCTGCAGCCGCCACGCTTACGCTAATTAGTTTCCGTCCAAATCGACCGGTGCGCCCGTCAAGTAACGGACCAACATAATTGCGGCGATGTTTTCGACGCTCGAAATAGATTCCCGAGGTCGCCATGGCGCGCTCGCGCAACCGCACCGCTCCGGCAAAGCGCGTCGGTTCGGCAGGATGGCGCACATGAATAAGCTGCGAAGCCTGTCCAAAGGTTCGTAGGTCACCGCCAGCGTTTACCATTCCAGCCACCACGCCATTGTCTTTCAAGACTTCGATAGCGCGATCAACCGCAAAGCCTTTCGCGATGCCACCAAGATCAACAATCACTGGACGGCGAAAGAAGATGCGGCAATTCTTGCGAAGAAAAATGTCCCGCCATGTTGCGGCGTTATGAGGTCGATACTCGCGTCGGGGAAGATAACCCCGGCTTGCGAGAAGCCGAGCCATCGTGATATCAAAAACTCCGTCGCTTTCTTGAGCAAACTGCTGAGCTGCTTCGAGCACCCGCCAGGTCCATGGGTGCACGATTACACTTTTTGGAAACGCTTCGCGATTCAACCGCGAGACATCGCTTCGGGGATCATGATAGCTCATCAGGCAATGCACCTTTTCAACACTGGCAAACGCGGCGGCGATGCCGCGCTCCAGACCGGCGGGATTCGTCCCGGAGGCTGCAATCTCTACAAACGTGCCGAGCAAAGGGCGGCAGCGGTGAATCTCAATGCTTGAGCGCGATCTCATAAAATGCCAGAAGGCGTTTCACGCCGTCGGTGATGTGACGGCAACTCAAAGTTGCTCCACTGATGTTCTTGATGTCGCTATCGAGTTTGAGGGTCGATTTGCTTGTCTTACCGACAAATTGGGCACGCCATTTTTGATCGCGAATCTGACCACCGTAGGTCTCACGGTAATCCATGATTTCAATTTGTTTGACTGAGCCATCCGTGTTGAACCCGACTGCATAGGTGATAAAGTCGTGTTTGCCGACAACTTCGTCGACGATAAACCAACCACCGCCGCCTACGCGCCAGACCCTTTGCTCGTCATGCAAGACGCGGACGGCGCTAGCCTGCTCAATGGCTTTGCGTTGAACGCTCGTTAGCTTCACTGGCGCCGCTGTGAATGATTTGCCGGGAAAAATTGCCTTCTGCGCTTGCTCGACATTGAGGTATTGAACAGCGAACGCCGAGGGGGCGATTAATGCCGAAGCCGGCAGCGCAATGAAAACAAACTCGGATTTCATCGCACACTAAAAATCGAATCCTACCTTTAACCGAAACAATTGGCGTATCTCTTCAGCGAACGTTTGTCCATCTGCGGGCTCGTCTACTTCCGCGCCGCGCACGAAACCGAAGAGTTGCTCGTCTCCGCGTACGATAGAAAGGCAACATAAAATCGCAGAAGTAAACGCTAATCTGATTTTCATCGCTACGATTTGTAACATCGCGCGATGAATCCTGCTGCCGGGCGGTTGCCAATTTTTGACGCTGGATTGCAACCCAATTCAAGGTGCACAGCCGCGTGGCGTTAACTGGAATTTTGCGGATCTTTCTCAGCGTACCCGAAAAGGCCCAGCAAAGATCTGAAAAGCGACGAAGACAAACCAGCCTTTTATCGTGCAGCTAAAAGTTAATCCCTACTCTGAAGCGTAAGTAATATTTCTCGTGCTCATCGCCAAAGATGTAGCCGTCGTGCGCGGCAAACTCCTTGTTATCCTGGCTAAATGCCTGCCCGATTGGTAACTGATGAAGGAATCCCAGGGTGGCCCACCAGCGTTCACCGCCATAATGAATCGTCGGCCCCAGAAAGTAGGCTGAATGTTCGTGGACAGAGGCATCGGCAAATTCGTGATGATTCCAAAACTCCAAACCTGCCGACCAATAGCGCACAAAGCGGTAAGAAAGCCCAGTAAACCATTCGAACATACCGTCACGCTCGTAGCCGCCTTCGTCCTCCTTTTCGTATTCAAGTTCGTAGTTAACGTTCAATGCCCAAACGAGTCGGTCTTCGAGCCAGTTCTTTTGTAGCAGGATTTTCCATTCCAGCTCGGTTTCCTGATCACCCACCGACGGCTCGAAATAGAGTGCGAGACCAATTGGGTCCTTGTAAGGACTCAGCAGCCGATAAATCCCTTCGAGCGAGACCGACTCAAAATGGTAACTGTCGAACGGCGTAGCCGGATCGTGTCCCGCGTGCACGTCTTCACCGCCGGTTTCATAAACTCCGGGCAAAAGCTTTTTAGGATGCGCCGGATTTGCGACTGGGATGTCATCGTTTGCATTGACGTAATGATGGTTGAGGTAGATCGCGAGCTGGAAATTATCCGTCACGCCATATTCAAACTCCTCGCGAAAATCGACGACGCTGTAGCTGCCATGGTCCTTTTCCCAGCCGGTGGTAATCCATTGTTCAAATTCACCGTGACCCGTTGGGGTAAGGTCCGTTGTGTAAGTCCACGAAAAGATCGCCTCATGGGCGTGCGCAGTGGAAACGCCTAAGAAAATTGCAACCGCAATAGCTAATCGGAATTTCATTCGACGATGCATAACACGCAGCGACAAATGTTGCTGCCGGACCCTTGCCAATTTTTGACGCTGGATTGCAGCGCAATCCAGGGCATGCAGAGCAACGCCCCGTTAACTGGCGGTTCGCGACTCTTTTTCAGCGTACCTCGCCATGATCCAGCAAAGATCGGAAAGACGATTTAGGTAACGCAAAATTTCAGTATTGAATTCCGCGTCGCTGGTGCTCAATGCAGCGATGTGTCGCTCGGCGCGGCGGCATGTTGCGCGAGCAAAATCGAGAGCTGCTGAGACGTGTGTCCCCCCGGGAATTACCCAGTCCTTTGGGTAAAGCGATTTGTCCTTCTCGAGATTTTCAATGACCGCTGTGACGCGGTTGACCATCGCCGGTGTAGTGACGTGAAAGCCATCTTTTGCGTAACGCTGCCGGTCACCAGGCGCCGTTGCCAGTTCGCCCATCACCACGATCAGTTCTCTTTGTGTGGCCAGGATTTCGTCAGAAATGAATTTGTCGGCCGCAATGGATCGCGCCAAACCAAGCGCAGCAGACAGCTCATCGACACATCCGTACGCATCGACGCGTACATCGGTCTTTGGCACCCGATGGCCGTACATCAGGGAAGTTTCACCTCTATCGCCCGTTTTAGTGACGATCGACATGGCGAAACTGTAGGACGTTTGATTCGCTCGCGCCAGCTCGCTCACCCTCTCGGGGCTACCCGTCCATGTCGCACGGCTCCCGCCGGCTCCATTCTGTGAAACGCCAATCCATCAGATCACGTCCGCCGCCGCGGACGCTCTACAGCAACGTTACGCTTACCCGATGGCTGGCTGCGGCTCGGCTTCTTCCATTACCGGTGCGCCAATTGGCTCACCTTTTTCGACGAGCTTGATCTCGCGGTGCTCAGGGAAACCGGTGCCCGCGGGGATCAAGTGACCCATGATCACGTTTTCCTTGAAGCCGCGCAGCTTATCGACCTTACCCAGGGTAGCTGCCTCGGTAAGCACGCGAGTCGTATCCTGAAACGAGGCAGCAGAGATAAAGCTGTCTGTTTCAAGTGAAGCTTTCGTGATGCCGAGCAACACTGGAACGGCTTCTGCCGGCTTGCCACCCTTCTCGACGACCTTCTTATTTTCCTCCTCGAAGTCGAGTTTGTCGACCTGATCGCCCCAGAGCAATGACGTGTCTCCAGGATCGGTAATCTTCACCTTGCGCAACATCTGGCGCACGATGATTTCGATGTGCTTGTCGTTGATCTCCACACCCTGCAACCGATAGACCTCCTGCACTTCATTGACCAGGTGCTCCTGCAAATCCTGCGGTCCGCAGACTTCTAGAATTTCATGAGGAACAACAGGGCCTTCGGTAAGTTGCTGACCTTTCTTCACAAAGTCGCCCTTAAACACGATAATGTGTTTGGTAAGCGGGATCAGATGTTCTTCCTCGGCTCCGGTGTCGGGATCCTTCAAAATCAGGCGTCGTTTTCCGCGGACAGTGCCGCCCATCTCAACCACGCCATCGATCTTGGCAATCTCAGCAGCATCTTTTGGCCGGCGCGCTTCAAATAATTCGGCCACGCGCGGCAGACCTCCGGTGATGTCCTTGGTCTTTGCGACTTTCCGCGGTGTCTTCGCCAGCAATGCGCCAGCGCGCACCTTCTGGCCCTCCTCCACAATGACGTGAGCACCGGCTGGAATGGAATAGCTCGCAAGCACTTCCTTCTTGTCATCTACGATGACAATTTGTGGGTGCAAATCCTCCTTGTGCTCGATGATAACGGTACCCATGAGACCAGTTGCCTCATCGACGTCGCGCTTAATCGTGACACCGGCGATCATGTCGCGGAACTCGATCTTGCCACTTTTGTCGGTGAGAATCGGCACGTTGTAGGGGTCCCATTGAACGAAGGTTTCACCCTTCTTGACGTCGGTGCCGTCGCCTTTGGAGATCATCGACCCGATCACCACATTGTAGCGCTCAAGTTCGCGGCCTTCAGCGTTGTGCACGCTAATCGAACCATTCTTGTTCAGCGCGATCCAACTGCCGTCGAGGGCTTGGACAGTGCGCAGATCATTGAAACGCACCGTGCCGTCGTTCTTCGCCTTGATAATCGGTTGCTTGAAAGTCTGGCTGGCCGTGCCACCGATGTGAAATGTGCGCATCGTCAATTGTGTTCCCGGCTCGCCAATTGATTGGGCCGCAATAATCCCTACCGCTTCGCCAAGCTTGACATACTGGCCTGTAGCCAGATTCCGCCCATAACACATCGCGCACACACCGCGGCCGCACTCGCACGTAAGAACCGAACGAATTTTCAGGCTCTCCACGCCGACACGCTGAAGCTCTGCGGCGACCTTTTCATCAATCAGCTGATTGGCTTTGACGATCTTTTTCTTCTTGTCCACGGGGTCAGCGATCGTTTCGCAGCTTACGCGCCCGATAATACGCTGTCCGAGATCCACTACCTCCTCGTCACCCTCGTAAATCGAGCGGACCACAATGCCGTTAACAGTACCGCAGTCCTTCTCGTTGATGATCACGTCCTGTGCAGCATCGACGAGCTTGCGCGTTAGATATCCGGAGTCGGCAGTCTTTAACGCCGTATCTGCAAGACCTTTTCGAGCCCCGTGAGTAGAAATAAAGTACTCGAGCACGGTCAGTCCTTCGCGGAAGTTCGACGTGATCGGCCGCTCAATGATTTCGCCAGAAGGTTTGGCCATCAAACCACGCATACCTGCTAGCTGACGAACCTGCTGCCGGTTGCCGCGTGAACCGGAATCGACCATCAAGAAAACCGGATTCAACTCCTTGCGGCCGTCGTTGTGTTCGAGAGTGCGAAACATCGCACTGGAAATTTCGTCACCGGCGTGTGTCCAGATGTCGATGATCTTGTTGTAGCGCTCGCCATCCGTAATAATGCCCTTGCGATACTGCTGCTCAACCTGTCGAATCTGCTTATAAGCATTCTCCAACTCCGTCTCCTTCTCTTTCGGAATGATCATGTCCGAAATTCCAATTGAGATACCAGCTTTGGTGGCCTCGGCGAAGCCGAGCTCTTTTAGTTTGTCTAGCGTTACAACGGTCTCTGCCGGTCCCGCGATTTGATAACAGCGCCAGATAATGTCGCTAAGTTGCTTCTTGCCCGCCGGTCTGTTGAAAAATCCAAGCTGTTTGGGCCAAATCTCGTTAAAAATAACACGGCCTGCAGTGGTTTCGATCGTTCTGGCTTCGGCATTTCCGTAGATTGTTTGCTTACTGAAATCGGGGTTCTTAAGCCGGATCCGATCATGTGTGTGAATGCTTCCTTCTGCCATCGCAAATTCTACTTCGGTTGCATCCGCGAAAAGCGGAAGCCGCTGTTGTCCATCCTTGCCTCCACCGCGTGGGTTTTGAGTCAGGTAGTAGCAACCGAGCGTAATGTCTTGAGAAGGCGTAGTAATGGGTTTGCCGCTGGAAGGAGAAAAAATGTTATTCGGCGCGAGCATCAGCATGCGTGCTTCCATCTGGGCTTCCACTGAGAGTGGCACATGCACCGCCATCTGGTCGCCGTCGAAGTCCGCATTATAGGCAGTGCAAACCAGCGGATGAATTCGAATGGCTTCGCCCTCGATCAATTGAGGTTCAAAAGCCTGAATGGACAATCGGTGCAGAGTAGGCGCACGATTGAGGAGCACCGGATGACCTTTGGTCACTTCATCGAGAATATCCCAAACCTCCGGCGTCTGACGCTCGATCATTTTTTTCGCGCTGCGTACAGTGTGCACATACCCAAGGTCTTTAAGCCGGCGAATAATAAATGGTTCGAAAAGGACAAGCGCCATCTTCTTCGGCAATCCGCATTGCTGCAGCTTCAATTCCGGACCGATCACAATTACGGAGCGCCCCGAGTAATCGACGCGCTTTCCAAGCAGATTTTGGCGGAAACGTCCACCCTTCCCCTTGAGCATATCGCTCAGTGACTTGAGAGGCCTATTGCCAGCGCCAGTTACAGCACGGCCATGTCTGCCATTATCGAATAGCGCATCCACCGCTTCCTGCAGCATTCGCTTTTCATTGCGAATGATGACATCCGGGGTCTTGAGCATGAGCAGATTTTTTAACCGGTTGTTACGGTTAATAACTCTACGATAAAGGTCGTTCAGGTCCGACGTAGCAAAACGTCCGCCTTCGAGGGGAACCAGAGGCCGCAGATCCGGCGGAATAACCGGCAATACATCCAGAATCATCCATTCGGGACGCGCATGCGAATTTTGGAAGCCTTGGATGAGCTTAAGGCG
>WNFW01002654.1_pt1 | contig 43304 bp, 38 predicted proteins | sample 5400131 | NCBI WGS metagenome assembly WNFW01 (sample SAMN13153362, study PRJNA577476) | soil metagenome | isolation source: 20 cm soil or saprolite under grassland replicate 1 | place: USA:California | collected 2016-06-15
CCCAGCCCGCGGTTCATACCATTGATGAGCGTGTTCATCCCAATCACTTTGCCGTCAATGTCGCAAAGTGGACCACCACTGTTACCGGGATTGATGGAGGCGTCGGTCTGAAGATAATCCGAGATCGAGTAGCCGCCGGTTTGAAGCAATTTGCTCCGGCCTTTGCCGCTGACTACTCCGTAGGTGAATGTGTAGTCGAGCTTGAACGGCGCGCCGATCGCAAAGGCAAATTGTCCGACCCGCACAGCGTCGCTGTCAGCAAGCTGCACCACCGGCAAATCTTTCGCGTCAATCTTAATCACAGCGATATCGGTTTTCTCATCCGTGCCCACAACCGTTGCCGGAAAACTCCGCCCGTCTCGCAACTTCACCTCGATTTTGTCTGCGCCTTCGACCACATGAAAGTTCGTGAAGATGTAGCCCTCAGGCCGAACGATGAAGCCTGACCCTTCGCTTTGGATCGGCCGCAGCGCGCCAGGATTTCGCCGTGGATTGTTTTCATCGGGCGGGCCTTGAAAGAACAGGTCCTCAAGCGCCGAACTTTCGCTCGCGTCGTTCTTCTTGGAAATTTCAATGATCACAACGCTCGGAGCCACAGTTTCGAACACTTTCGCAAAAGCATTGTTTAGTTGATGTACGACGTCCTTGCCTGCTTCCGCGGCGGCCGCAGGTACTGTGGAACTCGGCACGACTTCAGGTTGCGCCGCAAACGACGTACTGAAAGCAAGGCAGAACGCTAAAATGGATAGTCGCATTGGTTAAAATTTGGACAGTGTCCGCTGTGCTACGTTCAACAGCAAATCAGAATCGCGCCGAGCTGGAGAGACACGCCGTCTCGTGTGTCGAATTTTAAGGGGCCGACAGCGCGGCACGCTCCACCAATTCGCCCCAGCACGGCTCTTCGAGTTGAGTCGCAGGATCGTCCACTTCACTGCGATTGATCTTTTCCAACTGCGCCGAAACGTCAGACCACGCTTGAAGTTGCATGGAGACTTTGTCCCCGGGCCGAAGCCGTGCGGCAGGAGTCCATTTGTTGTCGCGCATGCTCCACAGGTAAACAAGGCATTGCAAAGGTTCGCCGTTAAGATCGACCAAGTGCACGGCCATGATGTGATCGGCGTATGGCACGCTGCCGGGAAGCGGCACGGGCGAAATCGATTCGACTGTTCCGGTTACGAAAACTTTTTGCCCGGGCGGGGGAACGAAGAAGTGTGAGGGCGACGGCTGGCCGAGTTTTAGATCGAGCAATTTCCAATTTCCAAATGCCAATTCGCGAGCTGCGAATTCCCAGATCACCAGTTTTTTCCCAGCGAGCCGATCGCGGCCGCGCGCGAGTTCGCGGTTGAGGATTTCGCGAGTGGCAAAAGCACCGCCGCTGTTGCGCACAATGCAATCGATCGGCCGCCCGCCCAGTGCGGCGCTGAGGTGTTCAATAAGACCGGCGGACTCGCCCCACCCAAGCGCTTCGAGCGAAAAGATGTTGGCGAAACTGTCGCCGAGAAAAAGCAGATCGGCATCTTTGTTGGGCCGCCAAACGGATCTGCCGACCGTGATTTCGTGAATGCGGACGTTTTGCTCGTAGCGCGACGCCAGCATTGCCGGCAATTTCAACAGGCGCGCTATGTCGCCGAGCGCAGTGATATGCTTTTCATCAACGTCAAACGATGCGGCCCGGGACGAACTCGATAATTTCAAATTCGAAGCGAGTTGTTGCGCGACAAATTCCATCGTGTCTGGCCGCCAATGCGTGTCGGCTTTGAAATAAAGCGGCGCGCCGCCCATTTCGGTCTTCCGCTGCATCAATGAAGGTGCGGGATCAAACGTGCGAACGTTTTGTTTCTCGAGCTGATTTTTGAATTGCTGAAACGACGCGTTTTCGATGACGCGCTTTGAGTCGTCATCCAGCGCGAGCATTTCCCCGTCGATGCTCGGTTTCACCGGAACGGGCATGACGAGCAAGTCGATGCCGCGACGTGCAAGCTGATCGCGAAATTGGACAATCGCCGTCGCTGCGTTCGGTTGCACGCCCGCGCTGAATGTTCGTCTTCGGATCCAGAAGGGATCGAGAAAGGGCTGGCCGATGACGTAATCCACATCCGCTCGATAAAAGAGCCAATCATGGCGTCCAAGATAAACCTGCTCGTTTCCGGCGCTCAATTCTCCGGTGAGAATCGATTGCGCGCGCGGCAGGAGCCATTGCGCAACCACGGAATCGAGTTCTAAAGTTTTTTGTGCCGACTTGAGTTCGTCTGCGTGCGGAAGCAGCCGCCAAAGATCGACAAAGTGATGCACGTGCGGCAGGCGAAGACGCGAAAATGGTTCGGTGAAAGTGACGAACGTTGGAATGTGTCGAATCGAATGCGCTGTGCGCAGTTCGGTCGCGAATTGAACAAGTGGAATGGCCGCAATGGTGACGAGAAAGAATGCTATTAACACTGCAGGAATTCCGGGCGCGAAGATTGTGTTTTTGAGCGCCAGCTCGGCTTCCGTTTCGCGCGAAAATTTGCGGTGCGTTTCCGGTGTCGGCTCGCGATAGCTCGGCAGCGAATGATCAGGTGGGAGCGGCGGCTCGCCTCCGACTGGTGGTTCGTTATCGTTTTTCACAGCTTAAAAAATGAAATAGATAAACGGGTTGTATTCCTGCGTAGCCATGACCGCGAGCGCGAGCCAGCCGAGCCCGCAGCACACTACGGTCTTTGGCCACGTCATTTGCTGCGTCCAATCCCACGTTTGCTTGCCCATCCAAATCACAACCGCGGCGACTGCGAGCGAAATGAGATAGTACGGTTTGTAAAAGATTCCGCCCATCAGATCGGCACCGGGTTGTGCGTGCCGCAGGCCGAACATGCTGCCGAGATAGAGCACCGCGCCTTTGAGATCGGGCGCGCGAAAGAAAACCCAGGCTACGATCACAATCAGGAACGTAAGGGCGACACGCAGCGGCCGAGGGAGATTGTGATAGAAACTCTCCCGGCCCTGGCTCCGCTCGAATGCCAGCATGCTGCCGTGAATCCCGCCCCAGATGACATAGTTCCAGGATGCACCGTGCCACAAGCCGCCTAACAACATCGTCAGGATGAGGTTCGCGTAAGTGCGCGCGCGGCCGCACTGGTTTCCGCCCAGCGGAATGTAGAGATATTCGCGCAGCCACGTGGAAAGCGAGATGTGCCAGCGCCGCCAGAAATCGGTGATGGATTCGGAGCGATATGGCGAATCGAAATTTTTCGCGAACACGAATCCGAGCATGAGGCCGAGCCCGATCGCCATGTCGGAGTAACCGCTGAAATCGAAATAAATTTGAAAGGCGTAGGCGACGGAGCCGAACCAGGCTTCGAGTGTTTTGATTGAGCCCGCATCGAATGCGATGTCGGCAATTTTTCCGCACGGATTCGCCAGCAAGATTTTTTTGGCGAGGCCTAACGACAAAAACGAAACGCCACGTGCGAATTTGTCCATCGTGAGCCGGCGATGCTTCAGTTGATCGGCAAGAAACGAAAACTTGAGGATCGGCCCGGCAACCAGATGCGGGAACATCGACACGAAACAGGAAAAATCGATGAAGTTGGCCATTGCTTCGGCCTCGCCGCGGTAGACGTCGATGGTGTAGCTAAGTGCCTGGAACGTGTAGAAACTGATGCCGAGCGGCAGCACCACGCGGAAGAACGTTTCCCATTGAAAATGGCCGAGGCCGACTGTGCGGACGATTTCGTTGTAGGTTTCGACGCCAAAGTTGAAATATTTGAAAAAACCGAGCGCCATCAGATTGCACACGACTGAGACAGTGATGGCGCGGTGCTGGAGGGGCGTGCGCGGTTCGCCGCTGACAAGTTTGCGCACCGGTCGATGCCAGACGCGCCAGACTTGCCAGGTGTTATGCGCGATGGCGAGGCTAACGAGCCAATCGATAAACGTCGTGCCAAACATCAGCACCGTGAAACGCGGCTCGGCCCATCCGTAGAAGATGTAGCCGGTAATGATCAGCCAAAAATTTCGCCAGCGTTGCGGCGCGCCCCAGAGCGCGTAATACCCGAGCAACGCAGCAGGGAGAAAATAGTAAATAAAGATGTGCGAACTAAAGACCACGGGTGAATCGGACTAGTTTAGCTTGCACCTCGCATGCTATCCTGCCATGCAATGAGACGTTTCTGCGCGGTCGCGCTCCTTTTGTCGATGCAAAAAATTTCGTGGGCCGTCGACCTGTCGCCGGCGCAGCAGGAATTCTCGGCTGATCTGGCGCAAAAATTTCAAGCGCTGGAGAAATCTCACACGCATACGGTTGCGGGAATCGACGGCTGGTTATTTCTTCCGAGCGAGCTGCGATTTCTTTCGGTCGGCGAATTTTGGGGCAAAAACGCAGTAAGAGTGAGTCGCGCTACGAAACCGGAAGACGCAGATCCGCTGCCGGCCATTATCGATTTTCACGAACAACTGAAAAAGCGCGGGATCGAATTATTGCTCGTGCCAGTTCCGCCGAAGGCCGCGATTTACCCCGAAAAGATCGTGCCGCAATTTAACACCGGGGAAGATGTCGCTCCATTTTTGCATCGATTTTACGACGAGCTGCGCAGTCGTGGCGTAGACGTTCTCGACCTTTCGCCGATTTTTCTTCAACATCGCGACAGTGAACGGGGCGAAGTTTTTTGCAAAACCGACACACACTGGTCCGGTTACGGCTGCGTTCTCGCGGCGGAAAGGATTGCAGAGAAAGTTCGCGAGAAATTGAAAGTGCAGGCGACGCAAGATTCCTACTCAACCGAATGGCAACAGATCGAGATCACCGGGGATTTGGCGCAGCTGCTGCCGTCCAATTCTGCAAAGCCTGGCCCGGAAAAAATTCAGATTCGAAACGTGAGCGAAAAATCCGGCAGCGGAAAGATTCAATCGGATTCGAATAGTCCACTGCTCTTGCTCGGCGACAGTTACACGCTGGTGTTTCATGATTTTTATGCGGAGCGCGCCGGCCTACTAGATCAATTGACGAACGAGCTGGGCTTTGCGCCCGATTTGATCGGCACGCGCGGTTCCGGCGCGACGACAGTGCGCGTGAGTCTGTATCGGCGCACCTTGAAGGATCCGAATTATCTCAGCAAAAAAAGGGTCGTTGTCTGGTGTTTTTCTGCCCGCGAATTTAGCGAAGCAGATCTCTGGTCAAAAGTGCCAGTTTCGAAGTAAGATCCAGCCGAATGAAGTCTGGCACCGTTGCTCTTTATTGCGCACTGCTCGTGTTGGGAGGGCGTTTCTGTGAAACGCCATCCCTGGCGTCTGAGGCAGACGCCTCACAACACGACGGTGCGATAGTTTTAATTCTCGGCGACTCGCTGGGGTTGTGCGGGTTTGGCAAACGGCTGGACGAACATTTTCGCCGACTTCCGGGAGTCAAAGCGGTTTACACTTTCATGGCGTGCGGGACGCAACCGTTGAGCTGGCTCAAGGAGCGACCATACGCGAATGTGAAAACGCGCTGCGGATTCTGGAGTATCGAATCAGGACCGTATTCGCCCCAGTTCAGGGAACTGAAAGACGTTTACGGAATGCGGCGCGGATCGGTGCCAACAGCCCATCCGGTGCCGAAGCTCGAGGAGCTGATCGCGAACACCGGCCCAGATGTGCTGGTGATGCAGACCGGCGGGAACCTGTTCGATTTGTTTCCCGATCACAAAACCGTACGGCCAGACCGCGATGCGGCGGCGTTGCGAGAGTACATTTTTCCGTTTGTGGTGAAAGCGATCAGTCCGCCGTCGCTGTTAAAGAAAATTTACTGGATCGCATCGCCGACTTCAGGTCGGGTTTCAAAAGCCGTGCAGGATTTCGTGGTCGACCAAGTGCGCGCGCAATTTGGCGCAGCGGCAATGGTCATCGACAGCCGGGCGCTCATTTCCTACCCGTACCGGCATATGGAGCCAGACCACGAGCATTTCGTCGGAGAAGATATGGACCGGTGGGCCGACAAGGTGTTCGGGATCCTCAGCGGCGACTTGGCCGCAAAACCGCTCGCATCGTTGAAGCCGCTGAGCGAAGCTTTTCCGCAGATTGCTGAGGCAAATCCACCCGGCCCTGTGGCGTCGGCCGATGCCTCTGACGAGAGGGTGGTGAACCTGAGCGCGCGATTAGTGTTTAAATCAAAGCCAATGAGCGTAGAAGAATCTCTGCCGTACCAGGAATCTTTGGTCGGTTATGTGTACGACGTGCGAAGAGTTCTCAGCGGTCGATACAACGAGAGCCAGGTGCTGGTGATGCATCCGGCCTACATCGGGTTACGAAAACAATCGCTGCGCAAGTACAAGATTGGCAAGGCATACAGATTAAAATTGCACCAGCTGGAAGGTACCCCGTGGAACACGGTCAAACGCAAAGACGATTCCGGTCTAATCAATTTGGAGCCTTACATCCAGGTAGAAGATGAAAACAAATATCCCGGCACGAGCCGCTCGAATTGATTGGTCGGCACTGGCGCGCGCATTGCTCAAGCCGCTGGCGCTTGTGCTTGCTCTCGTGCTCGTGGTATTCGTCGTTGCAGCCCCCAGTGAGAAAAAGCGCGCCGCTCCAGCCGTGCCGATGATGAACAAGGTCTTGATGATTGGCGATTCGCTAAGCGTGGCAAAATTTGGCGACGTCATACGGGATTTTCTCGTCTCAACGTGCGGCACGAGAAATGTCGCCGTGTTCGCGTCGTGCGGATCGTCACCGGAAAACTGGCTGCGTTCCGAGCCGACGTTTTTCACAAAGTGCGGCTATCGCGAACAAACTCCGGCTCGCTCTGTGGTGTTGGATCAGCGCCTCCATCTCGCGACGCCGAAAATCGAGAGTCTCGTAGCGACCTATCGGCCTGACACAGTCATCGTGCAATTGGGAACAAACTGGATGGATCGGTTGACCACCAGCGATACACCGCAAAAAGAAGCGGAGCTAAGCGACACCCTGGACAGATTCCTCGCGGCCGCGCGCGGGCGGCGGGCAGTCCGAATCCTTTGGATCATGCCGCCGGATTCGTCGCATTTTTCCAAACGCGTGCAATCGACAGTAAAGAATCTTATCAGCGCAGCAGCACGCAGGGACGGCTTTGAGACGATTCCTTCACGCACTCATTACGTGCCGGGAAAAACCGGGCGAGACGGCGTTCATTATAATCCCGAGGCATCCGAGGAATGGGCGAGGGAGGTGATCGTGAGAATAAAGCGCAAATTGCTGCAGAGCGAAATTTACGCCGGGCGGTAAATCACGTCCTCGCCTACTTCCGTCCCGGGGGCAGCAACTGTGGAGCTTGGGGACGGCCTCAGATTGCGCTGCAAACGATATACTGGATGCAACGCAAACGGACAAAATGGACAGGCGCATGGGTTGGAATTTGGACAGCACCGAACGTGCAACGCTCAACTGGACGCGTCCAATCCCTGCCTTCTCAAAGGCGCGTGCGCGGTTCAGTCGCACTCCTGCTGCATTACTTGACGAACAGGGTATACTTTTTGGCCCAACCCTGTTTATGCCTCGGCTCAAGAAGCGACTGATCTTTGCGGCAGCTGTCGTACTTTTGATCTTGTTTTGGGCGATAGCAGTTGGTCCCGAACCGCCTGCACGCATCTCGATTTCGCCCGAGGAACTGGTCCGGGCCGTCACCATTCAACGCGATTCGCTCATCGATTTATACTTGATCGAACACGTCGACCCCAACGGACGCGATGCGCAGGGCCGCACACCGCTCTTGATCACGATGTCTCAACAAGATTGGAAAACGGCGCAACGGCTTCTGGCCGCAGGCGCACGGGTTGATATTGCCGATAAAAACGATTTTACGCCGTTAATGGCAGCAGCCATGCACGGCAATCTGGACATGTTCAAACTTATCCTGGCTCGCTCAGACAATATTCATCCCGAAGTCCCCTGCACCGATGGCCGAGATCTCTTAGGATTGGCGCTCGACGGCGGCAATCCGGAGATCATCAACACGGTAATCGAGCGCTTGCCCACGACATCGAAGTGGACAACGAGCGGGCGGCACGCGCTGAACGCGGCCTTGGTTGCCCAAAACAAAAGCCAAATCCGCGCGCTCCTCAGCAAACATTCAGCGCCTCCTACGCCGGAAGGCAAAAGCGTTCCGTTTCTTGCTTACGCGATCGCGGGAAACAACTCCTCACTTTTTACCACGCTTCTGGCTTGCGGAGCAGATCCCAACACCGTTTTGCCGTCGCAGTGTGATAAGGATTTTCTGGCGATGCTCTCTTCGAAATCGATGCGCAGTTACGTAGAAGAAGACAGGAACCTCAACCTGTTAATGCTGGCTGCCGGCCTTGGGCAGGATGACTATCTGCGTGCCCTGCTCGAAGCGGGAGCCAACCGGAACCGGTGGACGAGTCGGTACAAGATGTCTGCGTTGGATGTTGCCGCCGAGACAGGTCACTGGCGCGCTGCACAGCTTCTTCTCGGCGGCGGACCATCCCCTGATCGTTTGCGGCTCGAAATTTCGCTCGCTTTGCAACGCGTCGCGCTCGTTAAGGACGGCGTGCCGGTGTATCGCACGCAGTGTTCAACTGGCCGACCAGGTTATTCGACGAAGAGAGGCGAATTCGTGATCACCAACAAGGAACGATATCATCGTTCCACCATCTACCACGTGGACATGCCGTATTTCATGCGACTGAGCTGTCTCGATTTTGGAATGCACGCCGGCTACGTGCCGAATTATCCGGCATCACATGGCTGCATCAGGTTGCCCGAGGACGCTGCTCGCAAGTTCTTTTCTGAAATTCCAGTCGGCACGCTTGTGACAGTGCAATAAGGCGGCCGGCGATTGCCCAATCGGCAACCCGGCGTCGCGGAGAGGCGCCTCTGATTTGTTTGAATCCAAACCATGCCTTCCGGCATCCTAATGGAAATCCATGGAAACATGATCGGCCACGGTTTGGTGGACTTTGTTGCCAACGTGCTACCTCAATTGTTTTCCTAGCCCAGCCAAATTCGAGTCCCGCTTTTCTTAAAAAACTTTCAGGCACCCTTGGGGGACGCGTAAGTTTTCGTAGCTTACGACATGGATTCTAAGCAATGAGACCATTGTTCTTATTCGCTCCAGGCGCAGGAGCGCCTTCGTCCCATCCTTGGATGCAAGGTTGGAAGAAGCGTTTGTCCGAGATAGGAGAGGTCGAGACTTTCGATTACGACTACATGCGCGAAGGCCGGAAAAGGCCGGATCCCTTACCGCAATTGATCGCTGCCCATCGAAAAGCATTGAATCGGGCGCGCGAGCGATATCGGCCTGAACGAACAATTCTCGTCGGCAAAAGCATGGGTGGTCGAGTCGGATGTCATGTATCACTCGAAGAAAAGGTGGACAGATTAATTTGTCTCGGGTACCCGCTGTGTGCGATGAGCGACCGGACAAAACTTCGCGACCAGGTTTTGCGCGCACTCAACACGCCCGTTCTTTTTATTCAAGGCTCGCGCGACCCGCTCTGTCCATTGGATCTTTTGGAGCGCGTTCGAGCCGAGATGGAAGCGCCAAATTTTTTGCATGTCGTTGAAGGCGGCGACCATTCGTTGCGCCTGTCTAAACGCCAGCTACAGACAAGCAGTCAAACGCAGGAAGATGTCGATCTACGAGTCTTCCAGTCGATTGCCGAATTCATCGCTGGACTGCCCGAGAAAACGAATCGTTAACGTCGCGGGACCTGCGGTGCCGGGCGCCCCAGCGGAGTCAAACACTCCATTTAGTGTGTATACTGCCGATAGGCCTGTAGTTGACGAAGAGAACCGTCGGGCTGAAATTTTCATCGTATGAGAACCAATTTTGAACGGGCTATGCGAACGGAGTTTTTGTTCGGCGAAGCGAACTCAGAACACCCTCCGCATAATGAGACGGCAACAAAGGGCATTGAGGCAGTCCTGCTGGACGAATACTCGCGCGCGGTCGTGAACGCGGTCGAGCGAGTCGCGCCTTCTGTGGTGAACATCGAAGTCCAACAACGAAGTAAGAATCAGCCGCGCGACATCGCGGGAAACGGCTCTGGGTTTGTGATTACTCCGGACGGTTTCATCTTGACCAATAGCCACGTCGTTCACGGCGCAACTCGCATTGTAGTCAATCTTTCGGGCGGACGCGATTACCCCGCACAGCTCATCGGCGACGATCCGGAAACCGATCTGGCAGTGATTCGGATCGACGCGCCACAACTGGTTCACGTGCGCCTGGCCGACTCCGAAACCTTGCGGGTTGGCCAACTGGCGATCGCGATTGGGAATCCACTAGGCTTCCAGGCGAGCGTAACCGCGGGCGTGATTAGCGCCCTCGGCCGCTCGATGTATTCGCAATCAGGCCGCTTGATCGACAACATCATTCAGACCGACGCGGCGCTGAATCCGGGCAATTCTGGCGGGCCGCTCGTCAACTCCGCGGGAGAAGTGATCGGTGTGAACACGGCAATGATTCGCCCGGCGCAGGGCATCTGCTTTGCCATTGGGAGCAACACAGCAAGGCTCGTCGCCGGATGGCTGATCCGCGACGGAAGAATCCGGCGCAGCTACATCGGTGTCGCCGGGCAGAATGTTCCGCTGCATCGGCGCGTGATTCGATTTTATAACTTGCCGCTCGAAACAGGCGTTCTTGTCGTCTCAATCGAGAAAAACAGTCCCGCCGAACGCACTGGATTGCGCGAAGGCGATCTGATTGTTGGATTCAATGATCAGCCCATCGGGAGCGTGCACGATCTGCATAAGATCTTGGTCGGCGAACAAATAGGCGTTGGTGCCGCGCTGACTATTATTCGGCACACCGAGAAATTGGAGTTGCCGATCCTGCCCGTGGAATCGCAATCGAGCCAGTATCGCGGACAAGTCCGCTAGACCTATGGCCGCGGCGGAGGAGTTGGGCGGCCCCTCGGCGTTGGCCCAGACCTCGGGGTCGGCGTCACTCGAGGTGTCGCAGTAGATGTTGGCGTCGGCGTGGCAGAAGGGCTTGTGATAGCGGTTGCAGTTGCTGTTGGCGTCGCGGAAGGACTTACAGTAGCAGTTGAAGTTGCTGTTGGTGTCGCGGAAGGGCTTACCGTTACAGTTGGAGTTGGTGTCGGTGTTCGAGTTGAGGTTGAGGTTGCAGTTGCTGTTGGGGTCGGTGTTCGAGTTGGAGTTGGTGTAGGTGTCGGTGTTCCCGTTCCCAGCAGCTTGCGCCAGACGCCTTCACCGAAAGCGCCGGCAAACAGATAATTATTGTCGGCGCACGAAGCCTCGACATCAGGGAGGGGACATTGCGGAAATCCTTGATTAATAGGAATCCAAGTCGCCCCACTGTTGGTGGAAAGGAACATTCCTGCTGCATCGCCAGCGAATATCGAGCTGCCTCTAATTGTATAGGTGAAGATACCGCAACCGAAGGGGCAATTGCCGGGCGGATCACTAAAAGCCCAGCTTTCTCCGAAATCCAGTGAGTAATAAGCGCCAAACAGGTCACCCGCGAGCACATTGTTTCCGTTTGCCGCGAGACGCTCGATGTCCACGTTAAGGGCCTGCCTCTGCGTCCACGTAACGCCTGCATCCGTGGATTTGTACAAGCCTTTGACTGAAGAGCTTTGTCCAAAAACTCCGGCATAAGCAAGGGAACTTCCATCCGAAGCGACAGCAGTGACGGCAGTAGGGGTTATAGGCAAGGTACCCTGATGCCAGGTGCCTCCGTTGTCCGATGAATAAAAGATGCCAGCCAACCCCGAGGAAGGGTTAAACGATACATTCACCGCTGCAAAAACGTTACCGCCACTCGCAGTGATGGAGTAGGCCGTTACACCTATGTTAGGTGGAAAGCCGTCCAGAGTCCTTTGAAATGTCGCGCCGCCGTCGGTTGATTTGTAAATACCATTAATAGCTCCAGCAAAGAGGTTATTGTCCTTAACACAGAACGCCAGCACGAGCGCGTTGGAGAGCAGAGGATTATTGACGTCAGTCTTGGCCCACGTATCGCCATGATCTGACGACCGGTATATTCCGTCACCCTGCATCCCCACGAACACATAGCCTCCAAACGCTATCAGGCTGCGGACCTCGGAGGCGATTGGCAGGCCCGCAGCCGCGGGATCCCAGCTCTGTCCGCCATTCGTGCTCCTATAGATTCCTGCGGCGTCCGCCGGCGTTCCGGCAAAAAGAGTTGTGCCGTCATACAGCAATGCCTGAATGCCTCCTTTGCCAAGACCGGTACTCATGTCTATCCAGGTCGCTCCAAGATCAGTGGATTTGAAAACCTCGTTGTTGGAACCGAGGTAAATCGTGCTACCAACGGTATCTGTGGACGTCTGGATTCCGGTTCTGGCTGCGCCAAACAACTTTGTGCCGGCTTTAGCGAAGCCACCGATGCCTGTCAGCGCAAACTGCTCTACGACATCCCAGCTCATGCCGTCATCTGTTGACCGCCAGATGAAGTTGTCCTCCGCGACAATGATCGCGTTATCACTGACGATAGATTCGCCTGCGTTTGTTATGATGGAAGGCACAACCTGCCACGTATTTCCGTTATCGGTTGATCGCGCGACGCCGCTATCATTTGGAAGCGCCGAGAAAAATGCCCACACAGTGCCCCCTTTGATTGCGAAGGAATTCACGATGTTTCCCGCCAAGCCTGTCGTGCCAGTCCAAGTGGCTCCGTTATCTGTCGATTTGAAAATGTTTAGCGAGGTCGGGCAGTCGGCTTTCACGGCAGCTAACAGATTGGCTCCTGAGACAATCATATCGCTGATTGAGGTGCGCTCGATTCCGGCATTTGCCGCTACCCAGTGCAAACCATTATCGGTCGACTTGTATACTCCCTGCGTTTGTGTGCCTGCATAAACGACATTGTTCGCTTCAAAGATGACGTTCGTCGTTATCCCAGGCGGTCCGGCGGTTTTTTCCCATGGCGCCATAGCTCCGTTGCCTAGCTTGTCCCCAGCAGCGCGTGCTGCAGCAGATGTCTTGTTCGGTGCGAGAATTGAAGCTGCGAGAGTTGCTAATGCAAGAGCGATTGTGAGGCGATTCTTTTTCATAATGAGTCTGTTAAGGCGACGTTAAAAGAATCGTTTGAAATCACATAGGCGATGGTCAACCTATGAACTCAAAGAAGAGCAAGATTGGTAACAGCGTCGTTACCTTCGTTGAACCATATTCGCGTTAATTGCGACTCGCCCTCAGGGAGACAGGCGTGCGGCCTGTGATTTTGAATGCTTTGCAGCCGACACGGCTGCCTCTACAGTGCCGCTGCTATTGCATAGTCGATGAAAATCTTGGTCATTGGGAGCGGCGGCCGCGAACACGCCCTTACATGGAAACTGCGCCGATCGCCGCAGGTGGAGCGGATTTTCTGTGCGCCTGGAAACTCAGGCACTAGCGAAATTGCGGAGAATGTCGCGATTCCAGCCACCGATTTGAAGGGGCTGCTTCGGTTCGCGAAGGAAAATCGTATCGGTCTGACCGTGGTAGGTCCCGACGATCCGCTTGCTGCCGGAATTGTGGATCTGTTTGCCACTGAAAAATTGCGCGCCTTTGGTCCGACGAAGTCGGCAGCGCGCATCGAGGCGTCGAAAATTTTTGCAAAAGAATTGATGCGCGCGCAGAAAATTCCCACAGCGGAAGCGAATACATTTTCGGATAGCAAAGAAGCAGTTCGTTACTGCGAGCGAGTGAAATTTCCTATCGTGATCAAAGCGGACGGTCTCGCGCTCGGGAAAGGCGTAACGATTGCTGCCGACCCTACGACGGCGAGATCGGCAATCGATGAGATGATGAACAAACTCCGCTTCGGCGACGCAGGCCGGCGCATCGTGATCGAGGAATTTTTGAGCGGCACGGAATGCTCATTACATGCACTGGTGGACGGAAGAAATTATCTTCTGTTGGAATCGGCGCGCGATCACAAGCGCGCGCTAGACGGCGACCAAGGGGCCAACACGGGCGGGATGGGCGCCTTCAGTCCTGCCAATAATTGGAACAGCAAATTAAAAGCTCAGTTCGAGAAGCAAATTATAAGACCACTACTGCGCGGTCTGCTGCAAAATGGAGTCAAGTTTCGCGGACTCCTTTATCCCGGCTTGATGATCACCAGCGAAGGCCCGCGTGTACTGGAATTCAATTGCCGTTTCGGCGACCCAGAGACGCAGGCGCTCTTGCCCAGGATGAAATCGGATCTTCTGCCGCTGTTGGAAGCAACGATTGATGGAACAATCGATAGGTGCGCAATTGAATGGGACATGCGCGCCGCGGTCACAGTTGTGTTGGCCTGTGCCGGGTATCCTGCTGAATACGAAACGGGAAAACCCATCTCGGGCCTCGAGGACGCAGCAAAGCTCGAAGACATCCACATTTTTCACGCGGCAACCAGGCGCGTGAATGACCAAATCGAGACGGCTGGCGGGCGTGTGCTCGCAATCACCGCGCTCGGGTCAACGCTCGAACACGCGCGGGAACGCGCATATGACGCCGTGTCGCGCATTTATTTCGAGAATTGTCGCTACCGACGCGACATTGCTCTGGGGGCTGTTGCGGCTAACATCCGGGAATTGTCGTGATCTTCCGATTCTTGCAGGCCACGTTTGCTATCTGCCTGGCGGGTGCGAATCTCGCCGCGCAATCGACGCCACAAAGATCACCTGCGCAAAGTTCGTCGGGCACGCCACCACAAGCCGCCGCAAAGTTACCTGGAATTCCGGCGGGTTCGCCGTCGGCCACACCCACAGCAGAAGAGTTGGTCAATTCGTTGGGCCCGGCCGATCTCCAGGCCGCCATCACAGTACTGAAGAATAATTTCGCAGATCCGGATGCAATTACTGATACCGAATTGAATCGGGCAATGGTTGAGGGCCTGCTCGTGCGCCTGCCGCGTGGTGCGATGCTTCTAGCCGCCAAGGAGAATACGCCGGTCGCCGCGCCAAACGCCTTTTACAGCGAGCTTATCGCAGGACAGGTCGCCTACATCCGTCTCGGGTCGTTGAACAGCGCCAATCTTCAGGCGTTAGACAAGAGTCTCAGCGGTTTCGCGGCGAAAAAGGTCAACGCGCTGATTATTGATCTTCGCGCCAGCGAGGCGACGAGTGATTTGGCGCAGGCCGCGGAATTTGCAAAGCGGTTTTGTCCCAGAGGGAAGGCTATGTTTACTTTGCGCAAACCGGCGGGGCGTCAAGATCGTGTTTTCAATTCAGACCGTGACCCGGCGTTTCGGGGCCTGATCATGATGCTCACCGATGGCGACACGGTGGGCACAGCCGAAGCGATCGCGGCTGCACTTCGTTTTCACAACAAGGCTCTTGTTATCGGCCAACCAACTGCCGGTCGCGCTGCCGACTACTCTGATTTCCCGTTACCCAACGGCAAAATTTTGCGTGTTGCCGTCGCTGAAATGATTGCGCCCGACGGCCGCTCATTATTTCCGGAGGGAGTGAAGCCAGATTTGCCTGTCGAGATGTCAACCGTGGACAAGCGACAGGTTTTTCAATTGAGCAGCGAGAAAGGAATGGCTCAGTTTGTTTATGAAGCGGGGCGGCCGCATATGAATGAAGCGGCGCTGTTGGCCGGAACGAACCCCGAAGTAGAAGCAGCAGAAGCAGCGCAGCAGCGGCGTGGCCGGGCCCCGGAAAAGCAGCCGCCGCACGATCCAGTTCTACAGCGAGCACTGGATGTGATCACGTCCCTGGAGGTCTATCAAAAGCGATAGCGCAGTGCCTGTTCTACGGCTTCGTCTCACGAATCTTGGCCAACAGTTCAAGCTTTTCGCAATGGGCGAGCCGTTGTACAGAGTTGACGAGAATCTTCAATTTGGCTCAGAATGACAGCGGTGTGACGCCGCTCGAAGAACGAATCGGTTACAAATTTCGTAATTCACTATTGCTCGCGGAAGCGCTGACGCATCCGAGCCTGAGTCATGAAGCGCAACGGCACCATTTTGATTACCAGCGCCTGGAATTTTTGGGAGACGCTGTTCTCCAGCTCGTCATTACCGAGTATCTGTTTCGCAATTTTCGCATCGAAGCAGAAGGACAATTAACCAAATTGCGTTCGCGCCTGGTTTCGCGCGAAGCATTGAAGATGCGTGCCGCCACACTTGATCTTGGACGTTACATTTTGATGGGACGGGGCGAAGAAGCCAGCGGTGGCCGGGAACGAACATCCACATTGGCCGATGCATTCGAAGCGCTCATCGGCGCATTGTACCTGGATGGCGGATTCAACGTCGCCAGAGAGTTCATTTTGACACAGACCAGCGCCGATCTCGAAGAACTGGCGGAAAAGCCGGTGGACATAAATCCTAAGGGCGATCTTCAGGAATTGTTACAGAGCATTTCGCCGCACAGTCCAATTTATGAATTGATTTCGCAGAGCGGCCCCGAACATGAAAAGACATTCGCGTCACAAGTGGTTTGGGAGGGAATTGTCCTTGGCCAGGGGACCGGCCGCAGCAAGAAACAGGCGGAAACTGCGGCTGCCCTCGAAGCGTTGCAATTAAGGCGCTGGGAAAAGGAGTCGTAGTCCGACTGCTCGGAAACGCGACGAGAAATGGCCACGTTTTGGAGTGCGGCGCTGCTGCGCCACTGTTCGATGAAGCCCCTGCCAAACCAGCTCAGATCGACTGGTTCAAGGCGACGATTTCGCCAGACTTACCCTTCCATCGGAAATGTCGCACGATTGACTTCGTGACGAATTTCTTTGCCCGTCTGATCGCTTTTTCCAACGGTAAACCGGAGGCAAGACCGGCCGCGATTGCCGCCGAATAGGTGCAACCGGTACCGTGCGTCGCGATGCCGCGCACAAACCGTGCGGAAAATTCGGTGAGTTTGTTCTTATGAAAAAGTAGATCAATCGCGTTGTCGCCTCGAAGATGGCCGCCCTTCAACAAAATCGCCGCGCGATATTTGCTCGCCAGAGCCTTCGTAGCTTTCTCCATTTGTTCCCTGTCTTTGATTTTTATTCCGATCAACAAGGCTGCTTCGTCGAGATTAGGTGTGATAAGCGTTGCGAGCGGAAATAATTGGTCCTCGTAAACGTCAATGGCAGCCGGCTTGAGAAGACGATCACCACTGCTCGCAATCATTACTGGATCAATGACGAGTGGAATGCGTCGCCCGCGCAAGCTTTCGATGCCTCGTATTGCCTTGGCCACGGCAGAAACGATTTCCGCTGAACAAAGCAACCCGGTCTTGATCGCGCCGATCTGAAAATTTTTTGCGAGCACTTCGACCTGGTCGCGAACCATTCGCACGCTGACCCGCTCAACGCGCGAAACTTTACCCGGAATTTCAGCGACGACGCACGTCACAGCAGTCAGTCCATACACACCAAGAGCGGAAAAGGTTTTCAGGTCGGCCTGAATGCCAGCGCCGGCGCTCGTATCAGATCCTGCAATCGTTAGGGCGACGGGAACTGTGGCCGCGCTCTGCGAGCGCCGACTGTTTTGTTTGCCCATTGGATTCGGCGGTGACAGACCGCCGCCACAGGATTATGCGCCGTTCCCGTCGTTGCCGATCGCTTCGACCGGACAGCCTTCCATGGCTTCTTTGCAGAGTCCCTCTTCTTCCGGCGTCTCCGGCTGTTTATAGACGTATGAATGACCGCCGTCATCGTTCCGTTTGAAATTGGCAGGCGCGGTTTCCCGGCACAAATCGCAATCGATGCACTGATCATCAACGTAGAATTTGCCCGGTACGTTTTCGGCGTATTTGTTCGCAGCGTCGGCCATCGTCTTTTTGCGTAAAAATGGAGTGGAACGTTAGGAAGAAACGCTCCGTACGCAATTAGTTTGGTCGCTGATGAGTCTGCGCGCAACCCTCATCGCCAGTTCGCACGCTAAAGCGTTGAAACCTCAAGGCCGCCAGTCCATTATCGCTCGATTCAGCCCGGGGACTTAACGACGGTCGTGATTCTCCCAATTGAGGCCGCATGAAGAAAGAAGCTACGAAAACTTTTCGAACTTTCGCCATTGAACTGGCGATTTATGCGGTTCTGGTCACCTGCTACTTTTTCCTGGTTCTTCATTTTTTAGGCGAATGGCTGTATCACTTAGAGGCGCGACATCGCTACACGTATGCGGTAGTCGCAATCTTGCTCATCGCCGGGCAGGCTGTTGCCCTGGATGCGGTGACGACACTGTTGTTTCGCTTTCTGCGCCGCCGCTGAAGGTAAGTCATGTTTTTCCCGATCTCCAACGTTCACATCAACCCGATCTATCTCGTGGTTGTCGGCTTTGTCATTGGCATCTTGGGCGGATTTTTTGGCGTCGGCGGAAGTTTCATCGCCGGCCCGGCGCTGCGCTTGATGGGAGTGGATTGGAATTACGCCGTCGGCACGGACCTTGCGCACATCGTCGGTAAGTCGATTGTAGCGGCAAAGCAGCACCGCGCGCTAGGCAATGTCGATCTCAAACTGGGATTCTTCATGACATTTGGAACAATCGGTGGCGCCGAATGCGGCGCGCAGCTGATTCAAGCACTGAAGCGTGCAGGGAACGTGAACATGGTGGTCAGCTATGTTGCGATCCTTGTTTATTCTGGCATCGCGGCATTTATGCTGTGGGAAAGCCGAAAAACGCTGCGATCGGGCAGAGGCCGATCACAGAGCGGGCTGGTCAAGGGAGCGGCGTCAAAAAAAGACCACTCCGCATTCGGGCCGGTTACACAAAAGATTCAACGGCTGAAAATTTGGCCGATGATCACACTGCCCACTTCAGGCATACGAATTTCACTCTGGACCATCCTTTTCGTCGCCTTTGTTGGAGGCGTCTTCAGCGGTTTTCTTGGTGGCGGCGCTGGTTACATCCGGATGCCGTCAATGGTGTATGTGCTCGGGGTTCCCACGCACCTGGCGGTGGGGACTGATCTTTTCGAGATCGTCATTTCCGCCAGTTATGGAACGATCACTCATGCGATCAAAGGCAACGTCGACATTCTGATCGCGCTGGTCATGCATACCGGCGCAGTCATCGGCGCACAGATCGGTGCAGTCGCTACACAATATTTTGCCGGCCCGAAAATCCGTCTCGCCTTTGTCCCCTTGCCATTGATCGGTGCGGCCATCGTGATTTACACGCTCATGACCGGTCACAAACTCTAGCAATGAAAATTTTGATTTGCAGCGACGGAACGCCGCCGGCAGAGGCCGCGATCCAGCTCGGCGGTTTATTGGCTGAACCGCTAAAGGCGCAAATTGCGCTGCTTGGAATTGCTGAAACATCGAGCGACGAGCAGTCTCTGCGCGAAGCGCTCCAGAAGCAGGCGGGATTGCTCGATGGCCGCGGCATATCGCTGGATATTATCGTCCAATCTGGCGAGCCGGTGCGACAGATCGTCGATCAAACCTCAAAGAACAGGTACGATTTGGTCGTCATCGGTGCTCGATGGACTGGAGCGACCGGGCATCACTGGCGCTCGGAGAAGACCTATGAAGTGATCAAATCGATTCAGCCCCCGGTGCTGGTGGCTATCGGCGAATGCAAGAAACTGAAGCGTTTTCTGGTTTGCACCGGCGGAAAAGAATTCATCGAGCAAGCGGTCCAATTCACCGGCAAGTTGGCCGCCGCGGTAAACGCTTCGGTCACATTGCTGCACGTCATGGCTGAGCCGCCCGCGATGTACGCCGACCTGGTCCGCCTGGAAGAGAATGTCGAACAGTTACTCGAATCGAAATCGGAGCTCGGGACAAATCTGCGCCGGCAAAAAAGAGAACTCGAAAAGCTCGGTGTTTCCGCCGAGGTGCTTCTTCGGCACGGGATCGTGATCAATCAAGTTTTCGAAGAAGCGCGTGAGGGCGATTACGATTTGATCGTGACCGGCACATCCCAGGCGCGCGGGCTCCTTCGCCATTACATCATGGGCGATTTAACGCGCAGCATCTTGAACCGGGCGAATGTTCCCGTGCTCGTCGCACGCGCCGGCCCGCCCAAACCGGTTCAAACTCTCTGGAGAGCCGTCAGAGAAATGTTTGGTGGTCGCTAATAGGCGTTCTCGCTGGGGAATTTCTGGGAGAGTGCGGTCTGATCCGTTTGCATGCAGACATCCAGACAACCAACTCTGCGCAGCTCGCGTGTACGGCGCTGGCTCGGTCACCTTTTTCGTGAATGGACAATCGAAAGCCGGCGCCCAATTTCTCCAGCGTTTGCCAAACCTCAGCCTGCAACGTGGAGCGATGCGCAGGTCACGCTCGCATGGCTTGGTCATGCGACAGTGCTCATCAATTTTTTCGGCATCAAGATTCTCACCGATCCGGTGCTTTTCCCGCGCGTCGGAATTCGTCTGCCAGGATTCACCATTGGTCCAAAACGATTGACCGCGCCTGCGCTTGAATTTCATGAGCTACCGAACGTAGATCTGGTTCTTCTCTCGCATGCGCATTTTGATCATCTTGATCTGCGAACGCTCCGATGTTTCGATGAGTCCACCCGCGTGATCACCGCGCGCGCTACGAGAGATTTATTGAAAGGAACCCGGTTTCCCTACATAACAGAGCTCGATTGGGGCCAAAGCAAAAGTCTTAGCACTGCTGCGGGCGAGATCGAGATTACTGCATTTTCGGTGAAGCATTGGGGCGCACGCACGCAGCGCGACACGTACCGCGGCTACAACGGGTACCTGATTGAACGAAGCGATCACCGGATAATTTTCGCCGGTGACACAGCAATGACGGAAAATTTCGCAGCGCTGCGGCGACACGGCCCAATCGACATCGCCATCATGTCCATCGGCGCGTACAATCCGTGGATTCACTCCCATTGTTCTCCCGAACAGGCAATCGAGATGGCAAATGCCGCCGGTGCGCGGTTCATCATGCCGGTTCATCATCAAACTTTTCGACTCAGCTTCGAGCCATTACGCGAACCGATCGAGCGCTTCGAAGCCGCCTTGAGCAAGACTCCCGAGCGCATTGCGCTGCGCGAAATCGGCGAGACATTCGTGCTGCCGTGACTTAGACATCGTTTCTGCGAGGTTCGGAGTTCCGCGTTCACGCGGTCTGCAGAACGCGCACCATGGTCGCCGCCTAAAGGCGGAACTCCAAGCTCGCACGCAGGATTGCCTGCTTCACTCGCTTGCTCGCTCTGTCCACGGATGCAATGTTTCTTCCCTCCGTGCCGACGTAGCTCAGCTGGTAGAGCAACGGTTTCGTAAACCGTAGGTCACGGGTTCGAATCCCGTCGTCGGCTGTTACATCAAGAGGCCCCAGTTAAGCAGCGCAGAGGCATCGCGCCAAACTTTGCTCGAGCTATCACCCAGCACAACGACGATCACGTCTTTGCCGGGACGCGCGCCGCTCGCGATCAAACATTTGCCTGCGGCTTCGGTGTAACCCGTCTTCAGCCCATTGCAATACGGCAGTCGCCTAAGAAGTTTGTTCGTGTTTTCGAGTTCTCGTGTGCGGCCATTGGCATAGCGAAAGACAAGCTGCGGAAGACAAGTAATGGATCGAATCGTCGAGTTTGCATAGGCAGCGCGCGCGATGAGCGAGAGGTCGCGTGCGCTGGAGTACTGCCCAGGGATGGGCAAGCCATTGGGATTCACAAAATGTGAATGCACAGCGCCAAGTTGCTGGGCGCGTCGGTTCATCACTTCCGCAAATGCCTCGACGCTGCCGGCGTTGTCCCGAGCTAGGCACCGCGCGACGTCATTGGGACTTTTCACGAGCAACGCGCGCAGAAGATCGATCCGTTGGTAGGTATCGCCTGCTTTGATATTCAACTTCACCGGGTCACACATTGAATCGACCGGCTGCACGGTGACCGCCCGATCCAGAAAACCACTCTCTGCGACAATTAGCGCTGTCAGCAATTTTTGTGTGCTCGCAGCCGGTCGTATTTGGTCGGCATTTTTTTCGTATAAGATTTTGCCGCTGTTGGCGTCTACCACTACGACGGACGCTGCGCTGGTCTTCGGTATTCCTTCAGGCGTGAACTCCGTCGGACCGGGAATTGCTTCCTCGGTTTCTTTCGCCTTTGCTCGTTTCCGGTGCGATGCAGCATGAGTCGATTTCGACGTCTTTGCCTTACGAGCGGGAGTGGACTCAACATCGTCATCGTCCGTATCTTTGGCTGTGACGGCCTTCGCCTTGCGAACTGGCCCGGCCACACCGCTCGGCCGCACTGCCTGCGACTCGGCAGCATCCTGGCTCCACGCGTTCAGCGCGAATATCGAGACTAACGCGCAAAGAAAGAAGATTCGCTTGCGCCACATCATGGCCGGAGAATTAGCGATAAAAGTCTTGCCCGCGCAAGCGTGGCGATGCAAATGTCCGCAACAGGAAGGTTTACGATTTGCCTCGGCGCTCGATCAGTTCGATCTCGTAACCCTCCGGCGCGTCGATAAAAGCAATTTTGCCTATCCCACTCGGATGCGGTCCATCGGATAACGGATAGCCTTTGGCCGCTGCATGTCTTGCGAACTTGTCCAGGTCGTCCACTTCAAAAGCGAGATGCGTTAGATCGGGGCCGACTTGCACCGGCCCGCTCTCATCAAATTTGCAGATCTCGATTTCTTCGTCGCTGCCGGGGGCTTTCAAAAAGATGAGTTGCGAACCGCGCCCGGATGTGTGACGTCGAACCTCTTCCAGTCCGAGAACGTCCTTGTAGAACGAGACGGTTTTCTCCAAGTCATGCACGCGATAGCGCGTGTGCAGTAGTCGCTTGACCATGGACTATCTTATTGTTTCGGGCGACAGATTCAAACTTCGCGCTCTGGACAAAGCCGTTGAAACGGCTTTATTGCCGCGTCGCGGTGATTGCCGGACTGAAGTCCGGTGTTAACGAGAGTCCACCCACTCGGTTGGCTTTGTATCACGTCGAGGTTTGAGATCTCCACAGACTTCTCAACTTCGGTCGCCGAGGCGACCTTTGCTCGGAATGACAGAGAGAAAGTTATGAAAAAAATCGGAATTCTTTTTGGACAGGAACACAGTTTTCCGCCGGCGTTTGTCGCGCGTGTGAATCAAAAGACCGGCGGCAAAGACATCGTCGCGGAATTCGTCAGGATCGACAAGGTGATCCAGGGCGAACCGTGTGGCTACGATGTGGTGATCGATCGCATCTCGCAGGACGTGCCGTTTTATCGCGCGTGGCTCAAAAACGCCGCACTGACCGGCACCGCCGTGGTAAATAACCCGTTTTGGTGGAGCGCAGACGATAAGTTTTTCAACAACGCGCTCGCGACTAAGATCGGCGTAGCAGTTCCACGCACGGTATTGCTCCCATCACACGACCTCCCGCCGGACACGAATGACAAATCGTTCCGCAATCTCGGTTACCCGCTCGATTGGGAAGCCATTTTCGATTACGTCGGCTGGCCTGCGTTTTTTAAACCGTTCAGCGGCGGCGGGTGGAAGAACGTCTATCGATTGCACAATCGCGAGGAATTTTTCCGCGCTTACAACGACACGGGACAGCTTGTGATGATGCTGCAGGAGGAAATAAAGTTTGAGATGTATTTTCGCTGCTACTCAATCGATCAGCGCCATGTCCGTATCATGCCGTACGAGCCGCGGCATCCGTTTCACCTGCGTTACCAAACCGAGTGGCATGCTCCGAAGGAGATTTTGCAAAGAGTCGAGGAGGGGGTGCTGCGGCTAAATCAATTTCTTGGTTACGACCTGAACACGGTCGAGTTTGCCATGCGCGATGGCGTGCCGGTCGCGATTGATTTTTGCAATCCTGCGCCCGATTGCGAAGCGGCGTGGATCGGCCAGCAAAATTTCGAATGGGTTGTGGAAGCAATCTCGGAGATGGCAATCCGCAAAGCGCGCGAGCACGTTCCCGGCCGCGACAACCTGAGCTGGGGCAAATTTCTGCAGGCTGCGGTAACAAGGCGCGCGCTCGGCGATCTCGCATAAGCGGAGAGCGTTGTCAGCTATGCTCTCGAAAAACTGCGCTCTCCGCAGCGAGGGTTGACGTATTCACCGATTCAGGTCCACGCGTGGTCGGGGGTAAAGATTTCCAGCGGTTGCTCGAGTCCTTCCACAGCTTGCCGCGGCAATGCGCGCAATGAAATCGGGCGTCGCAAAGCGTCTCGCGTCGCTCTGCTTAATAGCAAAGTCGTGCCCACCGTTTTGTTTAAGGCTTGAATACGCGAGGCGATATTGACCGGGTTGCCAATTACGGTGAACTCGATTCGTTCCGGCGATCCGATGCTTCCGACAACGACGCGTCCGGTGTTGATACCAATGCCGATCCGGATCGCTTCTTCTCCGCAGCGAACTAAATCGGAGTTGAGCCGTTCCAGTCTGCGCTCCAAATCGCGCCCCGCCGCAAGGGCTTTGTCTGCGTGATTGTGCTGCGCGCTATCGACTCCAAAAAGCGCCATGAACCCGTCGCCAAGAAATTTGTTAATCATTCCGCCGTGTTCGATCTCAACCACCTCAACCATCGCGTGTAGAAAGCGGTTCAGGAAACTCATCGCTTCGTGCGGCTTCAAATTCGCCGCACGCGCCGTAAAAGAGCGAATATCCACAAACATTACTGTCACCTGCTGCTCCGTACCGCCCAGTCCCGGATCGCGCGCCAGAATCTGTTCGGCCACCTTGTGGCCAACGTGCAAACCCAGCGTGCGCCGCACGCTTTCAAGCCGTTTTTTCTCTTCGACTTCCGCTTGCAGAGCAGCCGTTCGGCGCTTGACGGTTTTCTCCAGTTGATAATGTGAATGGTGAAATTCGGTCAGCAGCCAGACAACGACAACAAAGAAAACCAGCAGCATCATCGCATTCCACACTGGAATCAGCGGATGTTGATAGGCTGGACCGCTGAGCAGGTCGCTGAGGAACCACACACACGTGCACAAAGTTCCCACAACCAATCCCGACCAACGCCCGGCCACCCATGCCGCAAGCAACGTGGGCAACAGGTAGAATGCCGATACTACTAACTCGCGGCCCGTCAGATAATCAACGACGCCCACAGCAATTGCCAAGGCGACAGCCGCAACTGTAGCGGCAAGCTTCGATTGCAAAGAAAACGCCCCAACTGCTTTCACCAGAAACCCCAAAGCGAGCAAAGCTTCGACAAAGCGCTTCGCTCATTCGTTCATGCACCGGCCGGGCTTCCGGAGAAATCGAGACCGGTCCAGCGCCGCGCGCACTCCACATTCGCCCCACTCGGGATGACAGGCTGTTATTTTTGAGGAACATTCCCGCCCCACTATGAGCGCCAAGGAGCACACCTTTACTCTCGGGATTGAGGAGGAATTCGCGATTATTGATCCGGACACGCGCGAGCTGCGTTCGCACATTCAGGAAATCCTCGAGGGCGGCAAAATAGTGCTCAAAGAGCAGATCAAACCGGAGATGCATCAATCAGTGGTCGAGCTTGGGACGGAGATTTGCGATTCGATCGAGCACGCACGCACGCACGTCATTCATCTGCGCAGCAAGCTGGCTGAGCTGGCGGGCAAAGCAGGGCTCAAGATCGCGTCCGTCGGGACGCATCCTTTCTCGCACTGGCGCGACCAGCACATCACCGAGGGCGAACGTTACAAGCAGATCATTGAAGACATGCAGTTGCTGGCTCGCGCGAACCTCATTTTTGGATTGCACGTACACGTAGGCATACCTGATCGCGAAATGGCCATCCACGTGATGAATCAGGCGCGCTATTTTTTGCCGCATCTCTATGCGCTGTCGGTCAACTCGCCGTTTTGGGTGGGAGAAGACACGGGCTTGAAAGGTTATCGACTGAAAGTGTTCGAGCGTTTTCCGCGCACTGGCATTCCCGACGCGTTCGAATCGCTTTCCGAGTACGAAGACTACTGCAAACTGCTGGTGAAGACCGGCTGTATTGACAATCCGAAAAAAATCTGGTGGGACATCCGGCTGCATCCGTTCTTCGACACATTGGAGGTGCGCGTCTGCGACGCACAAACCCGCGTGGACGACACGGTGGCGATCGCCGCGTTGATTCAGGCCATCGTCGCGAAGCTTTTTAAGTTGCTTCACCAAAACACCACGTTCCGGATTTACCGGCGCCGTCTTCTGGATGAGAATCGCTGGCGCGCTGCGCGGTACGGCATCGACGGAAAACTGATCGACTTCGGCAAGGAAACTGAAGTGGAAGAACGAAGTTTACTGAATGAACTGCTGGAGTTCGTGGCAAGTGAAGTCGACGAGTTCGGCACGCATCGCGAGATGACGCACATCGAACGGATCATGCGCGAGGGCACCGGCGCAGATCGACAGCTCGCGGCGTACGAACGTACGCACGATATGAAAGTGGTGGTCGATCGCATAGTCGGAGAGACGTACGAAGGACTAAACGCACCCGGGTAAGGTGCAGTTGCGAGTTAATTCAATCGCTCCCAACTAGATGAATCCCAGCGCCGTATATTTTTAAGAAGTAGTATGCCGCTATGCCAAAGCCAAGAGTGACGATACCTAAGCGAACCAGCGTCGGATTCATCCAGCGCACCACACTTCCGCCCAGGTAACCGCCAAGCAACGCGCTCCTGCCATCACCAAGCCGTAATTCCAATTCACCTTTCCTTCGATAAGGAACACTATCACTGCAACGGCCCGGAGGCTGCCACACAAGGCGTTCTTCAGCGGAAGGATGGAATGGATGTCAGTCAGGCCAATCAGGTCGAAGGCGGCAATTACAAGGATGCCAATGCCGGCCCCAAAATATCCGCCATAGACTGCGACAAAAAAAAGCAGGACGGCCGCACCAATCTGAAGCGAAACGGACCGGGCCGCGGTTATTTCTCCCGTAGCGACCGGGCCGCGTGAATGCGCGGAATGAGCGGTGCGAGTTAGCAACGGACGCAATGTGAGCAGTGTAGCTGCTAGGATAAGCCAGGGTATCAAGGCCGTGAAGGAACGGTTACCTGGCCAGTTGAGGAGCAAAGCTCCAATAAGGCTACCTAGCAAGCTTGGCCCGAGAAGCAGCCAGAACCAATGGCGCACGGGAGGCAGATGCTTGCGGCCCGCCCAAGTGCTTGTCATGTAAGCCGGTAGAAGAGCGACCGCGCTGGTTGCATCGGCTATTACTGGCGGTAACACCGTCATTAGTACGGGAAACGTTAACAGCCCGCCGCCGCCGGCTATCGAATTAATCGCCGTAGCCACGATGGCGACAAGAAAAAGCACAATTTGCGTCTCCATTGGAAAACCAGCGGGTCCAGTTCAACACATGGCTAGGTACTATCCCGTGTCTTCACGTCCAAAGAGCAACGTCACAATCAGACCTAGAAGACTGACGAACGCCATCATTCCGAGGACTGCTGGAACCCCGAACGTACCTTTTATAATTGGCAGAACAAAGACGCCGAAAGTCGCTCCGATTTTAGCAATACCAGCGGCGAAGCCGCTAGCAGTCGCCCGCAATTGAGTCGGAAAGAGGATAGGAGCCAGGGTAAACGTGGTCGAATTAGGTCCTGCGTTCATTAACAGGTTGAACATAATAAATCCCGTGAACACTAGCGGAATGTGCAAGCTCGAATTCGATAGATGAACAGCAATCATGAGTAGGATCATGCCGCAAGTCATGCCCGCGAAACCGATGACCTGCATGCGGATACGTCCGAACCGTTGAACCGCCCAGATTCCAAGAAGGAAGCCCAAGAGCAGGAACAGATCGATTGCACTGCTTCCCCTCGCGTCGGCAAAGTCATCAGCAATGACGCCACCTGTCTTACCGGAAACATCAATCGCACCCAAGATAATCGGAGTGAAGAGACCCACGCCGTAAGTGGCGATATCCATCAAGAACCACGGGATTGCGACAAGCACCGTACGAGCTCGGTAGGCGCGTGAGAAAAGAATCGAAATCCCTGACGTTCTTGCGCGCGCGATCGAGCTTGCGAGGCTCTGGTTTCCAACATTGCTGGTAAGTTGCAACACTGCCTCGCGTTGCTCAGGCATGATCCGGATGAACGCTCGCGCCGCCTCGGCAAATCTACCCCGAGCCATCAACCAATTCGGACTATCTGGCGCTGAAAGACGTAGCAGGAAAAACAGAAAGGCGATGACGCCTTCGCTCGCCAGGAAAAGTCGCCAGTTCTGCAGGCTCTCGACGGTTTTCAGCAGCACGAGCGTAATCGCAGCCGCGACCAACATACCAAGCGCTTGGCAGGCAATCGTGGCGACCATCAATCGCGCGCGATTGCGTTTGGGCAAGACTTCCGAAACGTAACTGCTACTGACGGGGAAATCGATGCCGATTCCCACCCCGACGAGGAGCTGCCCGATAAACAACATCGCTGGTCCCTTGGCTAAGGCGCTGGCCGCCGCGCCTGCGCAAATAATTATCATGTCGGCGAGCATCAACGGCTTTCGACCAAAGTGGTCAGCCATCAATCCGCCGAGTCCGGCCCCAAACACGGCACCAAGCACCAGACTTGCGCCGATGAGACCTACAACATCGGGCGTGAGATGAAACACAGCAATAATAAGAGGCATCGCCACGCCAAGGACGAAAATAGCAAAGCCATCAAGCAGCGTGCCGCCGGTAGATAGCACCCAAAGCCATCGCTGAATCCCGTTCAGTGGCGACGCGTCTAATAACAGCGTCAGGCGTTGCGAAAGCGTGATTTCGCCCAATGTTACCGCTTCTTGTGCCGGTTTGCTTTCCCAGGGCTGGCCGCCTCATGGTACTTGCGGCGAATTTCGGCCAGGTTCACGGTTGGTTTCGGAAACTGCATTTCCATCGCTTCCATCTCCTGAACAATGATCTGCGAAATAGCCAGATCGCGAAACCACTTACGATTTGAAGGAATAATAAACCAAAGGGCATGATCCGTGCTGGTTTTGGTAAGCACATCCTCGAATGCCTTCGTGTACTCATCCCAATACTCTCGCTCCTTGTAATCCGATTCACTGATCTTCCACTGACGAGCGGAGTCTTCCAGTCGCTTTTTAAACCGGGCAAGCTGTTCCTCTTTCGAGATGTGCAGGAAAAATTTGAGAATCGTTGTGCTATTCTCGGTAGTGATTAGCCGTTCAAAATCATTTATTTCATTGTAGCGCTTCGCCCAGATCTTTTCGGGGACCAAGCCATGAACCCTTGCCACCAGCACATCTTCGTAGTGGGAGCGATTGAAAATCACAACTGAGCCTTTGGAGGGGACATGCGGATGCACGCGCCAAAGAAAATCGTGCGCCAGCTCCTTTGGGGTCGGTTCCTTGAAGTTAACTGCCATACAACCTTCTGGATTCATGCCAGTGAAAACGTGGCGGACTACGCCGTCTTTGCCGCCCGCGTCGAGTCCCTGCAATACAATGAGAAGCGAATGCTTGTCCTCCGCATACATCAGATATTGCAACTCATCCATCTTCTGCCGGTTCTCCTCAATTTCGGGCAAAGCTGCTTTGTGTGACTCATGCTTTCCGTGATAGCTGGGGTCGAAATGTTTTAGCCGGATCTTGGATCCCGGTTTCACGGCAAGCTTTTTCTGATAGTTGGGCATGACTTGTGTTTCTCTTCTTAATTTACCGCACAGCTTTTTGCGAACCTGTCATCGAAACTCTCAGAGGTTCGAAAAGCCACCTCTTCCACGAGTGAACGGGATCCAGGACGCGATAAAGTCCAAGCTTCACGATGTCCTGTACTGTCATCCAGACCAGATTGTAGGCCCAAACAAAACCGATGATTTTCCAGGGAAGTGACGGCACAAGCCAGCCCTGGCTACACATCAACACGGCGGCGATTTGGGTTGCGACAATGGCAAAGAAAAGCTTGGAGTTTGGATACGGTGGCTTCCAAAAAGCCCCCCGGGTGCGAGTTACGAATAACATCAGGTGCCCACCGGCAACGAGTTGCAAAAACATCATCGTCTGCAGCTGTGGTCGGTCCAAGTGGTGAAGCGTGTCGCCTAAGTACAGCAATCCAAAGCTTTGAATAACTCCGAGCAGTCCCAGGACTGACGAAATCACTAACACACGATCCAACTCCCATTTCACGGGCTGAGGCGGCACGCTCGCATTATCAAACGCGATGGTCATTATGGGAACATCATCCAGGAGAGCGAGCGCGATAAGCATGATCGCAGTTAGAGGAAAGAAGTGGTAATAGATCGATGCCAATACGACGAATACCATGATCGCGATAGTCATGGCGATTCGATACAAAACGTAGCTCATCATCCGCTCGAAGATGCGCCTGGCTTCCGCGATCCCTTCGATAATGACCGACAGACCAGGTGCAGTCAGAATTAAAGCCGCGGCCGCCCGCGCTGCTTCTGTTGCTCCGGAGACGGCGATGCCGACGTCCGCTTGCTTTAGCGCAGGAGCATCATTGACTCCGTCGCCGGTCATTCCCACGATGTGGCCGTTCTGCTGGAGTATTTTTACGATCGCGTATTTGTGTTCCGGGAAAACCTCCGCGAAACCATCGGCCTCCTCGATTTTCTCGGCCGCATCGAGCGGAATCTGGCCTTTTGTAACGTCGCCAGAAAAAAGTTCGCTCGCCGGCTGAATATTTGCGCCCATGCCTAGCTGTAATGCGATCTGCCGGGCAATGGCGACGTTATCGCCGGTAACCATCTTCACCTTAACGCCGTACGCACGAGCCTCTGCTATGGTGCTCTTAGAATCCGGTCGGGGCGGGTCAAGCAGCGAGAGAATTCCCTGGAATATCCACGGGCCATCGCCTTGGGCGACAGCAACACCTATGGTGCGATAGCCACGACTGGCCAAATTGTTCACTGTCTGGTTGGCTTTCTCAAAGTCCGAGCCAGAAAGCTGCGCCAGCCCGAGAATCACCTGCGGCGCGCCTTTAGTAACTCTAAAAGTTTTACCAGAGGCATCCTTGATCGTTGCCTCGGTCCGTTTGTTCACCGGATCGAACGGGACGTAATTTTCCTGTTGATAGCTCTTAAGTATGGAGAGGTCTTTCAGGCCAGCCATTACTGCGAGATCAATCGGGTCGTTATCCGCTGCGCGCGAGGCTAAGGACGCCATCAGAATCAATGTTGCTACGTCGGTTCCGGCCCATGGCTCTGCTTCGCCGAGGGTGAGCTTGTTCTGAGTCAACGTGCCGGTCTTATCGGAACAGAGCACATCGACCCCGGCCAATTCCTCGATCGACTCCAGCCGGGAAACGATTGCCTTACTCCTGGCAAGAATTCGCGCTCCCAAAGCCATTGTCACCGACAGTACGGCAGGCATCGCCACCGGCACTGACGCCACCAAAAGGATGAGCACTACTTCGGCGAGCCTTAACAGCGCACTGCGATCGTAGTGACCCCGCATATCGAAAAGACGGCTGGCCACCAGAATCACAACCAAGACCAGAGCCAGGATAATCAGGAAGTTACCGATCTTCATTACAGCTCTCTGGAAGTGGGAAACGCTTCCTGCGGCGGCGACTAATTTTGCTGTGCGTCCGAAAAACGTATTCGCTCCGGTCGCCGTAACCACTGCGACCATTTCTCCCTGTTTAACGACGGAGCCGGAGTACGCCTCCTCGCCCGATTTTTTGGTGACTGGCAGCGATTCTCCCGTAAGCGCTGATTGATCGATGCTGATGTAGTCGCCTTGGATGAGATTGCAGTCAGCAGGTACAACGTCGCCTAGGTACAGGCGAACGATATCTCCAGGCACGAGCGTACGGGCGTCGACTTCCTGCCATTCTCCAATGCGAAGCACACGCGCTTTCAACGCCAGCGAGTTCTTCAAGGCATCGAGCGCGTTGGACGCTTCGTGTTCCTCCCAAAAACCCAATACTGCATTGAACAACAGGAGTGAGACGATAATCGTGAGATCACCCCAATCTCCTACGATCAGCGCCATTAAGGCAGCAGCCTCGATCATCCATGGGATAGGCCCCCAGAAGTAGGCAAACAAAACAGAAACCGCGCTTTTCTTTTCTTCGGGCAGCGCGTTTGGCCCGTACCTGGTCAGACGTTCCTGCACTTCCGTCGGGTTCAAACCGGTCTTCGGATCGGTTCCGAGCTTCGCCAGAATTTCGGCAAGGGTCGAATTGGAGGATCCAGCGAGGTCTGGCGTCGGCATAACAATTCCCTGGCTCAATGGGTAGGAGCACGTGATAGCTTGTCGCGTCCGCCAACACTAGAAAAAACTACCGCCGAGATTACGAACTGCAGGGCATTCGCGGGCTGCCGCGAGCCACTCTACCATTTCAGCGGCGGCGCCTTCGGGTCCGTGCTGCTTTCTTCGCCGTAGCCGAGCGCGACAGCGCAGAGCGTTGCCTCGCAACGCGCTTCGTGTGTCTCGACAAAGCTTTCTTCGATGCCGACCGGCGGCTCTCGCGTTTGAGCGCACGTTTCGTCGCGCGAGAGCGTTTCGCCGAAGGCTTCCTGCGGCGGGCGGTCCGGCCCTTTGCAAGATCACGCTTGGCCTGACGTTTTGTTCGTTCTTTGCCGCGCTTTGGCGGCGGCAACTTTACTCCCGCCCGCCGCGCCTTCGAGAGACCGATGGCGATCGCCTGCTCCGGCGAGTGGGCGCCGTGTTCGCCTTCCCTAATGTGTTCCATTTCCTCGCGCACAAACTCGCCTGCTTGTGTACTTGGCGATTTGCCTTCACGCTCGTCTTCGCGCGCTCGTTCAATTGCTTCTTCCTCTGGCATAACAAGATGGTTTCGCCGCTAGTTATATGTTTGGACGTGGAAGATAGCGTCGGACGATCGGCAACGGCTATGTCACTGAGCGAAACGATCCTGTGGACACGGCTAAAGTGGATATGCGCAGCGAACAATATTCGTCCTGTGAAAGAATTGGACTCCGAGTCGCTCAGAGTGAGATTTCCTAATGGGGACACCGGGGACAAACAGCCGTAACGGGAAAATAATCGAAGCCGGCTTGGCTACGGATTCTGTAGAAGCGGCGGAGGAAGCCGGTCTCGAATACGTCAGCGACGATCGTCCGGGCTACGCGCGCAGAGCGAAGAACGGCGAGTTCGAGTATTTAGATACTCAGGGTAAAACAATCCGCGACGAGCAACGTCTTCTCCGAATCAAACGGCTGGCCATCCCACCAGCGTGGACGGACGTTTGGATTTGTCCCTCGCCAACCGGACACATTCAGGCGACAGGCCGCGACGCACGCCGCCGGAAGCAATACCGTTATCACGAGCGCTGGCGCGAGCTGCGCGATGAAAACAAATTCGGACGGCTCGCAGACTTTGCCAACGCGCTGCCAAAGATTCGGCGGCGAGTTGCTCAGGACATGCGGTTGCCTGGTCTGCCGCGTGAAAAGGTGCTCGCCGCCGTCGTGGGATTGCTGGAGCGAACTTTCATTCGAATTGGCAATGAAGAATATGCACGCGAGAACAAATCATTTGGCCTGACCACAATGAAAGACCGGCATGTGAAGGTGAAAGGACCGCGGTTGCGTTTTCGTTTTCGCGGCAAAAGCGGTCGGCAGCACGAAGTGGATATAACAGACCGGCGAATCGCGAAAATTGTTTCAAAGTGCCAGGACTTATCTGGTCAGGATCTATTTCAATATGTCAGCGATGAGGGCGAGGTACGGGATATCACATCGCAGGATGTGAACGATTATTTGCGCGAAATCACAAACGAAAATTTCACCGCAAAAGATTTCCGGACGTGGGCCGGAACGGTCCTGGCGACGATCGCGCTCAACGCCCAAGGCGAGTTTGAAACGAAGAAACAGGCGAAAGCAAATGTGAAAACAGCCATTTGCGCCGTGGCAGAACTTCTCAGAAACACTCCGGCTATTTGCCGCAAATGTTACGTGCATCCGGCCATTGTCGAAGCTTACCTAAGCGGACGCCAAGTTGCCGGACTCCGCGACACAATCAAAAATCCTGACAAAATAAAACTGCGCACGGTCGAATCCGCAGTTGTGAAGTTTCTTCGCGCGCAGCGATCAAACACCTGAGTGCTTGCGAGTTCTCGGTAATTTTACTTTTCCGAACTACTCGCTTCGAAGCGAACGGGAGAGCACAAGAGCCTGACGCGACTCTAAACCGGCTCGCGGCCAAGGCGGTTTGAAAACGGTCAGAGCAAAAAACTTCCATTGACTAGCCGAGCGGCTAGCTCGTCGCAAGCGTTGGCTCCCGTCGCCACCCCCCAACTTACGGCGTCTGGCTCTTTTTACGGCGTCGGCGCCGGCGACTCCGCAGGCGACGGCGAGGGCGACTCAGTTGAGCCCTCTGTCTTCGGCGGAGTTTTCTTGGCGGCCTTGTGATGTGTCCGCGATGGCGTCGGCGTCGGTTTGGCCGATGCTGGTGCAGTTGTCGTCGTCGCCTTCGTTCCCTGCTGTTGGCAAGAAGAAGCGATAAATGCCATACAGACGATGGCGCCGATTAAACCAAATACGTATTTGTTCATAGGCTGTTAGTTCCTGATCGAGTTCTACAGAATGTTTGGTCGCATAAAAAGTTCAGAATGCGCGAGTAATGAACTTTTTTTTGTGTGCGGCTCCGTGCCAGATCAAGAGCGGGCGAGATATCCGCACTTCTTTTGCGCTTTCAAAGTCCGTTCTCGTTTCTCGGACACGAGTCCGCAATTCTAACGTCACAAAAGCGCGATCGCCTTGCCTTCGCGATGCTCAACCTGCTCCATCGTGCACTGGCGCGGGTCTTTGTCGGGACGCCAGCGAAGAAATTTTGTACCGTGCCGAAACCGGCCGCCGGTGAAATGGTCGTACGCAACTTCCACGACCACTTTCGGCGCCACTGGTTCCCACTCGCCAGTCCGCTCGGTGCTCCAGCGGCTTGGCCCTCCGGGCGCGTTACCGGTGAACCCGGGCGTTTTTTTCAATGCTTCAAATTTGTTCGTTATCGCCCGGCGTTCCGAAGCTTTGAATCCGGAAATAAATCCGACGTGATGGAGCAAACCATCTTCAGCGTAAAGGCCGAGCAAAAGAGAACCGATTATGCGCTTGCCAGTCGCGCTCGATCAGAGTGCGGTGCAGGTCGTTCAGAGTATTGCGCAAAAAGCCTCGCAGCCGGGGAAAAGCACAATCGCTACGATCATCGGAGTCGCGCTGGCGATTTTCGGCGCAAGCGGCGTGTTCGGTCAGCTTCAAGACGCGCTGAACACGATTTGGGGAGTGAAGGCGAAGAAGGGATTTAGTCATTACATACAGTCTGCGTTGCCGGGCGGAATTGTAATCGCGATCACGGTCTATCTCGTATTTGACTTCGCCGTTGTGGTTCTGCTCTTCGCGATGATTTTCAAGTTCCTGCCGGACGTCGAAATTCAATGGCGTGACGTCTGGATCGGCGCCGTGATGACTGCGCTCCTTTTCGGAATTGGAAAATGGCTGTTGGGTCTCTATCTCGGCAGCGGCGCTGCCAGCTCGGCCTATGGAGCGGCCAGCTCCCTCATCACGTTATTACTCTGGGTTTATTATTCGTCACAAATTCTGCTGTTTGGCGGTGAATTTACGCAGGTCTATGCAGCGCGAGCGGGTCGTGCATTTAAACCCAGCGAATACGCAGTCCGCGTCGAAACAAGAGAAGTCGAAACCGGATAATCACCACCGTTTCAAGCCGCAACATTTGCAACGTCCAAAATCGTTCGCGCCCGCGAAATTAGGTCAAGAAAGGAGAAGCCATGGGCACGATTCTATTAATCATCTTAATCCTTCTGTTAATCGGCGCGCTACCGGCCTGGCCCTATAGCTCGGGCTGGGGTTATTGGCCCAGCGGAGGACTCGGATTGATTCTTTTGATTTTAATAATTCTCGCTTTGACGGGAAACCTGTGAACGGTGGGCGCGTTCGGCTGATCCCGCCTCTGGAGCAATTCTGAAGGACTTCGGTCAGAGGCCTCGTCTGCCCTGAAGCAGGTTAATGATCAGGACGACAACAGCAATCCGGAGCAGGAGATGAATTAGAGAAGCGGTTCGGGCAAGCGGTGACAAATCGTGCGTGTTCGATGGATCAAATCGATACGCGCTTAGCTCTTTTCGGGCGAAACAACTTGTCTAACGTTTTCCACGTGCTCCTTGATTTCGCTAACTTGTGGATGCACGTCACTAATCAAATCGTGCTCGGCCTGAGAAAGCTTTTCAATGCGGGTTGTCATTTCATGGAGCTCTTCCAACATCGCGTCCTGACGGGATGATATCCGATGCATCCACCAAAAGCACACGATCCAACACATTGTTCCAATGCAGCCAAGCACCAATGCCATTGCTTCGAAGTTCTGCATATAAGATTTCGTAGCTAGTGTGACACCTATTTTGAGGTTCACCGATTGCGAACATCAATGCGTGCTTAGCTTTCCCAAATGCTATGTGCAACCGCGCAGTAAGAAGATGATAAGAAGAATTGGAATCGGAATACCAAGTAGCCACAACAGGATATAACCTGTGGCGGCCGCTTCTTTGATTCTCTTAGCAATTTTCATTTTTCCTCCACAACCTAATCGCCGGAAGGACGTCCTTTGCGCGTGTATCCTTTCAGCTCCGCCAGGCATCCTGTGAGGAACTTCATGTTGTGCAGTGAACTCTTCACTGGGAAGGGCGAAGACGAAAGAGTTACCTCGTTCTTGGCGTCGTTTAACGTGGCAATTTCCTTAGTGCTTTCACTTGCTCCCTTCTGCGATTTTTGTAGCGGCAGTGCATAAGGTGAGAACCGAAACATCGGCAGCGTCCGAATTGAAGGCACAAAGCGAAGCTTGATGTTTCGCGACGGAAAAAAGGGAACTATGCGAATCGCTCAAGTCGCGCCACTAATCGAGAGTGTGCCTCCGAAACATTATGGAGGTACGGAACGAATTGTTTCCTATCTTACTGAGGAGTTAGTTCGCGCCGGTCACGAAGTTACCCTGTTCGGCAGCAGCGATTCAGTGACAGGTGCGCGGCTCATTGCGCCGATAAGGCGCTCGATTCGTAAGAATGAACAGTGCAAGGATCCCGTTGCTCGGGAACTCATCCTGATCGATCACGTGGTCGAGCACGCTAGCGAATTCGACATCATTCATTTCCACACCGGTTACCCTCATTTTGCGATCTGTCGCTACCTGCCTGTTCCCCACGTTACAACTTTGCATGGCCGCCTGGACCTTCCCGATTTCGTGGCTGTTCACGAGCGGTTTTGGGATGTGCCACTCATCTCAATCTCAAACTCTCAACGCGCGCCCATAATCTCGGCGAACTGGCAGGCAACAATTTACCATGGACTGCCGGAAGATTTATTCTGGTTTTATCCTGATCGCGGAGATTACCTTGCCTTTCTGGGACGGATCTCGCCAAAAAAGGAGCGGACCGCGCGATCGAAATCGCCAAGCGCGAGGACATGCCGCTTAAGATCGCCGCGAAAGTTGATCGGGCCGATCGGCGCTACTTCAAACGCGTCGTCGAACCATTGCTGAATGACCCGCATGTGGAATGGGTTGGCGAAATTACCGACAAACAAAAGAACGAATTTCTGGGCAAAGCTTATGCGTTGCTGTTCCCGATTGATTGGCCGGAGCCTTTTGGGCTGGTGATGATTGAGGCGATGGCGTGCGGCACTCCCGTTATTGCTTATGACCGGGGATCTGTGCCCGAAGTAATGGAAAACGGAGTAACAGGTTTCGTAGTGAGAGAACTAGACCAAGCGGTGGAGGCAACTCGCAGGGCTCACGATCTTAGCCGGGCAGGTTGCAGGGATATATTTGAGAAACGTTTCACGGCTGGTCGGATGGCAGATGATTACGTCAATGTGTACGAGCGGATGGTCCGCCAAAGTGCCAGTTATGCCTATGCTTGAGTCGCTTATGGCAAACTTGAAAGAATCTTCAAAAGAGACACGCGCAATTCCATGTTTGCTCACGTTGTTTTTCTAGAAGTCGGCGTCCAGTACGCACTGGATCGCCAAAAATTCAAAGCAAACTTAGGAACAGAAAGGGAAAGGATCGTATGAAGCTGGACACATTAAAAACACTGTACATCAATGAATTGAAGGACCTCTACAATGCAGAGGGCCAACTGCTTAAAGCGTTGCCTAAAATGGCGAAAGCTGCGGCATCAGACGAGCTGCAAGAGGCTTTCGAGAAACATCTCGAACAAACCAAATCTCATGTCGAACGGCTTGAGGAAGTTTTCGAAGAGATCGGTGAGAAGCCCACGGGCAAAACCTGCAGGGCGATGAAAGGACTAATCCAGGAAGGATCCGAAATCCTTAAAGAAGACGGTGAAGAATCGGTGATTGATGCCGGAATCATTGTAGCTGCGCAGAAAGTGGAGCACTATGAGATCGCCAGCTACGGCAGCGTTCGCACATTTGCTCAACTACTTGGAAAGGACAAATCAGCGGACCTTCTGCAAGCCACGCTCGACGAAGAATCGGAAGCGAACGAGCTTTTGAACAAGTTAGCTGAAGATATTGTAAATCCAGAAGCCCTCATGGAGCCGGAGCTGGTCGGGGCGTCTTCTGAGCGTTAGTCGACTTGGAAACGGCGGACGCTATTGTGTCGCCTCGCAGTCGAATAAGTTATCGCCACGTTGTTATCTCGCGCGGTGTTGAAAAGTTCGCGCCGCGCGAGCCCGCACACAGCCATGTCCGAACAAGATGGGACGCATCGGGACGCGAGTGCAACAGTCGCCGCGTTGGACTGAGAACCATGATGGAAGTCGAGTACATTCCTGGAGATGTAGCGTCTGTAACCTCAGCGCTTTATTACGTGCTGCACGAGCCGCCGGAAGCAGGGACAGACATGAAAATATTTTACGCCGGGGAGCGATTTCCCTTCTGTTCAGAATGCGGCCGGAAAGTTCGTTACCTGTTACCAAAACGAGTTCTCAGAAAGAAAGTCTCAAATTAGAACACCACCGCGCTCCTTGTCTTTTTGCCGCTGCGCTTACAACATCGCAGCATGGCAGAGCGTGTCGCGATAGTTGGAGCGGGCGTTTCCGGTCTAACCTGCGGCGTCGTTCTTGCCGAGCGCGGATTCCAGACCGCGATTTTCGCGAAGGAAACCGGGCAGCAAACAACGTCCGGTGCCGCAGCCGCGATTTGGTTTCCGTACGACGCGCAGCCTGCAGAGAAAGTGATTCCCTGGGCGCTCGAAACCTACAAAGTACTTATCGATCTTACAGGCGATCCACGCAGCGGCGTTTCAATGATCGACCTGCGCCAGTTTTCGCGCACCGCCGGAATTCAAATCCCAGATTGGGCGATTCCACTCGGCGCTGGTGCTGTAGCCACCGGCCTGCGGCCGGTGTTCAACAGCGGTTTCTCGCTACGGGTCCCTCTTATGGACACGACGATTTATCTCGATTATCTCGCTGGGCGTTTTGAGAAAGCTGGCGGCGAAATCCACGCGAGCGTCCGCTTCGAAAAACTCGAAGAAGCCGATCGCGATTTCGATCTGGTAATCAACTGCGCAGGAATCGGCGCCCGCGAACTTGTGCGGGATACGGACCTCGAGCCGCATCGCGGCCAGATCGCAATCGTTTCAAAGATCGAAAATCTTTGCTGCGCGATCGTGTGCGACGACGCGCCGTTGATGTACGCAATTCCTCGAAGGAATGATTGCGTTTTCGGCGGAACGAACGATTTGAGCAGTGATCTTGCCGCCGATCCTGCAACAACGAAGCGAATCATCGCCGAATGCAGCCGAGTGCTGAACATCGAGAGACCGAGCGTCCTAGCTGAGCGCGTCGGCCTGCGTCCGTTCCGCAAATCAGGCGTTCGCCTTGAGCGCGAAAAACTTCGCGATGGCCGCATCGTCATTCACAACTACGGCCACGGTGGCTCCGGGTTCACTCTCTCCTGGGGCTGTGCGCGTGAAGTCCTCGACATTGCCACCCAGTAGCTGCGCTTGTGTCAAGCGCCGAAACGAATCGACACGTCCTCTATGACGCTAACGAGAATTAAGACGAAAAAGTTTCGTCTAATTCGGGCCCGCGACTATGTCAGCGCGATGCACTGGAAGGAGCTGACGACGTCGTCTGGGCCTTTCTCGGAAAAGAAGCTTTCGTAATAGCCGGGGCCGAGGTCCCAATAAGGACCTTTGTAGTATTCGTCGCGATGAAAACGCCAGACGCCGCTCTCTACGATGACGCAGCTCATCCGGTCGTTCCAGTAATCGCCGACGTAGTGGAAACTCAAATTGGTGCGGGCATAGGAACCTTTAAAACCGATGTGGTCGTAAAGTACTATTTCAGGCAGCCGAACAATTTCCTTGTTCGGTTCAACTGTTATCTTGCCGGCAGCAGAAGCGTGATAGCTCAATGGCCCCACGTTCCATTTCATGTCGATGACGCACCCGTTATCGGGCGACAATTCAATTTTAGATATTCGTGGCATAAGCGTGTATGGGCGGTGATTGCGTCTAATTGATCAAATGAAATCTGCTCTGTCGAGCAAAGAGATTTTAACAGGCCATTTTTGTGAGGCTGGCCAATTCTTGGATGTTCGGAGTTCCGCGTTTACGCGGTCACCAGAGCATACAACTCACCGCCTGAAGGCGGAACTCCCCAACCGTCACTGGTTTTTCGCTCGCCCGATAACGCCACAAGCGATGCGCGCGCCCGAATCGCCGGACGGTTGAGTCTTTAGATCGTCCGGTTTCGCGTGCACGACTACGGAGCGCCCGATCGCCGATTGTTGGTCGTTCGTCAGCGAGATTTGATGATCCACATATTCCAGCGTCGCTTTTCCAGAAGCGTCTGCTTCCACATTTCCCATGTCGCCGACGTGCCGCTCGGTGTCGTCCGGCCCGGCATGCGGTTTGTTCGTGGGATTAAAGTGCGCCCCGGCGGAACTTCCATCCGCCGCGCTGCAATCGCCGAATTCGTGAACGTGAAAACCATGATTGCCGGGAGTGAGGCCCGTTAGGTCTGCGTGGACCTGCACGCCATCGGCGACCTCGGTAAACGTCACAGTGCCGCTCACCTTGTTGCTGCCGGTGGGGTGAAGCACCGCAATCGCCTTTAATGGAGCTGACGGTTTTTCGGCCGTCTGCGCCTGCGCGGTGAAAGCCACGGACAACAGGACTGCCAGCGAAATTAGCAAATGTTGAGACGCCTTCATAGTTACCATCTCTATTTCGCAATTCTCGAGAAGTCCAGCCGCATCGGAATAATCTTCTGTAGGGGAAGCTGACAGCTTCCCCACGGTTACAGCCTATCCGAGAAGTAGAGATACATCAGGAAAGTGATAGTCTTATTTCCAGGAGGCCGCTCATGGAAATACCGAAGCGACTGATCGACTGTTTGAATGAAAACAAGGTGCGCTATGAAATCCTGCACCATCCTGAGGCGGTCAGTGCGCAACGAATCGCGCAGGCCGAGCATGTAAAAGGCCGGCACCATGCCAAGGTCGTAATGATCAAATCGGGAGATCAGCACGTAATGATGGTGCTGCCCGCCGATCACCAAATTGACCTGGAGAAGGCGGAGAAGGCAATCGGCAAAGTCGTCTCCCTGGACAAGGAACAGGAATTTAAATCGCTTTTCCCCGACTGCGCGATTGGAGCCATGCCGCCGTTTGGCAATCTCTATGGTTTATCCACGTATGTGGAGAAACATCTGGCGGAGCAAGATTATATCGTTTTTGAAGCAGGCACTCACACCGACGCGATCAAGATGAGCTATCGCGATTACGACACGATCGTGAAGCCGAAAGTAGAAGAGATGGCGATCAAGCTCCAACCGATGAAAGGAGCTTGAGCCTGCGAAGAGCCACGCTGCAGTTATGAAACGAATCTGGAGTCCAGCAATCCAGGAGTGGTTTACCCGAATTCTGATCTTTTCCTGGTTTCCTGGTTTCCTGATTTGTTTTTCTGCTTCTGCTGCAAGCATCGCAACCGAGAAGGTTGCTTATATCAATATCGACGGAGCGATCGGGCCGGCGACAGCGAGCTACATTTCGCGCAGCATAGACGAAGCCCGATCGCAGAACGCCCAGTGTCTGGTAATTCAACTTAACACGCCGGGCGGTCTGCTCGATTCGACGCAGAAGATCGTACAAAGTTTTCTGGGTTCTTCGGTTCCCGTGGTCGTTTACGTCGCTCCGACCGGCGCGACTGCCACAAGCGCAGGCTGTTTCATCACGATTGCCGCCAGTGTCGCCGCAATGGCGCCCGCCACCACAATTGGCGCGGCGCATCCAGTTTCAATCGGCGGTTTTCCCAGCGGCGGTGAGGAGAAGCCGGACGAAACGATGAAGCAAAAGCTGGAGAATTTTTCCGTGAGCTACATCGAGACAATTGCCGGGAAACGCCAGCGCAACGTCGAATGGGCCAAGTCGGCCGTAAAGGAAAGCGCATCGATCACGGCAGAAAAGGCACTGCAATTGAAAGTTATCGATCTGATCGCCTCGGACATGTCCGATCTCTTGCAGAAACTGAACGGCCGCGCGGTGGATGGGAAAACGCTAAAGACCGCAGGCGCCGACGTGTCGGAGATCAAGATGTCGCCATCGGAGCACGTGTTTCAAAAACTTTGGCGACCGGAAGTGATGTTCATTCTGATGCTCGTCGCGATTTATGGAATCATTGGCGAACTGACGACACCGGGCGCGATTCTTCCGGGCGTGGTCGGTGCGATCGCATTGATCCTTGTGCTTTATCTGGCGGCGATTCTGCCGGTGAACGTGACCGGCCTTGTCTTGATCGCGCTCGCCCTCATGCTGTTCATCTTTGATGTTTACGCCCCGACACACGGCGTGCTGACGGTCGGCGGAGTCATCGCATTTCTGATCGGTTCGCTCATGCTCTTCAATCGCGCCGATCCGCTCTTTCGTTTATCGCTCAACTACATCATCCCCGCGACACTCATCACCGCGGCTTTCTTTATTTTCGTCATCGGCAAAGGCCTTCGCGCACAACTCTTGCCGGTGAAAGTGGGAACGGGAACGTTGATTGGAAAAACGGTGACCGCATTGACTCCAATCGACTCGCGCGGTGGCAGGGTTTTCGTCGAAGGCGAATATTGGAACGCAGTCAGCGACACACCCATCGAAAAAGACGAACTGGCCGAGATCACCGCCGTACACGGATTAACTGTAAAACTGAAAACCAAAGGAAAATAAAGCCATGCAATTAATTGAAGCACTGCCGCGATTAATCGGTTGGGCCGTCCCCATCATCATTCTCGCCATCATCATCGTTCCGCAGGCCATCCGGATCCTGCGCGAGTACGAACGTGGCGTGATTTTTCGTCTTGGAAAATTACTCGGCGCGAAAGGTCCGGGATTAATTTTCCTCATTCCCATCGTCGATCGCATGGTGCGAATGGATTTGCGCGTGGTCACCATCAGCGTCGAGAAGCAGGAGGTGATGACGCGAGACAACGTTCCGGTGACGGTCGATGCAGTTGTTTATTTCCGCGTCGTCGATCCGCAAGCCGCCGTCGTGAAAGTGGAAAACTTTCTCAAAGCCACCTCGCTGATGTCGCAGACGACGCTGCGCAGCGTGCTCGGCCAGGCCCCCTTGGATGACCTGCTTTCGCAGCGCGAGTCGATCAACCAGAAGTTGCAGGAGATCATCGACCGGCA
>WNFW01000136.1_pt1 | contig 43242 bp, 37 predicted proteins | sample 5400131 | NCBI WGS metagenome assembly WNFW01 (sample SAMN13153362, study PRJNA577476) | soil metagenome | isolation source: 20 cm soil or saprolite under grassland replicate 1 | place: USA:California | collected 2016-06-15
AACCTGCCCGTCCATGCGGCGATAGAATACGGCATCTTTGCAAAGTATGGTCTTGAAATTGAAGTAGCCTATACTCCAGGTTCGGATTATCTCATCGAAGCACTCAGATCAGGCAAGTTCGAAATCGGTCACCCGGCAGCCGACGACGTCGTAGCGGCGGTTGAAAGCGAAGAGAACAAGCACGGTAGAGACATCGATCTCTTTCTGTTTATGGGACTCCATAGCGGACTCTTAAGTCTAATTGCTGCGCCCGAGTATCCGGATGTCGGGTCGCTTCGGGGGAAATTACTTGGCGTGGATTCCAGACGCACGGGTTTTGTCTTCCTGTTGGAAAAGTTTCTTCGCTCTAACGGATTCGGCCCACAGGATTACAGCCTTGTCGAGATCGGTGGCTGGGAGTTCCGTTACCAAGCCCTACTAGAGAAAAAAATCGCCGCGACCTTGCTGACCTCACCTTTTGTGGCCGATGCTTTGTCATGCGGCTGTCATCTTTTGAGCCGCGGCGACGAGATTGTACCGGTCTATCAAGCTACCTGTGGCGCCGCGAGGCGGGCGTGGGCAAGAGATCGGAAGGAGGTTTTGGTTCGATATATCAGAGCCTATATCGCAGCGCTGCGTTGGTGCTTCGACCCGGACAATCGGCGCACTTGTCTGAACCTGCTCAAAAAACATAATCGGCTCGACGAGAGTGCCGCGGCAAACACATTGGCGACGCTCCTGGAACCCAACCGAGGTATCTACCCCGATGCGGCCCTCAATATTCCTGGCCTCGCCGCCGTGTTGGCGTTACGCGCTGAGATGGGCCATCTTAAGCCGCCTCTACCGCCCGTCGATAAATACATTGATCTCTCGTACTACCGGCGTGCGGTTGGCGTGACGAACGCGTCTTGATCGCGAGACTGGTAAGGTTGCCGAGATATAAAATTCCCGGCATGTGCGACGGCCACCGACCGGACATTGCTCTGTCTCGATGGTGCCTTATGCCGCGGAAATCAAACTGCTACGAAGAATCTTTCCGGCAGAATGCTTTCCTTGTGGATGTTGCTCTTCTTTGCTAAACACAACCGTTGATTGCCAACATGCGCTTGTCTCCGACACCTTGGTTTATCGCCGTGCTTGCCTTCCTGATTCTCGGATTCACCCGCGGTCTTCATTCTTCGTTTGGCGTGTTTTACGTCGCGCTGCTCGATACTTTCGGTTGGAGCCGCGGCGTCACTGCCGGTGTTTTTTCCATGGTTCTTGCCGTCGATGCGATTCTCTCGCCCGTAGTCGGATATCTTTTGGATCGTTTTGGAACTAAAAACATCGTATCCGGCGGTTGTCTTATCCTGGCAACGGGACTTTTTCTAAGCGGCTATACCGCCAGCCTCTGGCAGCTCTACATCTTTTTCGGTTTGGTATCCGCCGTCGGCATAACGTTCACGGGCATGGTGCCGCACGTCTTCTTGATCTCCGAATGGTTCGTTTCGAATCGCGCCTCAGCTATTGGTTTCGTCTATGCAGGTACGGGCGTGGGCATTTTGGTCCTTGCGCCGCTTAGTGAATGGCTGCTCTCGACGTGGGGATGGGCGCGCGCCTTTCAAACCTTCGCGGCCATCATGCTGATCGCGCTCTTGCCGTTGGTCGCCGTTTTCTACCAGCATGGGCCCTACGGTGAAAAACTCCGTTCGAAGAAAGAGCCCAAGAAGGATGGCAATCAATGGACGGCGAGATTGGCCTTGCGGAGTTTGCAGTTCTGGTTGCTCTTTTTCGCGCGCATTTGCGCGGCTGCCGGTACGACTGTCATCGTTGCCCACCAAGTCGCCCATGTTGTCGACGTCGGTTATAGCAAGCTCTTGGCTGCATCTATCTTTGGATTTGCCGGCATCACCAGCAGCTTTGGTAGAGTGGTTTTCGGTTTCATCGCCGATCTGCTTACCAAACAAGCGGCATACACGCTCAATATTGTAATGACCGTGATCGGCGTCGGCGCGTTGATGATCCTCCGCGATCCGAGCCAAACGTGGTTGCTGTATGTTTACGTGATATTTTTTGGCATTGGCTTCGGCTCTCGCGCGGTGATCTTCTCCGCGCTCACGGCGGACCTATTTTCCGGAAAAGGATTCGGGTCGATCCTTGGCTACTCCACGGTGGCGGTCGGCGTCGGCGGCGCTTTGGGCTCATGGCTCGGCGGCGCCCTTCACGATTGGACCGGCAGCTATCTCATTTCGTTCGCTCTGTCCACTTTAGTTCTCGCCGGTTCTGATATCTGCATCTGGCTCGCTGCGGTCTCTTGGGTCGCCGCCTACGACCAGCGGCTTTGGGCCAAGCAGCGCGGTTAGCGCGGTTGAAGAAATGGAGTAATCCAACGAGGTGCTTCTGCGAATCGCGCTCCGTCATCCTACCTTGAGCGGTTCGCTAGAAGTTGCTACTTTGATTTGGATTGAACCTATGGATGCTCGGCTGCGAGAGGGCATAAGTCTGTTTAACGACGGCCGATTCTTTGAATCTCACGAAGTTTTGGAGGGTTTTTACCAGGAAACTGACCCAGTGAACAAGCCTTTCCTTGAGGGCTTAATACAATTGGCCGCGGCGTTCCGGATTTTTTGCGACTTCGGTGAGGTCAAAGGGCCGGTGCGCATGATACGTCAGGCGTTGATTCGTTGCGAAAACTACCAGCCCGCTTTTCTGCAAGTTCGCGTCAAACAACTCTGCGAAGCGATGGAGGTCTGGGCCGAGAAAGCGGACGCCGCCGAAGCAGCGCCACATTCATCGACCATTCCCAAGATTCAACTGCAGCGTTTCAGTTTTTTTTCATGAGCAACGGCGCTCTCGGAGACAAACTACAAAAGTTTCTCCAGGGAACCTGGGCTGGCGCAAAGCGCCTTCAAGGGCTTCAGGGCGGGGCACGCGCTTATATTTTATCCCTGGTCGCTGAAAAGAATCCCCGGCCGATTCTCGTTGTCTCTCCCGGCGCGCCGGACGCGGAAAACCTTTTCGACGACCTGGGGTTTTTTTTGGGAGAAGAACGGTCGCTGCCGCCGTTTCGCAAGCGGTTGCATCTCTTTCCGTCCTGGGAAGTGCTTCCCTTTGAAAAATTATCGCCCCATCCGGACAACTTGGCCGGCCGCCTGGAGGGACTTTACAAACTCGTCGAAGAATCGGCGCCGATTCTGGTCGCCACCCCCGCCGCTCTGATGCAGAAGGTCATTCCGCGAGCCGCACTCAAGCAGTCTTATCTCTATCTCGTCGCCGGCCAGGACTTGTCACGGGAAACTCTGCTCGAGCATTTAGTCCAATGGGGTTTTCAGAACGTCCCTTTGGTGGAAGATCGCGGCGACTTCAGCGTCCGCGGCGGCATCGTCGATCTGTTTTCTCCGGGGTATACCCGTCCCTTGCGCCTGGAATTCGATGGCGATCGCCTCGAGTCGATTCGGCAATTCAGTCCCGCCAATCAGCGTTCCGAGCAATCCCAGGAGGACGTGCTGCTTTTACCGATGAAAGAGTTTTCTCTGAAGCGCGCGGGATTAGACGAGGTTTTGCGCAAGATCGACCAAAGGGCTGCGGACTTGGAAATCGAGCGGCGGGAGAAACACGGTCTGCTGGAGTCGTTGCGTGAAGGCATTCCCTTTCCGGGGATGGAGTCTTTGGTTCCTTACTTTTACTCGGAGCTCGGCTCGATTTTTTCCTATTTGCCTCCGGAGACGTTGATCTGGCTCGATGGCGCAGATCGTGTGGAAGCCGAGGCGGAAAGATTTGCCCAGCTGGTTTGGGAGCGGCATGAGAAGGCCAAAGACGAGCGCCGCCTGGCGCCCCCCGTGGAAACTCTCTACCTCAACGAGCACGAATGGCGCGAAGCGTTGCAGCCATTCGCCCAAGTGCACGGCGAATCGCTCACGATCATGGCGTCATCGGAGAAGGCGCAGGAGACCACTCTCACGGTGGAATCATTTCTGACGAGCGACATTCGCCATGAGACCACGGCGCATGGCACAAACGCGTCGTTGGCGCCAGTGGTCGAACGGCTCAAGGCCTGGCACGACGAAAGGGTTTTCTTCGTTGCGCCGACCAAAGGGGATACGGTTCGGCTGCGGGAATTATTAGGCAACTACGATCTGCAGCTCCCTGTTCTGCTGGAGGAGCCCATACCTTCCCTGCTCGGGCGCGATGATCTTGGTCGTGCCATCGTGCGCGGGGACTTAAATCAGGGGTTTCGCCTGCCCGAAGCGCATCTGATCCTAATCACTTTCGATGAGATATTCGGCACCCGGAAGAGACAACCCGCGGCGAGCACGAAGGGCCATCCGAGCCACTTCTTGACCAGTCTCAGCGAGCTCAAGCAGGATGACTACGTCGTACACTTGGATCATGGCATCGGCGTCTACCGGGGACTCAAGTTCCTCAAGGTCGCCGGCGTCGAGGGTGAATTCCTCCACCTGGAATACGAAGCCGGCGATCGTCTCTATCTGCCGGTGGATCGCATCAACATGGTGCAGAAGTACATCGGCGGCGACGGCGCGCAGCCATCTCTCGACCGTTTAGGGGGCACCGCCTGGGAGAAAGTCAAAGCGAAGGCGCGCAAGTCGATCTTCGCCATGGCCGAAGAGCTGGTACAGCTCTACGCGCTTCGGGAGGCGCGCGCAGGAAATGCCTTCGCGCCGCCGGATAACTGGTACCGAGAATTCGAAGCCGCCTTCGAATATGAAGAAACTCCCGATCAGCAGCGGGCCATCGATGAGACCCTCGCGGGAATGCAAGGCAGAAAACCGATGGATCGCTTGATCTGCGGCGACGTCGGTTACGGCAAGACCGAAGTTGCGATGCGCGCGGCTTTTCTCGCCGTCGAAGGCGGAAAGCAGGTGGCCGTGCTGGCGCCGACGACGATCTTGGCGCAGCAACATCTGCAGACCTTTCGCCATCGCTTTCGCAATTACCCGGTGCGCGTCGAAATGATCAGCCGGTTTTTGACGACGAAAGAGATCGCGCAAATACTGCAGGAGACCGCCAAAGGCATTGTCGATATTATTATCGGAACCCACCGGCTGCTGCAGAAAGACGTGGAGTTCAAGGATCTCGGCCTGGTGATCATCGACGAAGAACATCGCTTCGGCGTCGTCCACAAGGAACGGCTCAAAAAGCTGCGCCAGCTCGTCGACGTGGTTAGTTTAACGGCGACGCCGATCCCGCGCACCTTGCATATGTCGATGGTCGGCATTCGCGAGTTGAGCATCATTGAAACACCGCCGGCGGATCGGCTGGCGATCCAAACTTACGTGACCCGCTACGACGAACGGGTCATTCGCGACGCGATCCTGCGTGAGGTGCAGCGCGGTGGGCAGGTGTTTTTCCTCCACAATCGGGTCGAAACCATCGACCGGTTGGCGCTCAAGCTGGCCGACTCGGTCCCCGAGGCAAAGCTGGCCGTAGCGCACGGCCAAATGCGGCCCAGGGAGCTGGAGAAAGTCATGCTCGATTTTCTGGAAAACCAGACGCAGGTCTTGGTTTGCTCGGCGATCATCGAATCGGGGCTCGATTTTCCCAACGCCAATACCATCATTATTAACCGCGCCGACAAGTTCGGTCTCGCGCAACTCTATCAGTTGCGGGGGCGGGTTGGGCGGTCGCATCGCCATGCCTATGCCTATTTGTTGATCCCCGGTGAAAAGGCGATTACGCCGGACGCGGAGCGGAGACTGCGGGCGCTCCAGGAGCTCGACGGGCTCGGCGGCGGCTTTAAGCTCGCGCTGCACGATCTTGAGATTCGCGGCGCGGGCAATCTATTGGGCGAGCAGCAGTCGGGCCAAATCAATGCCATCGGATTCGAGCTCTATACGGAAATGATGGAGAAAGCCGTGAGCGAGCTCAAAGGCGAAGTCGTGGCTCCGGAAGTGGAGCCTGAGATCCGTTTGGAGATTCCGGCTTATTTTCCCGAGAGCTATATCCCAGACGCCAACCAGCGCTTGCTTTTTTACAAGCGGCTTGCGAGTGTGCGCAACCCCTTAGAACTCGCCGAACTGAAAGAGGAGATCCAAGACCGCTTCGGGCCGTACACTCCAGTGGTGGAAAATCTATTCATGGTGATGGATCTCAGGCGGATGCTTAAAGAATTTCTCGTGAAGCAGATCAGCGTATCGGGTGGCAAGGTCTTCTTGCTGTTCCATCCGGAGTCGCCGGTGAAGGTGGAGAAGCTGCTCGAGCTGATTAAAAAACCAAAGAGCAAATTTCGGCTGGCGCCGGATGGCCGCCTTTCCTTTACGCCGCAACATCAAGAGTGGGAGATGCTGATCGGTGAGGTCGTGCAACTCCTGCGCGGCATCCATGAAAGCGCGCCTCAGCAGACTCTTCCCCTCGAGTCGCTGCGCGGCTGATGAAAGAGATCGTCGGAAAAGGGTCAAGAGCGCGACGCGCGCCATTCGCGAGAGGGAATCTCAGCCATATCGCACCGCGCCGCTTGTCTAATCATTTGCCGCTTCGGCGTTGCTCCGTATCCAATCCTTGATTCCCGTTTCTTCATCCTCTTTATGAGCGTGATGCACCTTGGCATGGAGCCAGCCCAGTTCCACGACTTCATCCAAGGAACCGGCGATCGTCACGGTGCAACCCTTTTCGCTGGGATACTTTCTGCAGTCAACTTTAAATCGATTGGCCATAAAAATCATGATCCTTTCTCGCCGCCATCTACAGCAGAGGTTAGGTTCATAGCTCGCACGGCTGCTCAGCCAAATCAAGTCATCAAGCAGAAGGAAAAAAATGGGTCTCGTTTCTCAATAAGAGTTGTGGTCCATTTGACTTCCTCAATGATGCGCTGTCTTACTCGCCCATTCTATCCCGGATGAAAAGTCCCGACTGTTTACCGGTCGGTCGCGAGCTTTCGGCGCAGCCATAGGATTCCCAACGCGCTGATCACGACCAACCCTCCCAAGAGAAGAAAACTTCCCATGCCGGGATTCCGAATGGCCCGCACAAATTGATGGGCAAATAAATTGATCAAGAGAATTCCCGGCGCCAGTCCAAGGAATGATCCGATGATGTAGTCACGGATCGGAACTTGGAACGCACCCGAAATTACATTGACTATAGTGAAGGGCGCGACGGGAAGAAGCCGCAGGGTCGCAACTGCGATGATGCCGGTTTGACCGATTTTATTTTCCACGCGCTTCCATTTGGGACCGGTTATCTGCCGGACAAAATCCCGCCCGAGAAAATAACCCACGGCATACGTCACCCCCGCCCCTAAAAAGCACCCGGCTAAAGCGTAGGCAGAGCCCAGTATGGGGCCGAACACGATCGCCGTGGCAATGATCAAGACCGTTATGGGAACCAAAAGCAGACTACCGATGACATACGCGGCAAGAATGACCACTGGGCGCGCCGGGTTATTCCGTAACCCAAGGGCCCAGGCCGAAACTTTCCGAATATCGATCTGATTGGCGAGAGGCGTCCATTTCCATGCCGCGGCCATGCCAAAAAGCACCACCAAAATCATGGCCGCCAGCCAAACTTTTCGGCGACGGCTCCCATTCGCCTTTGATTTCGCAGTCATGTCAAGTGGGTTTGTTATCCTGCCTACTGATTTAAGGAAAGACTATTTTGGGCCGGATTGCTATATCGTCATCGTCCGAAGCAAGCTGGTCGATGAGCATAAGAGCAGGCTACTGTGTGCTGTTTCCAAAGTCCGTTGCGCGGCCGCCCCAACGTCATACCCGCGAAAGCGGGTATCCAGAAGTTTTCAATTTCCTGGATTCCGGGTCGCTCTAGCTATCGCCAGTTTGCCCGGAATGACGGCCGATTATCCAGATGGTCAACCGAATCCTGCGGGTGGTGTTAGGCAAGCTATGTGTCAGATTTAGATGATTTTCGCGTTCCGTAATCTGGCGATGGCATTCTCGTCGTAGCCGAACTCGCGCAGGATCTCTTCGGTGTGCTCGCCCAAGATCGGCGGCGCTGACTTGATTTTCGGCGGTGTGCGACTGAGCTCGATGGCGCTGCCCAGCATGCGCATCTTGCCCATTTTCGGGTGTTCGACTTCGATCGGAAAGCCATATTCCCGTACCTGGGGATCTTGAAACACTTCCTCCAGAGTATTCAAAGGAGCGCAGGGCACGTCCTTTTCTTCCAAACGCCGGAGCCAGTCGCTGCGCCGGCCGCGACGAAAGATTTCTTGCGACAGGCTCGACAATGCATCGTGATTTGCGGTTCGTCCCTTGCGATCTCGGAAGCGCGGATCTTCCGCCCATTCCGGCTTGCCGAGGACATCGAGAAAGCCGCGCCAGAATTTTTCCGGAGACGAGAGATGAATGACGAAAGGAAGACCGTCTTGGTCCTCGAAGGCAAAAACTCCCGCCGTGTGCGTCCTGTGCGCCCGCCGCGGCACTTCACCGGTCTCAAAGTAGCGTGATGCGCTTTCGGCGAGAAAGGAAAGCGACGCCCGAAGAAGCGAGGTCTCGACCTTTTGTCCCTGACCGGTAATCAGCCGGTTTACCAGCGCGCCCAGTATCCCATAACAGGCGTAGAAGCCCGTCAAATGATCGGAGAAGGAGAGACCCATTCCCTTAGGATCGCCGGGGTCCGTGAGCAAGCTGAGAAGGCCGCTCATAGCCTGGCCAACCGTGTCATACCCCGGGCGATCCCGATACGGGCCCGTGTGTCCGAAGCCGGAAATCGAACAGTAGACAATTTTCGGATTCAATTCCCGGACCGTCTCGTATCCCAGGCCGCGCTTGGCCAAAGTACCGGGGCGGAAGTTCTCGATAAACACATCCGCAGCAGCGAGAAATCTCAGCAAGATATCCCTGCCTTCATCCTGACGAATATCGAGTGTGATGCTCCGCTTGTTCCGATTGAGACTGCAAAAAGTCGCGGAGTAAAGTCGGTCGCCCCAACCGCGAAAGGGATCTCCTTTTCCCGGCTCTTCAACCTTGATGACATCGGCGCCCAGATCGGACAGCATCGCACCGGCAAACGGGCCCGTGACATAGCTCGACATCTCGATAACACGAATTCCTTGAAGCGCATCATTCATTTTATAACTCCCGATCGCAGGCTTGCCTCTAAGTACAAAAACTTAACGGACGATAATAGAGGGTAATCTCGATGTCAATCTGGGTTAAACTGGTTTTTGCTGCCGGTTATTACGACCAAGTCTTGAGACCCGTCAGAATCAGGTGTAAGAAACCAAAATAGTGTCTGCGAAATCTAAGAGATCCCGTAGGTCAAACGGCGCAATCCCTATGATGAAGTTCTGGATCGGGACGGATCGAAGAAATTACCGATGGAGGAACGGCAAATATGACTGCTGAAGCCGAATACGCGGCTGTTCCCATAAGCGTCACCGTAAATGGTGTAAAGCATGAAGCGATGGTCGAGCCGCGCGCCTTGCTGGTTTACTTTTTGCGCGAGCATTTGGGCCTCACCGGCACCCATGTCGGGTGCGATACGAGCCAGTGCGGCGCCTGCACGGTTCAGTTGAACGGCCGCGCCGTGAAGTCGTGCACGATTCTGGCGGTTCAGGCCAACGGCACGGAAATCACGACTATCGAAGGGCTCGCCCGCGAAGGCGCGCTCCATCCCGTGCAGGAAGGATTTCGCGAGAAACACGGATTGCAATGCGGCTACTGCACGCCGGGCATGATTATGACCGCGGTGCACTTGTTGGAAACGAATCCGAATCCGACCGAAGAAGAAATCCGCCACGCGCTGGAAGGCAATCTGTGCCGCTGCACCGGCTACGTCAATATCGTCGAGTCGATTCGTTGGGCCGCGGAGAAGATGGGAGGCAAAAATGTTTCCCGCTAATTTTGGGTATCTCCCGGCGCATTCGGTCGAGGAAGCGGTCCGGCTATTGACCGAGCATGGCGACGACGCCAAGCTGCTGGCCGGCGGCCATAGTTTAATTCCCGCCATGAAACTGAGGCTGGCGTCGCCCCACTACTTGGTTGATTTGGGAACAGTCCCCGGTCTACGCGGCGTCCGAGTTGACGGCGATGCGTTGGCGATTGGCGCGCTCACGGTGCACGCGGACGTAGCATCGTCCGAGCTTGTGCGTAAGCACCTCACCGGATTAGCCGACGCGGCGTCGGTCATCGGCGATGTGCAGGTACGCAATCGCGGCACCATCGGCGGCAGCGTCGCCCATGCCGATCCAGCGGCCGACTTTCCGGTTATTCTTGTAGCGCTAAACGCATCGTTCGCGCTGCATTCGCCGTCCGGCAAAAGAACCGTAGCCGCGGATGATTTCTTTGTCGACTTTTACACCACCGCGCTGGCGCCGAATGAAATATTGACGGAGATTCGTGTGCCCCTGCCGCCATCCAACGCGGGTACGGCCTACGCCAAGCTCGGCCATCCCGCGTCGGGTTATGTCGTTGTGAGCGCGGGCGTGCTGATCAATTGTCAGCCCTCCGGTTCATGCGTTTCGGCGCGCATCGCCATCGGCGGATTGGGCAGTGGTCCGATTCGCGCCACAGCGAGCGAAATGGAATTGCAGGGCAGACAACTTACACCGGAAGTCATCGCTGCCGCGGCGAGCAAGGCGGCCGAACAAACCGATCCCGATGACGATTCTTACGCGAGCGCGGCATACAAACGCCACATGGCGACGATCTATGCGCTGCGGGCCATCGAAGCGGCGGTGCGGCGGAGCGCGGGATAATTAGAAAGGATGAAGTCAAAAGGCAAAAGGATAAAAATAAATTCGAAATCATTTCCGATTTCATCCTTTATCCTTCATCCCTTATCCTTTAAATAAACGAGGTTTCATTATGACAACCGAGCACGCTACGAATGGATTGATCGGTGCGTCAGTTCGCCGGGTGGAAGATCCGGTTCTCGTTACGGGCAAAGGATGCTACGTGGACGACATTCAGTTGCCCGGCATGCTCCACGTGGCGTTGCTGCGTAGCCCGTATCCGCATGCAAAGATAATTTCCCTTGACACCAGCGCGGCAAAGGCGATGGCCGGCGTAACCGCCGTTGTAACCGGCGAAGACCTCGGCGAGCGCTTACAAATTCCTGCCGCGCCGATAGTGCCGGGCCAGAAGATACCACCCCATCCCGTGCTGGCGCGCGGAGCCGTCCATTGCGTCGGCGTTCCGGTGGCCGCAGTCGTGGCGCAAACTCGCGCCCTGGCCCAGGATGGCGCCAATGCTATTGAGGTCGAATACGAAGCGCTGCCATCGGTGGTGAACGCGGAAAAAGCGCTCGAGCCCGGCGCGCCGCTGGCGCGCGAGGAACTGGACAGCAACATCTGTTACATCGCGACGAAAAAAGGCGGCGACGTGGAGAAGGCGTTTGCGCAGGCCGAGCATATCTGTCGCATGCATATCGCCAGCCCGCGTCAGGTCGCGCTGGCCATCGAGCCGAGAGGCATCGTCGCGAGCCCCGAGCCGATGGGACAAGGACTCACCGTGTGGCTTTCTACCCAGGCGCCGCACCGGGTGCGCGGTGATCTGGCGACCGGGCTCGGGTTTCCGGAGCACAAAATTCGCGTCATCGCGCCCGACGTGGGCGGCGGTTTCGGCAGCAAGGGTCCGCTTTACCGCGAATACGTGCTCGCCTGTCATTTGGCGCTCAAGTTGGGCCGGCCGGTAAAGTGGATCGCGACGCGCAGCGAAGATTTCGTCACGACGATTCAAGGCCGCGACCAGGCCATGACGTCCGAGCTGGCGCTTAAACGCGACGGCACCATGCTCGGCTTGAAGGTGCGCGTGGTGGCAAACCTCGGCGCATATCTTTATTCCAGCACGGCGGGTCCACCCCAGCGGATGATGGCCATGGCGCCGGGCTCCTATCAGATCCAGAACGTTCACGTCGAGGTGGTTGCGGTCTTTACGAACACTGTGCCCACCGGACCCTACCGCGGCGCCGGCAGGCCGGAGTCGGTGTTGAACATCGAGCGCTTGATTGACAAGGCGGCGAAGGAGTTGGGCATCGATCGTGTGGAAATCCGGCGCAAAAACTTCATCCGTCCCGAGCAGTTTCCGTACCGATCCGGTGTCGGCGTCGAATACGACTCCGGCGACTACGAAAAATCTCTCGACGAGGCGCTGCGAATATCCGATTACCAGCAGATCATTCGCTATCGGGACGAGGCGCGCAAGCGCGGGGAATTGGTAGGAGTGGGAGTGTCGACATTCGTCGAGCCGAGCGGCGGCGCGGGATTTGAAAGCGGCACGGTTCGAGTGGAGCGCACCGGTGAAATCACGGTGCTGACGGGTTCCAGCTCTCATGGCCAAGGGCATGAAACTTCGTTCGCCCAGGTCATCGCCGACAAGATGCGGGTTTCCATGGACCACGTGGCGATCCGGCACGGCGACACGGTGGCGATCCAGCAGGGCGTCGGAACCTTTGGCAGCCGCAGCATGGTCATGGGCGGCGGGGCGATGGCCAAAGCGGCGGAGCGCGTGATCGAAAAGGCGCGCCGCATCGCGGCGCATTTGGTGGAAGCGGCGCCCGAGGACATGGTCCAGGCGGACGGCGGATTTGCCGTCACAGGCGTTCCCGAAAAGAAAGTTACCTGGCGCCAGATTGCGGCCGCCGCCCACGGCGGGCGACTTCCCGCCGGCATGGAACCGGGCCTTCAGGAGACGGCCTTCTTCGATCCCAGACGCGAAGCGTGGGCTTTTGGCGCCCACGCGGCGCTCGTGAGAATCGATCGAGAAACCGGCAAGCCCACCATCGAAAAACTCGTCTTAGTGGACGACTGCGGCGTGATCATCAATCCGATGATCGTCGAGGGGCAGGTTCACGGCGGCGTTGCGCAGGGGCTCGGTGAAGCTCTCCGCGAGCAGATGCTCTTCGGCGAAAACGGCGAAGTGCTCACCGGCACCTTGATGAACTACGCGGTTATGCGCGCCGCCGACATGCCGCCGCTTATCCTGGGCGAGACGGTAACGCCAAATCCTTTTAACCCGCTGGGCGTGAAGGGCGTGGGCGAGGCCGGCACCAATGGGGCGCCATCCGCGGTCGCCAATGCTTTCATGGACGCGCTGGCGCCCCTCGGCATCGATCACATCGATATGCCGTACACGGCGCCCAAGCTCTGGGAGGCGATAAAGCAGGCGGAGGGCAGAGAGGCGTAAAACTCCAGCCGAGACGCGATCCTTCTTTGTTCACCGCCATCGAAGAATCGCGTCCCTTAACTATCCGCGAAAGCATATTTACCGGTAAGGGAGCGCGTTTCGAACCAAGGCGGGATTCCGCGTTGAAAGACGGCTCTCCCGAGCTGGAACGGAACGGTTCGTTTTTTCGGACCGGCTAAACCTTCCAACCTTTGGACAAATCGACTCTGGTCCCCACCGGATCAAGAACAAAAGTTTCAGCGAAACGCCCATCTTGGGGCAGCTCGGCCTTGCCGCCAGTGGCGCCGGCGGCGAGTGCGGTTTGCACCGCCCCCTGCACGTCTTCCACCTCTATACCAAAATGGTAGATCCCTTCCCGGCGGTTTCTGGCCGGTAGAATGGCCAAGTTGATATGGCCGTCGGACAGATAAATCGCGTTTTGCTCTTCGCCGCTCCTTGCGACCTCCTTGAGCCCGAAAGAGGCGCGGTAAAACTCCGCGAGCTTGGCCGTGTCTTTTGTAAGGATTGCGATGTGTCGAATGCGTGGCATGGTTAATCTCCTTTCTTGCGTTGTTACTTCCGATACAATTGATTGATCAGACCGCTCTTTTCGATTTCTCTAAGAAAGCTCACATCGAAAAAATCCGCCGGCTTGGAGCTTTTCGCTTTGGGATCGCTCTCGCGATCGAGAAGCGCCTGGAGAGCTTTGTCACTGGGAAAGGGCAGGGCCTCAAAGAGATCGATTTGCTCGTGATAGAGGAAACTGGCCTCTTCGGCGTTGAGCCCGCCCATGTACCTCTGCAACAACGAAATGCTGCCGGCGGGGTTTGTCCTCAAGTAATGAATGGCCTCGACGAAAGAACGCATGAGTCTTTCCACGGTGCCCCGTTTGCGCTGGATGTAACCGCGGGTGGCTGCGAAGGTGCCGGAAGGCGAAAGAACCTTGAGATCCGCGGCGCTGCTGAGAATCCGCCCGCCGGACTTCTCGACTGTCAGCGAAGCCAAACCGGCGACGACCCCCGTCTCAATCTTGCCGGCGGCCAAAGCGGCAGCCACCTGCGGATGCCCTCCCAGTTGGAGGATCGTAACGTCTTTGTCCGGCTTCAGTCCCGCCTTTGCCAGCGCAATCCGAGCGAACGTGTCTGCTTCGGAGCCGTATTGGGAGACACCGAGGATCGAACCTTTAAAGTCCTCTGGCCGCTGAATCTTCGACGTGCGACCGACCATGAGCTTCTGACTGGGGATATTCGTGCAGCTCCCGAGAATCGGCACCTCAGCGCCTCTCAGCTGTGCCCTTATCAATGCAGTGGCTCCTGCAAAAGCGAGATCGACATCGCCGGCAATCAGCGACTGGACCAACCGTGGACTGCCCGTAATGAGAACGATTTCCGCCGTCAAGCCATACTTGGCGAAGATCCCCGTTTCGTTGGCGATCCACGGAAGCGCTTGGGTGACGCTTGGGGCGACATAAGCCACTCTGATCTTTTCAGCCCCTGATGATTCGACGGCCCGCGATAGGAAGAGAGCCGTTATAATGATAACAAAAGACCTGACCATCTTAGTTGTTTTCCGCAATCCTGCTGGCTTGTAAGATAATTGTTTGCGGATTGTCAAGCCCCGCATAGGCAGCGAAGGCCGACGCCGTGGCTGGCGCTTTAGCTGACTATCGATCACCATCGATATGCCGTACACGGCGTGCCGTCCGGTTCCTCAAGGGGCGTTGAGGATTCGTGCCTTTGGCGGCAATTCAAGAATTTGCGCAAGAACCGGATTTCGGCCTCGGCTTTGATAAGCATCGGCTCGGAGTCGAGGCCGATCTTCGCCAAAAACCTGTCGTAGAGAAACCTGTGCCAACGATTCGACGTTGCATGGCCTTGGCAGGTCAGGTTGCGGCCTGCTCAACCAGCGACGCCGTTCGGCTTCCGACAATTTCGAGGGAGATACCAATGATGAAAAGTATCGAACCGGCGATGGCCGGGCGCTGTGTGAACGAAGTCCGTATAGCCCTCGAAATAATGTACGCCGATCGCCGCAAATGAAATCATTGAGCGCGAAAAGAAGATACTCTGATAAAAATTAAATTGCGGGTGACGGAACAGCCTCGACTTTATCCTCTGAAAAACATAGCCGTTTAACGACAAATCGAAGCGAGCAGGAAATAATCGTCATCAATCCGAAAGTTAAGAACGATATGGCAATCGCTTCTGCCATGTATAGCTGAGACCCAGCAATTATCATAAGGAATCCGAGACCAGCGGTAGCAGCCATAGCTTCCGCAAACACCATGCCCACAAAAGCGTATGGCATTGCTTCGTCAAGAGCTGTCAGAAGACGGTTGAGTAAAGTTAGATTACGATAGGACGATAGCGCTTGCATGAAAGGAAAACACATAAAACAGGTTATCGTAAGTATCTTTTGCCAGATTCCGATACCAACCCAAAACATTATCTGGGATGCGAGCACGACAGGAGCGACGGCGGTCAAGCATAATAATGCCCTAATTCGATTAGAAAACTTTTTCTTGAAAAGTCCTTCTACAATCAAAAAACCGATCAGACCCGACACTACGATCCCGCCGGTGATTTCTAAGAGAGACAATCGAATGTCGGGCCAAATCGTACAGATCGAGCAGTTGCATTGGCTCGCGCGCGAAAGGTTCGTCGTCACCTCGAAGCGGACCCGCCCGCAGTGACAACTACCGCCATAAGTGTGAGTATCCATCGGTCAGGTAACCTCCTGCGGCACCCTTGCGCCGCCCAATGCATAAGCTCACTGGCCCTTTTCACTGCTCTCTGCTGTGGGCCAACACGTCTCCCCTTCCGGCTCTCTCGCCATCCAGTTCCTTGAGGGCGAATTCTCCTGGATGCGCGAGAGCGCAAGGGAAGCGAACCATTCCCCGGTAACTCTAAATGCCATCGCAACCGCTTCTAGTCCCTCGCTACTGTGCTTTCGATGAGCAGCCACCATAGCGCGGATTAACATGGTGTGGGAATTCATACTCGGCTCAAGAGAATCCCCCAGCTTTTGTAGTCCGCACGCAACGGCGAGCAGCCCTTGCCAATCGTCTGCTGCCGAGGCCAGCTGTGCGCCTTCGGCGTAGTAGCTCCAAGCGCGGTACAGGTCCCCCTTCTCCTTCGAGAGTTCCGCCTGGGCGAGCGCCGGCTCCCAGTTTCGCGAAGCAGGCGCTGAAAGCCGAGGAACTGTCCACCACTTACCGGGCAGTCCCAAAAGAACCAGAACCAATAGAACTGGGCCGATCAGCGCCGTTAAAGTGGGCCTCCAGCTGGCTGTTTTCTCATGATCGAGATGAGATTCGGTAAACATGACTTGTTCCCTTCGGCCATTTAGCTTCCAGCTTCACGCTTTCTCCGGTCCAGAGCGAGCTCGCCAGTTGAAAAAAAACCGTCAGCTTCAACCTCTACCAGCGAGAGAGAGATATTTCGGGGATCGGCCTGATCTGATAACTTTAAGGAATACATAAATCCGTGACGCTAGACCAACTCCGTACCTTTCAGGCGGTGGCAACTGTTAGGAGCTTTCGCGGCGCCGCCGACGTGCTGCATATCACGCAGCCCGCCATCAGCAAGCAGATTCATGCACTCGAAGCTGAACTGGACGAGCGGCTCTTCGAGCGGGGAAGGAGCGCTCAGCTTACATCAGCGGGGACGGCCCTATTAAAGCATGTAGAACACCTATCCCGGATTCTCACAGTGGCAAAGGAAGAAATCACCGATCTTAGGGAACTTCGTGCGGGACATCTTTCCATCGGTACGACACATAGCGTCGCTACCTATGCTTTGCCTAGTCTCATCGAGGCGTATAGAGCTAGATATCCTAAAGTCAATCTCTCTATCGATTCGGGCTGGTCGCTTGAAATCGCCGGCCACGTCATGACGTACGACCTGGATTTGGGATTGCTTGTGCTCCTGTCTCCAAAACTGCAGGGCTTCCAGCAACTCACGCTTGTGCCCCTTGCAACAACCGACTTGGTGTTTGTGACTGCGCCTAACGATCGCCTGGCTGGAAGGAAAAAGACAACCTGGGACGACCTTAAAGAGGCCCCCTGGATTTTGAACCACGATGGGTGTGTGTACCGCAGCTATATAGAGAGACGACTCAAAGAGCGCGGTCAAGCGTTGAAAGTCGAGGTGGAGGTCATGGGGTTGGAGTTACAAAAGAAATTGACCGAGCTGGGACTCGGTATCTCGCTGCTGCCAAGAAATCTCGTGACAACAGAGCTCCGGCAAGGAAGCCTTAAAGCTCTGAACGTCGAGGGAACAAAGCTTCAAGGCTATTCATGTTTGCTACTTCGTAAGGACAAGTATATTCACGGAGCCATGAAAGGATTTCTAAGACTGCTGCAGGAAACTTTCCAGCCGCCGAAGAATGGTTTGACGAGATATTTGTGACACTTTAAGTCTGCTCCCTCCAACTAGGGCCGAAACACGGCAAAGACCTTATCAGAGTTCGAAATCCACGATTCCAGGAACACCGCTTAATGATAGGATATTCCTTTTGAGCTACAGCCACTGAGCACTCAAAATTACCCCGACGACCCCGTGCGAGCCCGCGTTCCAGAAACTCAGAAAACAGACTGGCCCCGTACCCCCAATCTTTGGGGCAGGTAGCATCCGATAAGGGTGGCGTCATGTCAACTCGTAGGCGGCTTGGGTAGTGGTAATTATACCCACTACCGGCGGCGTTCAGCTGTGAAGAATCCGTGTCAGTAGATCTCCCATCCGCCGCCCAGTGCTTTGTACAGGGAGACGAGATTGGCAGCCATGGTAGCTTCGCTTTGAGCCAGATCGTTCTCCGAGGCGTAGAGCGATCGCTGGTTTTCGAGGACGTTCAAAAAATCCACCAATCCCCTGATATAAAGCTCGTTGGACATTTCCACCGCTCTGCGATTGGCCGCCACTGCGTCGCTCAACGAGCGATAGCGCGCCTGCTCGCGGGAATAGTTGACCAATGAAGTCTCCACGTCGCCCAGCGCCGCGAGAATCGTTTTCTCGTACTGTGCCAACGCCTGTTCTTGCTGCGCATTTCGCACTTCGATATTTGCCCGGATTCGACCGGCATCAAAAATGGGCCAGCTAATGGTCGGGCCCACTGACCAGAACCTGCTCCGGCCCGTGAACCAATCGCTGGCGCTGATGCTTTGCAATCCTGCTGTTCCGGTCAGCGAAAATTTCGGGAACAGGTCTGCCGTAGCGGCGCCGATTTGCGCCGTAGCCGCAGCGAGTTGTCTTTCTGCAGTCCGGATGTCGGGTCGGCGCCTGAGAAGTTCCGAAGGTAACCCGACCAGGACTTCAGGTGGGAGACTAGGGATCGCCCCAGCCTTCGATAGCTCATCCCAAAGGGCGCCGGGTTGTGAACCCAACAGGACGTCAAGCCGATACGCCGCCTGTTTCAAAGAACTTTCTAAGGTCGGAATCTGCGCGGCGGTTGTGTTCAGCTGGCCTTCCTGTTGCGCGACGTCCAAATCGCTGGCCAGTCCCGCTTGAAACCGCACTTTGGTCAGATCCAGCGTATCCTGCTGTGATTTAAGATTGGCGCGGGCGACCTCGAGTCGGCTCTGAAATCCGCGCACGTCGATATAATTTCTTGCCACGTCTCCGAGTAAAGTAACTAAAACATCGCGTCGGTTTTCCACATTTGCTTCGATGGTCGCATCCGCAGCCTCGACACTCCGCCGCACGCCGCCGAATACGTCGATTTCCCAACTCGCGTCGAAGCCTGCTTGATAGAAATTCTGATCCAGATTACCGCCCAGAAAGGACGATGGTCCGCCGCCACCCTGCGGACTGACCGCGAACGCATTCTCGCTGCTCCGAATGCGCTTGTATGAACTCGACACATCGACGGCCGGCCATTCCCCGGCTGCTGTCACCGCTCTGGACGCGCGCGCTTCGCGAATGCGCGCTTCGGCCAGACGCAGGTCCAAATTTGAGCGGACCGCTCGCTCCACGAGCGAATCCAACAGAGGATCGTTGAACGACGTCCACCACCGGGTGAGCTCGGCTGATCGGGTATCGATACCGGTCTGTTGCGCTTCCTGCCATTTTGACGGGACAGGAAAATCGGGTTTTTGATAGTTTGGCCCAACGGTGCAACCGCCAATCAATAGAAGCAGCCCCGCGATCAGGAACACCAATCCTTTAGCACTGGGAACGTACTTCATCGCGTTCCTTTCTCGCCGGCGATTTGCCCTGCGGCAACGGCGCGCTCGGAGCGGAAAAAAGAGGTGCGGTCGAGCACCTTTTCCTGGAACTGCTCGAGGTAAAGATAGATCACTGGCGTGATATACAAGGTGATGAACTGGGAGACCACCAACCCGCCGACAACGACCAGGCCAAGCGGCCGGCGCGAAGCGCCGTCGGCGCCGAAGCCCAGCGCAATCGGCAGCGCTCCGAAAACCGCAGCGAGAGTCGTCATCAAAATGGGGCGAAACCGGTCCATGCTGGCGTCGTGGATCGCTTTTTCAGCGGGCTCACCGGTCGCCACTCTCTGCAGAGCAAAATCAACGATCATGATGCCGTTCTTCTTGACGATGCCCATCAGCATGAACATGCCGACAAAGGCGTAGAGCGAAGCCTGTTCGCCAAATAAGTAGAGCGTGAGCAGCCCGCCGACCAGGGCGGTGGGCAACGTCGAGAGCACGGTTAGCGGATGAAGATAGCTCTCGTACAGAATCGCCAGGATCACATACATCACGAAGACGGCCAACGCCATCAGGACCGTCAAATCCCGCACCGTATCGCGAAAAGTCAACGCTTCCCCCTGCAAGCTCGCGCGCAATGTCGACGGTACGGTCGCAGTCGCGGCCCTGGTGATAAAATCCGTGGCATCGCCAATGGCGACTCCGGGTTTGAGGTTGAAGGAAAGTGTGACGCTGGTGAATTGGTTGAGATGATTGACCGCCTGAGGCCCGATCGTGGATTTCCAAGCCACCAACGAGTTCAGCGGCACGAGACGCTTGGCGTCGTCCGATTTTATATAGAGCAACGACAGATCATCCGGCGTTTCCCGGGCGCTGTCCTCCGCCTCGAGAATCACCTGGTATTGGTCCGTGGGCTTTTTGATGAGGTAGAGATAATTTTGCGAGTAGGCATTGCGCAACAACGATAGAATTCGCGCCTCTGAAACGCCGTTCATTTTGGCTTGTTCGCGGCGTATTTCGATATCGAGATTCGGTGTCTTGTTATAATAGTCCGAGGACACGGTCAAAAACCCGGGGAACTCCTGCATTTTGGCCTGGAGCTTGGCGCTCGCATCGTAAACCTGCGCCGGATTGACACCGGAAATAGAAAAAGCGTACTGCCCCTGATTCTGATTGGTCGCCCCGGTGCTGATCTCGAGCACGGGGAATGGCCGCAAAAGCGCCATTACGCCGGGAATCGCGCCCATGTTGCCCATCATCTTTGCGACTTCTTCCTGGATCGGCGGACGCGTCCCGGATGGTTTGAGAAACGTGAACATGATTCCCTGGTTTGAGGCGATGAATTGGCTCAGTCCAGTAACTTCGATGGAGGCCATCACGTTAGGGTTATGCAAAAGCACCTCGTCGACCCGGTCCTGAATCGAGTGCATCTGCTCGGGCGAGGAGCCTTCGCGCGCGACGAAAACTCCGGTAACAACGCCGCTGTCTCCCGGAGGCAGAAAAGCCTTGGGCACCGCCCTAAAAAACACAACCGTACCCGCCAGGCAAACCACCCAGGTGAGCGCCGAAATCCAACGGTGAACCAGGAACCACGAGAGGGATCTTCCATAGCCGGCAAGGATCCGCCTCTCCACGCCACCCACTCGGCGTTCCATCCAGGTGCGCTTGGAGCCGGCGCCGCGATCCTTGAGGAGTCGGGCGCACATGAGCGGCGTGAGGATCAAAGAGACTAGACCCGAAGCGATGATCGCGACGACGATCGTGATCGCAAACTCGCGGAAGATGCGCCCCACCAGCCCGGACATGAAGACCAGCGGGATGAACACCGCCGCAAGTGAGATGGTCATCGAAACAATAGTGAAGCTGATTTCCTTGGCGCTATGAATCGTCGCTTCCAGAGCGCGCTCGCCGTGTTCCATGCGCCGCACCGTGTTTTCCAAGAACACGATCGCATCGTCCACCAGGAAGCCGATCGCCAACGTGAGCGCCATTAACGAAAGGTTGTCCAGGCTGTAGCCCAAAACTTGCATGACCACGAAAGTCAGCAGCAGGGAAATCGGCAAGGCTACCGTAGGAATCAGCGTGTCCGTGGCGCGGCCGAGAAATAGAAAGATGACCAGCACCACCAAGACAAAAGCGATCATCAAGGTCGCCTGAACGTCGTTGACGGAGTTTACGATGCCCCGGGACCGATCGTAGAGCGGTGTGATCCGCACCGATCCTGGCAGCTCCGCGCTGATCTGGGGCAGCAAGGCGCGGATGCTGTTGGCCACCTCCACGGCGTTGGCGCCCGCCTGGCGGTAGACCGCGAGCACCACCGTGGCTCCCGGCACGGGATAACCCCGCGCCCAAAAGCGCATATTCAGCCGCTCATCCTGGACCGATTCGCGCACCTTGGCCACGTCGCGCACATAAACGGGCGCGCCGTTCGTCGAACCGACGATCAGCTCGCTGTATGCCTGTGCGCTATCGAGCTGACCCTGGGGCCGCAGCAGAGTCGTACCGCTCTTCGCGTCGAATTGCCCCGCGCCGATGTAGCTGGTGCCGTTTTTGATCGCCGTTGACAAATCGTCGACCGAGATGCCGCGAGCCCACATGGCCGAGGGATCGGCCTTGATGCGAATCGCCGACTTGGTGCCAAAGACGTTCACCCGCGAGACACCCGGCAGAATGCTGATCCGCTGGCCGATTTGGGTGCTGCCATAATCGTAGAGTTGACCTCGGGTCACCGAATCGCTGGTCAGCGCGATGTACATGATCGGCTGGTCATTGGGGTTGGTCTTGGAAAAGGTGGGCGGAGAAGGCAGATCGACCGGCAAGCTACCAGTCGCTTGCGATATCGCAGTTTGCACATCGGTGGCGGCGGCGTCGATGCTCTTGCTTAGAGCGAACTGGAGCGTAACGCTCGTGTGCCCCTGAGTGCTCTTGGACGTCACGAGCTCCAGTCCGTTGATTTGCATGAACTGCCGCTCGAGCGGCGTGGCAATGTTATTGGCCACGGTCTCCGGACTCGCGCCCGGATAGTCGGCCTGGACCTGGATCACCGGGTAGTCAACCGCCGGCAGATCGTTTACCGGCAAACGAAAGTAACTCAGAATGCCGAACAGAATCGCCGACAGAGTCAAGACCGTCGTCATGACCGGCCGGCGAATGAATGGTTCCGAGAAATTCATGACTTATCACCTGGCTTTGCCGGCGGAGGTTCGTTGTCCGCGGTGCTTGGCTGCGTGATGTTCACCTTAGCTCCGGGCGTCACGCCGAGTTGACCAGTGATAACCACGCGGTCACCCGACTGAACTCCTTTATCAACGACCACAAGGTCGCCCTGGCGCTGCCCGACTGTGACCGGGCGCAGGTCGGCGGTGGAATCTTGCTTGATGACATAGACGAACGGGCCTTTGGCCGACATTTGCGGTGCTTCCGCGGGAATCAGCACCGCGTTCTGCTTTGTGCCGAGAATCAGGCGAATATTGGCGAACCGACCCGGCCAAAAGCCTCGGTCGTTGTTGCTAATCGTCGCGCGCAGTTTGATTGTGCCGGTGCCGTCCTGCACGGAGTTGTCAAGAAAAGTGAGTTTACCGTCGCGCGGCTGGTCGGGCCCATCGGGCATCCGAGCTTCGACTTTCAGCGTGCCACTTGCCATGTTCCGCTGCACCGCCGTGAGATCTTTCTCGGTGATGGTGAAATCGGCGTAGATCGGGTCCAATCGCTGGATTACCAAAAGCGAACCGCTGTTTGCGGTGACGACATTGCCAAGATCGACAAGCCGCTGTCCCGCCCGGCCGTTGATGGGCGAGCGAATCGTACAGTAATCGAGGTTGAGCCGAGCGTTCTCCACGGCAGCTTGGTTCTGCTTGACCTGGGCCTCGGCTACATCGACAGCATTCTTCTTGGCATCGTAATCCTGCCTGGAGACCGCCCTTTGATCGGTGACGCTCGCGACCCGGTCGAAATTGATCTTGGCCAGGTCCAACGCCGCTTTTGACTGGGCGAGGTTTGCCTCCGCCACATTGAGTTGAGCCTGAAAAGGCCGCGGGTCGATGGTAAAGAGCACCTGGCCGACTTTCAGGTCCGCGCCGTCCGTGAAATGAATCTGGACGATACGTCCGGAAACCTGCGGCTGGATAGAAACCACTTCGCGGGCGACAAACTTGCCGATGGCGTCGAGATAAACGGGAACATCCTGAGTGAGCGCGGTAGCGACGGTTACAGGCGCCGGCGGGCGTTCGAAAGTCGCCTGGGGCTTTTTGCCGCAGCCGACGACGAGGAGTCCGGTAAGCAGGATCGGAATGAGAGAACGATAGATCAAATGGTGATGGTTTCTTATCATGACGTATTACCTGCGTCGGCCGAAAAGAGCACGGCAACGCCTCGATTCAGAAGCTACCGGGTTGAATTGTACCTCGCTTGTCTTGGTGTTTCGGTGACAAACTGCGTGTATTCTATCATTCATTGCCTGGCATCCAATTCCCGTCGACAACAATTTCCTTTTTCTCGATGGCCCTCATACGTCCTTAGGTAACTGTTCACTAACTTCCACAAGGCCTATGCCAAAAGCGAAAGGGCCTTGGGATTGTAATAACGATTAATCGTTTTTTCCGTTAGGCCGGCGCCGTGAAGCGCGAACCGCACCGCCTGCTCGACGAGCAGGTCCTTTGAGACCTTGTAATCGACGGCTGGAACTTTGGGATGGAGATGGATCATCAAGGCAAAGGCGATATGATGAACAAACCAGGCGCGCAAATCCCGGCGGACCGACGTTTCCTGCAACTCGCCGGCTTTCGCCGCGGCTTTCAGGGACTCCTCGAATTTCGCCACCCAGGCGCTGGTAAACCTCTTGTGGGCAAGCCTCACGAACTGCGCATCTTCCAAAAGGCTCCGCACTGCCAAGCGATCGAGTATGGTCTTTTCGATATCCCCAAAACGACGGCCCTGGACAAAGCGCGCAACTACAAAGTGAACCATGATCACGAGGGTGGAAGCGGAAGGCTCCAGCGCCAGGATGCGTCTATATTCCGCAAAAGCCGCTCCTTTGGCGCAATCATCCAGCATGGCGGCGTAGAGTGATTCCTTGCTTGGAAAATGCTTGTACAGGAGCGCTTCCGAGACGCCGGCCGCATTCGCCAACTCGCGCGTGGTCGTCCCATCAAAGCCTTTGTCAGCGAAAACGCCTTTGACAGCGTCGACGATGGCTCGTCGCCGATCCTCAGAGGATAACCGGGAGGGATTTTTCATGCCTTGAAGTTAGTATTTACTTACTTATCTGTCAAGACACTCACTAGTACGGTACTATACGCTCGGTTGATTTCCCACGAGTCATTCCTGTAAAGAAAAAGGGATTTTTCATTCCAGGTCGCTGGATCATTCAGGAAGAGGAACAAACCCAAGGAGGCAGGCTTATGTTCGAGAGTTGGAGAGGCGTCGTCGGCGACATAAAACCGACCCATAGACCCGGTTCGTTGGAGGAGTTTATCCGCTTGCTTCCCGAAGGAATCGGCGTGATCCCGCTCACCGTGGGGATCAGGTCCGGAACCGAAAAGGAATTTCATGACGTGCTTGAACTCTACAAGCAGAAGGCGGCCGAGCTGGCCGATTTAGGCGTGAATTTGATCCACATCGGGGGCGCGCCGCCGATGATGGTTCATGGATTTTCCGGAGAAGATAAAATCGTCAAGGAGCTCGAAGCGAAGCATAAAGTGCCGGTTGGTACCTCGGGAAAATCCCAAACGGATGCGATGCGCGCCCTCGGGATCAGAAGCTTCGTCGGCATAACTTATTTCAAAGAGAATATGAATCAAATCTTCACTCGCTACTTCACCGAAGCGGGATTCGACGTCATGGCGATGGAGGGAATCGACGTGCCGTTCAAAGACGTCGGCAGGTTATCCGGAGAGGAGATCTACGCTCACACGAAGAAGGCCTTCCTAAAGCATCCCGATGCTCAGGCGATTTACATGCTGGGCTCGGGCTGGCGACTCCTCAAGACCGTGCGGCTATTGGAACAAGACCTAGAGGTTCCGGTCATTTATGCGGTTGCGTGCAAGCTGTGGGATGTCCAAAGAAAGTTCCATGTGCGTGAGCCGGTGAAAGGCTACGGCCGTTTATTGGAAGAGCTGCCGTAAGACCAAGTCTCGAGTTTCGCGTTCCGGGTTTCGAGTTCAACGCGAGACTCGAGAGTCGAAACGAGAACCAACGAATGCCCGTGCATCTGAGGAAGTTGTATTTATCTGCCGCGGCTTACAGGAATACGGAACGTTTGCTGATGTTCTGTGATCCAGGTCTGGATGCGTTCGCTAACTTTCGTGTCCGGCGGAGCCAGGTTTTTGATTCTGTCAAGGCTCATTCGCGGAAAGCGCGGTTTGACCCCCGCGTGAGAGCTTAAGAAACCTTCTTCTGCAAATAGGCCCTGGCCCTCGACCGAAGTGACGAAATCAACGAAGAGCCTAGCCGCCGCAGGATGCAGAGCCTTCTCGGAGATGCCGATGGGATGAATGCTGAGAACGACAGGGTTGGCATCCGCCGACCAATCGACCGGCGCTCCTTTTGATCTGGCATCTTCGATGCGGTGGGCCCGGATGATCGCCACCGGAAACTCGCCCGCCACCAATAGATTCGCAGTATTGGTATAGCCCGCCTGGGTTTGCGGCTCTTGTTCGGCGAGAGCCTTCATATACTCTCGGCCCGCTTTGTCTCCCATATAAGCAACCATGCCGCCGTACCATTGAAAGGCTTCGGCGGGGAGGCCGATTTTTTTCCCTTTCCACCTGGGCTCCAAAAGATCCTTCCAATCCGTCGGCGCCTCGGCGGGTTTAACCAGACGGGTATTCCACGCGATGGTCGCGATCGCTCCGTAAAAACTTACCCACGTGCCATTGGGGTCTTTATGTTTGGGCGAGTAATTGGCGATTTCCGGGGGAAGATATTTTGCCAGCGTCACATATTTCGGAAGTTCAAAGAACTGAATGTATTCCGATGTCACAACGTCCCAGAGGTACTTTCCATTTCGCGCTTCACTCCTGATCCTTTCAATGAGTCCGGCGCCTCCCAGGCGAAGGTATTTAACTTTGATAAAAGGATATTTGCTTTCAAATGCCCCAGTGATCCGTCCGACGATCGATCCTCCCGTCAAAGTGCCGTACCAGACCACCTCTGCTTCTTTTTTGGCGTTTTCAATAGAAAGCGTGCTCTGCTGCGCGCTGACCATGCTGAGCAGAGTCAGCCAAAGGACCAGAGCCGTCGCGCCGGTGCGCGTAAAAGACATCTTTGCCTCCCGTCGATAGAAGAATTGCTTGCGCATGAAAAGCAGACCAAGCTTTGGTTAAAGGTAGACGCATGACACTGCAAATCAGAATCGCGGCTTAAGTTAGCCGCAACCGAGGCGGGTGGTCAAGGGGAGATGTAACTGAGAAGAGTGTACCTTCTTACACTGAGAATGCTTTCTTATGGCTCCGGGGAATAGACGCAGCAATAAGACGCACGCGGTGGCGATGTGCCTCCTCGTGGCATTTTTATTTGTTCTCTTAGCTGCCGATTTGTTCCAACAGAGTCACCAAATCATCCGCGTGCTCTTCTTCGACGGCGAGAATTTGTTCAAGCATGCGGCGGCTGGTCGGATCGTCATCACTGAGATAATTGATGAGTTCCTTGTAGCTGTCGATAGCCACGCGTTCCGCGACCAAGTCTTCTTTGATCATATCCGTGAGAGTTGTTCCCTCGACGTATTCCGAGTGGCTGCGACTTGATAGACCGTCGGGGGACAGATTCGGCTCGCCGCCCAATTGGACGATTCTCTCGGCGATCTGATCGGCGTGCCCTTGTTCCTCGTTGGCATGCTGGAGAAACTCTGCTGCCACAGCCTGAGCATGAATGCCGGAGGCCATAAAATAATGGCGCTTATAGCGCAAGACGCAGACGATCTCGGTGGCGAGGGCTCCATTGAGAAGTTGAACAACTTTGTTGCGGTCGGCCTTGTATCCGGGAGTTATGGCTCCCTGCTCGATATTTTCCCTGGCGCGTTTACGTAACGTCTGTACGTCCGTCATGGCGGCTTCTTTCATTTTTTTCCTCCTGATTTGAACTCCGGCGCCGCGAGAAGCATCTAAAACTGGCGGTCGAATTAGGCCGCAAGGCGACTTCCCAACTCGACCACCAGTTATAAAGACGGTCACTGAACTTGCTACGGTCTTCCCGAACCGCCCCAGACAAAACCGATACCTATAGTGGCCACGTGTTGGCCATGATCGGCATTATTTTCGAGACCCCTAAATGAATGGAAAAACCACTCGTAGCGGTAACTAGCTCCCAAATAGGTCTGATCCGAAAGAAAAAATTTGATGCCGGCATTAGGCCCTAGTGTTCCTGTTATTTTCTGGTCATTCCACACAATGCCGCCGGCAAGGCCTAAAAAGGGCACAAAGCGGCCGAAGTTAAAATTGTACAATAAAAACGGAGTGGTCGTCGCACGCCATTGATCCCTGGCACCGTCGATAAAATTATAGCTAAGCGCTTGGCGCAGCCCTACTTCCCAACCGGGCGTCAAATAATAGCCGTAGGAAACATCCGGAGTAAAGTTCCCGGTATTTGAACCCTGGCTATGGGTAAAACTGCCTGACGCCTGGAGTTCATTATCGCCGGCAACCGGCGCGGCATAACTCGATTTGGCACCCAAAACTGCCAGAGGAAAAATTAAGGCCGCGGCAAAGGCATAACTCCGTAATCCCTTCATAAGTTACCTCCTTTTACTCTGAACATTTATGTCTTAATTGCCACTTTGATAAGGATTGCCTGTGGACTATTACGAATCTCACGTCTGGTTTCCGGATTCATCTCTGGTCCAACTCATTCGCCCACTGATCGACCCGCCTTTCCGCCTCGTCCTTGGCAATGCCGTACCGCTGTTGAATCGTGCCGACCAGCTGGTCCCGTTTGCCTGAGACCTTATCAAGGTCATCGTCCGTCAAGTCGCCCCACTTTTCTTTGACCTTGCCCTTCAGTTGTTTCCATTGTCCAGAAACTTGATCCCAGTTCATTGTGCTCACCTCCTTTTGGGTTTATTTTTTACGACAACGTTTTCAGCCCTTACAGATTTATTAGAGACGCGATCGCTGCCGGCTTCAGTGGCGTCGACGCGACCTGAGAAGCGAGCAAACTTCACGCCATGAATTCGTGATTGTGCGAATGCTTGTATTTCAAACGACAGGCGGGGACGGGCAGCGACAGTTCGATCGTATTTGTATAATTTTTACCGCCACTGTGTCGGAGTTCTTCCCACACAAGAGGCCGCCGGCGGCTATCAGTGACCTGGAATGGTTGAGAGCAGATGTGTCGCTAAGCAAACATGACGGTATGCACCCTGAGCGAGCCATCTCACTCATGTGGTAAACTTTCTGCCAAGAGGATCGTTTGGTCAGCGAGAAATCGCTACTTCAAAGATTTCTCTCTTTGAAGACTGGGCAAGCAGCCCGGAAATTTGTTGCGTCCATTGCTGGAACTCTTGGCTTTCAGTCACCTGCTTGATTTGGTGCTCCAGCACTCCCAAATCTGGGACATCCTGTTCGAAAATTAGATCAGGAGCGCCCAGCGAAGCGAGATGGGTGCGCAGTACTCGCGGCCTTTCCCCGCCAGCCTTCGCAACGAGCTCTAACAATCTCCCGAGCTGCTCCTCTAACTCCCGGGTTTTACCCGGCACGCTATAAAAATTAAGACGCGAGACGTACATATTCTTATCTCCTTCTTTAGCATGTGGACAGGCAAGGGGCGTGCCGATGACGCTCAAGTTCGATTAGCTTGCGCTTGCTTCTAAAAAAACTTTTGCAGGAAAACTCCTACAGCCGGTAAGTTTTTAGGGTGAGCATCGATACCGTTTGGCCTCCGGACCTAATTCTGTTCCTCGGATTAGTAATCGTCCCTTATGAGGTATTTCTTTTGAAGGTCCTATTCCTATAGTAAGCTCGTCCTCTCTCATAGCCGCGACGAAATGAATCCTTTCCATATAAATCCGGATAAATCTCCTTGAGATAGTCGGTGACTTCCTCGTAAGCTCGGCCTTGCGTCTGAAATCGTTGTGCGGCTTCAAAGCCTTGACGGTATTCCATTTCATCACGATCGAAGTCCTGACCGTTGCTTGTGTAGTGCTCTCTCTCGCCCTCCCGCAAACCTACCCACCAGCGTTCGCGCGCGGCATCGATACTTTCAGCGCCATGCCGACTGTAGATCTTTCGTACTTCTTCAGCCTGCCGATCTCCATCCGCCAGAGCGATAATTACGGTTCGTCCCTGCCTGAGCGCGTCTTCGTATAAATATATTTCATCCTTCGGCAGCCCATCGGTCAGCGCTTCTTCCAAGGTTCCGCCCGCCGCCGCGCCGCCTACCGCTCCGCCGATACCCAAAAGCGCGGCGGCTGAAAGACCGATGGCCACAACGGGGCCAACTCCTGGAACGATCGCGCTGGCCGCGGCCATGCCCAACATCGCTCCCCCGGCGCTACCCATAGCCGCGCCCACAACGCCACCCACGGCTTTGCCCATGCCGGGCTGCTCGGCATCTTCGGTGGGAACACTATGAACTGTTTGTTCGGGGGCACCGGGAGTAAGAAAATTTATACAATCTTCTGAGATGCCGCTGCTCCGTAAATTCTCAGCAGCCCGTCTCGCAGTTTCGAAAGAGGTAAAAGTAGCAGTGATGGCTTCCATCCTACACCTCGACTGTTCTGAGTTGCCGCGCGACTCGGCTCATTTAAAAGAACCGCTGTCTTTCGCGCGAATGTCTGATTGGCGGAACGTTCACTCTGAGTGAAAACACATCAGGTAATGGAGCAAATGACATGCCAGAGTTTTTGGATTTATTGATTCGTGATTTCAAATCGTCTTCGTACTATTTTTTATTTCATGGAGCGCATGCTGTAACATTTCTGCTACACAAAACGCCGTGCAGTTGTTTATGAATAGGCGATTGTTGATCGAGCTGCCGCGCAGAAGAGCGGGGTCCCGCGATGCAGCGCAGAGAACGGCGCGTGGGTGAGCTTGCATTTCACCACCAAGAGAGGCATTAACAGGGCTGGTGAGTTGCCACGAAAGAGCGTTTATCAGCAAGGTTACCTACGCATTTTTGTTTGTCGCTTTGCTTGGCCCGTGGAAGGCCGCCGCGGCGGTTGCGCCGGTGCATGTCAATATCGGCACTGCGTCGGTTACCAGCAGCGCCCTCAGCCTCTGGATCGCGCAAGAACGGGGACTCTTCAACAAGTACGGCATCGACGCGCAAATCATTCTGATGCCCGGCGGGCCGACGCTCGTCTCGAGCCTGGTGGCGGGCGAAATTCATCTTGGTTTTACCACGGGTGTTTCCGTGCTGGGCGCCGCGGCGCAAGGGACCGAGCTTAAAATGCTCACCTCCATATCAAACCGGGTGAGTTGGAAATTAATGGCGAATCCCCAGATCAGAAAGGCCCAAGATCTGCGCGGCAAGCGATTCGGTGTTCAGAGCATTATCGGCAGCACGTGGATGAACTCGATGCTTGCGCTGGAGGCTCTCGGACTGGAGCCCAAGCGTGACAACATAACTTTTTTGCCGACCGGCGATCCGGTCACCATGAGCCAAGCCCTGGAGGCCGGAAGGATCGACGCAGCCGTGCTCGATCCGGCGCTCAGCCGCCGGCTCGTGAGCAAAGGCTTTTCACTGCTAGTGGATCTCGCCCAGGAAAATGTCTTTTTTCCAGGGTTGGGTCTGGGAGTGACACGGGCCTATCTCGATCAACATGCGCCGATTGTCGAAAAAGTGGTAACGGCGCTGACCGAAAGTCTCGCGTTCATTGTCGCGCCGGCGAATAAACCCGTTGTTCTGAAGAGCATCATGAAGAACCTCAGAATGAGCGACCCGTCTTTGATTGAGGAGGGCTATCAAGATCAATTGTTGACGCTCGCTCGCAAACCTTATCCGTCGCTCGATGGGCTGCGTAATGCACAGAGGCTGATGGCACTGCAAAACCCCAAATTGGCCAAATTGAGAGTAGAAGACATCGTAGAGCCGCGCTTTGTTCGCAAGCTCGACGAGAGCGGCTTCATCGATCGGCTTTACAATTCTCAACACTAGGCGGTCTCGCCACCGACGCAGTTACGGGTTTTGAATTAAGGTCTAGTCTGGTGTGGTGCCTCAGAAGTTCATTTAAGAAATCCAAACTGAAGCGTAGTCAAAAATCCCCCTTGAATCCCCCCTTTTTCAAAGGGGGAATTTACGAGTTTAACCCCTCTTTGGAAAAGAAGGGAAGGGGAGATTTTTGGACGGAATGAGGCGAAACCCGGCCCTACTTTTCCGACATTGATTTAGTTTCTGCTTTGAGTTATGCGCAGGTTAGAAGTGACGTTGGGATCTAATCTTTGGAGGTGAATCGTGCTGCAAGATAAAGTCGTCATCGTTACCGGCGGCGCACAGGGCATTGGGCGTCACGCGGCCAAAACGCTCGCTGAACAGAAGGCTAAGATTGTCATCGCGGATTTCAACGAGGAACGAGCTGGTAGGACAGCCGGCGAACTTAAACAATTGACCGAAACGCTCGCGATTCGCGTCGACGTCCGGAACGAAGACGAAGCGAAGAAGATGGTCGACCAGGCGATGAACCGTTTCGGCCAGATTGACGTCCTGATCAATAACGCCGCCATCGTGCCGCACTTCGCATGGGGCATCCCGCGCTGGCCGCGCATCAGCGAAATGCCCAAAGAATTTTGGGAACGCGTTATCCAAACCAACCTCGGCGGCACATTCAACTGCACCAAACACGTCATTCCCTACATGGAGAGGAGGAAAAGCGGCCATATTATCAATATGTACGGCGGCGGCGGCATCAAACCGGCCGGCGCCTGCGCCTATATGGCGACCAAGGACGCGATCCGCACGTTTACGCGCTACGTCGCGGAGGAAGTCAGAGAGTCGAATGTTTGCGTGGTGATATTTTCGCCGCGCGTTCCCATCGTGACCGAAAGCGCGCCCGAGGAAGCCTTCAAACGTCTGCCGGGCCCTGAAATCTTGGGACAGGCATTCGTGTTGGCGGCGGAGCTTCCTATGGACAAGAGCGGTCAGTGTTTTGCGTACGAGAACGAGAAGCTCGTAAATGAAACTCCGAGAGAAGGGTAAGCGACGACTCATGATAACCTGGAGGAATAGCGCATGCCGGTGATCGACGCCGACGCCCATGTGATCGAGAACGAGTCCGCCTGGGATTACATGCTTGAATCCGAGCGTCAGTTTCGACCGAAAATTGTCGGCGCTGCCAATGGAGATCCTTCGGTCGATTTTTGGCTTATCGACGGGAGGCTCATGCCGCGGAGCAATGTCGAAAAGAAGTTACCACAGGCCGCCCGGGAAATGACTGATCTCAGTATCAGGATCAGGCACCTAGACGAATTGAACGTCGATATCCAGGTGATCTATCCGACGATATTTATTTTTCCTACCGCGCGTCGGCCGGAAGTCGACCTCGCCCTGTGCAGGAGCTACAACCGCTGGATGGCCGACATCGTCAAAAAAGCGCCGGGCCGTTTTCGTTGGGTGGTGGTTCCTCCATTGCTCAACATGGGATGCGTTTTCGACGAACTGAAATTCGGGAAAGAAAACAGCGCTTGCGGTATTTACTTGAGAGGACTGGAAGCGGACCGGCGGCTCAGCGATTCATATTTTTTTCCACTGTACGAAGCCGCGAGTAAGCTCGACCTGCCGATCTGCGTTCATTCAGCCAACGGAAGCATCGAGTCGCATGACTTCTTTCTCGATGAGCCGGGCTTTTGCAAGTTTAAACTGGCCGTAGTGGGCGCGTTTCACTCTCTGATCTACGACGGGATTCCCGCCCGCTTTCCTAAATTACGGATCGGCATCATTGAAGTGAGCGCCCAATGGATCCCCTACGCGATTCATGACTTGGCCCGGCGCTATGCGCGGCGCGGGAAGCAACTTGGCGATCGAGTTCTCAGGGACAATCGAGTCTACGTGACCTGCCAAACGGATGACGACCTAGCTTACATTCTCGAATACGCAGGGGAAGATAATCTAGTCATCGGCTCGGACTATGGCCACTCGGACAATGCCAGTGAAATCGAGGCGCTGAGAAAATTGAAGAATGATGGCAAGGTGCCGGCCCGGGTAATCGACAAAATTCTCCAGAATAACCCTTGTGCTCTGTATGGGTTTTAGGATTCGCTGAAAAGTTTTCATATGGAGGTTTGGGAATGCTAACCATCGATGCCGACGCGCACGTGATTGAATGCGAGAAGACTTGGGATTACCTGGAAGGCGAGGATCGTCGCTATCGGCCGGTGGCGCTCACGGTGAATATGCCTTCGGGCAAGACGCGAAGCTTTTGGTTCATCGGCGGGCGGATGATCGGCGGCCGGGACAACATAGGTAAAGATACTTCCCAGGAGTCGCGCGAGATGGCCAACATCGACTCGCGGCTGAAGCACATGGACGAGATCGGCACCGCCGTTCAAGTCCTCTATCCGACACTTTTCTTGCGGCCCGTCACGGATAATCCGAGGATCGAGCTCGCGTTGTGCCGTTCCTACAATCGCTGGATGGCCGACATCTGGTCCAAGGCCAAGGACCGTTTGCGCTGGGCCGTTCAGCTTCCTTTGATGACTATGGACAAAGCTTTGGACGAGCTCCGTTGGGCGCACGGCAATGGCGCCTGCGTCGTCTTCATGCGCGGGCTCGAAACCAATCACACGTTGCACGATCCGTATTTCTTTCCCCTTTACGAACAAGCGAGCCGGCTCAACATGCCCATCGGCATTCACTCCGGCATCGGCAATTTCGCCGTCAACGATGCCATGGGCGGGGAGCCCTTTCGCGTCGCCAAGCTCGTCGTCATCGGCGGCTTTCACTCGATGATTTTAAACGGGATTCCAGAGCGCTTTCCGGGTCTCCGCGTCGGCGCCATCGAGGTCGCCGCGCAATGGGTGCCCTACTTGGTGCACGATCTCAATCTGCGTTTTCCGAAATTGGCGGGTAAAGAAGCCAAGCCGGATGTGATGCGCAATGGTCAGTTGTTCGTCGCGTGTCAAACCGATGACGATCTACCGTACGTGCTGAAATATTCCGGCGAGGACAGCCTCATGATCGGCTCTGATTACGGCCACGCCGACAACGCCAGCGAGCTGCTGGCTTTGCAGCGGCTCAAGGAGAAAGGCGAAATCGATCCGAAAGTGGTCGACAAGATCCTCTTTGCCAATCCGGCGCGATTTTACGGACTGGATTAAGAGATGCAAAATCCGCAACGACGGGTGCGGTGTAGGGGCAACCCCCTGTGGTTGCCCTCTTAGTGGCAGGCACGGGGGCCTGCCACTACAATCTATCCTCACGCCGGAACCAGCTCGGCATCTAACTGATAGTTAGAAAGAATTTCAACTCCGGAATCCGTGACGCGCAGAAGGTGTTCCAGTTTGACGGGGTTATGGTTGATCTCCAGGGCGATGATCATGTTTTCTTCCAGGGTCACCAGGTATTCGTCGGGGTCGCCGCCGCGTAGCCAGGGGGCTTCGTAAATGCATAGTCCCACTCCGTGGAAGCCGTCGAGTCCCGGCAGTCTGGATGAAGAGCTCTTACCAAAGCGCGCAAACAATTCCGTGCACGGACCTGGTTTGATCAAGGTCAACGCCTCCTGCAAACTTTCATAGGCCTCTTTGTATCGCGCGCGGCTCTGCTGTGTGGGCTTTCCGCGACTGAACGTTCGGGCGAAATCGCTGTAATAGCCGCCGGGTCCCGCCACGGTGGCGTCGCAGATTATCAGATCTCCTTCGACCACGACGAGATCGGCGCCCATCGGTTCGTTGTGTGGTCGCTCGTCGGCGGACGAATCATAGATCGAGATGAATTCACTGCCGGCTTCGAAGCCCTGGTCTAAGAGATAATCGAGCATGATGCGGCTCAGGCGCTCTTCGGGGAGGTCCGATTTGTGCAGCGCCTCGCGCACGAGATCGTAGCCGCGCTCCTTGGCTCGTGTAGTCCAGCGGATGAGCTTGAGCTCATCGGTGGTCTTAACCGTGCGCGCTTGGTTCAGCGCGCGCCAGCCGTCGACCACATTTATGCCGGAGTCCTTCAAGGCTTGGACCGCTTCCAGATTGAGGGTGTCCACACCGAGGCGCTCGCCCGCGACTCCGAGCTCGCGCAGACTTTCCATCACCTGGGCGACGAAGTCTTTTGTAGCCACCGCTGGACGCATGGCGAACATGTAAGCGTCAAAGCGCGGGAGAGTGCCGCGGTTTCTCGCCGTCTCGCGCTGGCAGATCAGCGGCGACCCTTCGGCGGGAACTAAGACAAAACGCTGAATCGCCGTGGCGCGAAGGCCGAGCATGAAAACCGTGTTGGTAGCGTAGCGAATATTCAGAAAGTCCGTGAGTAGTAGAGCGGTCAGGCCATGCTGTTTCATCGCCTCTTGAAGCCGCCTCAACCGCTCTGCTGTCAAACGCTCCAGATCGACTCCGAAAGGCGTAAGATCCGTGTAGAACATGGAAGTCTCCTTTGCTGCGCTAGCACTAGCGTGGATGATAATTACGAGGTGGATGAGTTTCAACCATAAAAAAGGCCCGAGCTCCGGAGAACTTTGGGCCTTTTGGTTAAAATGATTTCCGGTCGTCAGAAATAGCAGGCAGCGGCCGGAAGCCCTACTGTGTTGGTTGTTGTGTCCCCCACATATTTCTCATCTGCTCGCGCACGGATTGTAGCTGTTGATAGCGTTGAGCAACGCTCGTGAGTTGGTCGGTGGTCAGAATATTGCGAATCTCCAGGACAACTTTGAGACCTTCCTGGGCTAACTGACTGCGCAAGGCGGCAATTTGCTGGTTATCGGCCATCAAATCGGCTTCTTGGACCGCTCCCGTAGAAAAAAGCTTGGTCGACATATCTTGCTGCACCGCTCGGAGCTGGTTGAAAAGATCGCGGAACGCGGCACGATGATTCGCCATGATTTGGCGGACTTGAGTTTTTTGGTCGGCCGTAAGATTGGCGCTTCTCAGCAGCATCGGAAGCATCATTCCCCCGCCACCTCTCATCATTCCGGCGCGCGACCCAAAATGGGGCGCTACTATCTGCGCGCGAACCGCGGGAGCCCACAACATTCCGGCAATCCAAATGGCCCCTGCAAAGCCAAAATATTTCTTACTCATTTTCATATAACCTCCTTAATGGGAATTTTTTCGGTTTAATTATTTCGCCCTATAGTTGACTCTTTGTTGCTCTGGCCCACGCGGCATTCCTTGGCTTACAGTAGCTTCATCGGCAGAGTGTGAGAAAAGTTCCTGACATTCATCCGAGCAGGTCTCGCCCAGAGCCGCTTGAAGAGAATTGAGGTCCGACTCGGGAGCAATCGCCACGGCTTCTCTAGTGCTTGTGCCTGTGAATATGGCTTCGGACACCTGCTCCAGAAATTGAGAAAGTTCGTTATTGAATGCTTGATCAGAAGGATCAGGTAAGCTTTGTCGCCAAACCATGTTTTCTCCCCATAGCAAAGCGATGGCCAGTAGGAACGCCACGGCGAGCGGTATCGACCGGTAAACAAGCGGCATGCGAATCGAAGCGGCTCGGACCGGCGGCGGTATCTGCCGCAGGGTGCCGGTGATCATCTCCAAATCGTGCGTCATGCGATCATAGCGATCAGCGCAAACTCTACAGCCTTCGAGGTGGCGCCATTGCTCTTGGGTGGAGTCTCCTTCATTCAGGAGCCAAAGCGTCTTGTCTGATAGGCAGTGATTCATGGGCGATCTCCTAAGGACTTGCGGAGCCGGCGCACGGCGCGAAAGAGGTGCTGTTTCACGCTGCTGTTGGTGAGTCCTAAAATACTCGCGACCTCGTCCGTGCTCCAGCCTTCCAGGTATCTCAAGATGAAAATCTCTTGCTGGCGAGGGGATAGTTGTTGAAAGCAGCGCCAGATGCGATCTCGCTGCTCACGACCGAGGACTTCTTGTTCAGGCGTGAGATTGAAGCTGGGAAGTTCTGTTGCCGCATCTTCGCCATCAGACAAGCGCCACCGGTTCCACCAAGTTGAGCGCTGCCGATCGTGGCACGCGTTGACCGTCACTCGCGTAAGCCACGCCCGCCAATCTGTCGGCCAGCTTTCCGCCCGGTATTGCCGCAGCATCTTGAGGAAGATCTCCTGCTCGACCTCCTCGGCCTCGGAAACGTTTTGCAAAAGCAGACGACATAAGCGCTGGACTCTGCGATAATGGACTTTATAGAGTTCCTCATACCCGGTCTCGTCGTTCAGCACACTCGCTTACCTCAATGGTATGGACGAGCGCGTTGCTTGATCGGTTGACAGGGGTACGATTTAAAGATGGCGGGAGAAATTACGGTGTAGCCGGCTGTGCTTCAGCGCACCGACCCGCTAATCAATGATTTTTCCTAGGAAAAGCACTGTAGTATCTTGGAAATTCACGTCATTCCGGCCAAGCTGCCGATAGCTGGGGCCAGCGGCAACAGGAAAAATAAATTAACCTGGGTTCCCCAAGAATGATGACCGACACACTGCGATTTTCTCATCGAACTTCAATGGTAAGGCACGACCCATCAGCAAAAACGGCGATCGGCTATGCTCGCGCCGCTGGCGTCATGAAGGATCCATTAGCGTCTGAGTTGACGATAAACCCCAACATCGCTACTCTAAGCCACTGCGAGAGAAATGCTCTAACAAATCGCCAATAGGGAGGCTTCAATGGTATCAGCCATCGTTCTGTTAACCGTCGAAAGAGATAAGATCAACAGCGTCGCCGATGCAATTGCAGACGTTGAAGGCGTGAGCGAGGTCTATTCCATCGCCGGCCGCTACGATCTCGCGGCGATTGTCAGGGTGAAAACTAACGATGATCTGGCTAAAGTCGTCACGGAGCGCATTCGCAAAGTCGGAGGCATTACCTCTTCGGAGACCTTGATTTCGTTTCGGGTTTACTCGCGGCATGACCTGGAGCGGATGTTTTCCATCGGAATGGAAAAGGCGTAGAGGTTTCCGCTCACCCAGCAGAGCAAGTTCCAATAAATAAAAGACATAGCGTGTTCATTCTTCTTGTGTCATTTCGAGAGTAGCGAGAAATCTTAGATCCCTCGCCTCGGCTCGGGATGACAACCCGGTATCTCCAAGCGGCAGAGGAAATGTTTGGTATCGCTTCGGGATGTGAAGCCGCGCAAACCTACCAATAGAAATCGTCTTCCCGCTCTGGCAAGCAATCTCGCCGGCTTCCGAAAGAACTCGCAGCAGCAGTTCCGGTTTAAACTTCCTATTTTCGATCAATCCCCGCTTGGTCGAGAAGTAGAGACGGTTGGTTTCGGCGAATGTCTTCAGGAGTTCGAAGCCGATACGCGTCCTTGGGTCGCTCCACGTTTGATGTAACAACTCCATCAAATCCGCCGAAGAAGTGAGCGGGAGGCCTTTCAGAAAATTAATGATGCGCGTGGTGATGAACAGCGTGTAGATATCCTCGGGGCGGAATTCATCCGTCTCGACGGCCATGGCCGTGAGCCGTGCCCTCACGTAGTCTGCCTCCGTTAAACCGATTCCCCGTGAAATAGGCGATGCGGGCGTGAGGTAGAAGGGTGACGCGCCGAGCAAAACCGGCAAACGGGCGTTGAATGCCAATGTCTGAATCATGCTGGCCAAGCTTTCGTTCGGCAAGCCGAGAATTTGATACGAAACGATTTTGAAGCCCAGCCGGACCGCCCTATGAACAACCTTGAGATAAGCGTCCAGCGTGTGCGGGCGTTTCGTGGTCTCGCGCACGGTTTTATCTGAGCTCACCAGCGCCAGGTTGAGTTGCGAGAAGCCCGCCGCAAACATCAGTTCGAGCAGCTCATCGTCCAAGCTCAAATAACTGATGCCGTTCATCGCGACGAATTCCATTTCGCGATTGGGAAAGCGCGCGATTAGCCTGCGGCAGAGTTCTTTGAACGTGCTCTTGTAGTAGGTGAGGTTATCGTCCTCGAAGTCGATGACCTGGTAACCCTGTTGATGGCGCAGCTCGATTTCTTCTAGCACGTTCTCCAGCGAACGACGGCGATAGTTAGTGCCGAAGGTCGTGTGCACCGAGCAGAAAGAACATTTGTGCGGGCAACTTCGCGATGTAACCATGAAGGCCATCGGTTTCCCGGCAAGATCGTAGCTCGATAATTTAAAATCGCTCAGGTCCGGAATCGGCAAATCGTTCAGCGGTAAATTGTCGGCGACGGGATTAAAGTAGACCTCTCCGTCTTTTTTATAGGCGAGATTGGGCACTTCTTCGATTCGTCTTTGACCGCGCAAGAAGCGAAGAAACTCTACGAACGGTTTCTCGCCTTCGCCGCGAATGATGTAATCAACGTGCGGCGAGTAGAGAAGCGACGCCGGCGCCGCCGAAGCGTGTGAGCCGCCGATGAGCACCGGCACCTTGAGCCGTCGCTTGACTCGCGCGGCGACTTCGAGCGCCTCACGGTAGTAAGGCGTGAACAGAGACGAAATCCCGACGATATCCGGTTGGATCTCTACTATGTCTGCTTCGATCTCATCGAAAGATTTACCGAAGTGATAGTACTGATGAAAGGCGGAGAATGGTGACTTGTCCGCGACCGGATAGTAGTCGACGAGGTACCGGAGTTCTTTCGGAATAGCGACGGTATTTCGGCCGCACCCGCCGTGGTAATCTCGGATGACAACTTCGACTTCGGGCAGGTACTTTTTGGCCGCAGTCTTGAGATAGCAGAGCCCGATCGGCTGGAGCCGCACGTCGGTATCGTAGAAGTCTTGGACTGGTGGTTGGATCAGAAGAACCTTCATTATCCACGGAGCTATATCCGATTTTCCGCTTATGCGAAAGTAACAAAACCTAGGGGACCCTCTGGCCTTGCTGTGTCCTCCGGCACTTCGCATAAAATCCGCGGGAACATTTCCGTAACCACAGCGGGTCGAAATAACGGAGAAGGTTCAATGACAACCCCAGATGTGAATAGCCTTGCAACTTCCTTTCGATGTTAACGACTCCCTAAGCCTCGTTGTTTTCCAGCCGCGCCCTATAATGGCACCTCTGTTTCGTCGCTACAGTAATCTCCCTTGTGCGCGGCCTCTACTTTCCGGTGAACTGTATCATGAGATAGCAAGGCAGGATCCGCAAGGACTATCGTAGGTAATTTTCAGTTCCCCAGATCTCTTTCAGGAAACCGCTCTTTTCCAAATTGTTTACGAAGCTGTTGTCGTAGATCTCTTGGGGTTTTCTTCTGATGGTCGTGCCGCTTTCGCGGGCGATCTCGATGGCATCGGCGACGGCTTTACCGGGGACGATCATGGTTCGGTCGAGGATTTCCCGGGCGTACACGTCGTAAGCGGATTGTAACGCTTCCGGGTCTTTCGTGCGCATCGCTTTGGCGATCGAGGCCTTGGCTTTGTCGGGGTTTTTCTCGACGAAATGGACAATCTCGGCGAAGGCGGCAACCACGCGCTGCGCGAGCTCAGGGCGCTCGCGCAGCAATTTATAACTGGTGTGCAGCGAGCTGTAGATAAACGGCAGATTGAGATCGATCAAACGATAGAGCACGTTGAAGCCTTCGTTTTTGGCGCGCACGTCGAGCGGCGGCGTAATGATGACGCCTTGAACTATACCTGCGGCCATCGCCTGATAACGCTCGCCCTGGCTGCCGCCAATGGGCCGAATCGTGACTGACTCGGGAGGCAGGCCAATTTTTTTCACGACTGCTCGCGATAGCCGATCGCTCAAGTCTCCGGCCCGCGCGATTCCTAAAGTTTTTCCTTGAAGGTCCTCCGGCCGCCTGATTTCTTTTCGCGTGACCAACACGTAAGGCAGCTTAACCAGCGGAGAGGCGATGATCTTCGCCTCGATCCCAGCTCCCAAACCCGGGATCGTTGCGTCGGCGGCGCAGTAGGTGAACTGGACCTCGTCCCCGGCAAGCGCCGCGAGATTGGGACCGCTGCCGCGGATAAAAACATTTTCGAATTTCATGCCGTACTTGTCGAACAGGCCGTAATCGAGCGCCGTGTAGAGATGGACGAAGCCGCCGGAGACGGCGCAGGTGGAAATTCTAAAGTTAAGAATCTTCTCACCCGGTTTGGGTAGGTAAGGATTTGCAATGGAAACAGAGGGAATCAGAGAGAGAAGCAACGCAATAATTCCTAGGTTCTTCATGTTTCGGACTCTATGCCAAATAAGCAGCGCTTGTAAATAACCGTTCTCGCGCGGCTAGTCCGCTCATAAAACGCCAGAGACGAGAAGAACTAAGGGTTTGGACACGTTTCACGTCATCATTTCTTGACATCCTGCATTGTGGCAGGTCCGATCTCTCTTGTACTATGCATTGGGAACAGATTCGCAAGGGGTGCGCTGGTGCGTCAGAGGGAGCTTCAATGAAAATCGAACAAATCGAAACCATCGTTCTTGAAATGCCCTACAAGAAGCCGCTGATCACGGCGATATCCTCAGGCGCTGCTGGAGCGGCCCGCTGGATCCGGCGATTCCGCGCGAAGTCGGCTTTAACTCCCGGGCAATCATCGATGCGACGCGGCCCTATGAGTGGCGGGATAAGTTTCCGAACGGGAGCGGCCACAGCGCGGAGCTCAAAGATCAGGTGAGAAAAAAGTGGGAGAGATTTTTGGCGGAAAAGATTGGCCGGGGTGGATCATGAGAAAAGACGCCTTGGCTTTTTTGTTGTGGGCCGTTGTCTCGTTTTTCGCCGGAAGTAAAGCATTGTCACAGACGGCACTCCAGAAAGTTACCTTGAGTTACTCGAGCAGCGGGATTACTTCGATCGAATTTTTCATTGCCAAGGAGAAAAAATTCTTTCAGGAGGAAGGGCTGGAGCCCCTGCTGATCCAAATGTCCGCGAACGCGGCTATTGCTGCTGGAATAACCGGCGACCTGAACGGCTTGAGTTCGATAGGAAGCGCCATCAGGGCGATTCAACGAGGCGCGCCCTTACGCGCGGTTTCCGTGAGCCTCCGCCGGCCGCTCTTCTGGCTTATTGCTCGACCCGAATACAAGTCGGTCAAGGATCTCAAGGGCAAGGTGCTGGGCATCGTGACGTTCGGCGGTAGTCAACACACAGCGGCGAGAAAATTAATTACCCTGGGCGGTCTCGACCCGGATAAGGAGATCACCGCGATCCAGGCAGGAGAGGAGAGCCGGCAGCTCCAGGCCTTGGTCAGCAATGCAATTCAGGTTTCGGCGATCAGCCCGCCTTGGGTTCTTATCGGTCGCGACAAATTCAAAATGAATATTCTCGATAGCGCAATCGATAAGTTCGCCAGCATCCAGAACGGCTTGGCGGTCAACGTGCAAACTCTCCAGGAAAGACCGGACCTGGTAAAGAAGCTCTTGCGCGCGAAAGCGAAAGCCGCCCGCGATCTCGAGCAAAATGAACGAGAGGTGAGCGAGATGCTCGCGAAAATGTGGAATACCGATGTAGCGACCGCACTGGAGTCGTATCGCTGGTCCAAGCCGGCTTTCACGGTGACGGGTATTCCCACGGACGAGGAAATCAAAGAATACCTGGCGCTCGACGCGCAAATTCTAAAGTTGCCCCAACCGCTAGCGCCATCCAGTGTTTTCGACTTCACCCTTCAGCGCGAGGTCAATCGCGAGTTGGGGATACGGTAGCTCGAAACAATTCTCATCTATTGGCGAACTGGTTTGACTCCCGAGTCCGCTGCGTTGACAGGTGGGCTGGGCTAACCTATATCTAGCTAGCTACAAATCACTTGCTGGAGGAATCGGAATCAATGGATCGCAACGCCATGAAATTCGGAGCCCACTACCTGCCGACTTACGTTCCTGACCTGGATGGGCCGGTAAACGAATTTTATCAGCGGATGTTCGCTCAGATGGAGGAGTTGGACCGGCTTGGCTACGATCACGTTTGGGTGACCGAACATCATTTCGCCATGTACGGTGGCACGTTGCCGCATCCGCCGACTTTTATGGCGGCGATTGCGCGAACCACGAAGCGCGTTCGGCTTGGCGTCGCAGTCAGCGTCCTGCCGCTACACAATCCCATCGAAGCGGCAGAGTCTTATGCGATGGTCGATGTCATTTCCAA